>TARA_R110002072_G_scaffold174303_4_pt1 | contig 115135 bp, 93 predicted proteins | sample TARA_R110002072 | Tara Oceans TARA_R110002072 (sample SAMEA4397118) | marine metagenome | biome: Polar Biome; feature: [SRF] surface water layer (ENVO:00010504); material: water (ENVO:00002006), including particulate matter (ENVO:01000060) such as... | depth 5 m
GTTCGAAGCGCCCCACGAGAGGCGTGGCCGGTAGTCAGCGTGCCTCGCGTGCGGATGGAATCGCTGTGCGTAGTGGTGCGCGAGAACGCAGGCGAATTGGTAGCTTCGACGAAACTCTCGCGGGACGCCAAGTGCGGCAAGGCCGCGGCAGGCGTTGGGCGCGGCTTTTCGACCCCACCTCAAGTGCTACTTGACCAAACGCAACGCGACGAGCACCAGCAGTCGCATGTGGTCGAGCACAACGTCGAGCACGCGCATCTTCGAGAAACCTAGCAGTCGCGCTTCGAGTATGCACGGATGCTCAAGGACGCGACCGCCGCGGCGAAGCACGCGCACCAGCAACTCCGCCGTGCCAAGAAAGCCGCCGTTCTTGAGCGGCAAGTCGACGACAAACTCACGGCGGTAGATCCGGAAGCAGCTCGTCCACGTCGAAACAGGACTGCGCAACAACACTCGGTAGGCAAACGACAAGCTGCGCGACAAGAACAGCCGCCATCCCGGCACATTGCGAACGCCACCATCCTTGTGATAGGGCGATGCCGTGACGACATCCGCATCGGACATGAGCTGCAACATCGCGCGCAGCTCCATCGGGTCGTAGGACAGATCGCCGTCAATGGATGCAACCCACTCCGCATTGGTTGCGAAGAAGCCGGTGCGAATCGCTGCGGCGACGCCACGGTTGCGCGCATGGCGCACTAGCCGGACTCCCGGATAGGCACGCGCCGTGCGTTCTAGCAGCAACCACGTCTGGTCGGTGCTGCCATCGTCGATGAGCACGAACTCACAATCGACAGCATCGGACAGCGCAATCTTGACGGCACCCAACTCGCGAAACAACGCCTGCACGCCATCCGCCTCGTCCTTGAGCGGCACGATGATCGCCAACCGCGGCACCTTGTTCTTGCTGCGCCAATTGCGTGGCAAGATCTCGTGCTCGCCGCTCTCATCAACAACCACAACGTCATCCGGCGCAACTGGCACGGGGGCCGGACCCCGCGCCACGAGATGCAGGGTTTGCGCAATCGTCGTATCCGCCACCACGCACAACGCCGCCAGCAGTTCGGGGCCAGCGCGCACCATCGACTCGTGGGCTTCGCGCACCGTCCGAGGCAACCCCATCAGGCGCGGTTGCTCGGCATCGAGCTGCCAGGCCGAGAAGCGGTGGCCGATCACCAACGCGCCAGCGAACTCGCCCTGCAACCCCACGGCAACACTATTGGCGCCCCTGACCGGCGTTGCGTCGTAGTCGAAACCGAGCGTCTTGAGCGGTGCGTGCCACCAGGCATCGCCGGACTCCACGGGCCAACAGGAACTGAACCCATGGACTGCCACCCCAATGACGCGTTCGATCTCGGCTCGCTCGTCTTCCCACGCGCGGATGAACGCGACCCGCTTATTTTCGGGCACCTGATCGATCGGCCACGGCGAACGCACCGACAAGGCAATCTCATGGCCAGATGTCACGACATCCAACAACAACTCCGGCGCGCCGAACGCCAAGGCCGCCGGCACAAAAAACGTCGCGCGCACACCTCGATCCTGAAGCTGTTGCAAGACCAACCGCACGCTGACGTCCGCACGTGCCGGCAGTCGCCGCCAGTGGCGCGGGGTGACATGTTCGCGCCATGCATCGTCGACGAACCACTCGCTGGCGTCGACTACTAGGGCGGGAGGGGGTCTCGTCACGCAGGCGTTGTAACGCGTCGCCGCCGCCTAGGCCAATCTGCTAACTAGACCATCTTGCTGACGCGCGTCGGAACCTCGTGGATCAGTTCGTTGACGACCGAACCCAAGACGGGCGTACCCAGCGACCGCAGCATCTTGAGATTGCGCTGCACGACGTCGGTGCGATGACGATTGGCCTCAACAACCAACACGACGGCGTCGAGCGACCGCACCACAAAACTGGCCTCCGGAGCCTGATTGAGGCTCGGAACATCGACCAAGCACAGATTGCGACCGGTGGTCACTTCCGTGATGACTTCGCGTAAATTGTCGCCAGTGAAGGCCCAGAACGGGTCGGGCGTCTCGCCCGCCGGCAGCAGATCGACACCGGCAGCAACTTCCTGTCGCATGGCGTCGCGCAGCACTGCTTGCCCGGTCAAGATTTCGGCGAGACCAGGCATCGGTGTCGCCTGGAACACTTCCGCGAGTGCATGGGTGCGGAGCGCCGCTTCGACGAGGGCGATGCGCATGCCCTTGCTGCCAAGGAACAACGCGAGGTTGGCACACAACGTATTCGAGCCTTCGTCGTCGCCGATCGCACAGAAGCCGACCGAACGATGAGTATCGCCGACTCCGCGCTGCAGCAGGCTCGTCCACAGGTAGCCCAACTCGGTCGCGATGACTTCGGCGCGACGACTCTTGGTATCCGCTTTCTTGATCAGGTTGCGCATCGTGTTTTCCCCTACCAGCCCTGCTCACGCATCGCCGAGTGACGTCGCAAGTTGGTGCGATCCAGCCTCGGCATGACGCCGATGACTGACAGTCCTTCAATGTCTTCGAGGTCGTCACGTGTGCGCACGACGCGGTCGGGCAATGCACGCAGCACGACCAAACCAAGGCCGAGGAACAGGCCGACGAACAGACCGCCAATCAGCAGCTTGCCGCGGTTCGGCCCTTCCTTCTCCAGCGGCAACGACGCTGCCTGCACATCCTTTAGCGAGCTGAAGTTGCCGAGGCCAAGCGCCTTCTTCTGCTGAGCACTTGCCCAAGTGATCGCAGCAGCCTTCTTGACCTCTTCACAACGCAACAGTGTGCCGCGCAAAGTTTCATACTCCGACTCTAGCGACGAGATTCTCTTCAACTCAGCGGCAGTCTCTTTGCGAAGAGTTTCCGCCTGGGCCACCGTGGCTTCGAGCCCCCACAGGTCTTGCTCCAACTCGTCGCGCTTCCCAACGACATCGAGGTACTGCGGGTTGTCGACGATCTGATCGACCCATGTGTCCTTGTCATTCGTCTCCGCCATGTTCTCGAGCGACGACTTGATGTCGTCAATCAACCGTTGTTGATTCCCGATTTCGAGTGCGTTGGGGTCTACGTACTGCCGCCGCAGCGCACTCAGCTTGATGTAGGCCGCGGCCAACTGAGAACGCAATTCCGTTGAGAGCTCGTTCGCGATGCTCTGACGAACCTTCCGCTTGACGGTCCGCGGCAGCTTCTCCTCGTCGGCAAGCATGCTGTCGAACTTGATCTTCTGCCGCGCTTTGAACGTGAGATCATCCTGAAGCGCCTTGAGCCGCGTGGCGTTCTCCATATCCGCCAACGTCACCGCCTGCTTGTGCTCATCGAAGTTGTTGACCAGAGCCTTGCGATCAAGGAACTCTCGCATCGCGCTCTGCGCGGCCGCGTAGCTCTCAAACGCTTTGTCATTGGCTTCTTTCGCACCTTCGTAGGCCTTCTTGTCGTCGTACTTTTCGATGTGCCACTCAACAGCCTTGACCATGTAGGTCGCGAGGATCTCCTGCGCGAGCTCTGGGTTGTTGGCGTTGCACGTAGCAATCAGCACGTCGGTGAACTGCGGACGCGACACGGCAATCGTCTTCTGCAAATGGCGCAACGCTTCCTCCGGCGACTTGTTCTCCTCGTCAACGGCGTTCCAGTCACGCTGGATCTTGAAGAACAACTCCTTCGCACTGCCATAGCCTTCGCTAGTTGGCTGGTACGGTTGCAAGATGCGTTGCGGAGTCAACTCTTCGACTACGCGCATCAGCAGGTCATCACTGTTGAGGATGTAGGCTGCGCCGGTGGCAATCGTCTCTTGGCTGGTTTCTTTTGCCTGCGTTGGGTCAAGGCTGCGACTCTCCGCACCTGACGACGTAAGCAAGAACTGGCCAGAGCTGACGTAGTTGTTCGGCGTCGTAATCGCCAGGAACGTGCCGATCAGCAAGCCGAACAGCGTCGTTCCAAACACCAGGTAACGCGCCCGGAAGAACGCCGCCACCAGTCGCCGCACGGGCAGGCCGCCGGCTTCATCGCCCTGGCTGTGCGGAGTCAAGCCAACCAATGCCTGGCGCGCGTTGCGCTGCATCTCTTCAGAGAGGTTTTTCGTCATGTCGATCGGCTAAGCCACGGGTCAATCGTCGGCATCCTACACCATGCCTCCACGGCACGGCAGCAACGGCACGCATGCAATCCTCTTTCGTCTTTCTAGGACCCTTAACTGACCTAAGGGATCCCCCGGGCCCTTCTAGGTGGAAACCGCAAACTGGCAAGCAACGCCGGGGCCGCTACCGTGTCGGTAATGAAGACACCACCGCAGAACCATGGGCGGCGCGAGACGCTCGCCGCCGCGGTGCTTGGCCTCATTCTGATCCCGGTTTTGGTGTCTGGCTGCCGCACACCGGCCAATGCTGTCGTCAAGCCGAACACTGCGCCGTCGACGGCCCAAGTCCGGGACGGCCTCGGCCGCGACATGGACCGCCAAGAAGCACGCACGTCGCTGTTCGCAAACTGGGACGCCTTCGTCGATCCCGAGGGAAAGCCTGTCGTCTACAATTGGAGCGCCGGCACCAAGCCTGGCGCAACGGATGTCTTGGACTGGCAGTATGTCGCCGGGGCGCGACAAGCAGCTGCCAACAACCTCAACCTACCGCTCGGCGTCACGCTACACATCAACGTGCGTGCTACCGATCTCGAAGGCCAATCAAGTGCGATCGCGAGCAGCAACGGCATCGTGGTCGGCGAACACGTGAACCGCCCATCCAGTATCGAAGAGGTGGCGCCGGCAGCTCCGATTCTCGCCGGACACCTCACGGACATCGAGCGCCACGGCATCACGTGGACCTTTGATCGAGCGGCCCGCTGTGGCCGCTACGTCAACGGCGACTGGTGGGTGCTCGGCCCCGTCTCAATCACGAGCATCAAACCAGCCAGCCTGCAAGATGGTGCGCGGGTGCGGCACGGCTCGATGATCAACCCATCGCCGAGCGAACTAACCCAAGGCTACGACAGCGCGATGTTCGGCAACGGAGCGGCCGGCCGCTACGCCCCAGACAAGAACGTCGCGCTCAACGTATCGCACGAGAAGCCGTTGCTACTCGTACCCGGCACTTCGCTAGTGTCGACGGTCAGCCACCCGATTGCCGGACAACTGCCGCAGGTCGAGAGCTGCGCTGTGCTGACATGCATCGCAAAGCAACCAGCCGCGAACTCGTTTCGCCCGCCCTACTGCGGCACCGACAAGCTGGCCCGCTGGAGCGCCAACGAGCTCGACATGACGCAGCTCGCACAACTGCGCGCCGAAGCCGGCGCGCCGCCGATTCGCGATCTGGTCCAACGCTTCGAACGCACCTGGCTCGATCACTTGCCTGGCTACACGGGCCGCTACCTGCATCCGCGCCAGAACATGCCCGACTACGGCCGAGACCTGGCCGACCTCGTCGGCGTCGGCGCGCTGACGTTGCAGCTCGACATCTCGCCTGTCGACAAGAAGCCGCTGCTCATCGCGATGGTGCAACTCGGCATCGACACCTTCGGTATCGTCAAGAACGGTGGTCGATTCCTAGCTGATGGCGGCAGCGGCAGCGGGCGTAAGTTCCCATTGCTGTTGGCGGGCGCGGTGCTGCACGACGACGAAATGCTGCGCTTGGCGAGCGAACGCAAGCTCGCGTTTGGCGAAGACGCACAGACGTTCTACGTCACCGAGACCAACGGCGAATGGAACCGCGGCCACGGCGGCTATGGCCCTGAAGACCAAGGCCTGCCCGAATGGGGCAACCGCCACAGCGACAATCCGAGCTACGACCGCAAGGCGTGGACTGCCGACCCCTACCGCCGCTGCTGCACCGCCAACGTCTGGCACGGTTACGTGCTGGCGGCCCGCATCATGGGCTTGCGCGACGCGTGGGATCATCCAGCCCTGTTCGACTACGTCGACCGCTACATGCAGGTCGAGACGAAGGGCAACTGGATGCGCGGGTGGAATCCGTTCTGCGAACGGATGTGGGACCGCTACCGCGCGGACTTCTAGCAGAGCGTTTCAAGAGTTCGTGGCACAAGCCGGCGAGCCATGAGCATTGCTCGCAAGGCGCGGTGACGAAGTCATGTTACAGGCATCCGGTCGAGGAATCGCAACGCCGCGAGCAGCGTTCAGGACCGGCGACATTTGCGCCGAACTTCTTGGGTCACCCCGCTAGAGGCCCGCACCTCACCAACCGGGCTGCTAGTCGCCAATCAGATCGCGGAACAACGCCAGCGACTCGGACTCGGCAGCGACGACCTTGCCGTCGGCTTTCACGACCATCTCCAACGTCGTCAGGAACAACTGACGGTGCGCTGACGGCACACTGGTCGGATCGACTTCCTCGGCAGGTGGCGGCACATCGAGCCAATCCTTCACCTGCGCGGCCTCAGCATCGGTCAGCTGCAAGTTGCCGGAAATGCGCATGACGAGATCGCGCTCGCTTTGCGAAACGTTCAGATCCGTCCAGACGAATGAGCACACGAACTTCATCAGGTTCATGCGTTCGGAGGGCGAGAGTTGCATGGCGATAGTGGAGCACCCTCCGTCGCGCGACGCCACATGCTAGTGACGTGACCCGCGAAGAAGGCCGGCGCCGGAGTTCACCGGCGCGGCGCGACGTTCGGCCCAGCCGTGCCCCAACCGCAGTGCTGCTTGGCAGTGCTACTGGCAGCCAGTGCCGGCAGCGCGGATCTTGAGGCCGTTGCTCAGACCACCGAGACCCAAGAGCGGGCCACCGGAAAAGAGTTCCGCAACTTGCACCGAGAGATCGATCGGCGACAGGCCCGCGGGGACGGGCACGGAGTAGTTGAGCGTGCCCGCACCGTTGAGCTGCAGCAGGTCGCTCACGATCAGCTGGGATTTGTCGACCCACAAGTTGCAGCCCCCGCCGACCGGGAGGTTGGCGGTTGCACCAGCGAACGCGACGACGACGAAGTTGCCAGAACCACCTGCGACATCGATGCCGTAGGCCGGGTTCGGCGACGACGGCACACCGTTGGCCTCGATGGTCGTTGAGCCGCCACAACCTGCACCCAAGTACTCGGTGCCGAGCAGCCCAGGAACGGTCGTCGGAACGTTTACGGTCAGCGCTCCGGGGCCAAGCCGCGCCTGGTCGAGGGAGACGTCGCCGGCAACCGGCGCCGCATCACTGTCGAAGTAGAAGTTGTAGAAGGTGTTCCAGTCGAGCGGGTTGTTGGCCGACGCAAGGTATTGGAGCTCGCCACCCTGACGGGTCGTCGTCCACTCGTTGAGCGGGTTTTGATCGATGTCGCGGAAGCCGATGTTCTCGACCCGCGCGTTGTCGCATACCGGGATACGGAACGACGCGCCGCCGCGGTCGTTGTCGACGTTCTGCACCGCGTACTCGTAGTGCCACATGCCGTTGGTAGGACCAGTCACCTTGACAGCGACCAAGAAGCGGCCGTCGTCCATGCCGTTGCCGCCGTAGTTGAGCGTAGCGCCGCTCCAACGCGACAACACCGAACCTTGCTGCGACGCGCCCAACACCTGCACCGTCCAACTGCTACCGTTCCAATTGAACGCCATCGGACGTGACACCTGGTTGTTGTCGCGATTGGCAACTGGCTCGCCCTTGATCGAAACCTGATTCTGCCCGTAGAAGTTGCCCGCGACCACCAGCTCCTGCTCAGGAACGGCCATGCGATTCTTGACCGGGCCAAAGCCACTCGTATCCAACGACTGCACCGAGTCCGCAACCGCGGGATAGCCGGCCTGGCTCGGATCCCCGATGTCGAAGTAACTGCCAAGCGGCTCCCACGTGCCGAGCCACGGGTTGATCTCCGTGCTTGGGCCAAGGTGGAACTGGGAGCCGTTGAAGCCGGCGCTATAGATGTCATAGCAACCGATGCGGAAGTGGTTTGCTGGGCCAGTCTGGCAAGGAAAGCACGGCGGTGCGCCACTGAAGTTGAACGCAATGCGCGAGTGCTTGAGAAAGCTCTTACCGCTGATCTGCACGATGCGGCCACCGCTTTCGCGCGCGAGCACAAAGGCGATTCGCACGTGGTTGTCGACCATCGTACTGCCGACGTTGCCTTGCCAGGGAATATGGACCGTGCCGCAGTTGCTCATCGAATGTCCGATGACGATACCGGCGGTGCCGTTGGGATACGGCGCACCTTCGCGGCCATAAGAATTGGGACCACCGACGTCGTAGACGGAGACGTCGGCACCCGGGATGGCGTTGCTCTGAGCCACGAGAGGCAAAGCGAGCACCACTGACGCGAGTGAGAGAAGTGACTTCATCCCAGCGATGTTGCGAGCGCGCGCCCACCCTCGTCAACCCCCGCGGCGCAATGCCATGGGCGTTTCACCTGATTGTAGTTGGATCCGATGGCACCTGCTCCGCACAATCCGTGCATGAAGATCCTCAAGCTCGTCGTCGCGCCGTTACTCGGCACTCTCTTGCTCACCGGCTGCGCCAGCTCGCCCGGCCTCGATACACAGGACAACCTGCCATCCGTGTGCATCATCACCGGCGAAGATGCGACCGGCGGTCCGACCGCGATGTTCATGGACCAGACGGTTGGCTTCTGCTGCGACCGCTGCAAGTCAAAGTGGGATGCAATGGATGAAGGCGCCAAGAAGGCCGCACTCGACGCGTTCAACCGCTAAGCAACGATGAGCAACCCCGACACCCCGCAGCGCGGCCCGTTCGTCATGGACTGCCAACCCGGCAAGTACGCATGGTGTTCGTGCGCGAAGAGCGCCACCCAACCGTTCTGCGATGGCAGCCATCAAGGCACGGGCATGGCGCCGGTGATCGAAGAGTTGACCGAAGCGCGCAAGGTCGCCTGGTGCGGTTGCAAGCACACGCAGAACGCGCCGTTTTGCGACGGTGCCCACAGCAAGCTACCAGAGTAGTGCTGGTCGAAGCTGCCCGATTGAGTGGCAGCTTCCGAGTGACTCGAGCGGCATCGCAAAAATGCGGCCCACAATGCGCCGTGTCATGCCACTAACTGCATGACCTGTCGCACCTCGTGGCTATCGCTAGTCGGTAGCCTGCTCGCCGCAGCTACTTCCGCGCAGAACCCCTGCGTCAACTCAGGCTCGACGCTGATGGCCGCATCGCTTGTGCCAAGCCCCCTGAGCCTAGGCTGCATCGGCGCGCCCAACTGGCCGATGTGGCAACAGTTCTTCCCGCCACATCGCATGGCCGCGCCACACGTCGGCTTCCGGCCGGGACGCGGCGAAGCGGTGCCAGTGATCGTCGTGCAGTATCGCTGCACGGGACTCCTGCTAGCGCCGGTGATCGCGTCGGGCTACGTCAACATGGGCTACGTCATCGACATGCCCGAACACCCGTGCAACTGAGAGCCGGAGGATCTGACGTTGGCAGCTGCTCACGTCGCTGACGTCACGTCTTGAGCTTGTGGCCTTCGAGGCGCGATAGCCACAAACTACAGACCAGGTCACTACAGACGTTCGGCATCGTGCGCGTCATGTCGACGAGACGGTCGACGCCGAGGATCAGCGCCAAGAACTCCGGCGGCACTCCCACCTGCATCAACACGATCGCAAGTAGAGGGATCGAGCCGCCAGGCACGCCAGCCGCGCCGATCGCGATCAACACCGAGAATCCAACCACCATCGCCTGCTGCGCAATGTCGAGTTCGGCGCCATAGACCTGCGCCAAGAACAGCACGGATACGCCTTCAAACAGCGCCGTGCCGTTCATGTTCATGGTCGCGCCAAGTGGCATGACGAAGCCCGCGATTTCCTTGGGCGCGCCAAACTCGTCGACCGCCGTGCGGATGGTCGTCGGCATTGTGGCATTGGAAGAGGACGTGGAGAACGCCGTCACCATCAACGTGCGAATGCCGCGGTAGAATCGGCCGGGCGATACACCTGCGAAAACGCGCGCCAACGCGGTAATCACTACGAGCTGGTAGAACACCAGCCCGCCCATCGCCGTGACGAAGTACCAACCGACGAGCTTCATCACATCGACGCCGAGCAACGCCGTCGCGTGAAAGATCAGGCACGCCACGCCGATCGGCGCCAACTCCATGACCCAGGACAGCACCTTGATGCACAGTTCGTAAAGGCCTTCGAGCAGGTCCTTGAGCACCATCGTCTTGTGCGCCGGCAAACGCGTTGCGGCGGCACCGAGAATCAGCGCGAAGATAATCAAGCCGAGGATGCTCTTGTTGTCCGCGGCGGCGCCGACAACATTGGTCGGCACGAAGTCGACGACCATCTGCAACCAGCCCTTGGCCGCTGCGCCCTGATCGATCTTCGCTTGCGCGACGGTGCCGTATTGCGCCTTGATGCGTTCGACGGTTTCGGGTGACACGCTGCCGCCCGGTTCGATCAACCGCACCAACGCGATGCCGAGCAACCCGGCAACGAACGTCGACCCCAAGAACCACGCCAGCGTGCGACTGCCCAACGAGCCGATCTTTTGCACGCTGCCGAGCCCGGAAACTCCGAGGTAGAGCGAGCAGAACACGATCGGCACAACGACCATGAACAACAGCCGAAGGAACAGATCCCCAAACGGCTTGATGACCTGATTCGCCCACCACTCGACACTCTCAAACGCAGCCGTCTTCTCCGCACCGAGCGCTGGTGCATGCATCAGGTTGAGCGTGACCCCTGCGGCCGCACCCACGGCGAGCCCGATCAGGATCTTGGTCGGCAGTGACATGCCGCGCTTGGGCGTCTCACCTTCGGGATGGCCGGGGTCTGCTGACGATTCCATGCCCGGCAGACAGTAGCGCCACGCCGGCCCAAATTAACCTGCGGTGTGAACCGGGTACCGTACGCAGATTCTGCGTACGGTACCCGGTTCACACCGCAGGTTTTGGTTGCTGTCGGGACTAGCTGACTTGCTTGACCGGTTCGCGGGTGGTGGCGGGGATGTCGTCGGCTAGTTGGCCTTCGAGTTCGCGGAGGCGGGCGCCGGGGGAGCCGGTGAATCTGGCGATTAGGCCGTAGGTCCCTGGCACGACCAGGAGTGTGGTCACGGTGGCGACGGTCACGCCCGAGAGAACCACCAGGCCGATGGCGCTTCGACCTTCGGCGCCGGCGCCACTGGCTAGCACCAGCGGGATTGCGCCGAGCGACGTCGAGAGGCTTGTCATCAGGATGGGACGCAGGCGCAAGACGCTGGCTTCGATGACCGCGTCGCGCCAGGATCGGCCTTCGTCGCGAAGCTGGTTGGCGAACTCGACAATCAAGATGCCGTTCTTGGCAGCTAGCCCGATCAGGATCACCATGCCGACCTGGCTGTAGATGTTGATCGTGGCGCCGCCGAGCTTCAGGCCGAGCAGGCCGCCGAACAGCGCCAGCGGGACAGTGAGCAGGATGACTAGTGGCTGCAGGAAGCTCTCGAACTGCGCGGCCAGCACCAGGTAGACGAGCAACAGCGAGATCAAAAACGTCATCATCAACGCGTCCGATGACTCCACGAACTCGCGGCTCTGGCCCCCGTAGGCGATGCCTGGCTGGTTGTTCAGTTCTTCGCGCACGACATCTTGCAAGAACGTTAGCGCTTCACCGAGCGTGTAGTCCTCGGTGAGGTTGGCACTGATCGTGATGGCGCGAAGACGATCCCAACGGTTGCGCGATGCGGAGTCGGCGAACTCGCGCACAGTGACGACATTGGCCAGTGGCACTAGTTCGCCGCTGGTCTCCGAACGCACGTAGATCTGCTCGAGGTCCGCCGGCGAACGCTTGTTGCGGTCTTCGGCCTCCAAGACGACATCGTATTCTTCGCCGCGCTCGACGAACGTCGTCGCGCGACGAAAGCCCATCATCGTCTCCAACGTGCGACCGATCTCCATCGACGACACGCCAAGGTCGGCGGCGCGCTCATTGTCGACGAGCACTTCCAGCTGTGGCTTGGTCTCTTCGTAGTCACTGTTCACGGCGACCAAACCAGGATTCTTGCGGGCCGCACTGATCACGACATCACGCCATGCAGCCAACTCTTCGTAGGTCGATCCGGTCAGCACGAATTGCACGGGTTGCCCCGAACGCCGCAGCAACCCGGACTCCGCGATGCAGAACGCGCGGTAGCCCGGGATCACCCCGAGCTTGCGGTCGACGTCCGCCATGATCTCCTTGGTCGTGCGCTCGCGTTCACCCCAGAGCTTCAAGAGCACGGTGCCGAAGGCTGAGTTGACGCTGCCACCAGATCGCCACGAACCGGGAACGCGCATCAACACCCGCTGCGCCTCACCCGACTCGATCAGCCCCAGCATGACTTCTTCGCCTTGCGTGCCAGCGGCGAGAGCATTGCCGAAGGATGCACCTTCGGGCCCCTTCATACTGATGCGGAACGAACCGCGATCCTCTTGCGGCGCGTATTCCTGCGGCAGATCAGCGTAGAGGCCGCCGATCGCCAGCGCCAAGCCGGCAGCAATGGCGAGGGCCGCCACCGGCTGACCGACGAGACCTTCGAGCAACCAGCGGTAGATGCGTTGCACCGGTGCAAACAAGTAGTCGACGAACCGCATCATCATCGGCGGTTTGCCGCCGCGCAGCAGCACGGAGCACATCACCGGCGTCAACGTCAATGCGACGACCGTCGACAGCACGACGGCTCCCGCCAACGCGAGCGCGAACTCGGTAAACAAACGGCCAGTGTTGCCTTCGACGAACGTCACGGGCACCAACACGGCCACCAGCACAACCGTGGTCGCGACCACAGCGAAGGCCACTTGACGCGTTCCGAGGTAGGCAGCGCGCAGCGGCGCCTCGCCATCGCGAATCCGGCGCGACACGTTTTCGAGCACGACGATCGCATCATCGACGACCAGGCCGATCGCCAACACCAGACCGAGCAGCGTCAACAAGTTGATCGAGAAGCCCAGTTGATCGAGCACGAAGAACGTTCCAACCAACGACACCGGCACGGTCAGCGCCGGAATCATCGTCGCAAAGCCACTACCCAAGAACAGGAAGATGACCAGCACCACCACCAGCGCCGTGATGAACAGCGTGCGGTAGACCTCGTGGATTGCGGCACGGATGTAGACGGACGAATCGCTACTCGGGTAGAGCTGGATGTCGGATGGCAACGTCTTGTTGATCTCCTCCATCTTCTTGCGCACGCCATCGACGACCGACACGACGTTCGCCTTGGCCTGCGCCAGGATGCCAATACCGACCATGTCTTCGCCGTTGCGGCGGAACACGTTGCGGTCATCGGACGGGCCGATTTCGATGCGTGCGACATCCCGCAAACGCAGCAGGTGCCCGGCAGTGCCGCGGCCGATCACCAAATTGCCGAACTGCTCCGCCGTCTTGTAGCGACGGGCAACGCGCACCGTGAACTCGCGATTGACTGATTCGACCCGACCAGCCGGCAACTCAACGTTCTCGCTGCGCAAGCTCCGCTCGATGTCGCCTGCAGTTACGCCGGTAGAAGCCATCGACTCACGGTCCAGCCAGATGCGCATCGCATAGCGACTGCCGCCTCCATATCGCACATCGGCAACGCCAGGCACGTTGGAAAACTGGTCGGCAATGTAGCGATCGACATAGTCGGTCAACTCCAACGCGTCGCGAACTGGTGACGCCATGCTCATCCAGAACACCGTGTCCGAACCAGACTCCGACTTGCTGACCGCCGGGGGATCGACCTCGTCGGGCAACACCCCCACCACGCGCGAAACACGATCGCGAACATCGTTCGCGGCCGCGTCGATGTCGCGATCGAGAACGAACTCAATGTCGATCGAAGAGCGTCCATCGGTCGTCTCCGATGAGACGGTGCGAATGCCATCGATGCCGCTGATCGCGCTCTCAATGACTTGGGTCACCCGCGACTCCACGACCGCGGCGGCCGCGCCGGGATAGCTTGTGCTGATGCTGACGCGCGGCGCATCGATATCGGGCAGCTCGCGCATCGACAGGCGCAGCATGCCAACAATGCCAAGCGTCACGATCACGAGACTAAGGACCGACGCCAGAACGGGTCGGCGCACCGCCAGATCGGATAGAATCACTTCTTGTCTCCGTCGCGAACGGCGACGACTTCTACTTCGGTGCCATCTCGAACGCGCACGAGTCCATCGACAACCACGCGTTGCCCCTTCTCAAGGCCGCCCAGCACTTCGACGCGACCAACACGACGACGGCCGACGGTCACGTCGGTCTGGCGAGCAACGTTGTCTGCACCGACGACGAAGACAAAGTGCTTCTCGCCCTTCTGCACGACTGCATCTTCGGGCACTTGTCGCGACGGAGCTTCGCCGCGGTCGACATCCACCTTCAGCAACATGCCAGGTCGCAGCATCAAATCCGGGTTGTTGACGATGGCGCGAATCGTGGCCGAACGGGTCGAAGAATCGAGCCTGGTGTCGATCGCCGTAACCTTGCCGGTAAACGTCTTGCCGGGCCAGGCATCGCTGAGCGCTCGCACCGGCTGACCGACGCGAACCGACGACAGCCAGGTCTCGGGAATCGTGAAGTCCACCTTCATCACCGACAGGTCGTCGAGCGTCGTAATCACCGTTGACGACTGCAGCAACGACCCAACGCTGATCCGCCGGAGGCCAAGCACGCCAGCGAACGGCGCTCTAACACTGTGGTCCCGGATGGTCACCTCGAGCGTCGCCACGCGTGCCTTCGCGGCGTGCATCTGCGCCAACGCTTGCTGCACTTCGCTGTTCGGCGAGATGCCTTGCGCCTGCAACTCGACGGCGCGGCGATGCGCAGCCTCACGTTCGGTCAACAACGCTTTGGACTCCGCCAACCGCGACTGCTCTTCACCCGTCTCCATCTCGAGCAGCAGCGCATCCTTCTCGACATGCTGTCCATCGGAGAAGTGAATCGCCTTGACCAAGTCACTGCGATTGGCAGTCAGTCGAACGCTCTCATTGGCAACCGCGGTGCCAAGCGCCGCGAGCGTGCTTGAGAACGGTGCATCGACGACGCGAGCGAGGATGACCGGCGTCTTGCTAGAACGACGACTCGACTCTTTGCCGGCGACGTCGTTTTCGGCGAAGTATCCGAACCACAAGCCTGCACAGACGGCAAGCACGGCAAACATATAGGCAACTAGGGCGCGCATGAAGTCACGACAGGTTACCCGAGTCCGAACAAGCCGGGCCGCGCAACAAGTCGCGGAGATGTAGCATTCCATCTCCGGCGGCTCGCAAACTGGCGACGCGTTGTCGTAGCGACCTTCACATCGAGACATCCGACCAACCCGGACACCGACCACTCGCATCAAGTCAACTGGCATCCCAAGGGCGGATCGATGCCGCGATCAGCGACGCGGGCCCACGACGATCGAATGATCCGCAGGACTGCTCGGATTCCAGCTCAGCGAATCACCGTCCTGGACCTGTCGAGAACACGAAAGACGCATGTCGCAGACGAACGGCGGCACGGCCAACGTCGCCCAACCAGCCTCATCACTGACCGCCATGCGACGAAACGGCATTACCACACCAAAGCCCCACCCAACCGCTTTGCTCGCATCGACGACCTGACAATTGGAAGCCCGGACACCAACCCCTGCGACCGCCTTGCCATCCGTGTCTACGACTCGAATCTTGGCGTGCTGAAATGGCAGCAACTGCATCTTCACTACCGCCGTCGGATCCGTGACGGACGCGAACGCAAAGCCCTGTTCGTCGGCCGCCACGATCGAACCCACTGGCAAGCCCGGCCCAGGCAGCCAAGCCTTGCCAACACGATCGGTGCGAACGCCCTGAATGCTCCCGCCACGCCCCTCGAACATCACCGCAACGCGGGACGCGGGACGTCCATCGACCGAAGTGACCTGCACACGAACGGGATTGAGCAGTGCAAACGGGTCGACACCCGGCTTGCCGTCCAGCAAGTCACCCGGACCTAGCGATCGCCACTGCCACGGGGCCGAACCGTGCGCCTTGACGAGTTCCGCATGCAACTGGTCGGACAAGCGTGTTTCGACAATCTCGACTTCGGTTCCGGGAGGCACTGGCGAGTGCAACACCGCCTTGCCATCCTCGATCGGCACGACCAACTGCATGATCGTTCCGTATCCGCCACCCTTGTGCTTGATGTTGACGCGCATGCTGCACGCAAGCCAGCCCGCCACGCTGCAGCGACCAGACGGTTCGCGAAAGTCGATCGTCACCGGGTCGCTCTTCTGCAGCACGATGCGGAACGGCTCGTGCGTGTCCTCAGGTTGCACGGGGACTTGCACACCGTTGGAGAACCGCTTGCCGTCCTTGATGCCTTCCTGCGACATCGTGTAGCCGTCTTTCACGGCCATCATCCAGAGATCGCGTTGGCCGTTCACGAACGGCACGTGAACCGAGCCTTTGCCAGCCGCGTCCGTCACACAAGCCACTGGCCACAATGCCGAGAAGCGCTGGCCATATGGCAGGCACTCGCTAGCCGAATACCAGTAGTTGCGAATGTGCCAACGCAGAATCACGCCGGCCAGAGGCGCGCCTTGCGCATCGACAATCTCGACCTGCCAGTGCGCAAGTTCGGGCACCGCGCTTTCCACCACCACGCGGTTGCCACTATACGACGAACACCAACGAACCTCGCCAGCGGCATCGAGCACTTCAAACGCGCGCACGCCAATGAACGGCATCGGGGGCAACCGCCAACTGTCGCCATCGCGGACTGCGGAGACATAGTCGAGGTTCTCGCCACCGACCACCGCACGCACGGTAAAGGTCTCGAATCCAGGCCACGCCTCGAGGCCGGGCAACCGGAGCTCCGTTGCCCGCGCGTTTGGGTGACCGCGCAGATCCAAGAACTCACCACCAGAAACGCCTTCGACACAGTCTGTCGCGCCATCGGGCCAACTCGCCCAAGCCGTGTAGCGGCGTTCTCGGTCGAGGTCGATGCGGTAGCGACCCCGTTCATCCGTCGTGACCACCCGACGATCCTCGGGGCCCGCCTCGAGCGAACGTGCGATTGGCCGAGCCAAGAACAAGACCTTCGCACTGGCTACTGGCTGGCCGTGTGCATCAACAACACGCCCAGCACTACGAACGTCGCCCTGCGGCAACAGAGCGATCAACACGGACAACGTCGCCAACATGCACTCGATGGTAGCGACTCGTGCCACCGCCCCGCAGACACTTGGCGAATTGCCACGAGCACGTTCGCCTACAAGAAGCTGACGGCCTTGACGTTGCTCGTGGCACAGCCGGCGTAATCGTAGACCTGGAACAACAGCGGGACCTGACTCAAAAACGCCGGCACCGGCACCGTGATCACGGCGCTCCCATTGGCGTTTGCGTTTGCCGTGGCAAAGATCAGTGGCGCCGCGATATCCAAACCCGCGACACATCCAGGAATCTGGGTCTCGCCACCGGTCAGCCCCACCGCACAGAACACCGTCGCCATCGGCGTCGCACCGCTGACCGAAAAGGTATTCGTCGCGCCGGCAATTGCCGGTTGCTGCACCTCGAGGTTGACCTTGGTCGGCACCAGCAAGAACGGCTCGTAGTAGCCCTCGAACACCCCAGAGCCAACGATGTAGCCCACGTCGTTGATGCCATGCGCACGCACGGCCGACCAGCCGCTCTGTGGCGGTAGCAGGTCATTCAAGTCGACAATCGCACTGCCCGTCAGCTTGACGATTGCCGTGTAGGGCGGGGTCGAGTTCGTGCGCGCCCAACCAACGATGTCGCCAAACTCGTTGACGGATTCGCCAAAGCAGTCCATTCCCGGAAGATGGCCGTGATCGCGGATCGCACCGTCCTGCCAGCTTGCGAGGTGCATGTAGCCCGTTGCCGCCGAAATCGAGGAACCAATCGCGAGGCGATGGCGGTTGACGTCAACGATGCGCCCCCAGTTGCCAAGCGTTGGCAACTCGGTCACCGTCGGCGTGGCTCCTGAGATATCCCACACTACCGGCCTGCTCGTCGACCACGTTGCCGCATGGCCAACGATGAAGTCCAAACCGGTCAACCCGACAGCCTCACCTGCAATCGTGCCCTGCGGCAACGGCAACTGCAGCAAACTTGACTTGCCGGTGATGTTCAACCACACCGCAGGCGAACCAGTGATGCCATCATCGAGATAGCCAACACCAGTGCTCTGGTGAATGCCGAGCACCGACGCGCCAAAGCCATTCGGACCTATGCCAAGGTTCACGCCAACTCTTGTGTGATCGGCAAGAACCCAGACCGCCGCGGACGCACTGCTGTTGCTCGCGGCACTCGAGCCACCAATGATGCCCTCGCTGCTAATCGTGTAGGCAACTCCCCTGTTCCCGCCAGGCAAGACGGCCAGTGTTTCGCCAATTGCCTGCCGCCACACCACGGGACGCGACACACCGGAAGCATCGAGCATCTCGCCAACCACATTGCCGTGGTTGTCGATGTCCCAGGCGACACCGTGATCGAGGCCAACGCACGTCAGACGCCGAATGGAATAGTGAGTCTGTGCCGACGCGTAACTCGCGAGCAGAACTACCGAACCTGCAACTGCAGACAGACCGCGAATCCTGAGGCGCATCATCGCGTGCATCCTGTGTGAGGAGCCTTGGGGGCTTGGACGCCGCACCGACCTTCATCCCACCGAGAGACTCTGTCGCTGCGGCACTCCTTGATAGGACCGCGCGTGGATCAGGTAACCGAACTCTCAACAACCGCGGGCAACGACCCGGCTCTGGCCGGATCCTTCCGGGCGCACTTCGACGACCGCGCCGATGCGTTCGGCGATGCCTTCCACGTGGGAAATCACACCGACCTGGCAACCGGTCGCCTGCAGCGAATCCAGCGCACCGAGCGCAATCTCAAGGTTCTGCGCATCGAGCGTGCCAAAGCCTTCATCCAAAAACAGAGTCTCCACACGCGAACGCGGCGCCGCCAGCGTCGCAAGGGCCAATGCCAAGGCCAACGAAACCAAGAACGTCTCGCCGCCCGACAACGTGTGCAGGCTGCGGCGCGTGCCGCCCATATCCAGGTCGACTACGACGAAGTCGAGTTCGCCACCCGTGCTCTTTTCTAGACGGTAGCGGCGTGCGAGCTCTTCCAAGCGACGGTTGGCCTCGAGCAACAACAGGTCCAGCGTCAAGCCCTGCGCAAACACCGCGAACGCGTCGCCAGCACTGCTGCCGATCAAGTCCGCGAGCGCGCCCCAGATTTCGAGTTCGCGATCCGCACGCTGCAACTGCGGCTGCAACTGGGCGCGACTGTTCTGCATCGAGTCGTCGAACAGCACCTTGGCGTGCGTACCCATGCGCAGTTTTTCGATACGGGCCTTCTCAAATTGTGCGTCTTGGAGTGCGCGCAAAGCGTCGGCGGCATCCAGTGTCGGCCGCTCATGGTCTTCGTGCTCTTTGCGCAAACTCGCACGCAAGCTCAACTCCGTGCGACAGCGCGTCACGGCCTCGTCCAACGCCTTGAGCGCATCGGCTTCTTCGAGCAACGCATCGGATCCAAGTCGGTGCGCCATCGCCGCATCGTCCTCGGTCACCCGGTTGACGGACAGCGCAACCACAAGCGACTTCTCGGCCGCCGCGGCTTCCGCGCGCACGGCTTGCTCCTGCTGAACCATCTTCGCCACCAACTCAGCGGCCTCCGCCAAGACCTTGACGGCAGCGACACGCGCCACGTCGCACTCATGCATTGCCTGCAAGACGTCAAGACGCTGCGAACCAAGTGCGGCCACTGCCTGCACGCCACCGGGCAAGCCGTCGCACGCGGGCGCCAAGCCTTGACGCAATTCCTCAAGCACGGCAGCGGCACGATCGACCTCTGCCTTGGCAGCACGGGATGCCTCCACCGCCTCCCGATGCACGCGCTCCGCCTGCGCCAGTTGCTCACGCCAGTTCGCGCGCGCCTGCTCTGCGGCAGTGCGTGCTTTTCGAGCGGCACGCACGGCTTGCGAACGACGGTCCGCGTCCTTCTCGAGCGTTGCCAAACTGGCATCTGATTGCTGCCACACCTGCTGCTGCCGGTCGAGAGCGGCCTGCGCCTGCCCTTCTTCGTCGAGCCTTGGCGGATCAAGATCCAGGGATTCCTCGGCCAACTCGGCAAACGCCGACCTGGCGGCAGCCAACGACGCATCCGCCGCCTGCAACTCCTTCTGCCGCGTCGCGAGTTCTCGCTGCATGCGTTGCCAATTCGACTCGGCCTGCGCCGCATCACGCTGCGCTTGCTCATGCGCACGCTCGGCCAATTGCACCGCGTCGCGAACCAACGCAAGGTCCGGTTGCTCGCCGCTGTGAACGTGGTGCTCTTCCGAGCCGCACAACGGGCACGCCTCGCCGTCGACCAAGTGAGCCCGCAGTGCTTCGAGACCGTGCTGCTGCTCCGCAACACGAACCTGTTCGCGCACCTTCGCCAACTCCTGACCCGTTGCCACCAGACGTTCTTGGGTCTTGCCACGCACCGGTTCGAGCTCAGCGGCCTCAGCAGTCGACGCGGCCGCGGCATCACGAGCCAGCTTGGCCACACTGGTCGCCTGTTGCCATTGCTGCAACGCCGTGGCCGCCTGCAGCAACTTCGCTTGCTGCGCCGCAAGTTCTCGACGGCGAGCCGCGACCTGATCGTAGTCGGCCTCTGCGAGCTGATCCTCGGCCTGTGCAACGGCCGCCTCGGCAGCAATCACGGCTTGCTCCAGCGCCGCACCACCCTTGCTCTTGGCCGCGAACTCGCGCTCACTGTTCTCGGCAACCACCAGCATCTTCGCCAACTCACGCTCGGCGATCGCCGAGGCCTGCTCCGTGTCGTGCCAACGCCGCAGCGACGGCAACCATTGCGGCAAGTCACGAACCATGCGCGGCACGGTCTCCAGCGACCCGAGGTGTCCGGTAACCAACTCGACCCACTGCTGCTCAGCATCGGCCGCCTTCGCCGCGAGCGCCTCATGCTGCCGCTTCGCCTTGTCGACTTCGCCGAGCGCCTGCTTGGCCTTGGCCCGAGCTTCGCGCGCTACTTCCCAGCGCGGCACAGCCGCCATCGCTCGCTGCCGAGCCTGCAACTGTTCGCGGCGCGCATCCGCCGCACGACTGGTGGCCACCGCCTCCTGCAACGCCACCATCGCCTTCTCTTCCTGCTCGCGGCGGCGCTCGGCATCCTGATGCCACAGCACGTAGTTCTGCGCGATCGTGATGCCGACATCACAAATCTGCAACTGCGCGGCATAGCGGGCAGCATCCTCTTCCAGCTTCTTGCGAACATCGGGCGCCAACACCTGACACTGGTCGTGTTGGGCGCGCAGGGTTTTGACGACGTTGTCCTGCTCGCGCCGCTTCTCATGCGCACGCCGCGACAAGCGCCGATACAACTGCGCGCCGGTCAGTGTCTCGAGCAGCTTGGCGCGCTCATCCGCGGCCGCATGCAAGAACGCGTGGAACTCGCCTTGCGCCAACAACACCGAGCGACAGAACTGGCTGAAATCGAGCCCCAGTCGCTGCTTGATCGCGGCCAATACCTCGGAGCGACGGCCACTCGCGACGACTGTGTCCTGACGCAAGTCATGCAGGATCAGCTCTTGATCCTGCAGCCGACCATCGGGACGACGGCGCGCGCGGCGAACCGACCAACGCGAACGATACGGAACGCCATCGCGACCGATAAAGTCCACTTCGGCGTGCCCATCGACGGCGTTGCGACGCAGCAACGTTCGCGGATCGTTGGCGCGCAGCCAATCGCCGCGTTCCTGCCCATCATCACCAATCAGCGTGCCACCGCGGCCGGTCAGTCGCGGCGTGCGATCGAACAACGCCAGGCACAACGCATCGAGCAGCGTGCTCTTGCCGGCTCCGACTGGACCCGTGATTGCGAACAGTCCAGCGTTGGCTAGTTCGCCTTGCGCCAACTCGACCGCAAACGAACGCGCCAGACTCGCCAGGTTGCGGCCGCGAATCGCGAGGATCCTCACGCCCGCCCCCCATCATCGTGCTCGACTTCTTCGAGCAACTCGCGAAAGGCCTTCATCAGTGGCACTGGCACATCGCCTTCGAAGTCGCGGTGGTAGCGGCGAACAAACACCTGCTCCGGACTCAGCGACGCGAGGTCGCGAGGAGCGCGCGGGGCGCTCTTCGGCCCGTCGGCGAGCACAACTTCGACGCGCACCAAGCGTGCATGCTTGTCCGCGATGGCGCGCGCGATGCGCTCGGCGATCGACGGCGAAGGTTGTGACAGCCGAATCGCCACCTCAACCAGCGGCAACAAGTCTTCGCCGATCGACACATCACGCTCCGCCAGTGCCGCCACTGCCGCCAACGCCGCATCGGGATCCAACTCGCCGCGTTCGGGAATACGGGTCAGTTCGACGAGGCGCGGCGTGCGCAACGACCAGATCTTCTCGACACCATCGCCCTCGAGGTCACAGAACACCACGTGATGCGCGTGCAATCGCTCCGGCATCGAGAGTGGAATAGGCGAACCCGAGTAGCGGATATGATCGTGGCCACCAAGCGGCTGCGGGCGATGCAGGTGGCCCAGCGCGACGTAGCGGCAGTCGTAGGGGAACAGGTCGATCGGCAACGCGTGCTGGTTGCCGCCGAGCACCTTGCGCTCGCTGAGCTCGCTGAGGGCGCCGCCGACCAAGTAGCCGTGCGCCATCGCGACCAAGGCCTGGCCGGGTTGCCGCAGGGCGCGCGCTTCTGCAAATAGCTCTTCGTGCAGAGTGCGCATGCCGCCAATCAGAGGGTCGACAGGCTGGGCGTCGACAGGCTGGGCGTCGACAGGCTGGGGGTCAACTGTTTGGGGAACGACTGCTTGGGAATCGACGGGCGCGGCCATTTCAAAAGGGCGCGGCAAGACGTAGTCGTCACCAGACTGCTCGGGTTTGGCCTCGGTTGCGGGTGCCAGTCCAATTACGTCGCTCGCGCGCAAGAACGGCACGGCAACACACTGCGCGACCACGGCTCCGCTCGCGTCACGCAACGGCACGATGACGTTCTCGGTGTGCAGCTTGCCGTCACTGCCGCGCTGCAATTGCCCGACGACTCGCACATCAAACGCCGACAACAACTCTCGCGGCGCTTCGATGCGCTGGGCGGAATCATGGTTACCGGCGATGACCACCACCTGCACCGTGGGCTGCGCCTGCTTCAATTTGCCGAGGAACTCAAACCACATCCGCCACGCAATCGGCGGCGGATTGGCGCCGTCAAAGACATCGCCGGCGATCAACAATGCATCGACACGCCGCTCGACCACCGTCGCGACCAACCAGTTGAGGAAATAGGCATGCTCCGCCGTACGCGCGTGATCGCGCAAGTTGTGACCCAGATGCCAGTCTGCCGTGTGCAGAATCCTCAATGCAGAACCCTCATGACCAATGCCAGTCAGGCCAGCATGCCACCTCGCTTGCCGGGCACAACAACGCCGGCGGTGGAGGGTTTTCAACATCGCGCGCGCCACGCCGCAAACAGCCCCTGACAGCCCGTTGCAGAACGCTTCGGTTTCGATCGGCGTGTGTTTCGATGCAGATTGGCGAACGAAAACAGCGGGGAATCAGCGGATTCGGCAAGGCTTCCGGCGCCGAGATGCGTGCGGGCCGCGGGATTCGTAGCCTGACAAGTTGTAGCGACGCCGAACTCGACTCGTCCGCCAGCAGAAAAACCTGACTCTGCTTGAATAGCTTTGTGGCTGAGCGGGGATCTGTCTCCGTGCGAACCACTTGTTCCGTCCCCCAGATGCCAGATCAAGCCAGCCCGAAGCACGCCAGTGACGACCCGGCAACCGCGTCGGACGTAGATCTGCGCCGGCTGGTGCAGCGACATCAAACTGGCATCTGGCGTTACCTATGCGCCCTCGGGGCTTCTGCGCAACTTGCCGAAGAACTGCTGCAAGACACGTTCGTCGTCGCGTGGCAACGAGGCCTCAGCGATCGTGGCGACGCGCCAGTGCAGACGTTCTTGCGACGCACGGCGCGCCACCTCTACCTCAAACACTGCCGTGCGCAAGGTCGCCGCGACGAGCTGCTAGCGGATGCCGTCGATCACCTGTGGCAACGCACGTGCGACGACGACCAGGGAGAAGGTTGGCTGCTCGCATTGCGTGACTGCACGCAACAATTGGAAGGACGGGCAAGGACCGCGGTCAACCTGTGCTACGGACCCGAGGCGGTGCGCGGCGGCCGCGATCGCGCCGCCAAGTCGCTTGGCATCAAACCAAACGGCCTGAAGACGCTGCTGCAGCGAGTTCGCGTCGTCTTGCGCGAATGCATTGAGAACAAGATGGAGGGAAAGCGATGAGCCACGACCTGGACGAACAAGCGTACGAGCAACAATTGCAGTGGTCGCTTGCCGAAATCGAAGGTGGCGAGTTTCCGCCGGATGTCACGGACAAGGTGATGGCTGCCGTGCATGGTGATGGCCAACCCAGCAGCACTGCAATCGTGCGATCGCGCTGGCTGCTGACCGCGGCGATCGTGGTTCTTGGCGTAGCAGCGTTGTTCGGCGTGCACAGTCTGTCGCGCAATCAAGGCAACACGCAGCAAGCCACATCCCCGCCGACGCAAGACCCCAAGCGGCACGTACTTCCAAGGCCCTACCATGTCGATGCACCCGAAGACGTCGCGAAACTGCCTACCGATGCACGCGCAGTCCGTGTCTCGATGCAAGGCGATGACGTGGTGCAAGCGGTCGCCACGCGCTGCCCCAAGCTTGAGGTCCTAGGCGTCAGCGTGATTGACACGATTGGCGATCAGGTGACGGATCGCGTATTCGCCATTGCGGCATCGCTACCCGAGCTTCGCGAGCTTGATTTGTACGTCACCAAGGACGTATTCGGCCAAAACATCAAACAACTCGCAGCGCTGCCACGGCTCGAGTCGCTCACCATCAGTTCTGCGCAGTTGCGACCCGAGGCCTACGAAGTATTGACGACACTGCCTTCGCTGCGCGCGCTCGATCTATCCCACAACCCAGACCTCGATGACGAAGCAATGAAGTCCATCGTTCGTTGCCCCGGGCTTCAGCAACTGGACATTTCCAATTGTCCGAAGATCACCGCCGCCGGCATCGCAATGGTGAATCAGATTCCGCACCTTGAGTCTCTCAAGATGCGCCGCCTCAAGTTCAGTTGGAAGTCGCTGGGCGGCCAAGGACCAAAGCAGTTGCGCCGGCTAGATGCATCGAACACGAACTTCCGAAACGAATATCTGGATTGGTTGCCGACGCCACTATCAGAACTGGACCTGAGCAACACCAGCGCCGACGCCAACACGTGCCGCATCCTGACCAAGCTGACCCCCCAGCTGCAGAAGCTGAACCTGTCAGGCTGCACGATCACGGACGTTGGCGTCGACATGCTCGACTCCTTGCAAGACCTTCGCGAACTCGACGTCACCAACTCACCATTTACGAGAAAAGGCCTGCAGCGCTTCCAGAAGATGGATCACCTGTGCGTGCTCAAGATCTCCGGCCTCGACTGGCTGACGGAAGCAGACATCAAGTCGCTGGTGGTCGCGGGCATCGACCTGCAGATCACCAAGGGAACCCGAATGGAAGGCGAACTCGACCGGCTGCGCCGCATCTACTCATTTGCAATCCGGGACCGCCGTGAGCGCGTCATGAAACGGTAGCCACGTTTGCCTATGGTGAACGCGTGCAGCCCCTTTGCTTCGTAACCGGCGCCAGCAGCTTTGTTGCGCGCGCCCTCGTGCCGCGACTCGCGGTTGGCAACCGACTGCGCCTGCTCGTTCGCCCAGGCCAACATCTATCGCAGTTTGCGAACGTTCCCCACGAACGGGTCGAGGCGCGGCTGGAGGACGAAGCGGCGCTCGCCGAAGGCCTGCGCGATGTCGACCGCGTCGTGCACCTCGCGGCACTTGTCTCGTTCCGACCAGCCGATCGCGACGAGATGTTCGTCGTCAATCGCGACGGCACCGAACGCCTCGCACGACTCGCATTGGCGGCCAACGTGCGACGCTTCCTGCACGTCTCGACCATTTCAGCCGTCGGCTACACAAACGATCCTGTCGAACTCGATGAAGGCACAGCATTCAATTTTGGCCCGCTGAACATCGGCTACAGCGACAGCAAGTTCGCCGCCGAGCAACGCGTGCTGGTGGCGGCGCGCGAGGGCCTCGACGCCGTCATCGTCAATCCACCGTCGATGTATGGACCGGGCGATCGACGCAAGGGTGACGACTCGCTGCTCGGCGCGGTCATGCAAGGCAAGATCAAGTTGGCGCCACCCGGCGGCACCAACATCGCGAACGTCGACGATGTCTGTGACGGCATGATCGCCGCGCTCGAGCGCGGAAGAACCGGCGAACGCTACATTCTCGGCGGTGAGAATCTCACCGGCCTCGAACTACTGAGACGCATCGCGAAGGCGGTTGGCGGCACCGCGCCAAAACGTGCCGCGCCACGTTCTCTGCTTCGGGCCGCCGCGCACGCACTGCGCTGGAAAGAACGACTATTCGGCAGCAAGTCACCGGTCACCAGTGAGATCGCGCGGCTGGCGGGCGTCTACATGTGGTACGCAAGCGCCAAGGCCGATCGCGAACTCGACTGGCGCGCTGGCTCCGTGGATGTCGGCATCGAAGCCGCGTGGCGCGAGATCGAAGCAGCGAACGACTAACGCCAAGAATCCGCGAGCAGCCAAGAATCCGCGAACAGGCTGTCACCGTGGGCGACTTCGGGTCCCTGTATAGGTGGCGGTGGTTGCTTGTGAGACGCGACCGCCGCTCACTCGCGGGACGAGTGCTTGTCACGTCTCACGAGTCAAGTGGAGGAGAGTCATGAGTCTACGAGCCCTTTTGTTCGCGACGTTCACGGTGGTGTTTGCCGTCGCAAGTTCTGCCCAGACTGGCAGCTGCCCGAAGAAACAGGCGAAGTTCGTTCCGGAGCGACTGACCATGCACAGCAAGCTGCCCTGCTCCGGCACCTCGATCAGTGTCGGTGGCGTGACCCTTGCCTCGTCGGGTGCGGCGTGCCCGCTACTGGCAACCCACACGATGGATCACGAGATCGAAGTCGACTCCATTCACAACACGATGATCGAGGTAACCGGGCAATCGGCCACGACCATCTACCACTTCGAGTGCGACCAGGACTGGTTGCTGATCATCCCGTGGGGCAGCAGCTGCCAGCTGGCGCGAACCGTCGTTGGCCCAGCCCTGGTGCGCTACCGGACCATCCCTTGCGCAACGGTCATCACCCCCTAGTCACCCACTGATAGGTGTCCGGCGCCATCGAGCGCCGGGAATCCGTTTCGTGGAGGAGCCATGTCGCAACGAGAGTCATCGGGGTCGCGCAAGTCGACCGTTCTGTTCCTGGTTTGTCTGGCCGCAGGAGTCATCGTCGGCGCAATCTGTGTGTGGCCGGAGCCAGCGCTCGAGGCCAATGCCGCCACCGCCGCACCTGCCGAACGCGAGGCGCCGCAGGACCCGAGTTCGGCCACGGCCGAAGACCAACAACAACCCGCAATGGATCGAGTGGCCGTCACGGCGCCGGTCGCTCGACCGAACAGAGCCGCGCCGCCACTCGCATTCGAAGAGTGCGTCGCCAAGCTCTGCGAAATGGGCCTGCGAACTGCGGAGCTAGCAGAAGAAGATGAGGTCGAGGCCGCCCAGGAACTCAACGAACAGGTACGCGAACTACTCGGGCAAGTGATGGAACAGTTCGCCGACGCCGGGGAACGCAGCCTGGCCATGCTCGTGGAGATGTCTGGCGGTCCGGAGCTCGAACCGCGTCCAGCACTCGACAACACCAAGCTGGGTGTGCTCCAGCTGCTGCTGCAAGCCGAGCTGACTCGCCGCAACCAACTCGCCGACATCGTCGAGGATCGATCTCGGGTCGATGCACTCGCGCAAGCGATGCTTGACTCGATGCCGATCGGCAGCGCCACCGCACAGATGGGCGAGCGCTGCCTGCACCAAGCGCCCTACCTACGGCTTACCCACGAACCCAGCGTCTTGCATCTGCTCACGCTGGCCAGCGAAGAGCAGTTCCCGCGCGACATCGCCACCAAATTGCTGATGACGCTGTGGGACAACATGTTGGCTGCGGGAGAGCGCAGCTCCGACGAACTGTCGCAACTCGCGATGCTGAAGCTCGACAGCGGCGACCCGAGCGAAATTGTGGCCGCGTGCCGCCAACTGCTCGCGGATGCCCGCTACCGCGCCGTGGTCCTGAGCTGGATGCGCGACCAAAAGAGCCAGGAGCTCGCCATCGACATCGCGGCGCTCGCCGCCAAGGAGCTGCACGTGAAGGACGCGCTCGAAGTGCTCCGCGAGTTGTCGCCGCTGCTGCAAGGCACTCGCGGCACCTACATGACACTCGGCATTCGCTCGCCACATGCAGTCGCCGAGGCCTACCGCAAGCATCTGGCAGCAAACAATCATCCGGACGTGCGCGGCGAGCTGATCATGGGCGTCGGCATGCTGCCTGACGCAGTAGGTCTACCAGTGGCGGAACTGGCGCTCGCCAACGACCCATCGCCGGAGGTGCGCATCCAGGCGATGTATGTGTTCACCGTTCACGCGGCGCCCGAGGCTGCCGAGCGAGCCGTCAACCAACTGCTCGATGACCCAGTGATCGCCAACGACTCGCTGCGACTTGGCTCGATCGTTTTGGCGCTGCAGAATCTGGAACAGGGCGACCCCAACCGGATCGCACGGCTCGCCGCCCGCCTGAAAAGCCTGCCGCTCGCCGACTACAGCCGCATCGCACTCAAAGCCATCCTCGACCGTTGCCTCCCAGGTGGAGCACCAACCGGCGGGGACTAGACGCGGCGCCAACTGCTCGAATTCGACACGCCTGCAGCGCAATGCCCGCCTTGGCATGTCCGCACTGGCATGCCCGCACTGGCATGCCCGCACTGGCATACCCGCACTGGCATACCGACGCTGGCATGACCACGACGGCCAAATACACCGGTGCCGCACTTGATTGCGAAAGGCGCGCGACCATGCGGGCCGAGCGAAGCGGTAGGCAGATGAGGGCAAGACTGCCCGATTGCGAACCGGCACGAGCAGGCCTCAATCCGTATCGAGGCGAGCACCCCACAGAGTCGGGCCTACACAGTGGGGCCGACAGAGTGGGGCCTACCGAGCGGGGCCCACAGACGAGGATGAGTAGCGACGTTCTTGTCGGGCTGAGCTAGACGAGCCAGCGCGCGACCAGACTCGTGCCTGCTACTTCTTCTTCTCGATGTGCTTGGTGTGCTTGCGCAGACGCGCGCAATACTTGCTGAGCTCGAGCTTGGGAGTGCCGGGCTTCTTCAGCAAGGTGTAGTTGCGATCGCCGGACTCCTCACAGACGAGGAAGACGATTTCTTTCTTCTTCTTGGGTTTTGCCATGACTGCGTTCCGGCTCTGGAAAGGTGAGCCGAGTTGGGAGGGCCGAACAAAGTAGCGACCGCCTGCCAAAGAACAAGACCTTCCCCAAACCTGCCGGATCCGGACCGGCTAATCCCCCTCAGTAATCGAGCAGAATCACCGGCATTAGGCCGATTTGAGGGCCCCACGGCGAGGTGTTCAAATTATCTGGAAAGAAGAAGCTGCTGCAGTTGTCTGCGACGCCGACTGAGTGACAAACCAACTGCAGGCCGTTGCTGAACGACAGCGGGATCACCGGGCGAGAGTCGTCGAACCAAGCTGCCTGGAAGGACAGGCGCTGGCCAATCGGCGTCGCGCCAGGGATGTCGAACGTCGTGGCAAACTTGCCAGTCGTATCGGTCGGGCCAAACCAGGCGTAGTCCAGGGGCGCCCATTGGAGGCAGTCGACCATCAGAGGATCCGCCATACCGAATGATCCGCCGTAGCCCACATAGCTCGGACCAGGCGGGCGGGTGGCCGGGTCGAGGCCCACCCAGACCAGCACCAGACCAAATTCGGTGGCCGTAGTCGGCGGCGCGCCGGTCACCTCGAGATCCACTGTCGTGCCAACGAGCGGTGACGCAGAGCTCGTGTATTTGAGTTCGGTCGGCTCGACACGAGTGGTGCAGGTGCCATCGCCCACGGTCACGACGTAGCCATCATCCGTGCCGGTATCCCAATGCACGGCGTCGACCCAATTTCCCGTGCCGATCGTCAACGGGCCATCCAGCGTCTCAAACTCCAGAAACAGCGTGCCAGCCGTCACCGTCAGGGGTTGGCTGAACGTGATCTGCACGAACTCCTCACCGACGATGGTGGTAGTCGTAGGCGCCGGGGTCGCGGCCACATTGATCTGCGCCGGCCCGAACAGCAGTTGTGGCAAGGGCAACTGGAGCGTCGCGTTCTGTATCGCGGTCCCGTTGACCTGCGCGGCAGCGGACGTCTGGAAGCCGCCGCGGATCTTCAGCGTGCGCGTCATCGCGGGAAACGCGGGCGCCCCCTCGAGAGTCGACCGCCGCAGGCGCAAGCCCGTGATCGTTTCCCCCACGAAGCCCGTCGGCATCATCACCGGATCGATAAACACCTGCAGCTTGCCCTTGCTCCAGCGCAGGGGCATCGCCACACCGGCATTACCAGGCAGGGTTTCGAAGGCAGGCGGCAGGGTGGCTGTGCTCTGACCAACAAGGGTCGAACAACCAATAAGAGCGGCGAACGCTAGCAAGTGCTTGGGCATCGGATTCTCCAGTTGCCCATGACATCGGCATCTTGGCCGGGTTTGCCCAATGCCAATCCGACAATGGCGGACGCGCTGGCAGTGGCTCCCTGGGTCCCGGGCGGCGCGCGCTCGTCGGATCGCTCCGGGCAGCAGCATGGGCAGGAGAAAAATGTGAAGGGCCCGGTCCCCACCGGGCCCTTCGAGGGTCGTCCGCAACTCGACGCTCCCAACTTCCTATCCGACTGCCGTATCGGCCGTCGCACGGCGCGAACCTGAGCAAGAAGCTCCGTTGCCGCAAGCCGAGACTGGCAACCCCGCCAACACAGCGCGGTTGCAGCCACCCGAATCGAGTCGCCCGACCAAGCACCCCCAGCCAGCAGACTGCGATCAAAAGAACGCAGCCCGCAGTGCCACCCGCAGCGCCAGCCGCAGCGCCAGCCGCAGCGCCAGCCGCAGTGCCAACCCGCAGTGCCAGCCGCAGTGCCAGCCGCAGTGCCAGCCAGCAGCGCCAACCCGCAGTGCCAACCCGCAGTGCCAGCCAGCAGCGCCAACCAGCAACGCCGGCCAGCAGCGCCAGCCAGCGCGCCCCGCCAACGACCATGGGAAAACGCCAGCCTGTTCGCCGACTCTCTGGGACGAACGTTGCGAAGAGCCGCCCACCTACGCGAGCATGCCTACATGGCCGTGCCCCCTACCGCTGCTCCCATCACCATCGTCACCGGCAGCAACCGCGGCATCGGCCGGTCGATTGCCACCGGCTTGGCGAACGATGGCCATCGTCTCGTCTTGACCGCGCGCGACGAACAACGGCTCGCGTCGGTAGCCGACGAACTGCGCGGCGACGGCGCAACCCTGGTCACGATCGCAGCCGACCTACGGGCTCCGGGAAGCGTCGAGCGCGTGCTCGCCTTCACCGAGCAATCGTTCGGCAAGCCCGATGTCATCGTCAGCAACGCCGGCACCGCGCCCTCGGACAAGGTCGAGAATACGACGACCGAGATGCTGCAAGCCGCGTTCGACCTGCACGTCGCCGTGCCGCTCGCGTTCGCCCGCCATTGCGTCAAGGACATGAAAGCGCGAGGCAGCGGTTGCCTTCTGCACCTCGCGTCGAGCGCCGGCTTGCGCGGCTACCCGTTCACCTCGGCCTACACCGCGGCCAAGCACGGCATGGTCGGGCTGACCCGCGCTTTGCATGCCGAACTGACGCACAAAGGCATTCAGGTCTACGGCGTGTGTCCCGGCTTCGTCGACACGGACATCACTCGTTCGGCCGCCGCAGCCGTCGCCGCGAAAGGCAAGACCAGCGCCGCCGACGCCTTGGCGTTGATGGGCGCGCAAAACAACATTGGCCGCATGCACACCAGCGACGAAGTTGCCGCGGCGGTATGCATGCTGTTGCGCGACCGGCCAGACGGTTGCATCTACGACCTGGACCGCGAACCCGCGGCGTTCCTCAGCTAGACAACTCGGCTAGACCATTCGGCTAACTACAGAGCCCTATTCACTGCTCGATCCAAAAGCCTGACCTTGGCACGACTCGAACAGATGCTCGTTCCTTGGAGCCTCCCACAATCAGGACCACTCGCCGCAAGCCATGACCAAATACGACTTCCACTTCGAGACCGATGACGACGGCGTCGCGACGTTGACGCTCGATCGCCCGGACACGCTCAACTCACTGACGTTCGCGATCTATGGCCAGCTCGAGAAGCTGTTCGTCGATTTGCGCACCGACAAGTCGGTCAAGGCAATCGTGCTGACCGGCAAGGGCAAGGGCTTCTGCAGCGGTGGCAACGTCGAGGAGATCATTGGCCCACTGTTTGAGAAGGACCTCAACGGCACGCTTGAGTTCACCCGCATGACGGGCGCAGTCGTGCGCAACATGCTGCGCCTCGACAAGCCCATCATCGCAGCGATCAACGGAGTCGCTGCCGGCGCGGGCTCGGTCCTGGCCCTTGCGAGCGACATGCGGGTGATGTCCGAGAAGGCGAAGTTCGCGTTCTTGTTTACCAAGGTCGGGCTGACCGGCGCGGACATGGGCGCCGCCTGGCTGCTACCGAAGATCGTCGGCACCGGCCGCGCCATGGAGATGCTGATGCTCGGCGACAAGGTGCTCGCCGAGGAGTGCCATCGGGTTGGGCTCGCCAACCGCGTCGTCGCTGCCGAAGCCGTTCTCGACGAGGCAACCGCCATGGCGCGGCGACTGGCGACCGGCCCCGGACTTGCCATCGGCATGACCAAGAAGATGGTCTGGCACGAATGGCCCATGGACCTCGATGCGGCCATCGAACAAGAAGCGCAGGCCCAAGCGCTATTGCTGCGGGCGCACGATCACCGCGAGTTCTACGACGCGTGGATCGAGAAGCGCGATCCAAAGTGGCAAGGCCGCTAACAACTCTGAGCACGCGATGAGCACGATCAACAACGACTCCCTGTGGCTTCCGGACGACGACCTCGACGCGGAACTCGCGCAGTTCACTCGGGGTATCCGCGCCTTCGCGGACGAGAAGCTTGCTCCCCATGCGCGCGCCATTGACGAGCAGTCGAGGTTCCGCCGCGCGATGGTCGACGAACTCGGTGCGGCCGGCATCCTCGGTGGCCCATTGCCAACCGAAGTCGGCGGCGGCGGTTGGACGCCGTTGCAACTGGCACTCGCACACGAAGAGCTCGGCGCGGTCTGCGGCAACGCGCGCGGCTTCTGCGCCGTGCAGACGGGCCTGGTCACGCAAACCCTGGCCAAGAACGGCAACGACGCGCAACGTCAACGCTGGCTGCAACCGCTGATGCGCGGCGAGGCCATCGGCTGTTTCGCGTTGACCGAGCCCAACGCCGGCAGCGACGTCGCCTCGCTAACGACGCACGCCGTCGAACAACCCGACGGCAGCTATCGCGTCAGCGGTCAAAAACACTGGGTCACCAACGCCGGCATCGCCGACGTCATGCTGTTGTTCGCGACCGTCGACCCCAAGCTCAAGGGCAAGGGCATCACCGCGTTTGTCATCGACACCAACCGCAACGGCCTCGACCGCAAGCCGATGGACGGCGTCGAGCTCGGCCATCGCGGCAGTGACCATGCCGTGCTGACGTTCGACAACATGGTCGTGCAGAAGCATGAGCTGCTCGGCCCGGTCGGCAAGGGCTTCGGCATTGCCCTCGGCGGGCTCGCTTCCGGGCGACTGAGCGTGGCATCCGGCGCGGTCGGCATGCACCGCGCAGCGCTGGCGGCGTCGGTCAAGTTCACCAGCGAGCGACAACAGTTCGGGCAGCCGCTGGCGCAGTTCCAGATGGTGCAAGAACGCCTGGCAGACATGTTGACGTCCCTGCACGCAAGCCGCGCGCTGGTGCATCGCTGCGCCCGCCGACGGTTGCAAGGCAACGAGACGCATGCCGACGTTGCGATGGCGAAGCTGCATGCTACCGAGGCAGCCGCGACGGCTTGTGACCAGGCGGTGATGCTGCATGGCGCGCGCGGCTACAGCTCGGCGTTCCCGGTCGAGCGGCTCTGGCGCGATATCCAAGCACTGAGGATCTACGAAGGTACGTCGATGATCCAGAAGGGCATCTTGGCGCGCATGTTGACGACGTAGGGATCGTCGCCCGGGAAGGCCCCAGCCTCGCCGAACGCTGGCCTACCTGTTTTCCGGACGCGTGTTGGAGAACACGATCCACACCCGCGCCTGCTGTTCCCAATCCCCGCGCGAGCCAGGCTTCTCGTTCTGTTCTGCGAACTCGTGCGACACCATGCTCGGGCGCACCTGCGGGTTGCTGCGCACGGCCCTGCCGAGCGTTCGCAATCGTCGCCACGCAATATCGGTCGACGTGATCACCGTGCCGTTGGGTTGCTTAGCAACCGGCAATTCCGGCGCTTCGATACGAACGCGAATCGAGGACGTAAACGACAACGAGCCATCGATCGTGCGATCCAACATCTGCGCGATGTTCCGCTTGATGGAGTTGGGGCGACCCGGCTCGAAGAAGTCCGACAACGGCGCGCTCATCGAGACCGAATCATCCGTCAGAATGATCTCGAGGGACTTGCCAACCTGCTCTTCAAAGTCCTTGAGCTCATCCTTCATGAACTCGCGCATGGCACCGTCCTGCGCGGTCACCAAAGGCGCAGGCGCCTCGATATCGCCTTGCCCCTTGATATTGTCGAAGATGCCAGTGTCCTGGGTCTTGCCGTCGCCGGACACGTGGAACGCGAACCGAATCGATTGCTTGAGCTTCCTCAGCTTCTCGAGGTCGGTCTGGCCCATCGCGTACAACACGACGAACAGCGCAAACAACAACGTCATCATATCCGCGAACGAGATAACCCACCGTTCGTGGTTGACGTGCTCTTCGTGCTTATGCTTCTTGCCCATGGATCACTCCGCGTGCGATCACTTCTTCTCGTCGCCGCCGCCGCCGTGGCTGCCGGCGTAGACCTTGAGCATGCTGCGTAGCGCGCCGGGGGCGATTCCACTCTGGATGCCGACTACGCCCTCGAGCACCATGCTCTTCAACAACTGGTCGTGCTCAACGTGCCGCTTCAACTTGAAGGACATCGGCAGACAAATGACGTTCGCGAAGCCAACGCCGTAGACCGTCGCAACAAACGCGACAGCAATACCAGGACCAATCAATGCGGGCTGATCGAGCACGGACATCACGTGCATCAGACCGAGAACAGCCCCCAGAACCCCGACCGTCGGCGCCAGCGCACCCCACGACTCCCAGAACTTCATGCCCGCCTTCTGGTCTTCTTCGCAGATGTGCATGTCGATCTCGACCGTTTCACGGATCGCTTCGGCGGAGCTACCGTCAATCGCGAGCGTCAAGCACTTGACCAAGAACGGATCGCCCTTGCCGCTGTTGGCGTAGGTCTCGAGCGCCAGCAGACCTTCGCGACGGGCGAGGTTGGCGAGTTCGAGGATCTTCTCCATCAAGCCGTGAAAGTCGTACTTGCCCGGCAAGAAGAAGCGTTTCAACGATGCGATCGCCTGACCGAAGTCGGACGGCAACGTGGCGACCAAGGTCGCACCTAGCGACCCGATGATCACGATCAGGAAGGCCGTCACCTGCACCAACTCGCCGGGGTGACCGCCTTCCAGGATCATGCCTCCGATGATGCCGACGAAGGCGAATACGAGGCCTAGTATACTGAAGATGTCCATTTGGCGCGGAGTTCCAGAGCTGCGGATCTATTGCTGTGCTACTTCCATGATGGTCGAAACAGCGACCAGCTTGAGTGCGGTGTCGCATCGCGGCACGGGCGTGTCCCCGATGTGCCAATCCACAACACCCAACTCGGTCTGGTATGCCTTCATCGGTGTCAAATGGGCCAGATCCTGATGCGTAGCTGACGCGCGGCTGGAGCCGCCGTGCCATTGGCGCTTGGGCAAACCACAATCCGCAGCATTCCGAACGCATTTGTTGGTCCTGATGCCTCGCACTCGGCAGGCTGTGCATTGCCATGCATCGCTACTGCCTACACTTCGTGCGAACAGCCGCCGCGCTGGCCGTTCTGATTCAACTCGCGTGTGCCATCTGTGCGCAACAACCAGCGGGCCCAAACGACGTGCGCGTCATGGCCTGGAACATCTGGCACGGCGGGCGCGAGGACGGCAAGGAAGTCGGCCCCAAGCGCGTGATCGACGTCATCAAGAACAGTGGTGCCGACCTGGTCGCGATGCAGGAGACCTACGGCTCGGGTGAGCTGATCTCACAAGGGCTCGGCTTCCACTTCCAGCCACGCGGCACCAACGTCTCGATCCACAGCCGCTACCCAGTGCTCGAAGACATCTCGGTGCACAAAGAGTTCGAGTGCGTTGGCGCGCTGGTCGAACTACCGAACAAGACGCGCTTGGCGTTCTACTCGATCTGGTTGCCCTACACGGCTGAGATCTGGGCGGAAGGAACGCGCGATACCAGCAAACCCAACACGACGCTCGCGGCCTGCGAAGCTTCGCACGTCAGCCTGCAGGCGATCTGGACTGCGATCGACGCGCGGCTCCAAGCCGACAAGTACCGAGACGTGCCGATCGTCATTGCCGGCGACTTCAACTCGATGTCGCACCTCGACTATGGCGAGATCGGCTGGGACCAATACGGCGCGGTGATCGAGTGGCCGACCAGCGCGATCCTGAGCAACCACGGCTTCACTGACTCCTACCGCGCGTGCAACCCGCGCATCGATCGCTTGCGCGACAGCACGTGGACGCCGCGGTTTCCAAAGCAACAGCAAGACCGCATCGACTTCATCTACCATCGCGATGCCAAGTCGCGATCCGTCACCGTCACGCCCACGACTTCGCGCGTGATTCGCGAACACCAGCCGCGCTTTCCTTCGGATCACGCAGCGCTGCTGAGCACCCTGCGCATTGCAGCGCAGCAACCAACGAAGCCGCGCGACGTCGCGATTCGCGCGGTCAGTTACAACATCAAGCACGGCGCCGGCATGGACGGCCGCGTCGACCTGCAGCGCACCGCCAACGTGCTCAAGAAGCTGCGGCCAGATTTCGTCGGCCTGCAAGAGGTCGACTTGCGCGCAAAACGCAGCGGCAAGAAGAACCAGGCGAACGAGTTGGCGACGATGCTCGACATGCATCCTGGCTTCGGGTCGTTCATGGATTTCCAAGGCGGCCGCTACGGCATGGCGGTGCTGTCGCGCTACCCGATCGTGCACGTCGAAAGCCTGCGCCTCCCCGACGGCAACGAACCGCGCATTGCCCTGATCGCCGAAACGCGACTGCCGACCGGCGACACCGTGCTGCTCGTCAACGTGCACTTTGATTGGGTTGGCGATGATGGCTATCGCTTTGCGCAGGCGAGCAAACTGGCTGCGCATCTCAGGGCCCAGGCAAAACCGTTCCTCTTGCTTGGCGACTTCAACGATGGTCCGGAGTCGCGAACCCTGGCCCTGTTTGACGAGGTTGCCCATCGCACGCAGAAGCCCAAAGGCGACCGCTTGACATTCTCGTCGACGAAGCCAGTGAAGGAGATCGACTTCATCTTCTGCGCGCCGCGCGACGCCTGGCAGGTCGGTCGCGTCGAAGTCATCACCGAGCCGATGGCCTCTGACCACCGCCCCGTCGTCGCCGAACTGACGCTCCGGGCGCGCTGAGTCACGGGGCAGCGGACAAAATCACCGGCAAGAGTCGGGAAGATCCGCGCCCGGAGCTTCGTCGCACGACTTGGCAATCCCCCCGATTGCTTACGTCGCGCCTCCTCCCCCATATCCGGTTGACGCCACCGGTCTGTACTTCATCCGTGCCAAGCTCCAAACTCGTAGCCGTTCTCCTCCTTCTTGGTGTCGCCACCGGCGCGGCGTTCTGGTGGAACAGCCAGAGCACAACCACACCAGTGGTCACGCGTTCTCACACTGGGAAAACGGACTCGGGGCAAACGGATGACCTCGCCGGGCCCAAGACGACCGTCGAGTCCGCCGAAACGGTTCCAGCAGACGAAGGCACCGTCATTCGCGACGTCCCGCCGATCGATAGGGCCCGCACGGAGCTCCCTCAAGGCATCAAGGGAGTTGTGCTGCTGCCCGATGGCACGCCTGCCGTCGGCATTGCCGTCACGCTGTTGCCCAACCTGAGATCCGACCCACTCAAGGCCTACTTGATGACCAAGAGTGGCCAGGTCGTGCAGCCACTAGCGACGGCGACAACGCACAGCGACGGCTCGTTCGCACTGGGCATCCAAAAGCCAAACGAGTCGGTCGACCTGCGCGTCAACAGCGTCGACTACCCGGAGATTGCGCGGGCCCCCATCGATGTTGCAATCGACGAGTGGCATGACGTCGGCGACCTACAGTTCGAGCAAGGACTGGTCGTGCAAGGGCGGGTGCTCGATGCGGCAACCAACGCTGCGGTCGACAACGCCACCATCTACCTCGAACCCAACCAGAACCTGCTTGCCGCACCCGGACGCCATCGCGGCACCTCGATGGACGTGGCTGCAGATGGTTCGTTCCGGTTCTTCAACGCCCCAAAGAGCGGCCTGATCGACCTGACGGTAGAGGCCAACGGCTACGCCCCGCACCGACTCACCCGGCAGCAACTGAATGCAACCGCCGCCAACGACTTCACCATCAAGCTCGAGATCGGCCATGCATTGACCGGCGTCGTCGTCGACCAACAAGGCAACGCGATTCCACGCGCAGAAGTCATCGCCCAGGCGTTGAGTGCCAAGACCCCACAGAAGGAAACGGTCTACAGCGATGGCGATGGCCGATTCGAGTTCACGGCACTGGCCGCCGGCCCCTACCGACTCGACACGACGGCGCACAACCACGCCGCCACAACCACCCCGATCGCCCTGACCGACGAAGACATCAAGGTGGTGATGATCAAGCGCAACGCGGTCAAACTACGCGTGCTCGCGCGTGACGGACGCGACGTCAAGTCCTACCGACTGAGCTTGAAGCGCACGTTCGAAAACGGCATTGGCAACGTCTTTGGCTACCGCGACCGCAACATCACGCCGCGCGACTACCGAGGCAAGTGGGCGATCATCGAGAACGTTCCCTACGGCCAGTTCTGCTTCCAACTCACAGACCAACATCACGCAAAGACTCTGTCGCCGACGTTTGAGGTAACCATCGGTAACGACGACATCGAAGTTGTCGCGACCCTGACGACCGGAGCCGAGATCACCGGCACGGTAATCGACGGCAAAGGCAACCCGGTTGCCGGCGCTATCGTGTCAACCCATCGAGACGGCATGGACGGTTTCGGCGCCAGCATCTTTGGCCAGTTCGGTGCCATGATTCCCGAAAAGCATCAGACCCGCGACACCAAGACCGACCAGCAAGGTCGATTCCGTTTGCGGGCGCTGTCGTTCGCCGACTACATGATCACCGCGACGCACTCCGACTTCTGCAAGGCGAGCGTCAAGAAGCTCAGGCTCACGACGGAAGGTCAAATCGTCGACGCGGGCGTGCTGCAAATGCAGCGCGGTGCGCTCTTGACCGGCATCACGACGGAATCGGGACGGCCAGCCGGCCAAGTCGACGTCAAGGTCTCGACTCCGCCCGAAGTGATTCAGGAAGCCAACAAGAACAACACACCAATCGACTACTTCAACGCCCAAGCACGCAGCGACAACAGCGGCTCATATCGCTTCCTGCACCGCCTGCCACCGGGTCGCTACTGGATCACCGCATCTCGGGTCGACAACAACAACCCGTTCACACCGCTCTTCCAAACCAAGCAGACCGGCCGCGAACTGATCATTCAGCCGGGGCAAGAACAAGCCGAGGTTTCGTTCGACTTGCCCAAGATGGGCAACTAGCGCTCACCGGCTTCGCCATGACCTGGTGAGCGAGGCGGCAGTCAACCTGCGCCACAACATCGACGCCACGCCCCTCCGCCAATCCGCGGAACAAGTCGATTGTAAACTGCGAGGCGCGATTGCTCGCGCCGCAACCATTGGCCAACTCGGGCGAACAATTGCCAATCCCCGAGCAATCGCGCCCCCGGTTGCGCATCATCAATATGCGCCGAAGCCCAGAGAACGCGGGCGCTCACGCGCCGCCTAGTCAATCATTGCCCGCCCATGGCTGCTCGCAGATACGGTACGATCGTTCGCCACTTGCGCGAAGACCCAGATACATCTCGCGAATTGTGCGAGAAGCTGCCCGACGAATCCCTGATCGAGCTGGGCGCCGCGATTCGGGACGAGATGATGCGCCGCGCACGCGAAGTCGGTGACCCGACCGCCGTGATCGAGGCAGCATTCGACAAGGGCTTTGCGCGCGACGGACTCGGCGTGCTGCCGTGGGTTGCCTCGCCGTATTTGATTTGCCCAGGCGGGCTCATTGGCAAGAACCGTGGCAATCACAAGTGCCAGTTCGTTTCCGTCGATGACGTCTGGGTCTGGGAGAGTGGCGACATGATCGACGAAGTGAAGCGCTCGCTGCCGGGCAGTGACGAGGGGTTTCGCGCGATTGCCTTGCTGCCGATCGTCGAAGGCATGGAACTGGACGTCGTGCGCGCCCGCATGCGGCAAGGCCAACACAACGTCGAACGCGTCACCAGCCTGCGTGTCCGCAAGGGCCGCCTGATTGAGGTAGAACGCCGTGACGTCTCAGCTCGCGGCGCCCGCTAGAATGCCGACACACCTTGCCGCTATGAACCGGACCACCAAACCACTCTCCCTCTGCCTCTGCCTCTGCCTTGCTGCTTTGACGTTCGCAAGCTGCAGTCAGGTTCGACACCAATCGATGAGCTTCGGCGCCATCGATTTGGCCCACCTGCAAGAGCCCGATCGCAACGAACAAGAGAGCACAACGACCTGGCAGAACGGAGCAGGCCGCAACTACGGGGACACGCGGGCGCGACTGCAGCTGATTCGCGAAGACCTCGAGTTCGAAGACTTCGATATCGACTTCGATGATAACAGCGACGGGCGACTCAGGGACTTCGAACGGGACCGCACCGGCTTCCGCGCGGAGTTTGGCCGCGGCGCCAACGGCGGCTTCTTCCAGGTGTTCAGCGAGAAAGTGAACGCACCCTCACTGTTGGTCGAAGAGTTCACCAGCTACGGCATCGGTGGCGGAGTCATTGGCACCCCAATCGTTGGCCACACCGAAAACGTGGAGTTCCTGGTGCCGTTCAAGTTTGAAGCCAACGTATCGGTCGGATCCGAAAACGTCGGCGCGTTCGATCAGGATCTCTGGTACGCCGAGAGCAGCTTCGAACTCGGCTTCGGTGCGCGCTGGCTTGGGCTGCAATCATCGACTGGCGTCATGGTCAACAGCATCGCTGGCCTGTTCGACTCGGACTTCCCCAGCACCCCGGCACTCGGTGGCGGCGCCGAGATCAGCGGCACCAACTTCGGCGCCTTCTTCGAAGTGCTCTACAAGCACCCGAACGTGCCGTTGATGGCGCGCGCCCGGGCGATCGCCGGCGACATCCAAGGCGTGATGTTTTCGTTTGGCTTCGCGTTCTAGCGCGGCCTCACTTGCCAGCAGATCACTTGCCGGGGGCTTTCTTACCCGGGGCTTGCTTGCCTGTGGCTTGCTTGCCTGGGCCCTGCTGGTCGCGCGCTGCCACCAAGTAGTGCGCGTATAGCGTCCAACCGCGCACGCACGACGCACGGGCCGCATCGCTTGCTTCGTTGTAGATGAAGCCGAAGCTTTCGCCCGTGTTCTGGTTGAGGATCGCCGCGATCGCATCCACCGCCAACTTCGGGCTGTGGTGGCGAGCTGCTTCGAAGCGATCCTTTGCCCTGTTCTGCAACGTGATGCTGGCTTCCGGCAACGCGCGCCGACTATCCATCGCCGCAATGATTTCGACAGTGGCTGCGGCGCCCATCTCTTCGAGTCCATCGAACGCCTCGAGCTGCATATCCTTGCCACCCGTCATGCGCTTGACCCAGCGCATCGCTTGCTTCTGCAGCTTGCGATCCTGGCGCAACGGCTTGCTCAATAACTCCCGGTGCAACATCTCGCGCTGACGAACGCGAACGATCGCCTTTCGCGTCGGCTCGACGGTCGAGTGCGACTTATCATCGCTGGTCAGGTGGTTGCCGCCGTCCCCCATCATCAAGAACACGATGCGATCCTTACCTTCCCAGGCAGCAACATCCTCGCTCGACGTTTCCCAAGCCTTGTTGGCGACACCCTTCTGGCGCACGAACACACGGAAGCTCGCGTTCGGCTGCACCGGGCCGAAGATGGTTTCGCGAACAGCCACTCGCACCTGCACATAGCCGGTCTTCGCAACCGCTGCCTCGAACGACTTCGAGTCCACGTGCAGGACGCCCCGCACGATCGCGGTCGAACGAACGTGTGTGCGCGCCGCTTCATTCCACTGCAGCAGGTCCGCACGGACCTTTGCGTCCAGCGGCCCAGCGTCCAGCGGGCCAGCGTCCAGAGGCCCAGCGTCTGGCCTAATAGCCGGCTTCTTCGGCGCCTGGCCAACCACAGCCGGAGCCATGACGAGCAAGGCGCAAAGTAGCGCGCGAAGAGGAAGCGTCTTCAACAGCATGTCCGTTCACCAGCAAAGCGCGGGCCACGCAGCGCGGGCCACGCAGCATCGGCCCTCCGCGGCGAATCACCCGCGCCGGCACTGCGCCTTAGAGTTGCCAGCCCTTGCGGTAAACACGGTGCACGAGCGCCGTCGCGAGGTAGTTGTCGAACTCCATGCTGTCAGAGTCCCAGTGCAACTTTTGACCAGGGAAGTGACCGGCGACGGTTCCCAGCAGCACGGCCTCAGTCAGCGGGCACGCATACGAGAACGGCGTCGACGTCTTGCCTTCGCCGCGACAGGCATCGGTCCATTCGTTGCGGTGCTCCTTGCTCGGCAACGTCGTGACATCGACATCCATCTTCTGCCCATTGGAGTAGAAGCGCGGCGCCGCCCAGTGCGGAATCACCATCACACCCTTCTCGCCAACCAGGAACGAACCTGCCCCTGGCAGCTTCTCGCCGGCGGGCAACTGCGCCTTCTCGATGGCCTTCTTGCCGCCACCATCCGTCCAACGGAACTTGATCGTCTCCGCCGTCTGGTCGGTGCCGGGGAACTCGTACAGAAAGTCGCCATCGGGCGCGAACATCTCGCGGAAGTGAGCCGGGCCATTGGAGACGACGCTCTTGGGTGCACCAATGCCCAGCGCGGCGAACACCGGGTCGAAGATGTGGCAACCCATGTCGCCGAGCGTGCCGCTACCGAAGTCGAGCCAACGACGCCACTGCGCCGGGTGGTATTGCCCTTTCACATACGGACGATCCTTGGCAACGCCGAGCCACAGATCCCAGTCGACGTGCGCGGGCACCTCATCGACCTTGTCGGGACGCCCAGCAGCACTGCCGCCCCATGATTTGCCAACCCACAAGTGGGCTTCGTGCACCTTGCCGATGACACCACTGCGCAGCGTCGCCACCGCGGTGCGGTAGGCACTGTGGCTGTGGATTTGGGTGCCCATCTGGGTCACGACGCCGGACTTCGCCGCCAACGCCGCCATCTCGCGGCACTCATACAGGTTGTGCGCAATCGGCTTCTGGCAGTAGACGTGCTTGCCGAGGCTCATCGCGGCGAGCGCGATCGAACCGTGCATGTGGTCGGGCGTCGCCACGACCACGGCGTCGATGTCTTTACCCATCGCGTCGAACATCTTGCGGTAGTCGGCGAAGGTCTTGGCGCCCCCGTGCTGCTTGGCCGCGTTGCCGAGACTGTTCGCATCGATATCGCAAAGCGCGACGATGCGAACGTTCTTGCCGCTGGCCGTCGCGCTGAGATCGCTATTGCCCATGCCACCAACGCCGACGCAGGCGACGTTCAACGTCTCCATCGGACTGAGGCTGGTGGTGCGCGGGCCAAGCATTGGCGCCGCGGCGGCGGCTACGCCAGTTGCTTGGATGAAGTGGCGACGCGTGATTCTGTTGGTGGTTGGCACAGGGAGCTCGATTCGTCCGGAGTCGTAGACAAAGATGGGAGTTCGGCACCATATCGAGCCAGCCGACGCAGCGGGACTCGAAACAACTGATCACACAACCATGACAGACTGCGCCCGCACCGCGGCCTCGACGTCGCTGGCAACTTGCTTCCAGCCCTCGCGATCATCCGTTGCACCGGCAAAGCTCAGCGGTTGACCGATGCGCACCGAAACGCGGCGCGGTCGCGGCCAACGCCCCTGCCGGGGCCAGGCTTCGAAGGCACCGTCCAGGTGACAAGGCACGACCGGAATGTCAGTCGCGGCCACCAACATGCCTAGGCCGGGCTTGAAGCGCTGCATCTCGCCGGTGGCGCTACGCGTTCCCTCGGGAAACAAGATGAAGCCACATGCATCTTCTGTCAGCCGCACGCGCAAGTCCGCCAATGCGTGGCGGCCCATGCTGCGCCGCTGCATCGGCAGCGCGTTGAGCAAGAACGCCGACAACATCGCGCGAGGCGGACTCTCGAAGAACACATCGCCGGCGGCAATCGGATACAGCGAACGCCGGGTGCGCCACGGTACCAGGGACGCTAGCACCAACGCGTCAAGGTGACTCGTATGGTTGGCCACCAACACGAACGGCGTCGCCGTCGGCAAGTGTTCGCGACCGGACACCTGCAGCCGATGCCAACAGCGCAGGTAGCTGTGCACCCACCACGACCACGCGCGCTGCCCCATGCCTTCCAGCATGCCGGGCTCGCGCCGCGTGCTCGCCAACCGTTCTTTCAGTGACAAGCCGTGGTCGCGGGCCGGGCGCAGATTCCAGCGATCCACTGCTAGCCTCCCGAGAAGATGCGCTGCGGTTCGTACAAACCGATGCCGCGCAGGTAGCCGATGTAGTGGAAGGCCGCCGGGGCGACGAGCAACAGGCTGTCGAAGCGATCGAGCAAACCGCCATGGCCGGGGATGGTCGCCGCGAAATCCTTGATGCCTAGATCGCGCTTGATCGACGACAGCATCAAATCGCCGAGTTGGCCGCCGATGCTGATGATCACGCCCAGCGTCACCAAGTGGTTGGTTTGATTGACGACCGTGCCGGCGAACACGAGCGGGCCGCACAGCAATACCAGTCCCATCGACAAGATCATGGCGCCGATCGCACCTGCCCAGGTCTTGTTGGGGCTGGTGTTCGGCAGCAGCTTGCGGCGGCCAAACAAGCGGCCCGACACATAGGCGAACACGTCGTTCAGTTCGACCGCAACCAACAACAGCAGCACCATCGGTCGGTAGTCGACGTCATTGGCGAAGTAGGCGAGGTGGCCAAAGCACGCGCCGAAGAACACCAACGAGAAGATGCCGAGGGCCGTTCGCTGGATGTATCCGGTGGGTTGATCCGCGATGACGGCAAAGCCGGCGATCAGCACGACCCCGAGTGGGATCAACGCCGTGAACAATCCGTACCAGTGATCGAAGGTCGCAAAGGTCATGGCCAGCATGCAGAGCACGACCAGGCCACTGACGAGCCGTTCGCGAAACAGCCCGGTCGCCCGCGAAAACTCGCGGAAGCACAGCAGGCTCAACAGCGCCACTGCCCCCATCGTGCACGCGGCACCGAGCAATACGGGGCCGACCATCAGCGGTGCGAGTACACACCACGACAACACGCGCTTCTTGAGTTCGTGGTAGGTCGAATCGCTCAGCTTGTCAGTGAATCGCAGCGCCAGCACGATCACGATCGCCAGCAACAGCACTGAGAGAATGCCGCCGGACAGCCAAATCGTCGCCGGATGATCAAAGGCGTGTTGCCAGCCAAACAAGCGCTGCCGCACGGCTTCATCCATTGCTCGCTCCATGCAGATGGCCGGCAATCCGGCGCAAGCGTCGCCAACTCGTCACCACACAACCAATGGCGACGACGGCCAACACGATGGCGGGCAATTGCCAACCGTTGATCGACGGCGCGAAGTCCGTTGGCGCGCACGCCACGTAGACCGCCGCGATGGTAACCAAGAACATGCGCACCGGCTTCGCCATCGGACCGCAGAAGTCGTTGCCCGTGCCAGCGGCCTTGCCCATCGCACGAATGTAGGCAGTGAACACCGCCAGCAGCGCCGCACCGAATCCCAACCATGGCTCGCCACCGAGCGCGTAGCCAAAGCCGATCAAGGTCGCGGCGTCCGAAACCCGGTCGGGCACCTCGTTGTAGAGTTCGCCGACTGGCGACGCGCGGCCCGAGCCGATTGCGACCATGCCGTCGAACAGATTGCACAAGAGGCGCACCTGCACGCAAATGGCACCGAGCCCAAACAGCAGCCGCGCATACGACGGCCACCACGAAGTTGCGGCGAAGGCAGCGCCTGCGAGCACGCCAGCGATCATGCCGATCACCGAGATCGCATTGGGCGACATGCGCTTGGCGATCAACCACGTGGCGATGCGCTGGGCGAACGCAGCATCGCGCGTCGCGATCGGGCGGCGGTCGGCTTCTAGATTGCTCGGCCCCCGATCTCCAGAAGCAGAGCCTCCAGATGCAGGGCCTCCAGAAGCAGGGCCTCCAGAAGCAGGATCACCAGACCCCAGGTCTCCAGAACCCAGATCCTCTGGTTCCCGATCTTCTAGATGTTGGGATCGATGGGCCGACACGTGTGGGGTTGCCCGCGCGATCTCGCGCGAGCCATAGGCCAAGCCTACTTGAGTTCGCCGCAGTCGGCGATGACGACGTCGGCCGACGTCGAGCCCGAGCTCGAGCCAACCCCTTCCATCTCTTCGAGCACGTCCATGCCTTCGACGACCTTGCCAAACACGACGTGCTTGCCGTCGAGCCACGACGTCACAACCGTCGTGATGAAGAACTGCGAGCCGTTGGTGTTGGGGCCAGCATTGGCCATCGACAGCAACCCCGGCTCGGTGTGCAGGCGTTCGAAGTTCTCGTCCTTGAACTTGTTGCCGTAGATCGACTCACCGCCGGTGCCGTTGCCGCGCGTGAAGTCACCGCCCTGGCACATGAACTGCTTGATGATGCGGTGGAAGCCGGAACCCTTGTAGTGCAACGGCTTGCCTTCCTTGCCCATGCCCTTCTCACCGGTGCACAAGGCCCGGAAGTTCTCGGCCGTCTCGGGCACGATATCGGCAAACAGTTCAAAGACGAGGCGGCCGGCAGCCTTGTCGCCGATGGTGATATCAAAGTAGACGCGTGGGTTCATATCCGGCCTTGTTACCCCTTCGAACCGCCCAGACCAACGACTACTGCCCGCAACCGCTTGGAGTCCGGGGCCGCGACGCTATGCTGCTCGCTCGAAATCCCCCAGGAAACCGGCCGACCGGCCAACCCAAGATAAGATCCATGACTCGCGCATCCGCCCGCCACATCCTCGTTGACTCCGAAGAGAAGTGCCAGCAACTCAAGACTGAGATCGCCGGTGGCGCCAGCTTCGAAGAGCTCGCCAAGCAACACTCGTCCTGCCCGTCCGGCCAACAAGGCGGCGCCCTCGGCGAGTTCGGCCCCGGCCAGATGGTCAAGGAATTCGACACCGTCGTCTTTAACGAAGCGGTCGGCGAAGTGCACGGCCCGGTGAAGACGCAGTTCGGCTACCACCTGCTCGAAGTCACCGCCCGCTCGTAATCGAGCTCGCTCAACAGAACGAGAGGCAACTGGCACTACTTGCCGTTGCCTTTCTTGTTGTTCTTGTTGCGACGCTTCGCGCTGCCCCACTTCGCCACGACCATCGCGTCATCGAAGTCCGCGAGAGCCTGATCCAGCGCGGCAACAACTTCGGCACCCGCATCTTCAAGCGGTTGGGATTCGCCGATGTCTTTGCTCAAGTCGAAGACCTCGCGCGCCGAACCTCCGGGCAAGTCCGCGATGTGTAGCTTGTGCTGCCCAATGCGGATCGCGCGCTGGTTGCCTTGTCGCCAATACAGCGGTCGCGCTTCGAGTTTGCGGACCGCGCCCGTAAGTCGCGGCACCAGGTTGACACCATCGAGTTGCCACTCGGGAGCTACTTGGCCACCAGCGATCGCCGCGAACGTCGGCAAGAAGTCGAGCGAGATCACCGGGTCCTCGATCTTCGATCCCGGTTGGATCTTGCCCGGCCACCGCATGCACATCGGCACCCGGATGCCACCTTCAAACAGCGTGCCCTTGCGACCGCGCAGCTTGCCGTTGTTGGCGCCGGTCAACGTCTGGCCACCGTTGTCATTGGTGAACACGACCAGCGTGTTGTCCGCCAAGCCCGCAGCTTCGAGAGCTTGCAGCACCTTGCCAACGTTGTCGTCCAACGCCTTGACCAACCCCGCGTACTTACGCCGCTTGACCGGCCTGATGTGCGCGAGCTTCGCGAGATCCTCCTCCTTGGCCTGCAACGGACCGTGCGGCGCAGTGAACGACAAGAACAGGAAGAACGGCTGGTCCTTGTTGTCGTGGATGAAGCGCACGCCCGCATCGCCGAGGCGATCGGTGGTGTAGCCACCTTCTTCCGTCGCGACGCCGTTCTCCTGAATCACGCGATGTTTGGTGGTCCGCTTCATCGGATAGTACGAACGCGAACCCTGCAAACACCCGTAGAACCAATCGAAGCCGCGCTTGTTCGGGTGGTACTCAGCGGGATACCCGAGGTGCCACTTGCCAACCAAGCTCGTGGTGTAACCGAGCGGCTGCAGACGCTTGGGCAGGAAGGTCTCGGACAACGGCAAACCACCGTCCATGTAACCCGGCGGAATGTTGAACTCGTGGCCGAAGCGCGTCTGGTAGCGGCCCGTCATCATGCCGGCGCGCGACGGCGAACAGACACAGCCAGACATGTATGCGTTCGTCATCGTGACGCCAGCAGTGGCAATCGAATCGATGTGCGGCGTCAATCTGGCCATGTCCTCAGCACAGTCCTGCTGGAACCCGAAATCGGCGTAACCCGCGTCGTCGGCGTACAGCAGCACGATATTGGGCGGCCGCTTCTGGACCGCAGCCTGTGCAAATACCTGCGCAGAGCCTGCCAAGGCAACCGAGAGCAGCACCAGAAGAGTTCGCAATCCGAGCATGGACAAGATTGTCGCATCGATGTGCCACGCAGCAACGAAGCACGTGCTGTTGTTTCGTGAGCGTTACGGCCTGTGCCCCGGCCGCCCCAGCAGCCGGTGCCCGGCATGGCCTCGAAATGGCCGAGGCACGGCGATTGCAAAACGCCGCGCTCGAGGTCCCATGAACAACCGCTTGCACCCACGAGCACTGCTGTGCTCTCTCCTTACGCTGGCGCCGTTAGCGGCCCAGGAAACCGATCCTGCCGAAGTGCTGCGCGCCAACACGCTCGAGCACTACGAACGGGTCGAAAGCGAACTGAGGCAAGCCAAGGCACCGCTCAGCGCGGCAACGTTGGCCCGGCGCGAGCAGGTCCTCGACTACTTGCACGAATACCGAACCAAGGCCGTGTTCGGCGTCAACGCACAGTTCCCAGGCTGGCGCATGCCACACTTCGTCGATGCCTCCGGCAGGCGTTGCGCGGTCGCATACTTGCTCGATCACACCGGCCACGGCCACTTGACCGACCGAGTCGCGAAGCATGCAAACCATGCATGGGTCGCAGACCTGGCAGCAGATGCCGAACTACAAAACTGGCTGACGACCTATGGCCTGACCCTCGCAGAAGCCGCACGCATCCAAGGGCCCGGCGGATGGGGCGGTTCGAGAGCGCGCTTCCGCGACGAAACACCCCCAGAGCCACCACCACCGCCACCAGTATACGACGGCCCCGCGGACCGCAGTCGTCCGGCCCCAACCGCCACCTCGCCGCGCCCAGCCAGAACACGCCCCGCCGTCGGCGCGACGACCAGGCGAACTCCGGTGAGAACGTCCACCGCACCGCGCGGCATTGCAACCGTCACCCTGCAAGCGGACGCGTGGATGCCGTGGTTCGATCTGCAATCGTCGCGCTGGTTCGGCCCGCGTGACCTTCCGGTCTCGACCGTCACCACAACCGCAGCGCCGAGCAACATCGACCTGATTCGCAAACGCGCGATCGCACGCTGCCGCGAAGCCGCCAAGGATTCGAACGCAACGGTTCGCGCCGCGGCAGCGCAGACCCTCGGACGCCTGGGAGTCGCCGGTGAAGATGCTCGCACGCTACTCAAGGATGCGGCCTACGCGGTTCGCCTCAAGGCCATGGTCGGGCTCGCGCAAGGCGGCACGGCTCGCTCGATTCATCCGTTGCTCAGTCTCGCCACGACCGAGAACCAACTGCAACCGATGGCGATGGCGGCGATGGGCGCCAGTGGTCGCCGCGACGCTTCGGTAGAGCGCGCCGTCACTCGCGTGCTCAAGAACGCCACCAGCCCCGTCATTCTCGCCGGCGCCGCAGCCCACGAGCGCCTGATCAATGGCGACACCAAACCAGCGACGATGGATCTCGCCCGCAACGGCGACACCACCACCGTGCGCAGTCTCGCGTCGACGGCCCTCGGCAACAACGCCGATGCCGCCACCATCGCCGCGTTGACGACCGCGCTCTCCAGCCCGGGCCTGCCCGCCCGCCGCGCCGCAGCCGCCGCACTGGGTCGTTCGCGCGACGCATTGGCGTTGCCGTCGCTGCTCAGCGCCTTCGAGTATGAGTCGGACCTCGGCACGCGCATGCAACTGCTGCTGGCCATCGGCGAGCACGGTGGCGCCGCTGCCAAGCCGTTCTTGCTGACGCAAATGCGCAAGGGCAAGAAGCCACTTCGCGCCTGGGCCGCCGCAGCGCTCGGCATCTGGGGCCGCGGCGCGTTCGACGCCAAGCTCTCCGAACGGGTTCGCGAAGCCCGACGCCACGAACACAACCACGATGCCCTCGGCCTGTGGTCGATCGCGCTCGGCCTGCTGCAGGACGCGCAGAGCAAGGACCTGCTGATCGAGCAGTATGAGACATCCAAGAGCTCGGTCATCCGTGGCGCCGCAATCTATGGCCTTGGCCTGATGCGTGACCCGACCGTGCTGCCAGAGATCGAGAGGGCCTTGGCCGACGACTCGTGCCCATTCGTGCGCGGCGCGGCGACCACGGTGTTGGCAGCGAACTTTGGCACGGTGGCAACTCCGATCCTCGCCAAGTGCGCCGAGCGCGATCACGACCAAACGGTGCGGCGAGCTGCGACGTTTGCACTCGGCGGCACCGGCGACATGAACGCGGCGACCGCGCTGTTCGCGCTTGCGGACAAGGGCACGCCGGTGGTTCGCGCCGGTGCGATCACCGCCCTCGGCCGCTTGCTCGCCAAGCAACGGTCGCGCAACTTCGCCAAGCTCGGCTGGGGTTCGCTGCCGGCAGACCTGCCGGCGACGTTCACCTACCTCGCCGAACTCGACCGCTAGAGGCGTGGCCCATTGGCGCGGCGGGCCAGGTGGGATTCCCCGCCGCCATTCCTGCCGCCATTCTCGCCGTCATTCCCGTCGCCACTCTGGCGCCATTTCGAAGCGGCGGGTGGCTCGGTTGGCTACGATCGCGGCGCATGTTCCTCATCGCCGCCGTAGCTCTCGCCAACCTGACGCCGACGCCACAGGGCCCCGCGCGCTTTCCCGCCGTTCCCGAACAGGATGCGCGGCACTACGAGATCCACCTCAACATCGATCTCGCGCAGCAGCAATTGACTGGGCACGTCGACTACACGTTCACGGCCGTCGAAGAGCTGACATCGATCCGCCTCGACGCCCAGCATTCGAAGGATTGGCAGGTCACGTTTCGCGATCCACAAAACGATGCCGAGCTCAACAGCACGTGGGGCGAATCCCACGTCATCGTGACGCTACCCAAGCCCGCGCCCAAAGGCAGCGACGTACACTTCTCGGCGACGTTGCGCGGCAAACCCGTCGATGGCTTCTACTTCAAGAAGAACCGCTACGGCGACTTGATGGCGTTCACCGATCACTACTCGATCCGCGCCCGCGGTTGGCTGCCGTGCGAAGACCACCCCGGCGATCGCGCCAAGTTCACGCTGCGTATGACCTACCCAGACGGCAATGCAGCGGTCGCGTTCGGCATGCCTGTGAACGGCCAGCCAGACCAAGTCGCAGAGAACGGCCTGCACACGCTCGTGCTGACCGGAGCCGAGGAGATCCCGCCCTACATGTTTGCGTTGGTCGTCGGACCGCTAGCGCGCGTCGCCGAACCGGGCAGCCCACTGCTCGCCGATCACCTCGTCTACAAACAAGACGCCGCCAAGGCGAAGGCCGAACTCGTCCACCACGCCGCGTGGATCCAGTCGATGGAGCACGCGTTCGGCGCGTATCCCTATGGCAAGTACATGACGGTGCAGTGCCCGACGCGCTGGGGCGGATTCGAAGCGCCGGGCAATGTGCAACTGGCCGAAGGCCTGTTCGACGTGCCGAAGCGCGGCCAAGGCACGCTCGCGCACGAACTCGTGCACATGTGGTTTGGCGATGCCGTCGGCTACTCCGAATGGCGCGAGGTCTGGCTCAGCGAAGGTTTCGCTAGCTACTTCGGTCCGTGGCTGCACGCGCAAACTGGCGGCCCAGAGCTTGCAGCAAACCTGCAGAGCCTGCGTGCTCGCTGGCGCAAGAGCTTCGAAGGCCGCACCAAGTCAATCCGCGACGACCGGTTCCCACATCCCGACCAAGCACTCAACTCCAACACCTATCCAAAGGGTGCGTGGGTGCTGCACATGCTGCGCGGCGAAGTTGGCGACCAAGCGTTCTTCCATGCCCTCAAGACCTACGTCGAGCAGTGCCGCGGTCGCTCGGTGATTACCGAGGACTTCGTGCGCATCATCGAGCGCGAAACCAAGACCGAACTGAGCTGGTTCTTCTCTCAGTGGCTCGACGGCATCGGCTGTCCCGAGCTCAAGGTCGCGGCGAACGATGGCAAGATCACTATCGAGCAAGTGCAGAAGGGCGCGCCCTACAAGTTTTGGCTGCGACTCAGCTGGAAGGACGCCGCCGGCAAACCGGTGCAAGCACGCGTGCGGGTCGACGCCGCGAGCACCCACGTTGCATTCGAAGGCGCGTGCCACGATCTGCAAATCGACCCGGACACCGAGCTGCTGTTCCGCGTCGCCAAGTAGCAAACAGCGCATTCGTCGCTGCGCCGAGAGGGCTAGCATGAGGGCGTGCGCAACCTGACGGAGTTTCGTGCCGTGCTGAAGCGGCGAGTCGAGGACCGAGCCCTCCGCAAAACCGCTTCGCGCTTCGGCGTCGCGCTGTTCGACTCGATCCACTACGCCAATGCGGCACACTGGGACGCCGTCGTGCCGGACACGCGCCTGTTCTTGACGCGCCGCTACCTCGCGGCACTCGAGGCCAGCAACCCGACCGACATCACGTTCCGCTACGCGATGCTGTTTGACGGCCAACGCCCGGTGGCCGTCATCAGTGCGCAGTTACTGGAAATGAGCGGCGCATCGGTCGGAAGCCGGGTTGCATCCGAAGACCAGAAGTCACCGATCGGCGCCCTCGTCGACAAGGTCCGCGGCGCCGCCCGCAATGCAGCAGACAAGCTCGAAACGCGCGTTCTGCTGTGCGGCAATTCGTGGGTCACCGGCGAGCACGGCTTCGCTTGCGTCGCCGATGTCGACCAAACCGAGATCTTCCACGGCCTTGCCGAAGCGCTCTATCGCATGCGACGCGCGGACAAACTCGATGGCCAGGTTGCAGCGTTACTCGTCAAGGACTTCCCGGTCGAGGTCGACGAAGCTCACGACTCGGACGAACTCGAACGCTTCGGCTACAAGCGGTTCTCCGTAGACCCGCAGATGGTCGTGACGCTGCGCGACTGGAAGTCGTTCGACGACTACCTGGCGGCAATGACTGGCAAGTATCGACGCCGCGTCAAGAGTGCGCGCAAGAAGGGATCCGCGCTACAACGTGCCGAACTCGATGCCACCGGCGTCGCCGCAGCGGCCGACTGGATGCACGACATGCTCGACGCAGTCGCCAACAAAGCGACACTGCGACTGACCACCCATCCGCGCGAATACTTCACCGCATTGAAGAACGGGCTCGGCGACGCGTTCCGTGTGTTCACGTATTCGATCGGCGACCAGATCGTCGGCTTCCGCACGACGATCTACAATCACGACAGCATCGAAGGCCACTACCTCGGCATCGACTACGAGCACAATACGAAGCACGCGATCTACCAGAACATCCTCTACGACTACATCGAGGATGGGCTCGCAGCCGGCGCCAAGAACATCTGGCTCGGACGCACGGCACTTGAGATCAAGAGTTCGATCGGCGCCGAACCGCGCCCGATGCGCTGCTTCATTCGCCACCGCAATCCGGTCGGCAATCGCGCCGTGAAGCCGTTGTTCCGGTTCGTCAAGCCGACGACGTGGACGCCGCGCAATCCGTTCGATGCTTCGTAGGCAACGACACCCAGACACACCAAGGCGGTCGTATTCGGGTATCGTCGCCACCATGCGCCTGATGATAACCGTCCTCCTGCTTGCGTCACTGCTACCCGCCCAGCAGGTGGGCCGGGGCGAGTTCGATCGAGACCAGTGGAATCGTGCAGTCGGCCTTGGCGGCCAAGAAGCCATGTTCTCCTTGCGCCGGTCGAACCGCGAGAGCACTCCGTGCGAACTCGCGGCAATCAAGGCAGGACTGCGGTGGCTCCAGCAGCAGCAGCGAAAGGACGGCTCGTGGCCATGCGAACACAACATGGATGCGCGCGTCGCGATGACGAGTTTGTGTGCTCTAGCCATGCTCGGTGACGGCAATACGATGCGCGTCGGTCCCCACAGGGAATCGCTCAAGAAGGCTGTCGGGTGGCTGAGAGTGCGACAAAAGAAGAACGGTGCGTTTGCAAGCGCGACCGGGCCACACCTGCTCGCGACCTTGGCGATGACGGAGTCCCTGCACCTCTCCGACTACAAGTTGCTGAAGAAGTCGGCGGCCGAAGGGGTCGCCCACGCAGCGACGCTGCGCAGCACAGATGGCGGCTGGCGAGCAACGCCGAATCGCGACACTAGCGCTCCTTCCCTGACACTTTGGGGCACCACCCTGCTTGCCACGGCAGCGGCGGCGGACCTGATCCCGAAAGACAACGCGTGCGAAGGAGTGCTCGACTGGCTTCGCAGCACGCAAGCCACACTCGCGCCTGAGAGCGGCATCCTCGGCAAGGAGGTGCCGATGGTCCGTCAGGCTGAGTTGGCCCACGACCAGGCGGCCGCGAACGCATTCACCCTGTGCTGGCTTGCGATCGACAACCGTGACCCAGCAGTGCGAGCCGCCATGCAGGCCGATGCCGACGCCATGCGCAACAATGCGTTGACGCGGGCGCGCTCGCATTCACGTATCTGGGAACAGAACCCCAAGCACCGGCTGAGCATCAACGAGTGGTTCTGCAGCGCCCACGCATTGGCACAAGCTGGCGACCAGAAGTCCGTCGCGGCGATCTGCAAGTCCCTCGCCAAGGCGCAGGTCGCCGACGGCGAAGACCGTGGCTCGTGGGCGCCGATCGGGGTGTGGGGCGATGGCGGCGGCAGAGTCTGGACCACGGCAATGGCCGTGCTGACCCTGGAAGCCCCGTTCCGCTACGCCAAGATCACCGGCCGCTAATCGCACTGTCCGAATCGTCAATGCCAACGAGAACCGCTCGGGGTGAACCGACGGCGCTTGCGAGCGTTACCGTTGCCACCATGCGTCTGGCAATGCTGACCGCCCTGTTCCTTGTCCCCTCGATGGTTGCCGCGCAAGACGCGTTCGGCGGCGGCTGGGACCCACGCCTTCGCCTGGGCGGCGGGGGCCCCGCCAAGTACAAGGCCCGCGCATCAGGCGGTGGCAACACCGCATGTGAACGCACCGCGATCACCGCCGGACTCAAGTGGCTGGAGAAGCACCAGCAGCCGGACGGGCGCTGGCTCTGCGAACACTCCCACGACACCACGGTCGCAGTCACCAGCTTGGGTGTGCTGGCAATGACTGGCAATGGCAGCACCCTGCGCGCCGGGCCGTGGAAGCCTGCCATCACGAAGGCCGTCGTCTGGCTCAGGGAGAATCAAAAGGCCAGTGGCGCCTTCGCCGACGCATCCGGCCCTCACTTGCTGGCCGCCCTCGCGATTACCGAGTGCTACCTGTTGTCCGACTACAAGTTGCTCAAGAAGAACTCAGTCTTGGCAATCAACTACGCGAACTTGCTGCGCGCTGACGATGGCGGCTGGCGCGCATCCATAGAGGACCAGCAGAGCGATCCCGCGCTAACGCTTTGGGGCACGACGCTGCTCGTTACTGCCTGCGACGTGGAACTCGCCGATAAGGACAACCTGTGCGACGGAGTCTTCGACTGGCTCCGAAGCCACCAAGCCAACCTCACCCCGAACAGCGGCATTCTCGGAGTGGCAGCTCCAGTTAATCGGCAATCGGAGCTGGTCTACGACCAAGCGGCGGCCAACGCGTTCACCCTGTGCTGGCTCTCGCTAAGCGATGAGAACCCGACGACGGCTGCAGCCATGCAGATCACAGCCGCTGCCATCCGCAAGGACGCCCTGATCCGCGCCCGAGCCCTGCCCCGGACTTGGGTGAACAACCCGCGACTCAAACTGAGCATCAACGAGTGGTTCTGCAGCGCCCACGCGTTGGCCCAAGCTGGCGACCAGAAGTCCGTCGCTGCAATCTGCAAGTCCCTCGCCAAGGCGCAGGTCGCCGATGGCGAAGACCGAGGCTCATGGGCGCCGATCGGGGTGTGGGGTGAAGCCGGCGGGCGAGCATGGACCACTGCAATGGCCGTGCTGACCCTTGAAGCTCCCTACCGCTACGCCAAGATCACCGGCATGTAGTCGCTCCCCATGCCGGGACCCGCGGCAACGACCGCGGAACCATGAAGCGTGGAAGCATGAAGCGTGCCGGCCAAAATCAGGACTTGAGCAAACGGCTGCTCGCCGACCCGACCGCAGTGTCGTGGTTGCAAGAACACATCGGCGGCCAACCGACCGATGTCGAGCACGTGCAATCACTGTGGAGTGGCTATGGCGAGATCGTGCGCGTGCACCTTACGAATGCCAACGTGCCGAGCGTCATCGTCAAGTGGGTCGAACCGCCACACGACAGGAGTCACCCCCGCGGCTGGACCGGCCGCGCCTCGCACGAACGCAAGCTGCGCTCGTATCGCGTCGAACAGTGCTTCTACACCGACTGGATCCCAGACTTCACGCCATCGCACCGCACTGCCAAGTGCTATCAGGCCGAAGCAACGCAACACGGCTGGCGGTTCTTGCTCGAGGATCTCGACGGCTCCGGCTTCGCGCGGCGCTGCATGAGTCTCGACCACTCACAGATCGACAACTGCTTGCGTTGGCTAGCATCGTTCCACGCACACTTCCTCGGCAAGAAGCCAACCGGGTTGTGGCAGACCGGCACCTATTGGCACCTCGCCACGCGCAAGGACGAACTCAAGGCACTGAAGGATCCGCAACTACGCGACGCCGCGCCAAAGCTCGACGCCGTGCTCAACAACTGCCGCTACCGCACCCTCATACACGGCGACGCCAAGGTCGCCAACTTCTGCTTCGGCAAGAACGACGTCGCCGCCGTCGACTTCCAATACGTCGGTGGCGGCTGCGGCATCAAGGACGTCGCCTACTTCCTCAGCAGCTGCCTGACCGATGGCGAATGCGAAGCCCAAGCACAGCAGCATCTCGACACCTACTTCGCGTTCCTGCGAAGCCACCTCAAGGACGACCTCGACAAGGACGCCGTCGTCAACGAATGGCGCAGCCTGTATCCAGCTGCGTGGGCAGATTTCCATCGCTTCCTAGCTGGCTGGGCGCCGGATCACTGGAAGATCCATCGCTACACCCGGAAGATGAGTGAGCAGGCGATTGCCGGGCTGTAGTTGCACGGGCCAATGCCCTCGCCACGCCGCACAAAGCAGGTCGCCAAGCGGATGCTCTTGGCATTGTTAGCAACGTGAGCATGCCTCTCTGGCTTGTGATCGGGCCTGTTCCAGGTCACCACTCCACGGCGATGTTGCCTTGCGGTTCGGTCTATTCGCGGAGGTTCGTTGCCTACCTAGCGCGCACGTCGACGGCTGCGGTCTGCATGGTGTGTGCAGTCCGATCGATGGCCTCGGAGAGCCTTGAGCGGTAGATCCAACTTGCAGATTCCCGGATGCTGATTGGTGCAGGTAGGTGGCGGTGGCGCGGGGACTTGTGTCGGCGGGTGGCGCGGATAGCCTGCAAGGCGGGCGGCGGGAATGTGCCCGCTGCCCACTACTAGTCAGACCGACACCACCTTGTCTAGCCATGGATGTGATCGAGATTGCGATTCAGGCGAGCAAGTGGACGACCGATCCGCATCCCGTGTGGGTTGTAAACGGCGAACCGTTCGACCGATCGTTAGCCGCGCTTACCAAGAACAGCATGTTGGAGGGATTGGTCGCCGCGGAATGGGGTTTGGATGACCCCACGGATGGCGATGCGGCTGACTTGATGCGAGCGCACCGCGCATGTCTGGATGCTCAAGGTCGAGTGCCTCTTCTGATCTGTCCCGACTGCTGTGACTTATCGTGCTCGGTTGTGTTCGCGGAGGTAGCGCCAGATGCCGGCGAGGTGACGTGGCAGAAGATCGGTCAGCAGCTAAGCGATGGGAGTGTTGCGTGGTTCCCTGGTATCTCGCGATACGTATTCGCGCGCGAGCAGTACTCGGCGTGTCTTGCCGCGCTCAGCGCGCACGTTGGCGGATAGCTCAAAGACGAACTTGGCCTCGATCACTTCGAAGGCCGAAGCTTCCCAGGCTTCCATCGTCATCTCGCGCTTACAGCTCTCGCCTACTCATTCCTCGAGCGAGAGCGGCGACGGTCACGAGCCAAAGATCAGCCGAGCCTCAACTCGATTCGTCGATCGATAACCGAAATCCTCACCATCCTGCTGTTTGCAGTCGGCGAGCGGACTAGCAAAGAACGCAGGCGAATCGGTGGATTCGGCGAGGCTCTCGCGGGACGCCAAGTGCGGCGAGGCCGCCGCAAGCGTTGGGCGCGGCTGTTCGGCCGGGCCTCTAGGCTACCTTTTCATCTGCAGCAGCGCGTCCGCAAACGCGACACCGATCTGCGCCATCGTCTTCGCGCAGCCGAGATAGTGGTAGCCGGCGTTGGACGCGCCACGCGCATACGTCGCAGCATCTGCTTCACTGATGATGCTCTTCCGGAAGTTGTCGATGTATTCGCGCTGCTGCTGCTTGGTCATCGAACCGTCCTTGTTGGCGTGCTTCTTGTTCTTGGTCCGCAACATGCGCGCCATGTTGTTGACCTTGCCCATACGGCCTGCGATCTCATCGAGCTTGGCATCCCAGTAGGGCGCAGTTGCCACCGCGATGACATTGCCGCGGAAGCCCTTCATCAGGGCAGGTTCGGCCATTGCAGCGCGGAAGTTGGCGTGCACGGCGCGCTTTTTCATGTCCTGGATCGGGCCACCGACGCCCATGACGCCGATCACGAACGGCAGATCCTTGGAGTTGAGGTCCTTGCGCACGTCGAGGATGAACTTCGCCATGCAGTCGGTGTATTGCGCGTAGCCATCGGGTTGGTCGCGCGTTGGATACGTGCCGCGATCAACCATGTCGTTCCATCCTTGAAACCAAACGAACCCGGCGAGTTCATAGCCGCGCTCGGCGTCGTAGTCCGGGCATACGCGCTGGATGTCACCGAGCACGCTCTTCACATGCTCGATCATCAACCGGTAGTAGTGGCCAGTCGCCGCAACCTTCTCGGCCTTGATCTTCTCGAGGTCCTTGCCCTGCTTTTGCCACTGGGCGAGCTGCTTGTCGTGGAACTCGTAGACGCCAGCGCTCGGCGGCCGGAAGTCCGTGTGCAGCGACTTACCGCCCCATGCCGTCTTGATGATCAAGATCGGGCCATCAGTGTGCTCTTGCAGGTGCAGACCAAACGTGAACTCCGGCCCAATCTTGCCGCCATCCACGGAAGGGTCGCGACGCGAGCCAAAACCAGCGGTCAACTTGCCAACCCCTTCGCCGTTGCTGCCGCGGGCACCCGTCAGATACGAAATCCAAACGTCGTCGCAAACGCGCGGCCTGCCGTTCTTGTCGACCATCTTTGCGAGCAGTGGCGCGGTCTTGGCATCGTCTCCGATGTAGTCAAACGTGGTGACCTTGGCGTGGCCTTCCATGTTGGACTGGCCAGCGAGGATGTAGACCTTGAGCTTTTGGGCGGGCGCGGCCGCACACAGCAAAGTCACAACAAGCGAGAACAGCAACGCACATCGGTTCGGGTTCAGCATGGCAATCCGAGACTATCCGGCGCAGATGGACGCCTATCGACTATTCTGCCAACTGCGCACCCGACACCGCATGCCTGTTAAGGTGTGCCGCATGGAGAAATGCTGTTCAAGCGCACTATTCCTACTGATCGCAAGCGCCTGCCTGCCCGCCCAATCGGTCGCCAAACCGCGAGCTCCCAACCCGCGCGTACAGGTGCAGTGCGTCGACTTGAACAACAAGCCAGTCGCTGGTGCAGAGGTTCACATCTGGCAGCATCGCCCGCTGCCCAACGGCTCGGGAGAAATGGTCCCGGCGGGCCCGTTCGTCACCGATGCGAAGGGCACAGCCACTACGGCCATCGCCCTCACCCACGGCGGCGGCCGCTTCGATCGCTGGGTCTACGCGCGTGTGCCGGGCAAGCTCGTTGGTGCGGCGCGCGCGCTGGTTGTCGGCATCGCAACGGACGCCACCGCCGAGAATGCAATCGAAGTGCAGCTGCAGCCCTCGCGCTCGCTACGCGGAACCATCACCGCACCAGAGGACAGTGACCTCAGCAAGGTGCGTGTTCGCGTGATCGCACTCACCGGCAGTGTCGGTGACAATCTGTGGGCGCAACCATTTCCCCGGCAGAGCAGCATCACATCTCTACGCAACACGTCTCCCGAACGGTTCGAGTGCGAGGTAAATGCCGACGGCACCTTCGAACTCGCGGACATTCCACAGCGCGCGCTCGTCTACCTCGCAGCGGAGGGACCTGGCTTGGCGCAGTCGCAGTGGTTCAACGCGCTGCTGCCCGACCGCACCATCCCGGACTCAATCAGCTTGACGATGCAAGCGGAGTGCACCTATTCCGGCACGGTCCTGAGCCCAGACGGAACCCCCTGCAACAACGCCAAGATTGCGTTGCGCATCCAACGAGTCCCCAACGCCGGAGTGCGCGACACGTTCACCGTCACATGCGATGCGCAAGGCACGTTCCAACTCGCAGGCCTGCCCGCCGGAGAGCTCATCCTCGAAGTGACTAGTCAGGCCGGACTGCTGCGACCGGCGGCTCTCCAACTCAAACCGATGGAGCGCCTCAGCAAGCAGACACTACGCCTTGAGCATGGCGTGACGGTGTCGGGCATCGTCACCGAGCAAGGCAGCGACAAGCCTGTTGAGGGCGCCGGGCTGTCGGCGATCTCCGGCGACGTGCGCAACTTGCCCCTGGGCTTCGCCAAGACCAACGCACTCGGCCGCTTCACGATGCGGCTACCCAGCGGACCGGCACGCCTCTACTTCTCGATGGTGCCCAAGGGGTTCACTCACCCAAGCTCGGCGAACCAAACGGTCTTCGATGTCGATCGAGACAACGTCGACATGACAGGGTTTACGTTCGAGCTGTCGCGCAAGCAGTGAGCGACACGACTCTCGCCTAAGCCGTCCGCGCGGACTACGCTGCGCGCACTTCTCACCCCTCTCGGAGCCTGACCGTGCCTGCAACTGAATCGCCGTTCTGGAATCCCAAGACTGAAACGCTGCCGAAGGAGCAACTGCAAGCGCTGCAGTTGGTCAAGCTACAGCGCCTCGTTCGCCGCGCCTGGGACACGTCTCCATTCCATCGCCGCCTGTACGAGAAGGCGTCGATCACTCCCGACCAGATCAAGACGATGGACGACATTCGTCGCTTGCCGTTCATGACGCGCGAGGACTGGATGGAGTGCCAGGCGGAGAAGCCGCTGTTTGGCGACATGATCACGCGGCCGGAGGACGAAGCGATTCGCTACCACCTGACGTCTGGCACGTCGGGCCGACAGCCGCTGCGCGTGCTCGACGGCCGCAAGGACTGGTCGTGGATCGCCGACATGTGGTGCTACGGATTCTGGGGCTTTGGCATCCGCCCGACGGACAAGGTGTTCTTCGCATTCTCGTATGGCTCGTTCATCGGGTTCTGGGGCGCGCACTACTGCTGCGAGAAGATGGGCACGTTGACGCTGGCGAGCGGCAACATGTCGACCGAACAACGCGTCAAGCAGATCGTCGAGATGGGCGTCACCGTGGTCTGCGCGACGCCGACCTACGCGCTGCGCATGGGCCAGACCGCCGAGAAGATGGGCATCGACCTCAAGAAGGACGGCAAGGTGCGACGCGTGATCGTCAGCGGCGAACCGGCCGGTTCGATCCCCGCGGTCAAGCAGATGATCGAAGAGATGTGGGGTGGCAAGTGCGGCGATACCGCTGGCATGACCGAGATCGGCACCATCATGATCTTCGAATGTGATCACCAACCTGGTGGCCCGCACATCATCGAAGACCACTTCATCGAAGAGGTGCTCGATCCGGACAGCGGTGAGCCAATGGCCTACGGCGAACGCGGCGAGCGGGTCGTGACGTCGTTTGGCCGCGGCTTCATGCCATTGATTCGCTACAAGACCAAGGATCTGGTCTGCAAGGTGCCGCACACCACGTGTGACTGCGGCCGCACCGGCGACATCTACGAAGGCGGCATTCTCGGTCGCGTCGACGACATGAAGCTGGTGCGCGGCACCAACGTCTACCCGCGCGCCGTCGAAGCCGTGGTTCGCGAACACTCCGAGGTCGAAGAGTTCCAGATCATCTTGTCGCGCCGCGAGGACGTGCAGGACGAGATCACCGTCAAGGTCGAGTTAAAGCCCGATCAGACCGGCCAATGGGCCCGGCTCAAAGGACAACTCAAGAAGGACCTGGCCGACGCGCACGAAGGCCTGCGATTCAATGTGGAGCTGGCGGCTCAGGACGAGCTGCCGCGCTTCGAACTCAAGGCCAAGCGCCTGCAAGACCTTCGCCCGCAATACTAGGCAGAAAGACGATGACCAACGAAGCAAAGGACCTGCTCGGCAACGCGCTCTCCACGGACGAACGCGAACTCGTCGACATCTACACCCGGCTCAAGACCCTCAGCGCCCGCGACGACCTTCCCCCGGTCGCCACCGCCAACGTCAAACAGGCGATGGTGCTGATGTGGAACGCGTGCAATGACCTCGCTCTGATCTGCGAAGAGCCGGGCTGCGACTAACGATTCGACACCGCCATCATGCCACTCCGCACATCGCACCTGGCCATCGCAGCGACCCTGCTACTCGCCGCATCCATTGCTTGCCAGCAAGGTCCCAAGGTTGGCCGCAGCCCAATCAGGGTGGAACTCGGCGTCGTGCGAGCCGGTGCGATAGTCGAGACCACGGTGTTCATCTATTGGCGGGCCCCCGCTAACAATGCCAAGGTCATCACCAAGTTGCCGCCAACGATCCAGCAACTCACCATCGAGTCCAACAAGGATGACCAAGGTCGCGAAGAAACGCGACTGGCCTTGGCGATCGCAACGGATCAACTTGGCAAGCACGAAACCAGCATCGAACTGTCACTCGGTGAACGCAAGGCAAGCATCCCGGTCATCTGGACCGTCGCTCCAGCGGTGCCCAACAGTAGCCGGATCCTCGTGGCATCGACGCCATTCAGGGGTGACTCGAGCATGCTGCCCGAAGACTTCGCTAGTTGGAGAGACCTGATTGTCGAGGCGCAACTGGACGTCGACTACCGGCATCGTCGCAAGGGCGCTTCGACATTCTCAACCGAATCCCTGGCACGCGTCGACATCGTTCTGGTCGGAGAAGAATGCCTGCTCCACATCACCAATAGCGAGGTGGCTCGGCTGCAGGGGTTCATCTGCGGGGGCGGCCGCATCGTGGTGTTTGCCGATGCGTTCTTCGTCGGAACAGCGGCGGCAGCAAACCGCATCTGTGAACCGTTCGGGATCGAGGTTATCAATCGCGAACCGCCAATTGGCGAGCCTCACGCTGCATTCGATGGGGACTTGGCACGCCATGCACTCAACGTCGGCGTGAAGCGAATCGTTGTCGGCCGACCATCCCCGACGAAGATCACCAATCCGGAGCTGGCGACGGCGCTCGTCACTCTGCCTACGTTTGGCAGCGAGTATCCGTTCGCATCCATCGCAACCACCAAGAGTGGCGGTGAGATCATTGCGGTGGGCAACTCGCTCTGGTGGAACTGGATCGCCAAGGCGCCCGGCAACAAACGCCTCCTGCGCAACCTGCTGGTTCGCGCACCGCGACTTCGCTAGTCACGCCGCACGCGCGATCCGCTACCAGCGCGACCGCATCACGTAGCGGTCCTTCTCGAAGTAGTCGAGATTGACGATGACACCTGCCTTGTGGCGCGCCAGCACCGACTTGAGCGCCTTCGAAGCGTCCATCATCAACTGCCATGGATCCTCCAAGTCCTCGAGAGTCATACCTCCGTCGGCAAGCAGCTCATCGAGGGTCTCACCGGTAGCAATAAGGCCCTCGAGGATTTCGACGAGCGAGCCCACCTGGATGCCGCCCCAGCCGGCGCGCATGCCTTGGAGTCGCTGTGCGACCTCAGGAGCCAAGACCGGCTCTGCGTCGCCGATGCCCGCCGCAGCTGCATCCAAGACACCGCGCAAGTTCTTCTTCGTGCCTTCGCCTTCGCCGATGCCTAACACGAACAACGAATCGGTAACCGCATACTCGATCGGAAACATGCCGAGCAAGTTCATCCGGTAGATGTTGGTCTTGTTGTATTCCTCGCGCTTGCGACTGACATGCAAGCCGCGAGAACGAATCGCGGTGTCGAGGTTGTTGCCGAAGACACGGCCGTTCTTGAGCTTGATGACGAAGCACGCTTCGCTCAGCTTCTCCCGCGCCTCTTCGAGCTGCTCGCTCTCATCCTCGTCATAGGCCAACTGCGCAGCCATGTCATCGATGCGCATGTATTCGCCCCCGATGTGCGCCACCACATCCTTAAGCAAGTCCAGATCGGTCATGTCGGTAAACACGGATTCCAAGCTCTCGCGATCCATCGGCAGATCGTCCGCGTGATCCGCAAACACCTCTTCGTAGACCTTGACCAGTGCCGACATGTCCATCGGCGCCACGGCGTACGTTGAAGCGCTGGCCGGCAACAACCGCAGCAAATCTGGCTTCGTCGCACGCACGGGACAAAAGACGCTCAGCAACCCTCGGAAGCCTTCGTTGAACTTCAGATGCATCTCCTGGCCGACATAGGTGCCATCCGGAGACATCGAGAAGGTGAGTTCGTCAAGCGCCAACACGCCGAACGGCTCAAGCACCCAACTCGGCATGCTGGCATCTTGCGCCCCCGACTTGACCAACTTGTCGATGGCTCGCTTGAGATGCAGGCTCAACGCAAACACCGGTTGCCGCAATTCACTGGTCGCTTCTTTATCGGCTGCGTCGTTGAAGAACCAAGCAGCGCGCCGCTCAAGGTCTTGGCCGAACAACAGAACGAGGTGCTTTTCGTGCATCACCGGCCCGAGGACTTGCAAGGTGCCCAGTTCGCGCAACGTTGCGGCCACCCCACCGACCTCGACTTCGCCAGCCATCTCGCCCGGCAGCTTGTCACCGAGTAACTCCGCCAGCTTGCTGAGGTCGGTCTTGCCATCCGCCCCCATCGCCACAACGGCAGCTCCAGCCATCTTGTCGAGGTCGTCCATCGCGTCCCAATCAGCACGCGCCGCGAACACGACCTCACCTGAGTAGCCCTCGAGCGCGTCCCAAAATTGGTTCGCCTGCTCAAGCTGCTGCTCGCCTTCGAACACCGTCGTCTGCAGGAACGCGAGCAGCTTCACCCAGATCGGCAGCAACTGCGGATCCGCCAGCGCCTTGCCGAGGCTTGTCGGCGCAAACGCACGCTGCCATGCGGCCGGACCAACCGTCCGTGCAACCACGTCGGCGTGCTTTGGCACATAGCGAAGGGGATCGGATTTGGCCTGGGCGAGCAGGACCGTCGAGCACAACAGCGCAGCAAGGAATCGCATGCCGAGCATCGAACGGCTCGCGGCTGTGCCAGGCAAGTCCCCGTGGTCCTTGGTTTGCGGTGAAGACCAAGACAGCAGGGACCTCATCCAGCTTCCCGGAGTGCGGCGCCACGGTGATCTAAACCATTGCCCTGTGGTATGGTTAGGGCTCCGCATCAACTTGGCGTGCAAGAAACTTCGCGCTCGATGTAGCACAACGGCCGCAGCCCATAAGTAGCGGCACGATGACCGCACGCACCCCAGACAACCTGTTCCGTGACTTCCTTCGCAGTGGCGATCCGGAAGCCTTTGCAAGCCTCTACGACTCGACCCGCCCCGAGCTGCTCGGCCTTGCCAGTCGCCTTTCGCCAAACGCGAGCTACGCCGAAGATCTGGTGCAAGCGACCTTCTTGGGGGCGCTCGAATCGGCATCCCGCTTCAAGCGTGGCCACAAGGTCATGGCGTGGCTGGTCGGCATCCTGAAGAACCAGGCGAGGTTGATGCAGTGGCGCGAGAGCCGCAAGCCCGAAGCCGAACGGTTGACCTGGCCTGAGGTCAACGACCCAAGTGAACAAGCGGCAGGGCGCGAACTGCAAACGACCCTGTCGACGGCCCTCGCAAAGCTTGGTGCAGTCTACGAACCGATCATGCGTTCGCACCTTCGCGACGAACTGACGGCTCAAGAGATCGCGGCGCAGATCCATCGCCCAGCCGGAACCGTGCGCACGCAGATCGTGCGGGGCACGGCGATGCTGCGACAACTGTTGCCGGCTGGCATCGCGACGATGCTGTTCGTGCGGTTGACTCCGAGCCTCAGCGCCGCCGACGTGCGTGCCGAGCTGGTCATGCGTGCCGGCAACGGCTCCGTGCAACGGTCCTGGTGGACGACGTCGACGCTGAAGAGTGTCGTGTTGGCCATCGGTTCGGCCGCCGGGCTCGCGATCGCCGCCTTGTTCGCCTTGGATGCGGCCAACAACACGGCGCCGCCGCTGGGTGGCGCTCCCGCTTCGGCCGGATCGCTTGCCGCGAACTCGGTAGCCGCTGGACCACCGCAACAACTGACCCCCGCAACGCCCGAGCGAGCCCTGGCCACGATCTCCGATCGCGCGACCTTGGAAGTCACCGTCGACGATGGCGCGGCGTCGGTCGCCGGTGTGCCGGTGCATATTCGGGCCTTCGGCGAGTTGCGCTTTGGACGCGCCATGCGCGTCACCGACGGAGACGGCGTCGCACGCTTCGCCGACCTCGTGCCGGGCCGGTATCTGGTGCTACCCATCAACACCGGGGCACCGCGCGAAGCAGCCTTCCTAAAGCTGGAACCCAACAAGACGCGTCGCCAGAAGGTAACCGTCACGGACCTGCGGACGGTTCGTGGCCGCGCGGTCGACACGGACGGCTTCGCCGTGGCCAACGCCAAGGTGTGGCTCAGTGATGGCAGCTCCCAGCTTGGCGGACTTGCGACCGTGCCGTTTGCGACCAGCAATGCGGCAGGACACTTCGAGATCGTCACGTTCGAGCGATCGCGAATGAACTACCTGCAAGTAACGGCACCCGGCCATCGCGCTTCGCGCTTGATTCGCATTCCGATAATTGCGGACCACGAGCTGACCATGGCTGTCTCGAATGGCGGTGGCGAAGTAACCGGCACGGTGCTCGACGCAGATGGCACTGCGTGCGCCAACATGATGGTGCGCGCGACGCACCATGGACAACGCTCGGACCTGATTGCCGCTGGCGACGCCGACGATCTATTATCCCTCGATTCGTTCCACACGGTTCGCGAAGTGCGCACCGATGCGCAAGGCCGGTTCGCGATCGATGGCTTTCACGTCGGGCAACAGGTGCGCATCAGTGCGTGGAGCCCGAATCATGCTCGCAGCGAGCAGGTCGTCGCTGTTGGCAGCAACACCCAACTCCGCATGCAGCCAGGCGCGACGATCCGGGGACGCATCACGGCCAACGGCAAGCCCGCAGGCATCGTCGAGATCTCGACCGAACTCGAAGGCCGCGAGGATCGGCTACGCAATTCCGTCAGCAGTGACGACAGCGGCGAGTTCGTGCTTTCCGGTCTGACGCCCGGGCAACAGGTATCGTTGACGGCTGAGAGCTCGCCCGACGGAGCCGCTCTCGGCAAGGCCAAAGCGAACGTCATGCTCAGCGAGGCCAAGGTCTACGAATGGAACCCAACACTGATCGCTGGCGACTTGATGGCTGGCACGCTGCGCAGCGAAGACGGCACGCCATTGGCCGACTGGCGCATCGGCATCAGCGCCGTCAACATTCGCGAGGGACGCAGTTACTACACGCTCAAGACCGATGCGGCAGGCCGGTTCTCGATGCGTGGCCTGCCGAAGTCGAACTACACGTTCGCGCCGCGACCGCGCCGCGGCTCGGATGCGGTCACCTTCGTGGCGACCTGGCCGTTGCAAGATGACTATGAACTCGTCATCGATGCCGATCGCGTCGAACGCGCCATCAAGTCGATTAAGACTCGGTTCTTGCCGCAGCCCGCGCCGAAAGGGTTGCCAACTGGCACGCTCGACATCGAAGGCCTGCAGGCCAACAACAACCTCTGGCTGGCCGTCTTTCGCCCCAACGGCACGCGCGCCTACGAGGATCCTCACTGGGACAAACAACGCGAAATCTACACGGCACAGTTGCAACCAGGCCGCTACCAACTGTGCGTTCGCAGCAACCCCTACTGGACGAGCAAGCCGTCGATATCGGCCCAACTGATCGATTTCACGATCGCCAGTGGCTCGCCCACGACGCTCAAGCCCGACCTGCAACCAGGCGTTCGTCGCACTTTCCGGGTCGTCGAATCGTCGCAGCATGTTGGCGCCGAAGGCGCCAAAGCGGCTATCTTCGACCACGGTGGCCGACTTGTCGCACGCGCGGATGTGCCGCGCTGGCTCGACGAAATGCCAACCAAGTTCGAAGCAACAATCGCACTCGCTCCCGGTCACTACCGAATGCAAGTCACGACCGCCCTCGGCCAACAAGGCGCGATCGACTTCGCCATCCACGACCTGACTGCCAATGAGTCTGTTCTGGATCTCAAGGTGAAGTAGCGCCAAGCTCGCGGTGGCAACTGCGCCACGCCAGCACCAAGCCCAGGCACACTGACAAGAAGTACCACGGCCCTTCCGGCCATGGCTTCGCGAGCCAGATGCAGGCAACCGCAAGCACGAGCGCAACCATGGTTGCGACGTCGTTCGGCCGTCGCATCACCGCAACGGCACCCAGAAGCCACGCTGGGAACATCAGCGCCAGGTGATGCTTCTCCGAGATCGGGGAGATCATCAAAGCAGCCGCCAAATAGAGGCTGAACGCCGCGGCATGACAAGCAGTCGCTCGGCGACGCAACAACAACCAGTCGACGAACGCCGCGCCGCCAACGACGACGAACAAGCACACATACTTGACGACCACGCTCGGAGACGCAGCCGGCACCAAGGTAGCCACAGCCCCGCGCAGCGTGAAGTATTCGACTTCACCGCTGCTCGCGATGGTTAGCGCCCCGTTGTCGATCGTGCCGTTCGCGATCTTTGTCGACAGTTGGTTGAGGTACTGCTCGTAGAAGGCGATCGTCTCGCCACCCCAGAACACCACGGGCAATACGGCGAAGATCACGCCGAACACCGCACACCACGCGATCGCCGCCCATCGCCTTCGCACCAACAAGTAGACGAGCAACAAGATCGGCAGAGCCTTGGTGTGCACCGCCAACGCCAACCAAAACCCGGCACGACGGTGCTGACCGCGACGCTCCGCGATCAAGAACGCGACGCACATCGCGATCAAGATCAAGTTGACCTGACCATTGACCACGTTGCTATGAATCAGCCGGAACATGCCGAGCGCAAGCACGACCACAGCCAGCCCGCGCCAACGTGAAGCAACACCAGCGTTTGGAATCCAACACTTCGCTTGCTGCACCAGGAACAGCACCGACCACATGCTGAGCACGTACCACGCAATGATTGCGACTACCTTGGGTAGCCAAGACCACGGCACCATCAAGCACGCGAAGAACGGCGAGTAGATGTAGGGAAAGGCCAGGCCCTCGATGACGTATGGCGTCTTGCCCGCCATCGCAGCGATGCCAGCCTGGATGTACGCGTCCAGGTCGAAGCCCTGGGCACGCATTCCTTTGCGCACTGTCTGCGCACCGAGCACCACGAACGTCAACGCCACGACAAGCCAGTGGGCGTTGCGCATCGTGGGCTTCATGGCGTGTGACTACGGTGCAGTGCGCGAGAACTCCGCGCGGCCTAGAGACACGCGGAGATGATCTTCATGTCGTTCTCGTAGGAGTCCGCCTTGAGCGGGCCAAACGAGAACCGAATCAGGTCGCCGAGCAGACCGTTGTCGCCACGGCGGGCCATGTCACACAGACGACCCGGCATGACCGCGGCGTCGTGCTTCATCAAACGCTCATTGAAAGAGTCGCCAGTCAAACCAGCGGGCAAACGCAACCAGTGGTAGAAGCCTCCATCGCCGGTAAACAGCTCGAGACCGAGCTTCTTGAAGCCTTCGGAGTAACGGTTGCGCTGACTGGTGTAGAACGAGCCGACCGCCGCCATTGCTTGCTTGACGCGCTCTTGCTCCAACAACTCGGTAACGTAGAGCTGCGAGGCGCGCGACACGCCCCCCATGCCGAACGAGCTGTAGTTGCGGAATGCTTCAATGTGACGCTTGGCCGAGACGACCCAACCGACACGCATACCTGGAACCTGCAATCCCTTGGTCGCCGCGCCACAGACGAACAGGTTGGTCTTCTCGATGTCGTCGACATGCGACAGCGCGCTGATCGGGTCACCGGTAGTGAACCACTCATAGGCTTCGTCAAACAGCGCACCGCGATCCGAGGCCGAGTAGTGATCGACCATTTGTTGCAGTTCGTCGCCGGCAATCGTCACACCCGTCGGATTGCACGGGTTGCTCTTCACCAAGAACACGCGATCATCTTCGGGGTGATCGGCGAGCGTCGGCCGGAAGTTGTTGCTCGGGTTGCTGGCGATCAACGAGTGCGGCCGGCGCAGCAACTTGAGGATGTCGTAGTAGGGCGTGTATTCGGTCTCTTCGATCGTGACCGACCAGTCTTCGAGCAAGAAGCTCAGGATCGCAAAGATGCCCGGACGCCCGCCAGCGAACACAGCCACGTTCTCATACGTGATGTTGGCGCCGTGCACGGTGCGGTAGTAGTCGGCGATCGCCTGGCGCAACGGCATCTGGCCGTCGGCCTTCGGATACATGCGATCTTCGGACGTAATCGGGATGCTCTCCGGCAACGCCGGGCCACCCGGGATCTGACTCGTCAGCGGAAAGCCCTGGGCCCACGGATGGGTGCCCGCATCGCCCATGTATTTGTTCGTGACCTCAGCGAAACGGAACAACGTTTCGTAAACACCCATCGGCGGAAACCGGCGCAGAATCATGGCGGGATTCCACGGGATGGACCGACTGCTTGCAAGCTGCGTCATGGACACATCTGCACCTGCGGCAACATTAGCTGCTCACAGCAGCGGAAGCGCGAGCCTCTGCCTTTGAGCGTTCGCTGGGGCGTTGGCACGCCTGACCACCTCTGGTAGCTGACACCTGGGTAACCCAGCCGGCGACTGCTCGCTAAGCTCTACGACATGCTACGCCTGACATCCGCCGCACTCGCACCCGTTGCGGCACTGCTTCTCTTCGCAACGCTTCCCGTCGCGCAGACCCCTACTCCCAAGCCCTCGAAGGAAGCTGAGAAGGCTCGCCGGGTCGCGACTGGCTTCCTCGCCGGATTGGCCGGGGGTAACGAAAAGCGGCAACCAAACATCGTGTTCGTCATGGCCGACGACTTGGGCTACCGCGAGCTCGGCAGCTTTGGCCAGACCAAGATCAAGACGCCGCGCCTCGACCAACTCGCCAAGCAAGGCATGCGGCTCGCGCGGCACTACTCGGGTTCGCCCGTGTGCGCACCTTCGCGCTGCGTGTTGATGACGGGCCGGCATCCGGGCCACGCCGCAGTGCGCGACAACAAAGAACACAAGCCCGAAGGACAATGGGCGATGCCAGCCAGTGAACCGATGATGAGCGAGATGCTGAAGAGCATCGGCTACACGACGGGCGCGTTTGGCAAGTGGGGACTCGGTCCACCGGGAACGCACGCCGGCCCGCTGCAACGCGGCGTCGACCGCTTCTTTGGCTACAACTGTCAGCGGCACGCGCATTCGTACTACCCCGATTACCTGTGGGACAACGACAAGCGCATTCCGCTCAACAACCAGCCACCGGTGCCCGGGCGCGGCCAGCTGAAGAAGGGCGAAGACAAGAGCGACCCGAAGAACTACGCGCGTTTCATCGGCGTGGACTACGCGCCCGATCGCATCCTCGATGCCGCGAAGCAGTTCGTCACCGACAACCAAGACAAGCCGTTCTTCCTCTACTACCCGTCGGTCATTCCGCACTTGGCGCTGCACATTCCCGATGCGGAACTGAAGGCCTACGAAGGCCAGTTTGAGGAAACGCCGTATCCGGGTGGCAAGGGCTACACACCACACTTCAAGCCGCGCGCTGCTTATGCGGCGATGATCACGCGACTCGATCGCTCGGTCGGTGTCTTGCTCGACATGCTCGACGAGTACGATCTGGCGGACAACACCATCGTCGTGTTCACGTCGGACAACGGTGCCACCCACAGTCCAATCGGCGGCACCGACGTCGACTTCTTCGAATCCTGCGGGGAACTGCGTGGCCGCAAAGGCTCGATGTACGAAGGCGGGATCCGCGTTCCGGCGATCGTTCGCTGGCCCGGCAAGGTCAAGGCTGGCAGTGTCAGCGATCGCATTACCGGCTTCGAAGACTGGATGCCGACACTTGCTGAGCTCACGGGCGCGACAGCCGACAAGCGCACCGACGGCATCAGCTTCGCGGCGACTCTGCGTGGCGAAGAGCAAGCAGCTCGCGAGTTCCTCTATCGCGAGTTTGCCGGCTACGGCGGCTGGCGCGCGGTTTGGTCGGGCGACCAGAAGTTGGTGCAGAAGAACATGCACAAGCAGCCCAAAACGGAGCTCTACGATTTGCGCAAGGACCCCACCGAGTCAACCGATCTGGCCGCAACCTCCGCACCGGATGTCGCCCGCCTGATGCGCATCGCCAAGTCCGAACACGTGCCTTCGCAGATGTTCCCGCTGAGGGCCATCGACTCCATCGACAAGAAGTGATCGCCGGCGGGTAGCTCAAGCCGGCGGGCTGGATAGAAACTGCGAGTTCTCTGCCACCGATCGGCGTCGGGTGGGATGGAACCGTATGCACGCCGATGTCTGACGACCTACACAACGAACTGCAAGCGCACGCCACGTCCCTCCGAGGGCTCGCGCGCGACTTGCTGCGCGACACGCATGCGGCAGAAGACGTCGCGCAGCAGACGCTTACCAAGGCTTGGACGTCGCGCGACAAGCTGCAGCAGGGCCCCATAGGTGGCTGGCTTCAGCGAGTGCTGACCAACTTCACGCGCCAATGGCGGCGCGGCGAACGCCGGCGTCTGGCTCGCGAAACCCGCCACCAACTGGAACAGGGCGCGGAGAATCACCCTTCGCCCGCCGAAACCCTGGCTCGACGCGAAGCGCTGCAATCGGTCAGCAACGCCGTTCTGCAACTTGACGAGCCATACCAGACGGCCGTCTTCCTGCGCTACTTCGAGGACCTGCCCCCGCGCGTCATCGCACAACGCACCAATAGCAACGTTGCCACCGTCAAGAGCCGCATCACCCGCGGGCTGGCGATGCTTCGCTCACACCTGTCGCAAACCCAAAGTGATCGCGATTGGCGCGCTGGGTTGGCGATGACTCTCGGACTTCCTATCGGCACGACGCTCGTGCCACTCACTACTGGAGTGCTGCTGATGAAAGCTTCCATGAAGGCGGCGATCGCCGCCGCAATGCTCTGCATTGGCGGTTTCTACCTCTATGGCGGAGACGAACCACCACCACCAGCAAGCCTTGAAGGCCCCGCAAAAATGGCTGCGTCCGTAGAGGCATCGGACGCGACTCACCGCAACGATGCGCCAATCATCGACCGCGCACCGGTCTCCATCTACTCGTTCGAGGAGTCGCAGCTCAGTCACCCCTACTTGCTCGAACTGACCGTGCATGTCGTGGATGAACACGGTCTACCCGTGTCCGGCTTCACCCCAGAACTTGCGCCGCCCGGTGGCGCGATGCGCGAGGCGGATGGCGCGACGGACGACACTGGCACGCTCTTGATTCCGTGGCCCGCGCGGCAACCCAACGTCAACATCGAAGTGCTCGATCCACGCCGTCACCGCCGCCTGATCGCGCTGCGTCACGGGGTGCCGAACCACATCACGCTGGTCGGCAACACCCGACAGGGCCTCGCGATCATGTTCAACAAGGGCACGACGGCGCGCGTGATCAGCCACGACCTCACCACACAGTTGCTGGCTGGACCCGCCACATCGACCAAGCTCGCCACAGGGCTTCACCCACACGCAATGTTCAGCGAGCGGGGGTTGGTGCCGATCGTTCCACCGCCCAAGGGCATCGACCAGAACAACGAAGGCGTATTCTGGGGCGAGTCCTTCACCGTGCACAAGGGCGGATTCTTCACCATCGACGACATGAGCGGATTGTCGATCGACATCTCCAACATCGCATGGGGTGGTCACGACATCCCTGACAGCCTGAAACCGGAGAAGGTCGACTACTGCTCCATCAAAGGGATCGTCTACGGCGAGGACGGCAAGCCCAAGGGCGATGTGCCGATCGTGGTGATCGGCACAAGTCCGCAACCCCTGCATCGCAGCAAGACGGACCAAGACGGCGCGTATCTGTTCCCCAAGCTCTTGGCCAACACCTACCAGATTCGCGCCGGCGGCACCGACTTGGGCCTCGCCACCGTCCCTCTGCAAGTCGACAAAGGCAACTACACGCAGAACCTCAACCTGCAACGCGAGGCGTGCATCCGCGGCACTCTGCTTGATGAAGATGGAGAGGCAATCCGCGAAGCGACGATCGAATGGCTCAGTGACGATGGCCAATGGGGCGACCGCACCAAGACGCGCGACGACGGCACGTTCGTGCTGGCCAACCTGCCAAGCATCGCCGGCAACTTGTATGCATGGCACGAGGACCGCCAGATGCGCTTCCCCATCGCGCACATGACCGGCATCCGCCCGGACAGTGGCGAGGTCGCAGTCGTGTGCGAACCGACGAACACCGGCTCGATTCGGGTGCAGCCAAGTTCGGCAGACGGATGTAAACTAGACAAACTGCGCCTGCGACTGCGACACGTCGCCACCGGTTTCAGCCGCGGCATTCGCGTGCCGCAAGCAGAGTCGCAGTCGACCGACGCCAAAGGCAACAATCGAACGGCATTCATTCAGATGCCAGATTCTCCCTGGGAGCACGATCGCCTTCCTGCAGGCTTCTACGAAGTCGAGATGTGGCTCGCTGGCTGCGGCTTCAAGAACCTCGGCCGCCACTGGATCGACGGCAAGGCGAACGCCGACCTCGGCAGCGTTGTGCTGGCGGCGCCCGGCCTGGTGCACTTCGAAGTGCCAGAAAGCAAGATGCCGGGCGATCTGAAGGTCGAGATCACCGCGCTGCGTAAACCGTTCGATGTGCGGATTGAGAGCCTGCATACGCTCGTCAATGACGTGCAATTGGCCGCTGGCAGCTACGTGCTGGCGACGCAGCGTGGCAAGCAACCACCGAAGTTCCGGACCTTCGAAGTGCGCAGCGGCGACACCACGACGCTGCCAGTTACCTGGTAGCGAGGCGGCAACTGGCAAAGCAAACGCAGGGACCTATAGTCGCGCTGAGCCAGCAAGTGGCTAGCACCCTATGGAACCGACGAAGAGCCCCGCAAAGAACGTTCTTGGCACTGAGCTGAAGACCTGCAGCATGAAGCCGTTGACCGGTTTCTTCCGAGACGGCTGCTGCAACACTTCGGGCGACGATCACGGCGTGCATACCGTCTGCTCGGAGATGACCGAGGACTTCCTCTACTTCTCCAAGGAGGCAGGCAATGACCTGTCGACCTCCCGCCCCGAGTTTGGCTTCACCGGCTTGAAGACCGGTGACCGCTGGTGCTTGTGCGCCGCGCGCTGGGCCGAAGCTGCCGAAGCCGGCAAAGCACCACGGGTAGTCCTAGAGTCGACCCACGAACGCACGCTCGAGATCGTGCCCCTCGCCGCGCTACAGCGGCACGCAATCCCCGGCTAGAAGTGCGTACGGTGCCTGGACAAAAAAACACATCCTCGCTCCGCGAGGATGTGTTTTTTTGTCCAGGCACCGTACGCACATTCTCAGTCCCCGTGGACTAGTTCACAGGCTTCGTAGACCGGGCCTTCGATGCAGGTCTTGGAGTAGGGCCAGTCTTTGAAGCGCTCGCCCTTTACTTGCACGGTGCAGCCGTTGCAGACGCCGTAGCCGCAGGCCATGTAGGTCTCCAGGCTGAGGAAGCAGCGCAGGCCGCGCTGTTCGCAGAGGGCGGCGACGGCCAGCATCATTGGGTCGGGGCCGCAGCAGAACACGGTTTCGCCTGGCTTGACGGTGCCGTTTGCTAGCAGCTCTTCGAGCAGGCCGGTGACCATGCCGTGGAAGCCATGGCTGCCGTCGTCGGTTGATGGGAACACTTGCGAAATGTTCTCGAAGTCTTCGATGCCCGAAAGTGCGTCGCGATTGCGGCCGCCGAAGAGCAGGCGCATCTTGCGACCGGCGGCAAACTCACTGCGCGCTAGTAGCAAGAACGGGGCGAGGCCCACGCCGCCGGCAATGCAAATCGGGTTGTCGATGTCGGTCGGAAACGTTCGGCCGAGTGGACCGGTTACGACCAGCTTCTCGCCGGCTTGCAGATCGCAGATCGCTCGGGTGCCTTCACCGATCGGCTTGACCAGGAAGCTGCCCCACGAACCATCATCGCCTCGATCGTAGAGCGAGAACGGGCGCGGCAACTGCACCGGCCAACGCTTCTCGGTGCGAAGCATGTAGAACTGACCTGGGCCAGTTTCGGGGATCGGGCCATCGACCTCGACGGCATAGGCACCGCCACCAAGGTCGCGGAGCTTCTGCATTGTGTGCACGCGGGACTGCATATCGGGCCAGCAGCATAGCGCATGACCGCTACGATCCCACGTTGCGGCCTATTGGCCCACCAGCGAGAACGGTCTAAACCGGCTCTGGGTTACCCTGAGCGACGGCGATTGGCGAATCTACTTGATCAACAGTCAGCTGCTGCTCGCGCACCAACGCCTTGGTCTCCGTGCGCTCAACCGGGCTGCGAAGGGTGATCATCGGCACTTCCGGCGGAGCCCCAATGCGAATCGGCAACACCGTCACGCCGACGCCACGGCCTACATACAGGCGGCTGTCCTGCTCGCGGAACCAGCCCTGCTCATAACCGAGCTTGCTGTGCTGCAACGGCGCCTTGCCAGCAATGCGGATCTGGCCACCATGCGTATGCCCCGACAACTGCAGGTCAACGCTGGCATCGACAGCCTCGCAGAAGAAGTCCGGATGGTGACTGAGCAAGATCGACGTCTCGCCTTCGCGGCGACCATCGAGCGCCGCGTCGAGATCGGGTTCGCCTTCGGTCAAGTCATCGACCCCGCACAACCACAGGGACTGGCCGCCGTGCTGGATGCGCACGCCTCGATTCATCAACACTTGCACACCGTTCTCTTCGAGGAACCCGCGCCATAGCGAGATGTCTGGACCAAAGAAGTGATCGTGGTTGCCCGGCACGGCAAACATACCGTAGCGCGGCTGCAACACCGTCAGAGCGCCGCGAAACAACAGGATCTCGCGATCGAGAGTGTTGATCATGTCGCCGCCAAACAACACGAGGTCCGGCTGTTGCTCCTGCACGCGACGGAAGATCTCGGTCAGATCCTTCTCGTTGAGGAAGCTGCCGGCATGAACGTCCGACACGAACGCGATGCGCAGGCCACTCAACGCTTCGTTGTCGGGACGCAGCGGCAACGTCAGGTCGGGCATTTCCAAGCGGCTGCGTATGCGACGGTGCAGCCAGTGCGTCAGCGGAACCTTGTCCAGCCATCGATTGATCGTCGCGAGCCCCATCGATAGCGCTCGGCGCAAGCCGGTGCGTTTGCCAGAGAGCATGCCGTTCGGCCGCGGCGCCGCTCTCCGCTCACCAGGATGATTCGCCATCAGGTCGCGCAGTTCCTGAAGCTGCCATCGGCGACTCCTTCAGCTTGTTGAAGAGCGTTCGCACCCCAATGCCAAGCTTCTCGGCGGTGCGCTTGCGATTCCCTCGGCATTGCGTGAGCGTGCGCTGAATGACCTCGCGTTCCACCTCCGCCAGCGTTTTGCCGACAAGTCCACCGATTGGATCCGCAGGCTGCAGAACGACGGTTCGCTCTTCGGCGCGGGCACTGCGAGGCTGCAACCACTGGTCGACTAGTTCGCGGTCGACCGCGTCGCTATCGCACAACAGGCCAACTCGCTGCACGAGGTTTTGCAGCTCGCGCACGTTGCCTGGCCACGACCACTCCGCGAGCAAGGCCTCGGCTTCGGGCTCAAAACTGAGGCCAGGACGAAGGAAGTGGCGCGCCAGGGGCACGATGTCTTCAGGTCGTTCGCGTAGCGGCGACAGCCACACCGGAACGACATTGAGCCTATAGAGAAGGTCGCCGCGGAATCGGCCGGCTTCAACCTCGACTTCGAGATCCCGGTTGGTTGCAGCCACGACACGCACGTCGACGCTGAGGGTTTCGTTGCCACCCACGCGTTCGAACTCGCCTTCTTGCAACACACGCAACAGCTTGGCCTGCATGGCTGGAGACATCTCTCCGACCTCATCCAAGAACAACGTGCCGCTATCGGCCAACTCAAACCGACCCTGCCGCCGACGCCCCGCGCCGGTGAACGAACCCGCCTCATGGCCAAACAACTCACTCTCCAGCAGGGATTCGGACATCGCTGCGCAGTTCAGTTTGACGAACGGTCGCTGGGCCCGATCACTGCGCTTGTGCACCAGCGCGGCAATGCGTTCCTTGCCGGTGCCGCTTTCGCCACGCACCAACACCGTCGCCGTGCTACGCGCAACTCGGCTGACCATCTCAACGACGTCGAGCATCGCTTGCGACGTGACGACCATGTCGCCGCCGACCGCTTCTTCGCGCAAGAACGTGTTCTCGACCATCAGCCGGCGGCGTTCGCGAATGCGTTGCAGCACAGCCTCAAGCGAATCGAGGGCAACAGGCTTCTCCAACACATCGGCGGCACCTTCGCGCATCGCGGCGACCGCGACATGCATGGTGCCGTGTGCTGTCACCAACACGACGGCACGGTCCGGGTCCGATTCTTTGCTAGCCTGCAGCACCGCCATGCCGTCGGCCCGCGGCATGCGCAAGTCGGTCACGACGAAGTCGAATTGGCCAACGGCCATCGCTTCTATTGCCGACTGGCCATCGGGGACGGCAAGAACATCGCAACCAAACGACACCAGCGCTTCTTCGAGGAAGTCGCGCGACAACGGTTCGTCGTCAGCTAGCAGGACGCGATCGCGGCGACTCATGCGGACGCCTCTGCCATCGACGGCTGACTGGATGCAATCGGAATACGCACTCGGAAGCGCGCGCCCGGTTGGCCCGGATTGAGTAGTTCGAGTCCGCCGCCGAGGAACGACAATACGCGCGTGCTCAGCGCCAGGCCGAGACCTGTGCCGCGTTGCTTGGTGGAGACGAACGGTTCGAAGACGGTTTGCGCGACCTCGGCGGAAACACCGGGACCATCATCTTCGACCAGTAATTCGAGTTCTCCGTTTTGCACGGTCGCATCCATGCTGAGGCGCGCGCTGGGCGTAGCCTCCAATGCGTTGCGGATCAGATTCGACATGACGCGACCAAGCGCATCGGCATCGACGTGCACTTCGGTTGCGCCGCGCAGTTGCCAACGCGTTCGCGGCAGGTTGACGGACATCGCAATGCGATCGATCACCTCGGCCAGCGGCGCACTACTGACCGGCTTGTCGGCCGGACGCGCAAAGCCGAGCAGCGCCTTGACGATGTCATCGACGGCGCGCACGCCTTGGCTGATCTTGCCGGCGTAGCGACGCATCGTCGGCATGTCGTCACTGCGTTCAAGCAGGTTGGAGAAGCCCATGACGCCGTTGAGCGGGTTTTTGATCTCGTGAGCCACGCCGAGCGCCAACTCCGAAAGGCCCGCCAAACGATCTAGGCGACGCACCTCCCCTTCGAGCTGCTCGAGTCGCGAACGATCTTCGAGCATCAGCAATTCTCCATCGGGAAGATCGACGCGACGGACGCGAACGACACAGTCTGCAAACGACACTTCGCCCGCACGACGCTGCAGCAGGTCGATTCCAGCCTCATGACCGGCTTCGAGCAGACGTGCGCCTTCGCGGTTGCTGCTGCCCGGCGTGCCATTCGCTCGCAAGGCCACGACACCGATCGGCAGCGCGGAGAACATCGCTTCGCGTTCGGCGAGAGATTGTTCCAAGGCACGGTTGCTCGCTTGCAGTTGCAAATCGACCGCCGCCGCACGTTTTTTGAGCGCGGCGTAGCCCGCCTCAAGCTCGCGAGCTGCAGTGACGAACTGGGCGAACCCGTCCTTCAGGATTTGGCGTTCGTCACTCACAGGTTGCGTTCGCCCGGCCAGGTCAGCGACTGAATCTTGGCGGTCTGATCGAACCCAGCGTGCACGTTCATCCAACGGAAGTGCTCCATCGCCGTCTTGGCAGCTTGCCCCCACAGCCCGAGCACTTCAGTCTCGGCAACACCTGTTTTCACGACATCGCGCGCGGTGATCTGCAAGAACGGATCGCGCACCTCTTGTTCTCTTCGCTGAAACTCGCGCTGGGCGGTATCAAGCGCCAGGCCATCGTATCGCTCGCTGTATCGAAACAGCTGCTCGCGACAACGGCCGAGATAGAACAACGAAACGAAGTCCGGCTCCTTGGATTTGAGCAGCGGGGCGAGCTCAGTGACGGCGAGGTCGAGCTTGATCTTCGCACGAGCATCCAGTTCCTTGGCGGCCTGCGGTTGCCCTTGCGAACGCAGCTCTTCGGCACGTTCCAGCAACGCCTGGCCAACCTTGAACAACGCCTTGGCGACACGCAGATGATCGGTCGATCCGTGAATCTGCGCTTTGAGCGGATCCAACGTCAACGATCCGAAGTTATTGGAGCCACCTCGCTGCGGTGCGGTTTCGACCCCCGGGGCAGCCGGCGTCGGGGTTCGTGGCGAAGCAATCGGCCGCGTGGTCACAGGCTCGCGATCACCGATCGAACTACCGGCAGCAGGAACGCTACGCCCCACGACCGGATACTGTTCGTTGGCAGAGTTTGCGGCGGCGGCCAGCAGGCGCGCTTGCGCGGCGAGTCGCTCGTACTGAGTGCGGTAGTACTGCGTGTCGTTCTGCAGCTTCTCGAGCTCGCGCCGGCCAACCGACATCTCACGAGTGTTCATCGGCTTCTCAATGCGAACGATGTTCTCGTCGAGTCCGGCGATCAGCCCGAGATCGTGGCGCATCCGCAAGTCCAACAGATGCTCGACTTCCGCGCTGTTCTGGCGCAGGGCTCGCTCAGTCACTCGGAATTGCTCGTGCTCATCCGATTGTGCCGTCAGCTGCCCAGTCAGCATCGGGCTGGCGGCCAGCAACAGAGTCACGACGAATACCGACTTCATCGCAGGATCCCTCGGAATGCGTCCGCGGCGTGCTCAAGCTTGTTGAGCTTGGTGTAGGCCTCACCGATCATCGTCGAGATCTTCGAATGCAACGCGTGGTCCGTCACCTTTGGCGCAATCGCAATCGCGAGCGACGGGAAATCGGCCATGTTGTCGCCTGCAACCGCTTGGTCGTAGAGCGCCTTGACGGTTTTGAAGCGTGCCAGATCGCCAATCTTGTCTTCTCGCTCGATCAACACACTGGCAACTGCGATAGCGCGCTGCCACTGGTGGTCGTTCAACATCTGATCGACCAGGAACAAACTGAGCTCGGGTTCTTCCCCGCGCAATACCATCTGTTCGAGTTCGACGAACGCACTTTCCTTCTCGCCAAGCGCGAGAGCCGAGCGCGCCCAAACACGCAAGGTGCGCTGCCGCCAATCCGACGGCATGCCGACCAGATGACGTTTGCGCGCTTCAATGCTAGCCGCGCGGGCTTGCACGAAGCGTTGTTGTGCCAGGTACGACTCCGCGAGCAGCACGTAGGCACGGCCGCGGCGGCCATCATCTTCGGCGTGAATCAAGAACCACTCGAGCGCACGCATGGCCAACTCGACCTTGCCAACGCCAAGCGCACTGAAGCCGAGCAAGAAGTGGTAGTCGAGAAACTGCTGTGGCCCTAGATCGTCGAAGTACGGCGACTCGCGTAGTGACAACATCGTCTCGTAGCACCGCTGTGGTCGCTCCATCAAGAACTGCGCGTGTCCGGCCAGCAGCCAGACTTCGAGCAATTCGACCGAGTCGAGCAGGCGGATAATGCGGGCACGCAGCTCGTCCTGACACTTCCGGGCGATTGCATGAACCTCGATCGGGTCGGTCTGTGCCTGGGCCTGCGCGAGCAGCACGCGGCCGAGCAGGATCGTCGCCGGGGCCGTCTCGGGAGAGTTCGGCAAGCCTTCAAAGACGCGCCGCACCCACTTCTCAGCTTCCTTCAGCTGCTTGAGCTTGCGGGCGTTGTCGGTGTATCCACGGGCCAGATCCAGGTGGCATCCGGCGACATTGAGTAGAGCTTGGCCAACATGATCGTGTGGGCGGTTTTCGTAGACGTCGCTGAAGAACAGGATCGCACTCTCAAGATCGCCACTATCGATCAGCAGCTGCCCGAGATGCATGCGCACGTGCATGCCTTCTTGCTGCACGATGGCCTCGTATTTGAGTTCGTCTTGCAAGAACGAGCGGTACCACTGGCCAGCAAGGGCGCGCAACCGTTGGCGACCGGACTCGGTCTCGCCGGATGGAACGCGCACGACGTGCAGGGTGACGCGAGCACCTTCGAACCCAGCAGGCTCATCGAAGATCGAGTCCGCACCGCCGGCGACCGCGAGCAGCTGCGCGACCATGCGTGGATCTTGATCGGCCAGGTTGAGGTCGACCGGCGCATAGCGAAGGTCGTTCTCCAGCGGGGTGCTCTCGAACCGGATGTTCCAATTCATCGAGCTGCAAAGCTCTCGCAATGCTTCTCGGCAATTGATCTGGCGCTTGTCCGCAGTGACAACCAGGCGCGGTGCCGCCCCATCCTCTGATGGCAGCATCTTCTTGGTGAAGACCCCAGCCTCGGGCGCTTGTGGCGCTTGCAAGAAGAGCGATAGGGCACACACCAGCAGACTGCTCATTTGCCGCCTCCGAACTTGATTGCCTCGGCACGCAAGCGCGCGGCGGCGTCGTTGAGTTCCTTGCGGCGCGCGGCCTCGTCGGCCGCATCTGCATCTTTGCGGTAGCTATCGCCAAGCTGCAGATAGGCCTGGGCCACGTGCTGGTACAGCCACGTTGGCACCTGTTGTTGCTGCAACAGAAAGCGCGCCCAGATGCGACGCAGGGATTCCTGGTCGCCATTCTTGACCGCGGCTTCCGCCATGTGCACCAGGTCTTCCGGCAACGAGTGACTTTGCTCGAGAGCCCGTGCCTGTTGGGCGTACTTCTGCGATTTGGCGAAATCGCTGTCGCGAGACGCGTAGTGCGACAGCGCAGTCATGACACTCAACCGCTCGGCCGAGTGCATGCGTGGATTGTCTTGCAGGTAGGCTTCGAGAATGGCGACGGCTCTCGCGAAGTCACGGTTCTCGGACGCCTGCCAGGCGCGATTGACCGGCTCGCTCATCTGGCGAACCGCTGGCCCTTTGGGTTGGGGCACGACCACCGGCACCGGGTCGACGTTGTCCTCCACCTTGGCGGGCGCCGGAATCATCGCGACGGCAATCATCGCCAGCACATTCACTGCGAGCAGAACGCGAAGCACCATCTCGCGACTAACTCGCGACTTCGGCTTCTCGGTGACTTTCGGCGTCGCATCTTCTTGCAGCTGCGCATTCGCTTCCGCGAGCGCCTTCTCGCCTTCGGCCAGGGCCTCCTCGGCAGCCCGCATAGCGTCAGCTTCGAGATTGACTGCAGGTTTGGCTGCAGCCTTTGCCGTAGGCACCTCGGACTCAGCCATCAAGCCGCCAAGTTTGTTCTCCTCGGTACCGGCATCAGGCGAACCGGCACCAGGCTCGGCCTGTGCCTCGGTCGGCTGAGCATCCGGGTTCGCGGTCGTTGCGACCTCGTCCTCAGGTTTGGTGATGTTGTCGGCCTTGTCGTCAGTCACGGCTAGCTCCAGAGTTCGGTCAGCTCCGCCGAAAGGCGAGGTCCGACCCGTTCTCTCATCGGCATGTCATGGGTGGTTTCCCAAGCACACGTGATCGGTTCGAGACGTTCGGGCACGTTGAGCAGGCAAATCCTGCCGCCCTGAGCGTGGTAAGTTGCGACACCATTGAGCCAATTCGAGAACGTGTCGGGCGCGGCATCGATGCCATCGCAGTCAACGGCAAACGAATCGCACAAGGGCCATGCATCACCCATGACCACCACTGGGGTGTTGGCGTCGGGACGCCCATCGCGACAAAGGCGCAGTTCTAGTTCGCGGCCAGCGGTAGTTGGCACGATGCGAAGGTCGCCACCGAGACTGCGAATGGTCGGCAAGTCGCCATTAGGCAACGGCACGCGCAAGACGACGAACGTGCCGTCATCGTGACAAGACGCTTCGAGGCCTTTGGGAAGCTGGGCCAACACGTCATCGAGAACACGCTGAACATCCCGTGGCAAGGTCACCTCGTCGGCCTCGTCATCGACTCCATGGTCAACTGCCGGGGCAACGGTTACCGCGATGCGCTCGAGCAGTTGCGCAGGACGCACCGGCTTGGCCATGACATCGCGAATCGAACCCGTGATCTGCACTTCTTCGGGGTGGCCGCTGACCGCCACAACCGGCGCCGGGCTGTTTTCAGCAAAGCTCAGAGCAAGGCCATCGGGAAGTCGCCAGTCGGTGACCACAACGTCAAACGTCTGCGTCGCCAACTGCTGTTGGGCAGCTGCGCAATCGCCCGCCGTGTGGACTTCGAAGCCACGCCGCCGCAGCAGCATGGCCAGGCCTTCACGGATGCCGGGCTCGTCGTCGACGAGCAAGCACTTCATGCCAGTGCGAGCTCCGCGCGGGGTAGAGAAATCGTGAATCGCGTGCCGTTGGGCAGCGGCACGCAGCGAACTTGACCTTGGCACGCAGCGATCGTCGTAGCGACGGCGTGCAGACCAAGACCTGTGCTTCCGGACCGCGAACAACCAGCTTCGAAGATGCGCTCGGCATCGCCAGCCTCAATACCATGACCGTCGTCTTCGACATGGATGTCGACGCGGCTGCCATCGTGTTGTGCAGCGATGCGGATCTTGGTGGCACCGGCCTTGCGAGCGTTCTCGCAGAGGTTTTCGAGGGCGCGCTCAAGCAAGAACGGATTGCCCATGACCGCGAATGCGGGCGGAGCGCACACAACTTCCACGCGTTGACTATAGGCGACCTTGGCCAGCAGTTCTTCGACATCGACGCGATCTTGCGCACCATGTTGCTGGCGAGCCAGCTGCAGCCAGCCGTCAATCAGGCCAGTCATGCGGTCCATGTCGCGAAGCACACCGTCGAGCACGATCGCGCGCGGGTCATCGTTGTCGATCATGTCGCGCGCAAGCATCGCGCCGGTCAAAGCCGACGCGAGTGGGTTGCGCAGTTCGTGGCCGAGCAGACCGGGAAGGTCCTGGGCGACGGCACTCATGCCAGCACCTTGCTGCGCAGCGGACGCTTGCCGAGTTCGTAAACGCGGATCTTGTTGTAGAGGGTCGTGCGGTTGATACCGAGGATGGCCGCGGCACGACTGATATTCCAATCAGTGTCCTCGAGCACCCGAGACACGAGTTGCGACTCAAGGGCGCGAATCGAGTGATCACCGCCATCGAGCACCATCGACGTGCGGTCGATCTCGTCGCTGCCATCCGGCATGCCACCGGTGAACTTCGGCAGGTGCACCTCATCGATCATGCCGTTGGGGCAGATGATGCAGGCGTGTTCGATGGCGTTGCGCAGTTCGCGCACGTTGCCGGGCCAGTTGTATTCGGTCAGCGTCTCCATCGCTTCTTCGGTGAAGCCCGACAGGGCCTTGCCCATCTGGCGACCGATTTGATCGAGGAAGAAGTGCGACAGCAGCGGCACGTCGGCGGCGCGCTCGCGCAGCGGCGGCACGTTCACGGCCATCACGTTGAGACGGTAGAACAGGTCTTCGCGGAAGGTGCCGGCCTGGACCATCTGGCGCAGGTCGCGGTTGGTGCTCGCGACGATGCGCACGTCAGCCGGAACGTCTTGCACGCCACCGACGCGGCGGAAGCTGCGTTCTTGTAGCACGCGCAGCAGCTTGGCTTGCAGCGTTGGCTCCATCTCGCCGATCTCGTCGAGGAACAGCGTACCACCCGTCGCGACTGCGAACAGGCCGTCCTTGCCTTCGCGGGCAGCACCAGTGAAGGCCCCCGGCTCGTAGCCGAACAGTTCTGCCTCGAGCAGTGCTTCGGTCAGCGCCGCACAGTTGATTGCGACGAACGGGCCGTGGCGACGCGAACTGCGCTCATGCACACAGCGAGCGACGAGTTCCTTGCCCGTGCCGCTTTGCCCGGTGATCAACACCGTGGTATCCGGGGCGTGGGCGACTTGATCAATGCGGGTCTGCACTTCGCGAATGCTCGGCGACAGTCCAACCAACTCAGTGGCGGTCAGCTCACGAACGCGATCCTGCAACCAGCTGAGTTCGTTCTTCAGTTGCCGCGTTTCAAGCACGCGGCGAACCGTGGCCAGGATGCGGTCGCCAGAGAACGGCTTCTCGATGACGTCACTCGCACCCTTGCGCATCGACTCGACCGTCTTTGCGACCGTGCCGTAGCCGGTGAGGATCAAGATATCCGGTGAGGGCGTACCCTGACGGAACTCACTGATCGCCGACAAGCCGTCTGCACCCGGCAGATTGAGGTCGAGGAAGACAATGTCGAAGCATCGACCCTTGACGCGGCGCAGGCCTTCTTCGGCAGTGCCTGCCGTCTCTACGTGAAGACCTTCGTGTTGGAGGAGAGTTCTAAGTCCTTCACGCACGCCATCTTCGTCGTCAACGATGAGAACGCGGGGGAGTCCGGGGAAGCTGAGGTTCTTCATGTGCCGACCTTGGTGTCCTGATTTTCGGCAAGCAGGGGAAGTTGCTCGCCGAATGGTCCTGATGACCTTGCCATGGGAAGTTTCGGCACAAACAGGCGTTGACCTTTTGGTCACTTCCTCAAAAACGTCGCGAATTGCTCCTGTTCTGAAATCCCCCCCTCAAGGGAGTCACAGCTCCGCCGGATCATGGAGTCGAAGTCAACGTCCCCACGCGGGACAACCAAGGAGCAGCAAGGGATCATGGGATTACGAGTCAACACGAACATTGCGTCAATCAATGCACAGCGGAACCTCTCTACCGTTAGCGAACGTCTAGGAGGCAACTTCCGCCGCCTGTCGACCGGCTTGCGGATTTCCACCGCGTCCGACGATGCGGCCGGCCTGGCAATTTCCGAACGCCTGCGCTCGCAGGTCCGCTCACTTGAGCAGGCCAAGCGAAACGCCAATGACGGCATCTCTTTCGTGCAGACTGCCGAAGGCGCACTCAACGAAGTCAGCTCCATTCTGGTCCGCCTGCGTGAGCTGGCAATTCAGTCGAGCAACGGCACGGTCAGTGACGCCGACAAGTCGACGCTGGATGAAGAGTTCCAGAGCCTCGTCAGCGAAGTCAACCGAATCGGCCGTTCGACCGAGTTCAACGGCATCAAGCTGCTGGACGGCTCGTCGAGCGCCGTCAGCTTCCAGGTCGGCTTCGGCACGACGGCTGGTATCGATACTCTGGCAGTCAGCCTATCCGCGGCGCTTAGCACCTCCCTGTCGCTCAACGCGCTCGACATCGGCTCGTCCGGTTCGACCACGACTGCGTTGACCAATATCGACACGGCCATCAACTCGGTCAGTTCGTTGCGCGGCACGCTCGGCGCGGTGCAGAATCGGCTCGGTAGCACGATCAACAACCTCGCCATCACGACCGAGAACCTCAGCGCTGCTGAATCGCGAATCCGCGATGTCGACGTCGCCTACGAAACTGCCCAACTGACGCGGAACAACATCCTCCAGCAGGCCAGTATCTCGATCTTGGCGCAGGCCAACCAGGCACCACAACAGGCGCTCCAGCTCCTGGGCTAATAAGAACCCCCAAGCGAAGCCAACCGCAAACAGGCGGCATCCTCCGATCCGGGGGATGCCGCCTGTTTTGCGTTGGTGGCGCACCCGCATGGCAGCCGCCGAACCACCCCCGCGTTGCAGCGCACTAATAGAACTGTATAGGCGCACACGTTCTCGCAGGCATCATCACACAGGCACCATCACGGCGAAGAACCGGGCATGTGGCAGGAGTACCGGCCAACAACGAGACACTCGTAGTCGCGGTGTACGAAGATGCCTCAGCGCCGCGAACAGAAAACAATCTTCGGCCGCACCGAACGCCAATCTCGATGGCATCGCACTGTTCGCGACAGTGGCTGCGCCAAACCGACGTAATCAACGACAAGCACAGGGTTTTGCCTCTGCCAACGCTCAAGCATTCAGCACCTAGGCCGACCATCTCGGTATCACTGCCCGCCTTTCGGGCACTTACCGTAGAGACAACAGGGAAAGCATGGGTCTTCGAGTCAATACCAACGTCGCCTCCATCAACGCACAACGGAACCTCTCAACGGTTAGTGAGCGTCTTGGTGGCAACTTCCGTCGCCTGTCAACAGGCCTCCGCATCTCCACCGCAGCCGATGACGCCGCGGGCCTCGCCATCTCCGAGCGTTTGCGTTCGCAGGTTCGCTCACTCGAGCAAGGCAAGCGCAACGCCAATGATGGCATCTCCCTCGTGCAGACCGCCGAGGGTGCCCTCAACGAGGTCAGCTCGATCCTGGTCCGTTTGCGCGAACTGTCCATTCAGTCGTCCAACGGCTCGGTCAGTGACCAAGACAAGGCGACGCTCGACGAAGAGTTCCAGAGCCTCGTCAGTGAAGTCAACCGAATCGGCCGCTCCACGGAGTTCAACGGCGTCAAGCTGCTGGACGGCTCGTCGAGCTCGGTCACCTTCCAAGTTGGCTTCGGCACGACGCAGGGTATCGACACCTTGTCGGTCAGCCTGTCCGCGGCGCTCAGCACCTCGCTGTCGCTCAACTCGCTCGATATCGGCTCGTCCGGTTCGACCACGACGGCGATCACCAACATCGACTCGGCCATCAACTCGATCAGTTCATTGCGCGGTTCGCTCGGCGCGGTGCAAAACCGCCTCGGTAGCACGATCAACAACCTGGCCATCCAGACTGAGAACCTCAGCGCTGCCGAATCGCGAATCCGCGACGTCGATGTCGCCTACGAAACTGCCCAGCTGACGCGGAACAACATCCTCCAGCAGGCCGCCATCTCGGTCTTGTCGCAGGCCAACCAGGCGCCGCAGTCCGCCCTCCAGCTACTCGGCTAGGCCGTCGCTGGCTAACAGCACAACGAGAGACAACTCTCATACCCGCCAAACGGCGCCGCATCTTCGGATGCGGCGCCGTTTGGCGTTTGTGGTCCTGTGCGTCTCGCGCGTTGCTCGGCATCTGCATTGGCGATCTGCGAACGACTGCTTGCGCAAGCTCGCTCATTTGACCAGGCATGCCGCAAGGCCGCCGACGAGATTTCGATGCTGGTTGTGGCAGAAGGCATCAACAACCCCAGCAATCCATTCGAAGCGGCCTCCGCAGCCGAGTCGCGAATCCGGAATGTTACGTGCCACCAGGGAAATGGGGGGCATCGCGCAGCTGAGCGTGCCGCCCGTGCGCCCAGCTTCGATCGCCACCGGGGTAGCGGTCAGGACGACTTGCAGCCGCGCAGATACCTGCGGTGCAAACAACGGTGCGCGCTACTGGCCCGTTTGCACTGATGGATTTGGCACCACATGCAAACGTCAGGTGACGTTGGCATTGGCAGTATGTGGTCATTTGGCACAGTGCGACCAAGAATCCAACGGAACCACTTCAGTTGCCTCTCGGTGTTGTGCCGATCGACATTGCAGGCGCGTTCAAGCGCCACACACACCACTAGAGCTACGCAACAGGGAAGATATGGGACTTCGAGTCAACACAAACGTCGCGTCGATCAACGCGCAAAGAAACCTGGCCGGCGTGTCCGACAAGTTGGGCGGCAACTTCCGCCGACTGTCGACCGGCCTGCGCATTTCCTCGTCCGCGGATGACTCCGCCGGCCTGGCAATTTCCGAACGACTGCGCTCGCAGATTCGTTCGCTCGACCAAGCCAAGCGCAATGCCAATGACGGCATCTCGCTCGTGCAAACGGCCGAAGGCGCCCTCAATGAGGTCAGCTCCATTCTGGTCCGGCTTCGTGAACTGGCCATTCAGTCGAGCAACGGCTCGGTCAGTGACCAAGACAAGTCGACGCTCGACGAAGAGTTCCAGAGCCTCGTCAGCGAAGTCAACCGAATCGGCCGTTCGACCGAGTTCTCCGGCATCAAGCTGCTCGACGGTTCTTCTAGCTCGGTCAGCTTCCAGGTCGGCTTCGGCACGACGCAGGGCATCGACACCTTGTCGGTCAGCCTGTCGGCCGCGCTCAGCACCTCGCTGTCGCTCAACTCGCTCGACATCGGCTCGACCGGCTCGACCACGACGGCGATCACCAGCATCGACTCGGCCATCAACTCGGTCAGCTCGTTGCGCGGCACGCTCGGCGCGGTGCAAAACCGCCTCGGCAGCACGATCAACAACCTCGCCATTACTAGCGAGAACCTGAGCGCTGCAGAGTCGCGCATCCGCGACGTCGATGTCGCTTACGAAACCGCTCAGCTGACTCGTAACTCGATTCTTCAGCAGGCGAGTATCTCCGTGCTGTCGCAGGCCAATGCCTTGCCACAGTCGGCACTCCGCTTGCTCGGCTAGTCGAGGCCAGCAACTCAATAGAGTAGGCCGTCGACTGGATTCACTTGCCGGTGGATCTGGCCAGCATCTCGGGGGATCGCGCGCAGAGCTTGCGCACGACCATGCAAACGTCGCAAGCCACGCGGCGATCCCCCCAGCATGCATCGCGATCGTCGCACGCGCGCGCCACTGTGCATATTCACGACACAGTTGCGGCCAACTTCGGGCAGCCCCGAACGTCGCGCGCCGGCCCTTCGCATCGAGAGGCTCCCAAGCGCACGATAGGCTCGCAGTCGCACCACAGGGATACTGTCGACGCCAACCGGAGCCAGCCACCTGCCTGGCTGATCTGGTTTTGGGACGGCTCTTGCCTCGAAACCCCGGCGACATGGACGGAATCTCCAATGGGCCATCAAGTGATCCCTGGCCGTTTCCGATAATTCCGTAGCGGAGTCTTCTTCCGCGGGAACTCATCATGTCTTCAGCAGGAATCAGCTTCGGTGGTCTCGCATCCGGTTTGGATACGCAGGCAATCATCAAGGCCCTCGTTGCAGTCGAAGAGCGCCCGATTTTCGCTCTCGAGAGGACCAAGACGAGCCTCGGCAAGCAGAAGGGACTGTTCGGCAATCTGAGCACCCTGCTCGACACGTTGACGGAGTCCGCCAAGGCTCTGAAGACAACGGCCGACTTCCTGCAGATGAAGGCGTCCACGAGCAACGAGGACATCCTTACTGCAACGGCGAGCAGCACCGCGACGCCCGGCACGTATGGCGTCACGGTGCACGCGCTCGCGAAAGGCCAAATCAATACTGCTGGTGCGGCTTCGGCTAGCGCCGGCATTGCGAACACCACATCGCCGGTCTCATTCTCGATCGACATTGATGGCACGAGCCACTTCATTTCGGCGAACAACGACCTCAACTCGATTGCATCCGCAATCAACAGCGACGCCGGCTTGACCGAGGACGGAGTCAAAGCGGAAGTCGTTGACACGGGCAGCGGGGCTCCCGCTGGAGAGCGCTACCAGTTGGTGATTCGCGGTGAAAACCCCGGCTCCGAGAACTCGTTCACCATCACCTACGATGATGGCGGCGCTGGTTTCCAGGACTTCGTGGACACTCTGACCACCAACATAACACCCGCTGAAGATGCCGAAATCGAGGTCAACGGCCTCACCATCTATCGGTCGAGCAACACGATCGCCGACCTGTTTGGCGGCCTGACGCTCGACCTCAAGTCCATCGATGCGGGAGAAGAAGTCACCATCACCGTCGCAACCGACGGCGAGGAGACCAGCGCCAAGGTCAAAGAACTCGTCGACGCCTACAACGCGGTCGTCGACTTCTTTGAAGCGCAGAACGCACTCGACGAAGAAGGCAAGGCCACGAGCCCGATCTTCGGCGACACGACGATGCGTTCGATCCGCAGTAGCTTGCGCGGCATCGTCGGAGGCTCGGTTTCCGGCACCGGCAACGAGGCCTTTCAGTTGCTGTCGCAGATCGGCATCAAGTCTGACACCAAGGGCAAGCTCGAGTTCAACCAAAGCCAGTTCGAAGAAGCGCTAGCCGAGGACGAGAACGCAGTTTCGGCACTGTTCTCCGACTCGAGCACCGGCATCGCTGCGAGACTCGAAGATCAGATCGACCTCTACACGGACTCGATCGACGGCCTGCTCAAGACGCGCAACGACGGTTTCGACCGCCGCATCAAGCAAACAACCACGCAGATCGAGAACGCCGAGCGGCGCCTCGTGCGCTACCAGGAACAACTCACCGTGAAGTACGCAAACCTCGAAACGCTGCTATCTCGCCTGCAAGGGCAAGGCAGTGCAGTCAGCGGCATCGGGGCCGCGTTCGGCAACTAACCCAACCAACACGTCAAAGAAGGAGACCCCCAGATGAGCTACGCACAAGCAGCTGCGACCTACCAACGCAACGCCGTCATGACGGCTTCCCCCGAGAAGCTGGTCAAGATGCTCTACGACGGTGCCATCAAGAACCTCGAGAAGAGCCGCGCCGGCCTCGCCGAAGAGAGCACATCGCGCTCGCAAGAAGTCGGCCTCGCGCTAAGCAAGGCGATGGGAATCATCGGCGAACTGCGCGCCAGCCTCGACCACGCGGCCGGCGGCGACATCTCGCGCGAGCTTGATCGCCTCTACGAATTCGTTCTCGACCAACTCAGCCAGGCCAACCTGCAACGCTCGGCAAAGAGTGTCGACGCGGCCATCGAAGTCATGCGCACGCTGAAGGAAGGTTGGGATGGCATCGCCGCCCAATAAAACGACCAACGACGATGGCATCGCGGCCGCGACCGATTCGTCGGTCGGCTTCGCACTACAAGAACTGATCGCATGCTGGACCCAGGCCCACGAGGCCATGGCCCGCGGCGATCTGCAGTCGGTCACCACGTTGCTTGACCAAGCAGACGCGCAAATGGCCGCTGCCGGCAACGGCAACAACGACACGCCAGGCGAGGCGACCCTGCGCAAACGCGCCGTAACATCCTACGGCCTACTGCAGCACGCCATGAAGTCCGGTCTCAACGCCCTCAACAAAGAGATCAAGCACGCGAACCACGGCAAGCGAGCCCTACGTGGCTACGTAAAGGCCGCCGGCAACCACCCCAGCCGCCTACTCAACAGCGTCTGAGCAAGTGCGTACGGTGCCAGGACAAAAAAGCACTTCCTCACCGTCCCAGTCCGTTCGCTCCCGGCCCATCCCTGCCATGTCACGGATGCTTCTTGCCGGAGCGACTGCGCCGTTGGGCATTCCGTCGCAAGACAGGACCTAACCTAACTGCGCGCCGAAAGATCGCGTGCGTCTGTGCCGACGTAAAGATCGCGCGGTCCCCGCTTCGCAATCAGTGAGCATTCTTGCGCCATTCGCTCGAGTGCAACCGACGCGAAGCGGAGCCAAGTAGCCAGAATCCGACCGCCATCGAGTATTCTGCCGCTCCTCGCCACCTCTTCTCCCGCGAAGCAAAACATGAACCTGAGCCGATCCGTAACTCTCGGCTGTATTGCGATGGCAGTAGCCATCAGCGCGCCGCAAGCTCGCGCCCAGCAATCCGAAGCACGCGAATGGAATGAGCTCCTGCTCGAAGCCATTCGCAACGACTTCGCTCGCCCAACGGTACACGCGCGCAATCTCTACCACGTCGCAACCGCGATGTGGGATGCGTGGGCGACCTACGACCAAACCGCCGGGTGCGTGTTGTTCGACGAGAGCCATCCGACAACCGATCCAGCGGTCGATGCGTGGCGCAGCGAAGCACTGAGCTACGCTAGCTACCGTATCTTGACGGCGCGCTTCGCGGCGTCCCCCGGCGGCCCGGTGATGCTGCCGCAGTTCGATACGTTGCTCGGCGCGCTCGGCTACAGTCCCGCGAACACAACCACCGCCGGCAATACGCCAGCTGCGATCGGCAACCGCATCGCCGCCAACGTGCTCGCATTCGGTGCCGCTGACAACTCAAACGAAGCCGGCGACTACGCGAACCAGTACTACAACCCGGTCAACCTCGCTTTGCTGCCCGACTTCCCGGGCAACCCCAACCTCGGCGACGCGAACCGTTGGCAACCACTGTCGCTACAGTGGTTCATCGGCCAGTCCGGCATTCCAGAACCGCTCGGATACCCCGAGTTCCTGAGTCCGGAATGGGGCCAGGTAACGCCATTCGCATTGTCGCAGACCGATCTGACGGTCCACCACCGCGACGGCTTTGACTACTGGATCTACAAGGATCCGGGCGCGCCACCGATGCTCGATACGCCGAGCGCCACCGACTACAAGTGGGGCTTCGAGATGGTGTCCGCATGGTCGTCGCACCTCGATCCAAGCGACGGCGTCATGATCGACATCTCGCCTGGCGCCATCGGCAACTCCTCGACGCTGCCGACGAGCATCGCGCAATACCCACAGTTCTACGACTTCGCCAACGGTGGCGACCCCGGCACCGGTCACCCACTCAACCCGGTCACCGGCCAGCCATACGCACCGCAAGTCGTGCCGCGCGGCGACTACGGTCGCGTGCTCGCGGAGTTCTGGGCCGACGGTCCGGACTCCGAGACCCCACCGGGACACTGGTTCACGCTGCTCAACTACGTCTCCGATCACCCGCAGACCGTCAAACGAATCGGCGGCACCGGCCCGATCGTCACGAGTCTCGAGTGGGACGTGAAGGCCTATCTCGCGCTCGGCGGGGCCATGCACGACTGCGCTGTCGCGGCGTGGGGCGTCAAGGGTTGGTATGACTACCTGCGTCCGATCAGCGCACTGCGCTACATGGCCGATCGCTACGCGGTCAGCCCGAATGACCCGCACGCGATCACGCTGCATCCCGGCCTGATCGAAGAGATCACGCCGGCCAGCTCGGCAGCCGGGCAACGTCACGAACACCTCAACAACCACATCGGGGAAGTTGCAATCCTCGCCTGGCGTGGCCCGGACTACATCGCCAACCCCGCCGTCGATGTGGCCGGTGTCGGCTGGATCCTCGCCGATCGCTTCTGGCCGTACCAACGGCCGTCGTTCGTGACGCCGCCCTTTGCCGGCTACGTTTCCGGCCACAGCACCTACAGCCGCGCCGCCGCGGTCGTGCTCGACCAGTTCACCGGTTCGCCATGGTTCCCCGGTGGTCTCGGCGAGTTCCAATGCGTGCAGAACCAGTTCCTCGTGTTCGAAGAAGGACCGAGCGTCAACATCACGCTGCAATGGGCGAGCTACTACGATGCCTCGGACCAGTGCTCGTTGTCGCGCATCTGGGGCGGTATCCACCCACCCTGTGACGACATCCCCGGCCGCAACATGGGTCAAGAGATCGGCGAAGAAGCGTTCGCGCGCGCCGAGCAGATTTGGAACGGCACCGCCGTGCCGCTCGCGACGTACACGACGTCCGGCACTGGCTGCCTGGGTTCAAATGGCCTGCCAATCGCGACGGCCGGTGTGCCCAGTGCCCGTCCGGTGCTCGGCACAACGATGAAGGTTGACGTCACTGGCGTGTCGGCCGCCATGACGGGCTTCTTCATGATCGCCGGGGTCACGCCGGTCACCCCAGGCTTCGACCTGACTGGCATTGGCATGCCGGGTTGCACGCTCGACCTGCAGATCATCACGACGGACATCGTGCCCGCGACGGCCGGTAGTGGTCAGTGGTCACTCTCGATCCCGAACAGCCCGATCTGGCTCGGATACTCGATCTACCACCAAGCCGTCGGCCTCGACCTGCCGGCCAACGCATTCGGTTTGATCACGTCGCACCTCGGCATCGCGACCGTCGGCATCTAGTCTAAGTCGACGGTGTAGCTGAGTACTGCATAGCTGAGAACCGGGTAGCTGAGGGATGGGCGCGCGCGTTGGTCGCCACGCCCATGCAATGCACCCACGCGTGCGCTTGGCTACTTCGGATCGAAGGCGTTCCTCCCCGGAAACGTTTCCCACGACAGGTGTCGTGTAGTCACGCAAACTCCGATCGGAACACGCCACTTGGACGCATCCTAGCCAAGGCACACGGGCGCAATACCGACCATGACGGCCGGTCCCCGGACCGCGACGTATCCCGCCGCGGCTTTGCTACAGCTTGTTACGCGATGCTCTGCAGGTTGAACTTCGCGTCTTCATCGTTCGGGTCAAGCTGCAGAGCGTTCGAGAAGCAGGTACGGGCTTCGTCAATGCGCTCGAGCTTCCACAAGCACACGCCGCGGTTGTTCCACGTTTGTGCGTCGTTGGCGTCCAGTTCGCACGCGCGACGGAAGCAGTATTCGGCTTCGGTGAACTGTTCTTGGCCGAACACAACCATGCCGAGGTTGAACCAGGCTTCGTCGTTGTTCTCTTCTTCGCTGATGACGCGGTTGAACGACTTGATCGCACTCGCATCATCACCGGTCACGTATTGCACGAAACCGAGCTGCATGTGGTACTCGTTCTCGGTCGGCGCGAACGTCGCGGCAGCTTCGAGGTGCGGCAGCGCCTCCTCGTAGAGTCCCTGCGACAAGAAGGCCTCAGACGCCGTACGGTGGATCTCGGCAAGCTTCAAGCCCAGCTCGGACAAGCTCTCGCGAATGATCGCGTTCTCTCGCTCTTTCGCGGGCTCAACGACTAGCGGCGGCACTTGCGTGTCGCGCATGTCGCGGATGCGAGTCGGGATCGGCTGGAAGCCTTGGTTCTCGGTGATCGTCGCCGGGATCACCGACGTCGGGTTGTTCGTAGTTGCAGTCATCGTCTTTTCCATTTCCGGGGGATTTTGGCCACTCACAACTTGGCCAGAAGGTCATTCACAACCGCGGCTTCACGGTCGAGGCAACGAGCCTCGAGCAAGCGCACGGTGTGCTGGCCCATCGCGCGCGCAGCATCGTTTTGGCCGAGCTGGTGCAGGATGAGCATCGTTTGTTGGCAGGCTCCCGGTGAGTCCGGGTAGCCCGACAGAAAATCGGTCAGCACGCTGAGTGCGCGCGGTGAATCGTTGTTCTCAAGCCACAGCCGCGACAACGCCAGGTAGGCGACTTCGTAGCTGGGTTCGATCGCGATTGCTTGCTCAAGCAAGCGCACCGCGCGTTCGCGGTCCCCGCGCAGCAACCAGGCTTGTGCGATTCCAGCGAGCGACACGTAGCTCGTGATGCCCTCCTGAATCGGCACGACCAGCACCTGGTCGCGGTAGGACATGCAGCGGCGGTAGTGATGAATCGCGGCTTCACTGTCGCCATCGGCAATCGCGAGGCTGGCAGCCAGGTAGTGCAAATTGGGCGTCGGCACGAAGCGACGCAAGGCCACGTCGATGACTTCGCGCGCACGCTGCGATTCACCAGCGCGCTCGGCTTCGAGCGCACACAATGCGGCGACCTCGCCGGCGTAGGGTAGCGAGCGCGGCAAGGTTGGCTCGCCACTCAGAATGAGCTCGAGGCAACGATCCAGCAAACGCTTGGCATCGTCGGTTCGGCCGGGAACGCGCCGCAAGAAGTCACCGTACTTGTAGTGACCGTAGACGTCGTCCGGAAGCTCTTCGGCTTGCTTCAAGAACAAGCGCTCATTGCGTTCGTTCTTGCTGCGACTGGTCATCAATTGATCGGTGTAGCCGTGGTGCTCGACCTCAATCTCGCAACTCAAGAACGAGAGTCCCATCTCGCCGCCGATGCGTTGCAGGCTCGGTGTGACTTGCTCGTGGATGATGTTCTCGTAGGCGATGCCCGGAAGATTCCGGAACAAGCGCACCATCATCACGCCGATCGTTTTGCCGTTGCCGTAGTTGTTCGTGAAGCGCAGGTGGTAGCCGAGCGCCGACGGGTTCTGCACGAGCTCGCGAGTGCGTTCGCAACCGCCTTCGTGAATGATCTCGTCGGCATCCAACACCAGGATCCAATCGCCCGTAGCCGATTGCAGCCCGAAGTTGCGCGGTGCCGAGAAATCATCGTCCCACGCGCGGTGCAACACCTTGGCACCGAATGACTCGGCAATCTCGATGGTACGATCCGTCGAACCAGTATCGACGAGAACCAGTTCGTCAAACGCGCCTTGGGCATGCCGCAAACACTCGCCGAGGAACTGCTCCTCGTCGCGCGCAATCATGCACAAGGTGATCTTCGGATCGCGACCAGCCCACGGCGCCGGCGGCGCGGCGACTGCAGGTGTTTCCTGCGCCGCACGGAGGTGGGCACTGTCTTCGACAACCGACCAACGCTGGATCAGCCCTTGCGTTTCCGCTTCGAATTGATCGGGTTGCTCAATCGGCGCCGGCGGCACCAACAAGTCAGCCTCGACGCCCCATGTGGCCGGAAGCTTGCTGTCGAGCAGCATCGTGTATTCTTCGAGCGCGACGCGAGTATTGGCCATGTGCTCGGGCAATGGCCCGACCAACAGCACATCCATGCGCGGCATCATCATGCCAGCGACATCGCCGCCAGCTACTGCGCCACCCGTGACGGCAGGGGCAACAGGGCCGACGCATGCGCGCGGAGACATTGCCTCAAAGTCCTCGGCGGTCGGCGTCATGCCGGCGCGCAAGAACCAAACCACATCGCCGCGAGCATTGGCGACCGCGCGGTTCCACTGGGCACACTCGCCAATCGCATCCGACGTGACGACCTCCCAGTCCTCAGGCAAGAACGCCCGCAACGCGTCTTCGGTATGTGCACGAGTTGCGGCATCACCACCAGCAAGCACAACCGAGCCAGCGAGCGAACGCACCTTTTCGCACTGCAGCCAGTAGCGGGACGGCGGCGTGCCACGCAACCAATCGAGCGGCATCAAGCCAGCGCCAAACAACTGCTTCGTCAGTTGTGGACCAAACTCTTCTGCTCCCGACGGCACACTGAGGACATCACGAACCATCAGGCCCGCAGCTGCGGTCGCCGCAAGCACACGGCGCAACAACAACGGCTGCGAAGGATCCTTCGAGCTGCCAACGGGATCGAACGACCCAGGCCGCCCTTCCACAACCAAACGCAGCTGTCGCGCCGATTGCAGGTTGTCGACGTCACAAACGAACGTGCCACCATCCACGAGCTGGCTCGCAAGGTCGCAGAACGCATCTTCGATGCGCCCCATCGACTCGGTAAACGCAGTCAGCTCGATCAGGTCACGGGTCGCATCGCAAGCTGTATCAGCGCGCCACTGCTGCCAGTCCCTCGGGAGCTGTAGCGTGTTGCGTGCCGCCGGCACCAAGCTCCCCCATCCCTTCACGGGACCGAGAAACCCAGTCGGCAGGTTGTTGCCAGATTGAACCATTCGCTTGCCTCGTTGGACAAACCGTCCAACACCTCCACACCATCGGCAGAACTGGACTGACAACTTCAGTCCGCGATGATGTCGGCACTTCCCAACCACCCGACATGACCCCAGACGAGAATCTCGAATCAGAGCTAAAGCGGCAAACACGCTTCGCTGGCCTTCTGCATCCAGAGTCGTGTGATTCGACCCAAGACCTAGCGGCTCAAGAACCTACGGACCACGGCCCCTCATTCGGTGACGCCGTATTTTGGGCGGACCACCAAACGCGCGGCAGGGGTCGCCAAGCGCGGGCCTGGGATGACACCGCCGGTCTGGATTTGGCGGTCACGCTGCGCATCACCACCAAGTTGCACAACCCGCTGGCGCTGCCGGCGGCGCTGCCAGTCGCCGTTCTGCAGGCGTGCGAACCGATCGCTGGCCAGCCGCTGCGCATCAAGTGGCCGAACGATGTCTACGCCCAGGACCGGAAGCTGTCGGGGGTCCTGATCGACCGCGACACCAACCGGCCGAACACCTACCGCATCGGCGTCGGCATCAACGTCAACCGCACGACGTTCGACGGCAACCTGGCGGACATCGGCACGTCCCTGGCGTTGCTGAGTGGCGCGCAACAGGATCGCCATGCGTTGGTGCTGGAGTTGGCGACGCGCGTCGATGCGATGGTGTCGGCCATCGAACGCGGTCATCTTCGCGAGCACGAAGACCTGTTCCGCGAGCGGCTCGGCCTGCTGGGAGAACGGGTTGAAGTGCAAGCCAGAGAAACGAGCGTCGGCATACTTACGGCGATCGACTTCGAGAACCTCGTGCTCGACGAACGCGTAGCAGTGCCGCTCGCGATCGTGCGTTCGCTGCGGCGGGCGCGCTAACGCTCAGCAGCAACGCCGTCGGCAGTTCGACGCCCGACGCCGGGAATAGACCTGCCGCTCGACCGTCTGACCGCGCGGCATGGACAACCAGAGCCGGGATCGTTCCGCGCAGAACCTGAAGATCCTGGCCGGCCTGTTGCTCGGTGCGGTGCTGACGACAAGTTGGTTCGCGAGTTATTGCACGAGCAATCTCGCTTGCGGTCGAAGCAAGCAATCGACAGCTACAATCGCAAAGGCGTCGGTCGCATTCGCTTTTCTGGCGAAGGCACTTCGTGAACACGCGCATACGCATGGCGTTCGTTGCTCACGCAACAGCTCGTTGCGCACGGCGTGATCGATGAATGCCCAACAGATCCGTGAGGTCACGAATACATCGTGCACTGGCAAGCCGTCACCAACACCGCCACGGTTTCGAGTCACGGACCAGATGGTATTGCGAATACTGCAGATGATCTCGTCAAAGCGCAGCCACCACACAAAGTGCTCGTGGAGGTCGGGAATAGCCGAAAGCAACACTTCGTCGGAAGCAGCATCGCAACCCATAACGCAATGCAACCGACCCCCAAACAACACCGCCCGACCGCGGGCTTCACGCTCATCGAGATCATGGTCGTCGTCGCGATCCTCGGATTGCTCGCGACCCTAGTCGTCATCAACATCGGCCCCGCCATGGATGACGCTCGCGACCAACGTATCCAAACGGATCTCACAACGATCGCCGATGCGACCAAGCTCTATCACCTCCAGAAGGGGGTACTGCCGAGCATGGAAGCACTGATGACGCCCGACGAACAGGATCGCACCTACATCAACGATCCTTCGCTCGACCCTTGGAAAGCGCCGTACCACATCCTGCCTGGCGACAGCAAGCGCACGTTCTTCGTCGTCTGCGCCGGCAAGGACAAGACGCTCGACACCGAAGACGATGTCAGCAAGAAGGCTCGGCTGTGAGTGCGACCGAACCAACTGCAACCGTCAGTGCACCGCGCAGAGCCCGCGCATGGAGCGCTTTGACGGCCATCGGCGCCGTGCTGATCGCCGTCATCATCCTTGGTGTGCTACAGCTGAAGTACAGCCCGCCGCAAGAACTGCACTAGCAGGCGAGCAACTCCTCGCCAGCAGCTCTTCGCCGAGCTAGTGGGGGGCTTCGAAAGATCGTGGCATAAGTCGGCGAGTCATGAGCGTTGCTCGCAAGGCGCGGTGACGAAGGCATGTTACAGACATCCTGTCGAGGAATCGCAACGCCGCGAGCGACGTTCCGGGCCGGCGACATTTGCGCCGAACTTCGGAAACTAGGGCCTAACCTCGCGCCGGTTCGAACGCGGCCAGCAATCGCGCTTCGTATTGCACGATCTTGGTCGGCGGCGGACCGCTCAACAGCTTGGTCAAGAACAGCTGGTCGCCCTCTTCGGCGCGCAACAGCGGATAGCCCTTAGCCTGCAACCACGCGTTCATGCCAAACCAGGCGATCACGGTGTTGAAGTCGGGGAACGGCGCGATGCGCGCGAACCGCCACATCAACCGAAAGCCCTGACGGACCGGGTGCAGCGCGTTGAACACGATCGGCGCGTCGCGGTAACACCGTTTGTTGTCGAACGAGTCGAGCAAGAACCGTAACTGCTCGGGCGCTGGGTATTTGATATAGAGCAGCGCATCCCACGGCGGACTGCGACGCAGATCGTTGTTGCGGAAACGCGGTAGGTCCAAAGCCATCGCGCGGAACAACTCGACCAGGAACCACCCGTCCGGCGGGATGCTGTTCGAGGCTCGTTGCCGAACCATGCGCAGGCACTTTTGCAGACCTCGGAGCAGGCGGTGCTCCTGCGTCAGGGGCGACATCTTGCTCTCGCGACCCGCCAACACGTGGCCAGCGTCCTCTTCGTCGATCACGAATCCACGCAGACGCAGCAGCGAAATCAGGAACTCCGCATCGGTTGGCGCCGGCCGACGGATACCGTCCAAAGCCCGTTGGGCGCCGGCGATAAGATCATCGTCGACCCCCTCGCCCACCAGCCGGCTGGCCAAGGCCAAATCGACTCGCTCGAGCATCGACAGGTTTTGCTTCTTCTGCTGGTGCGTCACTCAGCACTGTTTTTCGGCATGATGACCCCCTCGTATGGAAGCCAGCTCGAACTCTGAATCACCGTCCACGCAAACGCCCTTGCCACCGAAGAAACGGCGGCGCGGCTTGCGCATCATACTTATCTCCTTTTGCGTGTTGCTGCTGCTCGTGCTGCTCACGCCGTTCGCGTTGTCCCTGGGCTATCTGCGGTCCAAGGTGCAATCCGAGGTGAGCAACAACCTACGCGGCAAGTGCGAAGTGGCCGACGTGTCGTTCTCGTGGTTCTCCGGAGTCGCGGTCAACGACCTGCGGATCGAGAACCCGCCCGGCTGGCCGACGGAGCGACCAGCGGTCGTCATGAAGGCGATGAGCGCTGACGTCTCGATCATCTCACTGTTGTTCGGCACGGTCCTGGCCAACGCCGAGATCGACGGACTCGAAGTGAATGTCGAACAAAAGGCCGACGGCACCACCAACCTGCAAGAGCTGCAGAAGCCGTCGGACAAGCCTGCCGAGGCACCCAAGCCAACCGAGCCCAAGGAAGAAGGCGGCACCAAGGGCGCGGACGGCCTCGGCTTTGACTTCAAGCTGAAGGACTGCGCGGTCACGATTCGCCGCGAAGGCAAGGTTCTCGAGAAGCTCAGCGGCTTCTCGTGCATCGCAGTCAGCAAGGCTGATTCGAGCAACATCAACATCGACGCCGACGGCAAGCTGCTGGGCGGCGACCTGAAGGTCAAGGTGCTGGTCGATCCAAGTGCCGACACCACCGATGCCCAATTGGTCACCCACGGCCTCGACCTCAACAGCTGGCGACCGCTGATCGATGCCTTCATGCCCGATCAACTGACGGCACTCACCGGCAAGGTCAACGGCGACATCACCGCAACGATGCGCGGCGGCGACAAGGTCCAGCTAGCCGGCGAACTGATCATCGACGGACCGCGCCTTGCCGGTCCGATCTTGCAAGGCATGGACATGCAGTCCGCGCAGTGGAAGATCACGCCGGCGATCGCACTCGGTGGCAAGAGCGCTTCCGACATCGATGCCAGCAAGTTCAAGATCGACCTCGACTGGCTGCACATCACGGGGCGCCCATCCACGGCACCTGGCCAGGTCACGCTCGCTTACGACCTCGACCTTGCGAAGCTCGCCGAGTTCGGAGGCCCGATCCCCGAGATGCTGAAGGGTTCGGGTTCGATGCTGGATGGCGTCATCTCGCTGCCGAGCAACGACCTTCCGAAGGATGCCGAAGGCTGGGTCAACGCATTGATCACCAACGCGGACTTGCAGGTCAAGGCGCTCGACGTCGCCGGGTTCGCGCTGCGCGACGTCGGCCTCAACGTCAACATGAAGGACGGCGCCCTGACGATCGCAACGACGGAATCCACCAAGCTCGACGGCGGCGCCCTGTTGATCGGCATCGATGTCGACCTCAAGAACCTGGCGACCATGCCACTCTCCGCTTCGGTCAACTGGCAAGGCGGCAAGCTGACGGGCGGCGCCACGCAGACACTGCGCTACGTGATGCCACTGTTCGCAGGCCTCGACGCCAACGCGGCGCGCATCGTCGGTGACGTCAATCTCGACTTCAAAGTCGGCGGGCCGGCGATGATGAAGAAGGGCGACACGCTACTCGGCTGGCTCGATTCGTGGACCGGCAACGGCTCACTGGGATTGGCCAACACGGCATTCGCACCGTCCAAGCAACTCGAAGGCCTGCTCGCGCCGCTAGGCCCGCTGACCAAGAACGCCGTTCCGGTTGGCGACGACGGTCGCCTGAAGATCGACGGTTTCAAAGCGCCGTTCTCGTTCTCGAAGGGTGTCGTCACCAGCACGTCAAGTGAATGGAACGCCGCCGGGCAGAAGATCGGCCTCGCAGGCACGGTCGGCTTCGACGGCAAGATGGACTACTCGGTGGACTTCACTTCGCTGCTCAAAGGCCACAAGAACGGCGAGCAGGTGCTGAAGGCGCTCAACGGCCAGCTGCCGCCGGCCCGGCTCAATGGCTCGATCGACGACCCGAAGCTGGGACTCCCCGAACTCGGCAACATCGCGAAAACCCTGATCGAGCAAGAGGGCAAGGACTTGCTGAACAAGGGGCTTCAGAAGGGTCTGAAGGGCCTGTTCGGCAAGTAGCGCGATCGCAGCTGTTAGCTTTCGCGATACCGGTGGCTCACCGGCATGCGCCGACCGCGCCAACAGCGGTCGCTCAGGCGCAGCGTCGGCGGGTACTGATAGCGCTTCCACTCGCTGTTCTGCACCAAGCGGAACAGCCGCTCGACCTCTTGCTTGGGCATGCCAGTGCAAGCACTGGTGTCCGCAACCGACAACTCGTCTTCGACCAGGCAGCGCAGCACCGGATCGAGCTTGTCGTAGTCAGGCAAGCTGTCCGAGTCCAACTGGTCGGGACGCAGCTCCGCACTCGGTGGCTTCTCGATCGAGTTGGCGGGAATGCGTTCGCCATCGCGGTTGAGCCAACGGCTCATCTGCCAGACCTCGGTCTTCCACAGGTCCGCGATCGGCGCGAAGGCGCCATTGGTGTCGCCGTAGATGGTGCAATAACCAACCGCACACTCGCTCTTGTTGCCGGTCGTCAACAGCAGGCAGCCATGTTTGTTGGCGAACGCCATCAACAACACGCCGCGCGCTCGCGACTGCAGGTTCTCTTCGGCAAGCCCGAAATCGGTACCCGCGAAGACCGGCTCGAGCACGACCGCGAACGCATCCTGCAACGGCGCAATCGGCAGCAAGTGAAACTCGATACCCAGGTTCTTGGCAAGTTGCTCCGCATCCGAAATGCTGTGGCCACTGCTGTGGCTCGACGGCATGCCGATTCCGGCAACGTTTTCGGCGCCCAGCGCATCGACCGCGAGCGTCGCAACCAACGCCGAGTCGATCCCGCCCGACAATCCGATCACGACCTTCTGGAAGCCAAACTTGCGCACGTACGCGCGAATGCCCTGCACGCACGCGGCGTGCTGCATCATTACGAGTTCGGGCTCGATCAGCTGTTCGGACCACGACTGCTCGGTATCGACAACCGTCACGGCCGGCGCAAACGCGACCGGCTGTGCCGCGATGCCTTCGGCCTTCGCGGCAATCGAGCCACCATCGAACTGCAGTTCTACATCGCCACCAACCTGGTTGACGTAGACCATCGGCACGCCATGCCGCTTGGCGGCGGCCGCGACCATGCGCGCTCGGAACGCCTGACGATCACGAGCCCACGGACTCGCGCTCAGGTTGACGACAAGCTGGGCACCGGCCTCGACGACCCGCGCAACCGGGTCGATCGCATAGGCACGACGACCAAAGAACTGCTCGTCGTTCCAACCGTCTTCGCAAATGACCACACCGACCTTGGTGCCGCCCAACTCGAACACGTTTTGCTCCGGCGTCGTAAACGGCTCGAAGTAGCGCGATTCGTCAAAGACGTCGTAGGTCGGCAACAGGCACTTGCGCGCAACAATCGTCGCGGCTCCGTCGCGCAAGCGCGCCACCGCGTTGTGCAGTTCTCGGCCGCCCGTCTCGGCGGCATCACAATTGGCTTCCAGACATCCCACCAGCACATCAATGCCGGGCGGCACCGTCTTGGTCAGCTCGACCAAGGAAGCATCGTGCGCGGCCAAGAACGCCTTGCGCAGCAGCAAGTCTTCGGCCGGATAGCCGCACACCGACAGCTCGGGGAACACGGCAAGCTCGGCGCCCTTTGCCAAGGCCTCACGAGCGGCGGCGACGATTAGCTCGCGGTTGCCGACGAAGTCGCCGACCGTCGTATCAATCTGACAAAGCGCGATGCGCATCGAGGCTAGGTGCGCAATTCGAGCGGCAGGGTGAACTCAATCGTCTCGGCGATGCCATCCACCTCTTTGACATCCGTAACGCCGAGTTCCTTCAAGCGATCGACGACCGCAAGCACACTGCTCTCTGGCGTGCTCGCGCCGGACGTCAAACCGATCGACTGCACGCCCTCGAACCACTCGGGCTGCACTTCATCGGGACCGAGCAACAAGTGCGCTGGCACCCCGGAGTCGGCACCGAGTTCGCGCAGTCGATTGCTGTTGCTACTCATCGGATCGCCGATCACCAGCCACAGGTCGACCTTGCCGCGCAGACTCTTGACCGCCATCTGGCGATTGGTCGTCGCGTAGCAGATGTCTTCCTTGCGCGGCGTGCGCAACTCGGGGAAGCGGCGCTGCAACACCGCCATCACCTGCATCGCTTCATCGACACTCAGCGTCGTTTGGGTCACGACACCAACCTTGGTCGGATCTGGCACCTGGACCTGCTCCGCTTCGGCGGCGGTCGCAACCACGATCGTGCGGTCCGGCGCTTCGCCAACGACGCCTTCGACCTCGACGTGATCGGCGTGGCCAATCAGCAGGATCGTGAAGTCGCGCGCGGCAAACCGGCGCGCTTCGAGGTGCACCTTGGTCACCAGCGGGCAGGTCGCATCGATGGCGTGCAGCTGGTACTTCTCCGCCTGATGAAACACTTCCGGCGCCACACCGTGCGCGCTGAAGATCACGTGGCTGCCTTCAGGCACCGTCGCCAGGTCCTCGACGAACAAGGCGCCCTTCTGTTCGAGGTCCTTCACAACGACCTTGTTGTGCACGATCTCGTGACGCACGTAGACCGGACGGCCCCACTTATCGAGAGCGCGCTCGACTGTCTCGATCGCGCGTTCGACACCAGCACAGAAGCCACGGGGGCGACAGAGGAGGACCTTCATTGGGGCGAACAGTTTCGGCCCCAGCGTCGGTCAGGGCAAGGGAGCGGAAGTCCATAGCCCGCATATCTCACCAGCGACGCCGGCAAGTGCGTCAGAATCTGCGTACCGAATCTGCGCTGGTGAGATCTGTGGGCTAGCCGAGAACTGGCTAAAAGACTTCGAGCACCAGCCCCACACCTAGACTTCGCGAGCCCGCTGCTGGCGGCGGTGGCAAGGGCGTTCCGGAGTTGTTGTAGAACTGGAAGATCCGGGCGACCCCGAGCGGGCCGCAAATGGTCGCGCTGCGCCCCTTGGAGGTGATCATGAACAAGGCATTGGCGGTCGGGGCCAACACCAGGGCCTGGGCATGAATCGTGACGCCGACGAACTCGCGCCCCGCCGGAAGATTGATGCTGACCTGGCCCTCACCGGTCGCATCGATCACGCCGCCCAACGTCACCGCGGAGTTGAGGTTGATCCAACAATCTGGCGCCGAGTACGCAAATCCAGCAATGGCCATTGCCGGGGATGGCAGGCTTGGGTTGTTGAGATCAAACAACGGATAGGGAAGCGGGAATTGCGGGAGATTGGGCAAGTTGCTCTCAATCTCGAGGTTGAGCCACAACGCAAACGGCATCGACTGTGGCGCGTTCGAAAGGGTCCACGAGTAAGAGCTGCCGGCCTGCATCGACTGACCACTGTCGAGAGCAACCGGGCTTTGGCCGGGAATCGAGCACGCCGGACCAGCATTGCCGAACTCAACCCAAGGCGCCGTGCAGCTACTCATGTTGTCGACCCGGTAGGCGCCGCTCGGCTGCGAGTGGATCCAAATCTCGATCAGCAGGTTCTTGGGTTCGGGCAGGCCATTGATGACCGGCGTCAAGCCAAAGATCCACGGCGCGTCGAACACCAGATCGATGTTGGCGGGTCGCGGTGCGATCGGCGTCGCCGGCAACTGTGGTTGCGCGGGCAACTGGATGACCAGGTTCTCGATGACCCAGGTCGCATCCGAGCCATAGTTGTCTTCAAACACATTGCTCGACGTTGCCGAGGTGCGACTGGTCGTCGACATCAACACCGAGATCTCGAGGAAGCCTTTCGCCGGCGTCGCGTTGCCATTGTTGAAGTCCGGCCGAATCCGCACACCGGTCAGCACGCGCGGGCCACTCCACGGCAGTTCTTCGCCGTCATAGACGCACTGGTAACGACACGCCTGGCTGCCGCCAAACGGAATGCTGGTGCCTCCGCCACCTTCGACGCCGTCCATGTTTGAAGGCACGGTGACGTTCTGCGCTACAAGGCCAGCAGTTAGAAACAGCGAGATAGCGAGGCCAGTAAGGGTTTGCGGTTGCATGCGGTTCTCCTGCCCTTGCTATCGGCCGTTCGGCGCCGCGCCTTCAGTTGCTCCGGGGTCGCCGGCGTCCCGGCCAGAGACACGCCGGTCAAGCAACTGCCCTGTCACGACGATCTGGGACTGCCGCAGTGTCCTGATCTTCAACAGGTACCAAGGAAAAGCCCGTGCAATTAGAAAGTCATGCGACCCCATTCGGTGGTTCGCCTCAACAACGTTACGCCACGCTTCATCGAGCCATCGAACAGGGACTCGAGTCCGATGACGTGTGGTCCGAGTTGGCTTCGGTCAGCGCCCAGCTAGGTCATCCTGGCGAAGCCGCGCGCTGTGCCTCGAACATCGTCGACCCAACTCGCCGCAGCAGAGCCGAGCGCTCCCTGCAAGGTCCTTCGGGACGGTCAACAGCCGCCGGGAACAAGCCCGAAGCCGCCAAGCCAGTCGGCCGAAGACATCCTGCCGCGGCGCCGGCAGCCAGTAGTGCCGGACCGACCAAGGCCAAAGCAAAAGCAAAAGCCGCGGTAGAAGAGGACGGTCCTCCGCGCGTCATCGACCACTTGGTCGACGCCGGCCAATACCTGCTCTACCAACACATGCCGTGGCTGGTCTTGACCACGATGCTGGCGTTCCCGGTAGTCGTTGGGCTTGGGGGCTTCTTGACCGCTGGCGGTTCGCCGCTGTTGCTGGCGGCCATCGCCGCGCTGCCTGGCCTGTCGGTGATGGTCGTCGTCGCGGCGATGGGTCACGAGATCCTGCGCAGCAGCAGCGATGGCGTCGGCGACGTGCCGAATCTGCCAGAGTTCCCGCAGATGATCCGCAACTCGCGCAACTTCCTGCTCGATGCCTTGCTGGTTCTCACTGTGTTCTTCGCGACTCCAGTCTTGCTTGGACTCGCCGGCGCGCCGACGACTGCAATCTTGCCCGCAATGGCGCTGGGCGTGTTCTTTGCACCGCTGACGTTCGCGCTGCGACAGATCCGTCGCGACATGCGCATGTTCTCGCCAGCCTTCCTGATGCGCGCCGCTCGCCGCTGCGGGCATGGCTACGGCTTGATCGCAGTCGCCATCGCGGTGGCCTTCACGCCGGCAGCCTTGGTTACCAGTGCCGTGATCAGCTACCCGGTCTGGGTGCAAATCGCGGTGGTCGGCCCGCTCTGCGTGCTACCCACGTTCGCCACAACGCGCCTGCTTGGCACGTGGCTCGATTCGCATCGTGAATCCCTCGGCTACCTGATGGTGGCACCGAAGAAGGACACGTTGACCACTGTTACTGCGGATGAGGTCAGCTCTGCCAAGCAGCCGACCCAGCCGCGAAACCTTCGCCGACCGAACGCTCGCAAGCAGTTTGAGGCACCCAAACTGACGACCGCCAGGCCGAGCGGCCGCCCGGCCACGCCGGTTCGCCCCGCGTCCGCGTTCGCCGAAAAACGGGGCCCTCGCCCTGCGCCGCGCGCGATCGAAGGCCGGCGCCCAGCGGCCAAAACCCCCGCTCCTCCTGCACGAAGAGCGCCGCAAGTCCATACATTGCAAGATGTTCCGGACCTAGGAGGCATGCCGGGAGCAGTCGTTGTCAGCGGCAACGACCGCCACCGTCAGGGCGCGGCTTCCCGCCGCACCTGATCTTTGCTCGCCTTGGCGGCCCTGGAAAGGCACGATCCCGAGATGGACCTCGCTTCGTTCCTGCGCGACGTGCCCGACTTTCCAAAGCCGGGCATTGTCTTCAAGGACATCTCTCCGCTGCTCGCTTCGGCCGCAGCGATGCAATCTGCAACTGACCAACTGGCCGCGCTCGACTTCGGCAAGATCGACAAGATCGCAGCGATCGAATCGCGCGGCTTCCTGTTTGGCGTGCCGCTCGCGATGAAGCTTGGCCTTGGCTTCGTACCCGTGCGCAAGCCCGGCAAGCTGCCGTGGAAGACCAACCGGGTCGAATATGTTCTCGAGTATGGATCCGATGCCGTCGAGATCCACCAGGACGCGGTCGTGCCCGGCGAACGGGTCCTGATGATCGACGACCTACTCGCCACCGGCGGGACCATGGCCGCTGCCTGCCAGCTCGTGGAGGGATGCGGCGGAGTCATCGCTGGCTGCGGATTCGTGATTGACCTCGCCTTCCTCGGCGGTCGCGGCAGGCTGGGCAAACACCGCTGCGAAGCGCTCGTCACGATCAACTAGCCCACATATCTAGACCTCGCCAGACGGGCGACAGCGGCATCCGGCATTGCCGGATCCGACCTTGAGGGGAGATTCCGAGCAAAACTCTCCCCAAAAACTTCGGCGGCGCAAACCGCGCTGGGAAGGCGACTTCGGCGTTCTTCTCAAGTTTCTCCCAAGACAACGCTTAATGCCGGACTAGTTCCTGCCGATCATGGGAGTCCGGTCCGGGCTTCTGGACCTTGCTCTTTGGTGAACTCGACTCCCACCAACCGCTTCTCGAAACGGCAAAGTCGACGAAAGTCGATGACGCAAAGCCATAGGGCCTTCGGCCGGATGCAAATCCGACCATGGCAGCCTGGTTCCCGAAATGAGGCGAGGTTTGGTAGACGGCAACAAAACTAATGGCGCTGCGGATGACGTCCGCACAGCAACGTTCTCATTGCGGAACGCGCCAACTCCAGCACCGTCTTCACAACCACGACCAGCACCGGCAACGCCGGTGACGACCACAAGGGAAACAGGCGCTTTACGATGCAAGATCGAGGCGCAGGAGTCGAACCCGATGCACATGCCATCCCCATGCAGTGCGCCGGTTTATTGGCGGGTCCCCACCCGTCAGCCTGTCCCTACGTCGTCAATAAAGCTGGAGTTTGAATCATGGCCAAGTCCTCGGTCGCCGCTCGTTCCACCCGCACCATCTCAACCCGCGGCACCACGTCGCGAACCACGCGGACGACTGCTGCGAGCAGCACGTCGACAACGAGTCGCCGCAAGCCGGCACTGGCCACGATCCCCTCGCCGCAAAACACGTCGATGACGGACGCGGAGCTCGAGATCATCTGGAAGACCTACAAGCGCACCCGCGATGAGAACCTGCGCAACACGCTGATCGAGCACCACATGCCGCTCGTCCGCACGATCGCCGAGCGCGTCCTGCAAACCCTGCCGAAGTCGATCGACGTCGACGACCTCAGCTCAGCTGGCACGTTCGGCCTGATGGATGCGATCAACGGCTTCGACCTGTCGCGTGGCATCAAGTTCAAGACCTACTGCACGACGCGTATCCGCGGTTCGATCCTCGATGAGCTTCGCTCGCAAGACTGGGTCCCGCGTCTCGTTCGCCTGAAGGCGCACCGTCTCGAGCGCGCTATCCGCACGCTCGAAGGCCAACTCGGCCGCACCCCCAACCAAGCCGAAGTCGCCAAGGAACTCGACATCACCCTCGACGAACTGCAAGCGCATCAGGCCGAAGCCAACGCCAAGACGATCTTCTCGCTGTCGGAGAAGTGGGACGATGGTGACGACGACAAGGAACTTGAGAAGGTCGAGATCCTCGCCGATCGCAAGTCGAGCAACCCGGTCGACACGATCCAGCAGCGCGACGCGCTCGACATGATCACCAGCAGCCTCACCAAGAAGGAGCGCCTGATCATCCTCATGTATTACTACGAGGGCCTGACGATGCGCGAGATCGGCGAGATCATGGAGCTGACCGAATCGCGCGTCTGCCAGATCCACAGCAACGTCATGGCGCGCTTGAAGGCGCAACTCGATCGCGCGCAAGGCGCCGAGTAGCCGCGCGCACGCTGCGTGCTCCGCGCCTCAGTTCGCCGGGGCTCTCAGCTCGCCTGGGACGGCATGGTGACCGTGTCGAAGTATGCCTTGATCAGATGGATCAGCTTCGCTGTTGAGTCCGGGGTCTTGACGACATAGGCCGCGACGTGATGACTATACGCAGCGCGCACATCGCTCGGATCGCTGGATCCTGAGACTGCCACCACGATCGAATCCCGCAGGTCGGGGTCGACGCGCAGTTCTTCGAGAAACTCGATCCCGTTCATGCTCGGCATGTTCAGATCCAGCAGGATCATCATGTTGTTGTCTCGCCCGTCCGCGTGCTGCTGACGCAACATAGCAAACGCCTCGTGCGCATTGCGGGCTCGCTGCAGTTCCACGTTCAGTTCTTGCTGGTCCTTGCGGCGCAAGAACATCAAGAAGTCGCCGTCATCGTCGTCAATGACCAGAACCCGGTGCTTCTGTGCATTGGCGACCGGTGCGGAATTGCTCTCCATGTCACAGCATCGAACGCACGGCAAGCGATGCTTGACGCGGTCTGCTGACCTCGTCGCCATGGGCGATTCCTGGCCCGGAGGTCACCCGGCAAGTAGTCGACACCGCCGGCTCGGCAGCCACAAAGTCGTCACGTGCAATCGCCCAGCGCACGTTTGACCGCGGACCGCGATGGTCAGCACGCCGCAATTCTGTGCACCCAGTTGCCGGTGCCATGGCCGACTCCGGGCAGTCGCCAGATGCATTGAACATCCCGTCGTTTGGCAACCGATACGACCGTGCAACCAATTGACAACTATGACGAAGAACGTCCTGATCGTCGATGACTCCGCCACCATGCGGAAGATCATCATGCGCGGCATCCGACAAGCCGGAATCAACCACGCCGAATTCCACGAAGCCGGCGATGGCGTTCAGGGACTCGAAGCCGTCGCAGGCACGACCTTTGACTTGATCTTGTCTGACGTCAACATGCCGAACATGAACGGGCTTGACTTCGTCAAGGAACTCACGGAGACGCTCGAGAGCCCGCCGCCGATCGTCATGATCACGACGGAAGGCAGCAAAGAAATCGCGAGCGAAGCGATGAGCCGAGGAGCGAATGGCTACCTGAAGAAGCCATTCACGCCCGAGAACATCCGAAAGGTTCTGGGGCCGTTCCTTCAGTAGGCCAATCGCCTACCTCACGCATTCCGGACCTAAGTACGACTGCCATGGTGGAGACCTTAGAACCACATCTCGTTGAGTCCCTGCGCAAGTCCGCATGGGATGTGCTCGAGACGATGGTGTTCTTGACTCCGACATCCGTGGAACCGATCTGCGATGAGCCATCGACGTTCAGCGACGAAGTCATCGGCCTACTCGGGTTTACCGGCACCAGGTCTGGCACGTTCGCAGTGCGCACCAGTGAGCGCCTCGCGAGCCTGATGTCAGCGAAGATGTTGATGAAAGAAGCATCGGAGCATTCGGGCTCCGCAGAGATTGCCGACTCATTCGGCGAAATCGTCAACATGTTGACGGGCAGCTTCAAGAACGACTGGGTTGCCACCGGCAACCAGATGGAGCTGTCGGTGCCTCACGTCATCCGAAAGGGCTCCGTCAACATCAACTCGGACGGCCACGCCGGACTACGTTCCGCAGTCCGCGTCGAGCTGGGTGACCACTTCGTCGACATCGGCGTACATTTCCAGGGATAGCTGTGGGGTATCGATCTCAGCAATGACAGCTTCCACGCTGAAACTTGGCACGAACGCGGCACTACGGAAGTTGCTGGGCATGACCGTCGCGACCATTGGCGAGACGCTGAGCTCGCTCGTCGGCCGTGAGATTCAAGTTCATGGCGGCGAACTGCAGATGCAGGAACCGGACCGACTGGTGGCAACGCTGCCGCGGGCATCTGCGATTGCGCGAGGCGCGATGGACAAGGGTTATGCCGGCAAATCCTTCATGACGGGGATCGAACTGCCTGATGCCATCACGATGGCCGGGCTGTTGATGATGACACCGGACGACGTCATCCTGCAACGCAGGGAGGGAGAGCTCGAAGGCGAGGACGTCGAAGCCTTCCAAGAGCTTGGCAACGTGCTCTACTCAGGCTTCTCCAACGCACTGCGCGCCAAGGTCGGCAACTTCGAACTCCGCATGCAGGATCATGGCGTGGTCGAAACTGGCAGCGACCCCGATGGCATTCTGGGCACAGCAAGCCTGGTGACCTTCGGGTTCCGGATGAAGGTCGGCGAGTTCCCGGAGTCGCAAGGCTTCATCGCGATCGATACCGCAACCGCCGAACGCTGGAACAAGGGGCCGCTAGAGCCCGGCAGCGGCGAAGCCGGTGAATCTGGCTCGTTTGGCCAAGCCTTCGCCGCGCACCGGGCCGATGATGCCGCCCTCGAGAAGATCCCGCTGGCGCCGATTCGGGGCATCCTGTCGGCGTTCGTGATTCAGACGGATGTGTTCCGCACGCTGCGTCTCAGCTGTCGCCGAGTCGGACTCGAATTGCGTCGTCATGGTCGCGGCGAGATCCCGAACCCGGCCGCCCACCGCGACCAGATCGTGGTGCTCGATGTTCCACCAGGTGAAGAACGACGGTTCGATTGGTGCCGCCGCATCAAAGAGCTCTCTGAGTCCACCAACGTCGTGCTGCTGATTCACCACGCCTCACGCGCACGCGTTACGCAGGCATTCTTGTCGCGCGCCGATGCGATCCTCGGGTTCCCGTGCCAAGAACAGCAGCTGTCTCAAAAGCTCGCGCAACTCGCACCCGAAGCATCCTCCGATCCGGAGCCGGAATCCGAATCCGAATCCGAACCAGAAGCGACACCAGATCCAAAAGAGAGCGAGTAGCAAGTCACCAGCGACGCAGGCAAGTGCGTCCGAATGGCCGACAGCCAAGGAAGACGACCGAGGTCCGCGCAGGCGGGTCTGTAGAC
>TARA_R110002072_G_scaffold284587_1_pt1 | contig 115072 bp, 75 predicted proteins | sample TARA_R110002072 | Tara Oceans TARA_R110002072 (sample SAMEA4397118) | marine metagenome | biome: Polar Biome; feature: [SRF] surface water layer (ENVO:00010504); material: water (ENVO:00002006), including particulate matter (ENVO:01000060) such as... | depth 5 m
CTCAAATCCATCTACCCAAAGATTTTGCTCTGACGAAGCACTAGGGGCATATCAGGGGCAAAATCTGTCACATTGGGCAAGCTGGCCGAAGCGGTGGCCAAAGACTCTGAGCAGTCCGGAAATGAGCGAAAACCTAACGAAAAAGGCCCATTATCAACGATTGACAAGGGGCCTTTTCAAGGGGTGAGTAACCGGGTTCGAACCGGCGACCTCCGGAATCACAATCCGGCGCTCTAACCAACTGAGCTATACCCACCATACTTTGAGTTTCGCGGTAACTGGCGAAGGCTCGGTACGATACTGACGCAAAATTTGGTTTGCAAGTTTCTCAAACTGAACGCCAGTGTGGACTCCCACGACTACACTCAGACAGGCTGACGTAGATAAAGGTTCCTGGCAAGGTGCTTTTCCGGCGTCACGTTACGGGCGCATCCGCGACATTTTCAGGAGATGTTTCGAAAACACAGCCAGCGAGCATCGTCATTGTGAGCGGCAGAAATCGATGGCCACCGAACGTATTTGCGGGGCTGGTGACGACAGTTTGTGAAGTTAAGGGTTCGTGAAATCGTTGAGCGGGTTGCTGACTCGTTCTTTGTCGGGCTGGTACTGGCCTTCACCGGCCTGGTAGCGGCGACCGTGGAACCAGCCAAGTTTGACCTTTGACCACCACGGAGCGTAGTCCCAGCCCCAGGTTCCTTCGCGGCGGCAGACTCGGGCGTCTCCGCCGAAGGTTGCTCCACCGCCGACGTAGTAGCCGGTGTAGTGTCGGTCGTCTTCGCAACTTGCCCACGGCGCGATGCACTGCGGATTGCCGGCTCGCTGAAGCTGAGCCCAGTTGGTGGGAGCCTCTTTGTACTTCCACTTGTGCTGGCCGAAGAAGCTGGTTCGCGGGTCGATGTCGAGCCGCTCTTTCAGTTTGGCGAAGACGCCCTGCTTTTCTTCTGGCTCTTCACCGATGGCTGATGCTCCGGCAAAGCTGAACAGAAGCACAAACGGCACAACGAATCGGCACATCCCTGAAAACATCGCGACCACCCTGTCGAGACTCGGCGAAATCGGTCACAGAACCGGCGACCGGCCTGAGTATCACGGCGAAACCTCAATCAGCCGTCGCCAGCTTCAGCGATCAACCGTGAGGGTTCCGCAGGAACTTCTGATAAGGCAGGCGCACCTGGTTCACGAAGACTTCATCGGCCCGCACAACGGCATCCGGAGGAAGGAAACCCTGGGCGCCCGCAAAGGTTACCACGTCGTCCTGATCGACACCGTCACCGGAAACGCCAAACCCGCCGATCAATTGTCCATTTGAACCATAGACCGGCGTGCTGCCCGGGAAGAAGACGATGCCGTTCTGATTGGCTCTCCGGTCCGTCAGCGGATCGCCTGTTCCGACCGCTCCGTCACCCAGATCCCGGAAGTTGGTGTTCGGGTTGAAGGCGTCGTGGCCGAGTACCGAATCAAACGCGCTGATATCGATCGGCGCGTTGGTCTCAACGAGAGCCGCACCGTTTGCTTGCCCACCGATTGGCAGGCCGGTCGCGTCGGCAATGTCCGGAAGGATCGAGAATGTTGCATTCGGTGCTCCGGCATCGATGCCGTCCGGGAAACGTGGTTCGGACAGGAATCGAATCGTGCGGTTCGTGAAAGCGGTTCCGGCTGGCACGCCGGGAATCTGATCGATGGTTTGCAGCGCGGTCGAGTCTGCGTAGTAAGCCGTGTTGCGAGCTTTTGCGATGGCGACGTCAATCGAAAAGACCGTGGCATCCCGCATGCGGAACAGGCCGAGAACTTCGCCGGTCGTATCAGTTACCGCCATGACCATCCGGGTTCGGCTGCTGACTGGAAGTCGGACGGCCGCGCGAACGAGGTTCGCTTCAGCGACGGCGGCATTGATGATCTGCTCAACTTCTGCCGCTGTGATGTCTGGTCCAGGCACGCCGTCAAGATCGGCCCCGTCGTGCGGTGTGACGAGCCAGCCGAACGGCACCGACTGACCGTTGATCGCCAGGTCGCCGCCGATGTTGACGGGCTGGTCGGTTCCGTTGACAGCTCCCGTCAGCGGCCCGAGATTCTGATTCCCAAACTTGATCAGATCCTTGAGACCCAGAACTCCGGCCGTTGGTCCGATCACTTCCAGTTGGATGCCGACCAGGTCAAGGCGTCCAAACGGAATGTCCAGATCGGCCACGGGATGGAACGGTGGTTTCGCGCCTGCCGCAATCGCGTTGCCCCCGTTACTTCCGCCAGCCGCGACGACCGCGATGAATTCAGCTTCCAGAACTTTCGGAGCGTTGGTCCGGTCCTTTTCGGTCTGCCCGACTCCGGCCTGGAAGTTCTGTTCGAAAAGTGCCGTGCCGTCGGTGCCCGGGAAGAAGACTCCAATTCCACCGATTAGCGTTTCGCCGACGCCGTCGCCGTTCGTGTCACGGAAGAACGGGACTCCGCCCGGCAGCGTCGCGATGCCTCGTGACTGGGCCGAAGGAAACACGCCAGAAACAAAACCGTACGATTCAGGAGCGGAGAGCCTCAGGCTGTCCGCCATGCCGTCCATGTTGACGTCCGGGTTGTCGGCGTACCCGTCTCCGTCCGTGTCGAGCGGCACGAAGGCCGTGTCAATGTTGAAGCGGTTTGTGAGTGTAATGTCGTCTGCCGTGCCGCGTTCTCCATCCTCGCCGGGATGCACGATCGAATCGCGGTTTGTGTGCTCAATGGCGAAAAGGTCGACCGGCGGAGTGAACGCGACCTCCGGCGGGAAGTGCCCGCCCAATCCGATCGGAGCGACAAAGCCGGGACCTTCAAAGAATGGATCGTTGCTGTTCGGGTTCGAGTTGACTTCGCGGAACGTCACCGTCGACTGACTGATGAACCGAACGAGCCTCGACGTCAGCGGCGCGAGTGTTCCATTGACCGGATCGCCGTTCGAGAAGAAAGCAGCGGTGCGGGCTTTCGCGACGGCTCCGTCGATCGCAAAAGTGAGTAACTGCGGATCGGCCTGAAGCCCGGCGTCGACACCAGCTTCGACGCGAACTCCGAGAATGTTTCCGCCACGGTCGACGATCGCGATGATGGCGTCGTCACTCGTCGAAACCTGCGTGGCGTAATCAAGGATCGACGAAACTTCCGCAGCCGTCAGTTGCGGATAGTCGGTAAACATCGCGTGCAGGCCGTGCAGTGCCGACTCTTCCGGAGATTCAACGTTGATCTGATCGAGGCCGTAGGTCGCAACAGCGTATTCGTAGGTATCGATTCCTCGCTCACGGTCATAATTCTGGTTCATGATGTCGCCATAGAACCCGTTGGTCGAATCCTCCAGACCAAGCACGTGGCCGATTTCGTGACCGACGATCGTTCCAAAGTCGAACGTGCCGGCAGGATTTCCGTTGTCGATTCCGGCGTCGAGATTCTCGGTGTGGTCGACGAGGATGATCCGCTGGAAGGATGATTCGCCGGAGTCGAACCGGGTTTCGATAGTTCCCCCGAGTCCGAGCACTTCGCCGGGCGAACTTTCCTGGCCGACCGCTTCCAGAGCCCCCTTGTAAATAATGACGACGTCCGAGTCGGGACCGCTTGTGTCCTGGATGAAGGCGACTTTGTTATCAGTAGCCTGTTCCCATTTCGCAAAGGCGGCTTCGGCGCTCGAGACTTCAGCGGGCGTAATTTCATTCTGGTAGCCGCCGAAACCTCGGAAGTCGTACCGGATAACAATCTGTTCTCCGTCAAATGTTTGAGCCTCACTGGTCGCGGATTCGGTAGCTCCGCTGGCCGCTTGTGGAGTTCCGTTGAGGCTGACAGGCACGGCTGTCGTCGAGCTGGTGCCTGTACCCGAATTGCTTCCGCGTGGAGTGACTCCCGGCGTCGCAGCTTGCGGAATCGAGGTCGGCCCACCGCCGCCTGCGAAGGTCAGATCGAAGTTCGACGAGATCTGGTGCTCGCCGCCCTTCTTCGCATCCTGGTCTTCGAGGTCGTCAGCGTTCTGATCCGACACCGGTTCGGCGTCGGCTTTCTGACCATCTTTTTCGTCTCCGTCTGCCTCTGTCGATTCCGGCTTGCCGGCATCCTCGGATTCAGCTGCATCTTCGGAAGTTTCTGCGGACTCCTCACCCGAGAGCAATAGCTGCCCAAGATCGGCGAGCGCTTCTTCGCTGATCGAGTCTTCGTCTGGAGTCACGTTTTCAGAAGCCGAATCAGCGTTCGAGTTCTGCGCGTTCTGAGAAGACGACCGCTCGGCGGCTTCACCAGTGCTGGCTGCGTCGGCGCGTTGGCCGTCGGCTGAGGTTTCGCTATTCGGGTTGCTGGCTTCAGACGCAGCCTCGTTCTGAGAACTTTGCTGACGAGCCAGCCAGGCGAACTGAAGTTCCATTCGCTGGAACTCGTCGCCGGCTTCCATCAGCGAAATGTCGGCGGCAGACAGGCTGTCTACCTCGTGCTTTGCCAGCAGATCGACGGTCGAGATCGGCAGCAGATCGCCTGTGGGGACTCCAGTTTCGGTAGGAACGAGGCTACCCAGCAGCAGTTTCTGCTCAAGCTGCTCGGTGATCGTGGCAGAGCGTCGGCCGGCATGATGCTTGCGACGGGGCTTTCCAAAAACACCGGTACGACTCGACGATCGACGGAACCAGGACACGTGCCACCTCCCTGCGGCGAACTCCCGAACTTCAGTCGCGGCAATCCCTCCAGACCGTTCGCGACGAATCCTTCAGCGGAACGCCCGCGCAACCGCGCGTAACGCTCTTCTGTTTCGAAATCGGAATAACCGGCACAGTCAATCAAATCGTTTTCGTACGAATCTTCGGAAAATCCGACAGCCGCGAGAAAATTCGTCGCCCGTCGCCGGAAAAGCCATTTCCGTCTGCCTTCAGAAAAACCTTTGCGAAAATGGGAACTTTCGTGTCGGCACGTCGTCAGAAATCGGCATCAGAAGCGGACGTGGTTGCTTCAAGATTTCGAAAGTTCGACGTAACACCCGTCTGTGAAAAATGTTGCAGTGAAATCGATGTCGGAATTTCCCTGGCGTCGAGATCTGAATAGAGTGGTGGAACTTCTGCTCGTCGAGTCCTGACGAGCGGAAGTTCTGACCAGATTTGACGCGAATGCGGCATTCGATCCGAAAGGATTGAAGTTGGCCCTGCGTGGCCGCATTCGATTTGAACCAGCAGGGCGGGACACGAGCCATGAACGGCACGCCATCCAATGAAAAACTGTCGGCCTGGCTGGACGACGAACTGCCGCTAGACGAGCGTGCGGAAGTTGAAAAGCTGCTGGCTGAATCTCCGTCGCTCCGCGAAGAGCTGAACGAACTTCAGCGTCTTTCGGGACGACTGAAGGGACTGCCGGTTGCTCAGGCCCCCGCTGAATTGCAGCAGGCTGTGATGCGGGCAATCGAGCGGGAGACGCTGCTGGCCGGTGACGATTCGGTGAAAGTCGCTCGCAGCGGGCGAGTGCTTCGAACGCTCACAACAGCCGCCGGCATTGCTCTGGTGATTGGAGCCGGGCTCTGGTTTGCTTCGGACGGCGATCAGAATGTCGCTGCTGTTGACCCAGTTGGACCGGAGATTCGGACGGTTCATCAGACTCCGACGACCGCTCGGGCCAACAAACGTGAAGTGAAAATGTCCGTGGAACTTCCGACGCGGCAGTTTGAAATTGATCGCACAAAGTTAGGTGCGGCGGATATCGGCGATATCGTCGAAGCCGTGCGGCAGGATGGCGAGTCGGTCTCGATCGTTCGCCTGACGGTTGTCGATCGGCAGGCTGGCCTTGAGTCGTTGCGGGTTCTGCTCGCTCATGAAGAGATACCGCTGGATGGTTCGAAGGATGTTCTTCCGGTTGGTGAAAAAGTTGGCAAAGGTCTGGTCGCCGTTTTTGTCGAGTCAAAGTCCGATCAGCTGAGCCGTACGATTCAGCAGATGGCTCAGAAACTTCGACTGGAATCGTTGTCGGTTTCCGACGCGTTGCCGATTGCGAATCTGGGTTCTGACCTTCGATCAGAATTGGGGATTGCTGATTCTGGTGAGGAATCCAGAGCCGCTCGAGCCGTCTCCGTTCCTGAAGGCAGCTCACTGGGAAAGATGATTTCTGAGCCCGGTCGTTATGCGACGAGTTTTGAAGCTTCTGGTGAACCATCCTCAGCCGAGCGACCTGTCCGTGTAATTTTCGTCCTGACAGACGCTCCGGTCGCCGAGCCAGCCGTCAAAGCGACGGCTGTCGAGAATGGCGCCGCCTGACCAGAAGTCACGCCTGAAAACGCAGCCTCGAAGTATGACCAGGGACCACCGTTGGGTGGTCCCTTTTTCTATTCGCGTTGAGAGCCTCCCTCGTTCCGGCGCGGAGCGCAGGAATGAGATACGCAGAGGGCAGACATCAGAGTGAATCCCGGCAGACGAAAATGACATTATCTGCAGCGGAGGATTGACTTTCCCACACAAACTGTCGAAATGCGCAGCATGGGCAGCAAGGAATCCAAAGCGGGCTACATCCGAAAACGACGGACGTTGCGACTTCCGATCACGCTGAGCGTGGTCATGATGACGCTGAACGTCGCGCTGATGGTCTGCTGGATCATTCTGCTGGCTCAGCGAGGTTCCTGGAGCGCTTTGACCATTGGAACGATCGTCTTTGCGCTGATTCTCGTCGGCATGATTTTCTACATGTTTCTGACGGTGAAAGAAGTCCGGCTTAACCAGCGGCAATCGAACTTCGTCGACAGCGTGACTCACGAACTGAAAACGCCGATTGCCGCCCTGAAGCTTTACCTCGAAACGTTGCAGCTCAGGCAGCTCAGCGACGAGCAGCGTGCCGACTTTTACCAGACGATGGGACATGAGCTGCAACGACTGGATCATCTCATCAGTCAGCTTCTGGAAGTTGGACGCCTGGATGCGATCGGCCATCAGTCGGATCCGGAAGATATCCCGCTGGACCGTTTGCTTCGGAGGTGCGCGGTTTCTGCATGCGCTCACCACAAACAGGATCCCGAGCAGGTGGTCACTTTCGATATTGAACCCATTGTTGTGCACTCGCGCCCGGTCGTGCTGGAGATGATTTTCGGCAATCTCCTGGACAATGCGGTGAAGTACGCTGGTGACCCCCCGCAGGTCGAAGTGCTGGTTCGAATGAAAGGTTCCGATCGAGTCAGTGTTCGGATCACCGACAATGGAGAGGGCGTGCCGGCTGATCTGCGACGCAAAGTCTTCCAGATGTTTTACCGGGGCGGCGACGAGCTGGAGCGTCGTCAGAAGGGCACCGGGCTGGGGCTGTACATCAGTCGGACACTTGCTCACATTCTGAAAGGCAGTATTTCCGTTCACGATCGTGTTGGCGGATCGGGCAGCGTGTTTGAAGTCGAACTTCCGGGGAGGCCGGAATCATGAAGATCCTGATTGTCGAAGACGAAGAAGCTCTTGCCAAAGGTCTCAAATTCAATTTCGAGCAGGAAGGTTACGAAGTCGAAACCGCTGGTGACGGTCGTCGGGCACTTGACCTGTTCGACGCAGCGGATCCTCCGTTTGACCTGATCATCATGGATCTGATGCTGCCCGGCATGAGCGGCTACGAAACGACTCGAGAAATTCGCGAACGTGACGAGCTGGTGTCGATCCTTGTGCTCAGTGCCAGAACTCTGAGCGAAGACCGGGCTATGGCCTTTGACGCCGGCACGGACCAGTATCTTTCAAAACCGTTCGCGCTGCCGGAACTTCTCAGTCGCGTCCGTAACCTGACACATCGACGACAGGTAAGAACAACGTCCGCCTCCGAACAACCAAAGGCACCGATCCTGCCCGCTCGATTCAAATTCGGCGACAACATCGTGGCGGATTTCGATCAGTTCGAACTGACCGTCGGCGACACAACTCACACACTGACGACTATGGAGATGCAGTTGCTGAAGTATTTCATCGAACAGGAAAGACGCGTGCTTTCACGAGATCAGATCATGGAGAATGTCTGGGAAGACACCGCTGCCTTCAGCACACGTTCGATTGACAATTTCGTCATGCGACTGCGGCGTCTGATTGAGCCGCTGCCGAGCGAGCCTCGGCACATCCTTTCGGTTCGAGGCACCGGGTATCGCTTCGTCGCGAACCCGGAACCGGGCGACGACTCTGATTCTGAGAATTCTGAATTCCAGAACTGATTCCGAATGACCAGAGCGAAGAGCAACTGGTCAGTTTTCTGTTCCTGCCGCTCAGGCAGACTGTTTTCACTTTTGACACGACTGGCAACTACTGAATGTCCCCTGCTCGGTTCAGCGTCCGGAACCCGGTTCTCGTCAATATGCTGATGCTGGTCATTCTGGCCGGTGGGACGATCTTTGCGCTGACGCTCGTTCGCGAGATGTTTCCTGAGTTTCGTCCGAACAAACTGATCATCACGGCCATCCATCCCGGCGTGCAGCCACAGGAGATCGAAAAGGCTGTCACGATCAAGATTGAAGAAGCCGTTCGCGATGTGGAAGGCGTCGAGAAAATCGACTCGACGGTTTCTGAAAGTCAAAGCGTCACCACGCTGACACTCTATAACGAAGTCGAAGACGCCGAAAAAGTTCTCAACGAAGTCAAACGTGAGATCGACGCGCTGCCAGACCTTCCCGACGATCTTGAACGCGTCACCGTCAAAAGCTTCGAACCCATGCTGCCGGTCATCTCCGTCGCGATTTACGGCGACGGCGACGAAGCGGATCTGAAACAGGCAACGCGGGATCTGCGTGACGATTTGCTCGACTTACCCGGTGTCAGTCGAATTGTCGTCAGCGGCGTTCGAGACGACGAAATCAGCGTCGAGATTATTCCCGAGCGACTGATTGAGTACGACGTCACCTTTGACGAAGTGGCTGACTCCATCCGTCGGTCAAACCTCGACGTGTCCGGTGGGCAACTGAAAGGATCGCGCACGACCGTTGCCGTTCGAACCGTCGGCGAAGAACTGCAAGGCGTCGACCTGGAAGACATCGTCGTGCGGTCCGGTGGCGCTGATGGAAGGAAAATTCTGCTGCGGGATGTCGCGACAGTTGCTGACGGCTTCGTTGATGTCGATATCGAAGGCTACTTCGACTCGAAGCCGGCCATGAGCTGTGACGTCTACAAAACAAAGTCGCAGGATGCGATTCAGATCTCATCTGTCGTAAAAGCGTACGTCGCCGGCAAACAGGGTTTACCGCTCAGTCCGGACAGTGATGAAAGTTGGCAGGCCGGGCTGTTTCAGACAGTTTCCAGATTCGTCGACGCGATGATTGGTCGTCCCGATCTGCAGAAAGTTTACGACGAAAGCCGTGCCAACCCGTTCAACCATGACTTCGACATCGCGTTGAACACCGACCTGGCACGGTTCATTGAAGGCCGACTGGACCTCATGGCGAGGAACGGAAAGACCGGCCTGGTGCTTGTCCTGATTTCTCTGGTGCTGTTTCTGAACTGGCGAGTCGCTTTCTGGGCGGCTATCGGTCTGCCGGTTTCGTTTCTGGGCACGTTCATTGTGATGTGGATTTTTGGCATCTCGATCAACCTGCTCAGCGTTTTCGGTCTGATCATCGTCCTGGGCATCATCGTCGACGATGCGATCGTCATTGGCGAAAACATTTGCCGACACGTCGAGGAAGGCGAACCTGCGGAACAGGCCGCCGTCACAGCTACCGAGGAGGTTCAGTGGCCGGTCGTTATCGCCGTCCTGACCACCATTGCCGCGTTTGCTCCGCTGTTGTTCATTCAGGGAACGATTGGCGACTTCATGGGTGAACTGCCGATCGTCGTCATGGCTGCGCTCAGCGTCTCGCTGGTCGAAGCTCTGGTCATTCTGCCCTCGCACCTGCGAAACCTCCCCAGTCCGGAAGAAGAGGAAAGACGACGAAAAGCGGCCGGCGAGCCCAATGCATTCGTCAAAGCTTTTCATCGTATGCGAGATGCCCAGGAACGATTTGTCGTCGAAGTCCTGCAAACCAGGTACGAGAAGTTTCTGCGGAAGGCACTTCGCTGGAAGTACCTCACTATCTGCGTCGCCGTTGCGACGATGTTCATTTCGTTTGGTCTCGTTGCGGGCGGCATCGTCGAGTTCGTCTTCGTCCAGGACATGGACAGCGAGACTGTCATCTGCGACATCGAACTTCCTATCGGCAGTCCATCTGACCGGGTGCGTGCTCGCGTCATGCAGATCAGCGACTTCGTCAGGAAGGCTCCCGAAGTTGTCAGCGTTCAGGCGTTCGTCGGGATTCAGGTCGACGTTGCTGGCGAAGGCGCGGTGGGGTTCAAGAATCAATCGCATCTTGGTCAGCTGGTCATCGAGCTTCAGGAGTCGGACGCTCGCGAACGCGCCGGCGGACGATCCAGCAACGAACTGCTCGCCGAGTGTCGCGAGTTCACTCGAAAGCTGCCCGAGATCAACGCCGTTCGCTGGCTGGCATTGAATGGCGGACCCGGAGGCAAGGACGTTGTCGTCAGGATCAGCGGGGCCGAGACAGAAGAACTCGTCGAGGTTGCTTCGCTGATTCGAGAAGAAGTCAGCAGCTACCAGGGCGTCTTCGATCTGGACGATGACTACGATGCCGGACAGCGCGAGGTGCAACTTAAGTTGTTTGAAGCCGCAGGTGCCAGCGGCAGTTCGGTAGCGGCTCTCGGTACGCATGTCCGATCGGCGCTGTACGGTCGCGAAGCTCGGCGAATTACGCGCAATCGCGAAGACGTTCGCATCATGGTGCGGTATCCGGAATCATTCCGCGAAAGTGTCTACAACCTGGAATCGATGTGGATCCCAACCGGCACCGTGGTCGGCCAGCGCCGCTGGATTCCTTTACGACAGATTGCAGAACTCGCTGAAACTGACGGAGTCACCTCGCTGTATCGCAGCCAGAATTCGCGAGCGGTCACCGTTTACGCCAACGTCGACGATCAACAGGGCAACACGTCGGACATTTTGAAGGGCGTGCAGAAGAAGTTCGACGAGAGCATTCTGCCCGATCACCCGAACGTGAATATTGAGTTTCTGGGCAGCTTCGAAGAAATGCGAAAGTCGTTCTCCGGGCTGAAACTGGCGTTCCCCGTCGCGCTGTTGCTGATTTATATGATGCTGGCCGGACTGTTCCGTTCGTACGGTCAGCCACTGGTCGTCATGGCGGCAATCCCGTTCGGATTTCAGGGTGCCATCATCGGTCATCTGCTGACGAACAACCCAATCACGATTCTGAGTTTGATCGGCATGGTGGCTCTCAGCGGAATTCTGGTGAACGATTCGCTGGTTCTCGTTGACTTTATTAACAGCCGAGTCCGCACGGGCATCAACCATTTCGAAGCCAGTATCGACGGGGCAAAGCTCCGCCTGCGAGCGATCCTGCTTACAACGCTCACCACCGCAGCCGGCCTGACGCCGCTGATGTTTGAAACCAGCTTTCAGGCGAAATTCATGATCCCGATGGCGGTGACGTTGACCTTCGGACTGATTTTCGCAACAGGGTTGACGCTGGTCATCGTCCCGGCGCTGAATCTGATCTTTCTGGAACTCCGCGGCCACGAGCCAGGCGAGTAGGATTCAGAGCCCGGTCGACCGATAGTAACCGGCCCGACACGCATCGTCTCAGTTGGTTGAGCATCCGACCGTTGATAAAGTGTCGGACTTCCGATTTTCTCAGCCACCCGCGAGTCCCGCCCTTCGGAGTTCACACCATGAGACGTCTTGCTCTGTCGCTGTTTCTGATGCTTGTCTGCACGGCCACGCTTTCTGCAGAGGACAAAGCGAAACTCAAAGGACTGATCATTACGGGCGGGTGCTGCCACGATTACGACAACCAGAAACTGATCATCGAGCAGGGTCTCAGCCAGCGAATCAGCATCGACTTTGACGTTGTTCATGAAGGCGGCACGGGCCGGGATCACAAAGTTTCGGTTTACAGCCAGCCGGGCTGGGCAAAAAAGTACGACGTCATTATTCACAACGAATGCTTCGGCGGCGTCGCTGATGATGATTTTGTCAAAGCGATTGCTCAGGCACACTTTGAAGGCGTTCCGGCGGTTTTCATCCATTGCTCACTGCACAGCTATCGGACGGCTCCTGTTGGAGCGGACGCGTGGCGGGAGCTGATCGGTGTCACGTCACGACGGCACGAAAGCAAGCACCACGTGGTGGCTCAAAACGTCAACGAGCATCACCCCATCATGACCGGCTTTCCTCTTGAGTGGACCACTCCCAACGGCGAGCTGTACATCATCGAAAAGGTCTGGCCGAACGCGACACCGCTGCTGCAGGCTTACGGAAAAGATACGAAGCAGGTTCATACGGTCGCCTGGATCAACTCGTTCGGCAAAGCAAAGGTCTTTGGAACGTCGCTCGGCCATCACAACGAGACAATGAACAATGACGTCTGGCTCGGCATGTTTGCTCGCGGAGTCCTCTGGACCTGCGGCAAGCTCGACAACGACGGGAAACCGATGGCCGGCTACGAAGGCACTGGCGTCAAGCCGATCGAGTTGCCAAAGCTGGAACCGGTCCCGGAGAAGAAATCGGCCGGAAAGAAGCCTGCTAAGAAACAGTAGGTGAGGCTGACCCTGCTAATTGGTGTCACGCAAGGGCTGGTTTAGTTCGTCGTGTCATGTCGTTGTTTCGTGGTTGTCACTTTCCGGCATTGAGTAATTGCGAGAACTGCCAGAAAGATCAGCGCCGCTGCCAGCAGAATGCTTCCGGCGTTGATCGGTCCCTTCGTGCCACTCCAGACGATGGCGTAGCCGAGGCAGCCAGGGATCAGGGCATAGTAGGCGAAGACGCAGAGTGTCTTGCGGATGACGGCTCCTTCCTTGCCGATCAGACCGACAACTGCTGAAGCAGCCACTACGTTGTGAACGCAGATGGTGTTGCCGGCCGCGCCGCCGATGGCCTGCAGGGCGACGATCCAGTCCGGAGAAACTCCAATTCGAGTTCCCACGTTAAACTGGAACAACGAAAACATCATGTTGCTCACTGTGTTGCTGCCCGCGACGAACGCTCCCAGGCCACCGATCAACGGTGCAAAGATCGGCCACGCTGCTCCAGTGAGATTTGCGACGCCCTCGGCCAGCACGATCGGCATCTTCTCCAGCCCGCCCGCTCCGTTTTGCGAGTTGATAAAAACCTGAACCATCGGCACGGTAAACACCAGTGCGACGGACGCCTTCAGGACGGTCCTGCCAGACGCTTTCCACGCTCGTGCGTAAGCCGCTGTCGACATTTGATGCAGCGCGAAGGTGATGACTGAGGCAACGATGAAGATGAAACCCGGCAGGTAGAGTGGTTGCACTTTCGAGGTGATCTTCATCAGCCTGTCAGCGGCCAGCGATGACGGCACGACGGAGTCCCAGTTAATCAGTAACTGGACGGACTCCAGCAGGCTCTTAACGCGAAGTTCGGGAACGCGAGTCGCGACGAGCAGGCCAGCCACAATTACATACGGCAGCCAGGCTTTGACCAGACTCATCGTCGGTTCGGACGATTCTGCTTCGTGGAGTTCGATGGTGCCGTTCCAGTCGGCGTCCCAGGTTTCTCGCGGCGCGAAATCCCACGGTTCACCTTTCGGGATCAGAAACCCTTTTCGCGCTGCGGTGACGACAACTGCCAGGCCACACAAACCACCGATCAGCGATGGAAACTCGGGGCCCAGGAAAACGGCGACCGCGAGGTACGGCAACGTCATGGCCAGCGCCGAGAAGATCGCGAATGGCCACATGCGGAGCCCGTCGGCGAACGAACGGTTCGGGCCAAAGAACCGGGTCATGAACGAAATGACGAAGAGCGGGATCAACGTTCCGGCCACGGCGTGCAGCGTTGCCACCTTTGCGCCGATGCTCGCCAGAAACGCCGGCGGAAGCGTCCCGCTCGACGAGGTGAAACCCTGGGCAGCGGCGAAGTCGATGACGCCCGGATCGTTGGCAAATCCGCCGCTGACTCCGATCAGGATTGGAGTCCCGAGCCCTCCAAACGAAACTGGCGTGCTTTGAATCATCATGCCGGCCACGACGGCCGCCATCGCCGGAAAGCCGAGCCCGACCAGCAGCGGAACAGCGACGGCGGCAGGCGTTCCGAATCCCGCCGAGCCTTCGATAAACGAACCAAACAGCCAGGCGACAATGATGACCTGAACTCGTCGGTCCGGTGAAATATCGGTGAAGCCTCGACGGATCGCGCGCAGCGCTCCGCCCTCCTGCAGCGTGTTCAGCAGCAGGATCGCTCCAAAGATGATGTAGAGAATCGTGCCGGCAAGAATCAACCCGTGAAGTGACGCGACGGCCACCTGAATGGCAGGCACCTTCCAGACAAACAGGGCCAGGTTAGCAACCGTCAGATATGACAGCGGCATCGCTCGACTGGCTGGCCAGCGAAGGACGACGAGGAAGAGTCCGACAACGACAATCGGCAATGTGGCAAGCAGTGCGAACATCTCGAAATCCTTTGGCCACTCTAAAACAGACAGACATCGACATGCTCAAAAGCAAACCACGGAATACATAGAAAGACACGGAAGAGTTTTGATGGCTTCCGTGTCTTTCTGTGTATTCCGTGGTTATCTCACTTCGAGAGTGGTTTTGAAGCCATTGTCAGAACTGATGACCTTCCTGGGGGCCGTCTTTGGTCAGCGTCATGATCTCCGGGCCTTCGTCCGTCATCAGGATCGTGTGTTCGAACTGCGCGGTCAGCTTGCCGTCGAGCGTTCGGACGGTCCAGCCGTCGAACTTGTCGAGAACCGTTTTCCAGGTTCCCTGATTGAGCATCGGTTCGATCGTAAAGCACATGCCGGGGCGAACGATCTGGCTGCCTGCCCGGCTGCCTCGGAACCAGAAGTGTGGCACGCCTGGCTCCTGGTGAAAGCTGCGACCGATGCCGTGTCCCTGGTAATCTCGGACGACTTCGAATTCCCGTTCGGTCGCGTACTTGTAAATGGCGGCGCCGATGTCGCGGATTTTTCCGTACGGCTCGATGGCTCGGATGCCGACCCACAACGATTCGAACGTTGTCTGAACCAGGCGTTTTGCCTCTTCGGAGACTTCGCCGATTAGAAACGTTTCCGACTGGTCGCCGTGCCAGCCGTCGACGATCGTTGTCAGGTCGATGTTGACGATGTCGCCGTCTTTCAATTCGTACTCGTTGGGAATTCCGTGGCAGACGACTTCGTTCACACTGATGCAACTGACGTTGGGGTATGGTGGCGCGCCCGGAGGCCCTGCATAACCCAGGCAGGCTGGCGTGTGACCGTGGTCGAGCGTGTATTCCTCAAGCATTCTGTCGAGGTCGATTGTCCGAACACCGGGCTTGGCATGTGGACGGATAAAGTCCATCAGTTCGGCGTTAAAGCGACTCGCGGCTCGCAGGAACTCTCGTTCTTCAGCGTTGTAAATTGGTGGCTGCCTGCCCAACAGAAGACTCCAGTTTTTGATGACTCAAAAAAACTTGCGGGTTCGGCTCAATTGCCTTGGGCAATCTCGCCGATGACCAGAGAAAGCAAAATTTGCGGGCCGTTATAGCAGTTGGACCTGCTGAATAGAAACTGCTTGCCCTGACGGCGACGCTTACTGAAGGTCAGTGGCTGCTCACAACCGGCTTTCAGAGCGATCAAACACGAGTAGAGCTGTCTGAACGGCAGCGGTCGAACCTGGTTTCGGCGAAGTTGACTCAAGGAAGGGTCAGAACAATGTGGAATTTTTCAAGCTCCGTGACGCAACCACGGATCATTATCCGACTTGCTGTGGTCATGTCTGCTGCGGTCGTCCTGGCGAATCCGGTCGTTGCTCAGGAGTCACCGTTCGCTGGTCAGATTCCGACAACCATCACCGCCGAATCGTTTATTCAAACGTCGGCTGTGAGTTGTTCGGCACTCTGCTTGTCGCGTTGCGGAGCGAACTCGTGCGGCGCCAACTCTGCCTGCAAACCAAGTGGAGCCTGCGGAGCAAGTGGAGCCTGCAGAGCAAGTGGAGCCTGCAGAGCAAGTGGAGCTTGCGGAGCAAGTCGGGCCGGGTGTGGAGTCGGTTGCAGCGATTCCGGTTCAGCCTGCCCGGTGGCGGGACTTTGGGATGCGATCTCATCGCCGAGCTGCGGTAATGGACCGGGAACGCTCATGCGTTGGGGTTACGGTTCCGGCGAAACTGGCGGACCGAATTTCGACGAACCGCTCGTCACGGACCGACCTGACTTCACCGAAGCATCGTCGACCGTCGGCAAGGGTGTTCTGCAGATCGAGTTTGGATACACCTACACGCAGAACCGCGACAACGGCAGCGAAACGATTTCACACAGCATCGGCGAGCCGCTGTTCCGGTACGGAATCCTGGCTGACTGGCTGGAGTTTCGTTTCGCCGCCTTCCCGACGATCGAAGAACGAAATCCAGCCGGCGGGCCCAACGACACGACTTCCGGTACCGAAGACCTTTATCTCGGCTTCAAAATCGGGCTGACACCGCAGGAAGGCATTCTTCCCGAGATGGCGATTCTTCCTCAGATGACGGTCCCCTCCGGCAGCAGCGCCTTCACCAATGACCAGGTGCTGCCCGGAGTCAACTGGCTTTACTCGTGGGCGGTAACAGACGACCTGGCTGTCGCTGGCAGCACGCAGTTTAACCGAGCAGTCAATGACACCGGTGACGCTTACACCGAATGGGCTCAGTCAGCGACGGCTGCGTTTTCGATTTCAGAAGACGTCGGCGCTTACTGCGAGTGGTACGGCCTGTTCCCGCACGCGGCCACTGGCGGCGTGAAGCCCGAGCACTATCTGAACGGCGGATTCACTTACCTGTTTTCAAACGACGTCCAGTTTGACATCCGAGCGGGCTACGGACTCAACGACGCAGCCGACGACGTGTTTATCGGCAGTGGCTTGTCAGTTCGGTTTCGTTGAGAACCGCGTCTGGGCAGTATCGTGTGAGTTCTCCGTCGAACGCGTCTCATCATCGCTCTCAACTTGCCGGTCCGGAGTTTGATTCCCGTCGCAGGCTTGTCGAGACGCACGCTGCATTTATTTGGGCGGGAGTTCGTCGGGCAGTTCAGGCAACTCTGATTCGTCGAAGAGTTTCTTAAAGGCAGGTGACTGGCGGATTGTCTTCAGATCCGGGTCGCCCTTCATCCATTCCTGATTGGATTTGTCCAGGCCGTTGTCGATGGACTTTTGCAGGAGCTCGACGCCGCGGGTGCGGAATTGTTCGATCCGTGCTCTCCGGTCGGGCTGGTCGGCGTCGGAGCGGGATTCGAGCTGCTCGACGGCTCGGCCATAGACGCAGGCCATGTTGTACGAGTAGATCGACTTGTCGGCGGAATGGTCGGCAACGGACGAGGCGGCGGTGATGGCTTCGTCGATCTTGCCCTGTCGAACCAGCACGAGTGCCAGACCCGTGTGACCTTCCGAATCGTCCGGCTCGAACTCGATAAACCGAACGAAATCCTGACGAGCTGTTTCCAGTTGTTGAGCGGTTGGTCGCTTGATGTGAAGAACCGCGTTGGCTCGATACTGCCAGGCATCGGGTAATTCCGGATCCGTCTTCACGGCGGCGTCCAGGTACAGTGTGGCCTTTAGAATCTGCTGGTCGGCCAGAAAATCGTCGCCGTTTACCGTGTGACGCATGGCCAGCCCGATGAAACCTTGCCCCTGAAGAACGTACTGCTGAGCTGGCGACCGTTGATAAAGCTGCGCGAGCGACTGACGAGCCATGTCCGCTCCTGTCTTTGAGCTGCGAGCGACTTCCCGCAACGCGTCGCGAGCTTCAGGAGTCCCTGCCGAAGCAAGAGCGGAACAGACGACTGCCAGATGCCGAGGACTGTGCTGCTTGTCGTCAACCAGCTTGTGGAGCAGGTCAATCAACAGCCTGACCGCTCGATCGCTGCCACGTTGCTGAAGCAGCGAAACAACGCCTTCCAGAGATTTATCGTCGGACGTCTTTGATTTCGAGATGACCGAATCGCTCAGCGTCCAGAACTTTTCGCTGTGGGCGTCGGCGAGCGCTTTCAGAATTAGAAGCTGCTCGTCGAAAGGATAATCTGAAAAGTTCTCGGCGATCTGCTCGGCGATGCGGTGGTCGCCGATGGCCAGAATGGTTGTCAGCAATTCATGCCGGTCGGTCGATTTCTCGTCGAGATGTCTCAGCAGCGCCGGGATCGCTCGGTGGTCGCGAGTTCGCCGAAGGAACGAGAGCAGCACCGGCGACGGCGACGACGTTTCCAGACTCTTGAGCATCCATTGCGACGTGAGCTGTTCGGCAGCTGGCTCGTCACGCAGGATCAGGATGTTCAACGCGGCGGCGCTGAGTGCTCGTTCCGTTGACGCCAGACAGCGTTCGAGAGTCGTCAGCAGGCGAGGATGGCCGACGGCAGCCAGCGCCGGCAGCAGATACACCTGCGTTTTCTCGTGGGATTCTTCGATCAGTTTTGCCAGTGCTTCGCTCCACACCGGTCGAGGGTGGGCAACGATGGCGTTGGCCGTTTCGGAGATCAGGAATTCGTCTTTCGAATTCAGCAGCTCAATTATTTCAGGATGAGCCGTCGCGAACTTTGACGCCGCCAGACTGTGTATCGCGACGGTGCGGCGGATTTCTGATGCCGATTTTGCTTCGGCATCTGGAGCCTGGTTCGGCGTGACGGCTACGTTGACAAGCTTCCGCGTGGCAGAGGCGTCGCCGGACATTCGCAATGAAAAAATCGCTGCCGCCGCTACGTTAAGATTCGCATCGTCGGCCAGTGAAAGAATCAACGGCAGATTTGTCTTGACGATCCGTTCGGCAGAATGTCGCAGCACGGCCGCTCTGGTGGCTTCGTCGCCTTGCCGAATTGATCGGACCAGCACGTCGCGAGACATCACCTCGCACAGCGGCGCAGCGGCGGCATCGACAGCTGCGATTAATTCCTGATGAGTGTTTCTTGCAGCAGAGCTTCTGCCCCGGTCGGACAGATTGAGCCGTCGAATTGTCGAGTGCAGCGAAGCATAGCTGCCGTTGGAATTTTCAGCTTGATGGTTCACGACGTGAAGATCGACAATCGCCGCAGGCAATGCCGGGAAGTCCTCTCGGACAACCGGTTCCCGACCGGATTGAAGAGCAGCCGTACGCAGCCAGCCAGCCACTTCCCGGTCAGGCACGCTGGCATTCGGGCCAAAGTTGACGATGACCCGGCAAACCTGCATGGCGGAGATCCGATCAATCGTCTTCGCCAGTTCTCCGACGTTGACCCGGTCCAGTACCCCGTCGATCGTCAGAATCGCGATCGCCTCTGCCGGACCAGTCATTCGAGTCTGAAGTTTCAATCGACTGGCAAAAGCTTCGGCGACGTCAACGTTCACGGTGCCAGCATCAGGAACCTGACAGGCCAGCATCATTTTGGGAATCTGGTCCCCGTCCGGCAGATTCTTAAAAACGAGCCATGTTGCAGCTTCGCCGTCGGGCAGCAGATCAAGCGTTTCGGTTTTTGCATCGCCCAGCGGAACCCGTTTTCCGCCGATAGAAACCTTCTGGGCGACCAGTTCCGGGGGGACAACGATGGCTGCCCGCTCGCGGCCTTCAGTTGTCAGCTTCCAGGCAGATCGAGGAACCGTGATTGGCTTGGGATGACGATTGGCGACGGACACTCGCAAAACCAGCAGCCGGGTTTCGTCATCGTCCTCGGTGTACCACTTTCCGATGTAGCCGGACTTGACGGCGATTTCGGCAAACGGAGCTTCTGATTCTGCGGCGTCTTCAACCGGTGTTGTTGCTGGAGTCGGTGCCGTTTGCTCGTCCGCGAGCAACCACTCCGAGGTAAACGGCCCTGCGAAGGCCGCTCCGAACAGGCTGCAGAGAGTGGCGAATTTTAAGATTCGACGATGCATCCAAATTCGTTTCGAAGAAGTGATGGGAAGAGTGTGTCTGGTCATCTTTTTACAGGTCAGGCTGAGTCTGGCCTGCGGAATCAAAAACAAATTTTGATGTTCGATTTCCGCAAGACTCTACACGCCGGATGAACGCTCTGTCGAAAGATTCTCCAAACTCGGACGAGGCTGGTTGAGGCTTCGAGTGCTTCGTCGACTCAAAGTTATAATCTGCGAACTATGCGTAGACAGGGGGCATGACCCGTTCGGTAAAATTTACCAGGTCAGAACCGGTTTGGGTGATGGCGGCGTTTGGCCATCAGAATTCCTGGTCAGTCGCTGTGAAAATCCTATAAATCCGTTGTTTCGGGGTGAAATTAGTTGCGAGGGCTCCGGATCCTTGCGTATTCAGAGGGCAGCGATTGAGGCTCAATCGGGCCTGAAACCGAGTTTATTCAACAACCCAGGGAGGGACGGAAAATGCTGGTACTTTCAAGGAAGACGGAAGAAGCGATTCAAATCGGCGATGAGATCACCGTTAAGGTGCTTTCGGTAAAGGGCGGGGTCGTCCGCCTCGGGTTTGAGGCGCCAAAGGACGTTTCGATCTTTCGATCGGAACTTCTGCCTGGATTCGAAGCCTGCCCGCCAGCCTCTATGCAGGTTGCTTCGCCAGGCTCCGCAGTTGCAACCGCGTCGTAGCCGCCTCATCATCGTGCCGCAAATCACTCTTTCGAGGAGTTCGCGGCTGATGATTCGACGACTTTGCGACAGTTTCTTCGTCTTGCTCGTTTCAGCAGGGGTGGGATTTCTATCGCTCGCGATTGGCCTTCACGGCGAGGTTTGTGCTGATGACGCGCCGGTCGCGAAGGCGGCACTCTTTGAATCGATCAATCACCGGAACGATGCTGTCTGGAAGCTCGCCCGCGACATCTGGAGCTTCGCCGAGCCGGGGTATCAGGAAAAGAAGTCGTCCGCTTCGTTGCGAGAAATGCTGAAATCAGCGGGCTTTGCAATCGAGTCAGAAATCGGTGGGATTCCGACTGCGTTTACTGCAACAGTAGGCGGCGGCAAGCCAGTGATCGGAATCCTCGGAGAGTTTGACGCGCTGCCGGGCCTTTCTCAGAACGCGGTGCCGTATCGCGAGCCCGCTCAGGAAGGCGGCTACGGACATGGCTGTGGGCATCATCTTTATGGGGCCGCTTCGGCATCCGCAGCCATCGCCATTGCCGAGCAGATAAAGGCCGGGAAAATCAAAGGCACTGTTCGCTTTTACGGATGCCCGGCGGAAGAAGGCGGCAGCGGAAAAGTCTTCATGGCTCAGGCCGGAGCCTTCACCGACTGCGACGCCATCCTGCACTGGCATCCTGGTCATGAGAACTCAGCCGGAGATCGATCAACGCTGGCTCGTATGGCGGTCAAGTTTCGGTTTCACGGAAAAGCTGCTCACGCTGCAGCAGCTCCTGAGCAGGGACGGTCGGCGCTCGATGCGGTTGCTCTGACAAATTACGCCGCCGAATTAATGCGAGAGCACACTCCGGACCAGTCGCGAATTCACCATGTGATCACGGCCGGTGGGCGAGCACCCAATGTCATCCCGGATTTCGCCGAAGTCTATTACTACATCCGGCACCCCGAAGGCGAAGTCGTCCGGCAGCTTTACGAACGGCTCGTGCTGTGTGCAAAAGGCGGAGCACTGGCAACGGAGACTCGGCTTGAAATTCGCTTTGAAGGCGGCATTCGGGAAATCCTTCCGAACAACGCACTCTCGCAGGTCACGATGCGGAATTTGCGGGAAATCTGCGACCTCGAATACGACGATTCGGAGATCGAGTTCGCTTTGAAACTTCAGGCGACGCTCGATTCGCCGGATCCGTTGACATCGATTCGCGAAATTGAAGATCGCAGCGGGACTGTCGGGAAAGGCTCGACCGACGTAGGTGATGTTTCCTGGCAGGTTCCAACAACCGGTTTTACGACGGCCTGCTGGGTTCCTGGTACACCCGCTCATTCCTGGCAGGCGGTCGCAGCGGGCGGCTCAACTATTGGTCGCAAAGGGCTGAACCTGGCAGCAAGAGTGCTTGCGGCGTCCGCGTGGGATCTCTACACGAAGCCTGATCTGCTTGAGGCAGGAAAGCTTGAGCACCAGCGGCGGATCGGCAACCAGAGCTACCAGTCTCTGATGATCGATGGGCAAAAGCCGCCGCTTGACTACCGCGACCCACCGAAGCGTTGACGGGTTCCGCCAGCCCGCTCCGGAGTTTTCGGTCCAGTCTTCGAACCACCACGGGGACTCTCTACCCGGTGCGCCGGTTTCAACGTAGGGCGCGATTCGAAACGGTCCGACTCTGCCTGCATGGTGCCTGCGCATACGAATCGATAGTTCGCTGCCGGGCTTGCGTTATGTCAGCAACCTTTCTGCGTTCTCTTTCCCATCAAGTTGATGAATTGTCACGTAGGTTTATGAATTCCGGTTGAACCAATGGGCCAGAATTCGTTGTTCAAAGGGAACTGAAGACGTCAGGACGTTGTCCAAAGTCAACAGGGAATCGTTGCCGGCGTTCCGTTTTTGTGTGGCTCAAAGTTTGAACTCGTTTCAGTTCAATGTCTTAGAGCCACTGCGGTGGGTATCGAGATCATGGCAGTCGTGTTTCGGCCTTGAGTTTGCATTGGTTGACATCGCAGCTCATCGCAGTCGCCGACAGCCAGAAGTACAACAGGAGTAACGGACAATGGCCAGAAAGAAAAAAAGTTCGATCGACATCCGCGACGGATTCCATGTCGTCGTGATGGGCGAAATGGAAATCTGGGATGGTGCCGACCTGTCGTTGCTTCGTGAAACTCTCGCACGACTTGTTGAGACCGAAAAGCGGAAAGCCATTGGCGTCGATCTGACATTCGTCAAGTACATCCCGAGCGGCTTCTTCGGGATGCTGTATGACTACACCGACCGTGGAGTTTCCGTAAGGCTGTATTCGCCGCAGGCTCACATCGCGAACATGCTTTGGTTCCGCGAGTTCTTCGAACCGATCGATGGCGAAGCATTCTCACTGGTGGTGAAAGCTCAGACTGGTCACTCGGCCCGTTCCGCCATGGCAGCCGGCAAGGCCCCGTGGTCAGACTTCGACAACGCTCCGGCAGAATTTTCGGCTGCTGAGGAAACGACTGTGTCCGCCGCTCATTAATCCCCGCCGGAATTCGACGTCATCAGTCGACCAGAGAAATCATCAGACCGAGTTTTCTTATCAGCCAGTCGGGTGTCCCTTATCAGTCAAAGGGACACTCTTCGCAGGGCTGGATGTCGCGTTTGTTGACCGAGCCTCCGAGCCGGGTCCGGCTGGAACGGCCTCCGATTACTTCGCCGTTTCCGCCACACAATAGAGGTGCTTGTCGGACCGCAGGAAGATTTCGCCGTTGCTGATGGCCGGCGTCGCTCCGAATGATTCCCGGTCGGTCGTGACCGAGTTGGCGGCGAGCTGCTCGAACCTGTCGCCCGCCTTCAGCACGTAGCACGTACCTGATCCCTGCACGTAGTAGACTTTTCCGTCAGCGATGACCGGCGAAGAATAATCGCTTCCTCCTCCGCCTCGCCCGAATCGACTTCGCCCGCCGCCGTCGTCACCACTGCCAGTTCCTCCTTCCAGACGCCCCTGAAAGATCTTCCTTCCTGTCTTTGCGTCGCTGCAACCGGCGACACTCCCGGAGAAGAAGTAGATGCGATCCTCGTAGACAACCGGCGTTCCAAACCGGCTCGAATCGGAACTCGACCAGAGCTTGTGGGACTTCGTCACGTCGCCTTTGCCGCCGGCCCGAACGGCTGCTGACCCGCCTCCGCGACCCTCGATTGAGTACACCACGTCCTGCACGGCGACGACGCTGGAGCTGTACTGGTCGCCGGCCGGGATTTCGCTGAACCATCGCAGCTTGCCAGAGTCGGGATTGAACCCCCAGATCTCGTATGGCACACCCAGAACCAGGTCGGTTCGCTCGTCGTCAACTTTCACCAGCAGGGGTGTTCCCCACACATTGGCAAGTCCCGAAGCTGCCTGCTTCCAGACTTCTTTGCCCGTCTCACAATCCAAGGCAACGAGCGATTCGCTTTCGGCGCTGGCCGTCACGATAACCTTTCCGTCGTACACAATGGGGCTTGACGCGGAACCCCATCGTCGACGATCCGATTCAGTCCCCACACTCTTCTGCCAGAGTTGTTGACCGTCGATGTCGTATGCAAGAACGCCGGACTTGCCAAAGAAAACGTAGACGCGTTCGCCATCACTGACGGGAGTGTGCGACGCGTAACCGTGTGCTGGAATTCCCATTCCGCTGTAGGAGTCTTCGGGCAGAACAGCGTCGACCGACTTCTGCCACCGAATCTTCCCGCTACTCCGCTCAACACAAACCAGGTGTCGCTTCAGGTCTTCGATCTTTCCAAAGTTCGCGCCGTACCCAGAATAGCACGTCACGAAAACTCGATCGCCGATCACGATTGGACTGGAAACGCCTTCGCCAGGCAGTGAAGCCTTCCAGCGAATGTTCGAGTCAGGGCTCCACTCAACCGGAGTCGGCGTTGCATCTAAACTGACACCCGAGCCATTCGGTCCTCGAAACCGAGCCCAATCGTCGGCTGAAACCGAGGCGTTCAGCCCGAAGAGCAACGTCAGACCGCAAAGGATTTTCGAGAGTTCCACAACAGCCCCTTTTGAAACTCAGGCCAGATCTAAACGATCCAGCTCCGGGAATGGACGACAGGACAAATGCCGACAGAGATCAAAGATGCCTGAACCTCAAGCATTCCTGACGTACTCCCGGTACTGCGTTTCCTGACGACAAATCCACAATGGCCGCAAAAGCAGAAGGAGTCGGACGACACGATTGAAAAGGGAGAATCGTGCAGCGACCGATGACCGCCACAAACCAGCTCGTCCGGCAGTGGCAGGCAGAAGGCGTCGTCGCAGGTCAAAGCTCGCAATGGAAGGCCGGATTATCGATCAAGTCGGCATTACCGGCAAAGTTTTGCACGCGATCTGTCGATACCGAATCGGATGGTGGCGCGTCACCCGGTCCTGGCGTGAGTCAAATTTTGACGTGCGGGGAACATGCGACGGAATTCTCGATTCATACAAACCGTGTGGTGGCTGTTGCTGGTGCTTTGCTTCGCCCCGGCAGGGTGTTCGCGCACGTGGTATCGGAATCAGGCCGACGAGGAAGTTGCCGAGACGCTCGCTGAGAAGGGGGGCTACCTCGACAACGGACTTGCCGATCCGCGACCGGAATCCCGGATGGCATACCACTCGGATCCAGACCAGCCTCCCATGCCGCGCGACGATCCGGCGTCGCACGCGTTCATGCACGAAGTCGATGGCCACAGCGGATTCGGCGGATGGCATTCAGCCGGCTCTGAAGCATCAGTCGATGCGGGAACGTGGTTCGATTCGCTGCCGCGGGCCGAAGATGGCACTGTCGTGTTATCGCTGGGCGACGCCGTCAAGGTGGCTCGGACAAATTCACGGGGCTATCAGACGAGTCTTGAAGACCTTTATCTCTCCGCGCTGGATGTCACTTTCGAGCGGTTTCGGTTTGATCATCAGTTTGCCGCCGGCAATGTTACCGGTGCTGACTTCCAGGGCCGCGATCGGACCTCTGGACCAGGCAGCAGTGAACTGGCAACGACGACCAGCGGCGCCGTTCGAAAATTGACCGCGACAGGTGGTGAGCTGTTTTTCGGACTCGCCAATTCGATTGTGTGGGAGTTCGCTGGTGGCGACGGCGACATGTTGCGGTCGACCTTCGACTTCTCGCTGATTCAGCCGCTGCTGAGATTTGGTGGCCGCGCGAGAGTGCTCGAACGACTGACTCAAAGCGAACGGACACTGCTGGGAAATGTGCGGCAGATGGAGCAGTTCCGACAAGGCTTTTATGTCGACATTGCCACCGGTCGAAATTCCGGGCCGGGTCCGAATCGTCGCGGAGCTGTTGGCCAGGCGGGGCTTGGAGTAATCGCGGGATCGCCGAGCGGTCGAAACGGTGCAGCCGATGCCGGCGGGTTTCTCGGCCTGCTGCAGGACCAGCAGCAGATTCAGAATCAGGTTTCCAACATCGCTGCGCTGCGAGACAGTCTGGCTCAACTGGAAGCGGCGTACGAAGCCAATCGGACCAACCGCTTGCAGGTCGATCAGGCGCGGCAAGCGTTGTTGAATGGCCAGAGCAGTCTGCTTGCGGCCCGTGCGGGTTACGAGTCGCGTGTCGACAGTTTCAAAGTGGAACTCGGGCTTCCGCCGGACCTTCCGCTGGAAATTACTGACCCACTGCTCGACCGATTCACGCTCATCGCTCCCGAATTGTCGCAGCTTCAGAATGATCTTGCCCCTTTACTTTACGCTTTAAAGAGGCAACGCGACACGCCTCAACCGGAACAGCTACGAAAGTCCGCCGCACAGTTTGCCGCTTTCGACGTACGTGTTGCCGACCGCGTCGCGTCCGCCCGTGACGATTTCAGAAAACTGCAACCGCTGATTCCGGAACGGCTGGCTCAGCTCGACCGAGTCCGCTTCCAGGTTGAAGAAACCCAGGCCGATGTCGACCCGCGAATCTACGACCGGCCGATTCTCGAACAACGACTGGAGTACCTCGCGCAGCGGCTGCCGGCCATTGAAGAAGAATTCGCCAGCAACCGGGATGAACTCGCGAAGTCGAGCATCGCGGGTGAAGACGTTGTGGCCAAAGACGTCTGGGAGAAGCTGACAAAAGATGCGACCAGACTTTCGGACCTGCTGCTCGAACTGTCGCTCATTCAGGCCGAGACACGACTGCAGGGAGTCGTGCTGATCCCGCTTGATCTGAAACCGAATGACGCCGTCGAGATTGCTCGGGCCAGGCGGCTTGACTGGATGAACGCGCGAGCGAATCTGGTCGATGTCTGGCGGCAGATTGAAGTGGACGCGAACAACCTGGAAAGCGACCTCGACCTGGTGATCAACGGGCAGGCGAGAACGCGCGGCGACAACGTGACTGAGTTTCATTCTGATGGGAGCCGGCTGAGTTTCGGGCTGGAGTTCGATACGCCCGTGACGCGGCTTGCCGAGCGGAACCAGTACCGCGAAACGCTCATCAATTATCAGCGGGCCCGACGCGACTACATGCTGTTTGAAGATCGCGTCACTCAAAGTATTCGGAACACGCTGCGAATCGTCGATCTCAGCCAGATCAACTTCGAAGTCCGGCGGGCTGCAGTTCAGGTGGCGATTGCTCAGGTCGACTTTTCGCGAATCAAACTCAACCCACCGCCTCCACCCGGCCAGAAGGAAGCACGAAGTTCACCGACCGCCGCCCGCGACCTGGTTTCGGCGTTGTCTGACTTGCTGGACGCTCAGAACGATTTCCTCAACGTGTGGGTCAATTATGAGGTTCTGCGCCTGCTGCTCGACTTCGAACTTGGGACGATGGAGCTGGACAACGAAGGACTGTGGCGTGACCCTGGCCCAATCGTCACTCCGACTCCAGCTGAGTCAGAAAGAGCATCGACCGAGTCAACCCGAGCGGCTCTGAAGGCGGTTCCCGGGCGTGTCCGAGGCCACTGGAAACCGACGTCGGTGGCAGATTCGGACCAGCCGGCCAGACGATCTCACGCTGAATAATCAGGCAAAGTACCAGAGAGTGTGTAATTTTTCGCGCCGAGCATGACCGGCGCGAAAACTCACAGCCGATAACTCTCCTGCGGGAATGGCTGAAAACAGAGCCGCGTGTTTATGCCGGAGGGCTGACACGGCCGGATTTGTTTGATAGCCTCGATGCTCCACCCGACCACCTGGAAGCCGTAAATCGCTTCTCCCACCCTACCTGCACGCATCCTCGTGTGCTCCTTCCGTCTGGACCGGCTGACTCGGTCCTCTGCCTGTGTGAGTGACTCATGAAACGCATCCATCTTCGGACCGCGCGTCGTGCATCGACACATGCCGACTCTCTTAAACACAACTTCCGTCACGGTTCCACGATGACCGGAATACTGCTGGGAGTTGTCACGCTGCTGGCCGTTGGCGCGACGGCGACACAGTTTGCTTCAAACAGCCTGTCCGGTCTGTTTGCCAACTTTCTGAGTGACGAAGAGAAACTGACTTACCTGACCGCAGAAGTTGTCCGCGACAAGTTCGAGCATCGAGTGCTGGAACGTGGCGAAGTGCAGAGTTCCAGCAATGTTGAGGTTCGTTGCGAGGTCCGTTCTCGATCATCCAACGGCGTACAGATTCTGGAAATCGCCCCCGAGGGTTCAACGGTCGAAGCAGGTCAGTTGATCGTTCGACTTGATGACGCGCAGCTGCAGCAGGAATTGATTCAGCAACAGATCATCGTCAGCACCAGCCAGTCTCAGGCCATCGAGGCGACGGCCGCAGTTGATGCCGCTCGGTTGGGCCTGAAGGAGTACGAACAGGGCTCGTACCTTGAACAGGAAGAGCAGCAGGAGAGTGAAGTTTTCGTTTCTCAGGAAAATATGCGACGAGCCGAAGAGTACCTTGCCTACAGCAAGCGACTGGCCGACCGCGGTTACATTCCGGAAGCTCAGTTGGAAGCGGACGAGTTCGCCGTCGAAAAGGCCCGTAAAGATCTGGGCGTTTCGCAGACTAAGCTCCGAGTGCTGCGTGATTTTACGAAGACCAAAGTGCTGACCCAGATGAAGGCCGATCTGGCCACGGCAGAAGCACGCCTGAAGTCGCGATTGAAGACGCTCGAACTGGACGAACTGCGACTCGCCGAAATTGAAGACCAGATCAGGAAGTGTCGAATCGTCTCACCGGTTGCCGGAGAAATTGTTCACGCCAACGATCAGGAGCGACGGGGTTCCTCAGGGGACCTGCTCGTTGCCGAAGGTCGTCCGGTTCGCGAACGACAGGTCATCATCCGCATTCCCGACGACAGCAAAATGCGCGTCGTCGCGAAGGTTCACGAGTCACGTATTGGCTTCGTGCAGCCGGGCCTGAGGGCAGACATCATTCTCGAATCCATGCCCGACCTGAAACTGGCCGGTCACGTCGTCGGAGTGGGCGAATATCCAATCCCCAGCTACAGCGTCTACATGGCTCACATCAAGGAGTACGCAGTTGACATCGACATCGAAAATCCGCCGGAAGGTCTGCGGCCCGGCATGACCGCTCAGGTCGATGTCCTGGCCGAGCGAATTGACAGTGCGATTCAGATTCCAAACCAGGCAGTGATCGGTCGCAACGGTCGTTTTTTCTGCGCGGTCCCCGACTCCAACGGCTCGCTGTCGACTCGCGAGATCACGGTCGGATCATCCAACGAAGACACCATCGTTGTTCTGGATGGACTTGAACCTGGCGAGGCCGTCGTGCTGCAGCCCAACACCGAAAAGATTCTGAAGGTGCTCGATCTGCCGGAGAATGCGGGAGCTCAAACAGAATCAACGGACGAAGAAATGTCTGTTCCGGCACCGACGATTGCCCCGGAATCGCCCGACCAGAAATCGGCGAAGAAAAAAGGCATGGCTAAAGGAAAGGCCAGCAGCACACGCAGCACTCAGTCATGAGTACCGTGTCCGTTGCCCGACCCGACACGCTTGAGCCCGCAGGTTCAGATTCGCCTGCCGGATCCGCGCTCCTGATTCGAGACCTGTGCAAGGACTACGAACTCGGCAGTGAAACCGTGCGAGTGTTGCAGGGTATCAATCTGGATGTCCCGGTCGGCGATTATGTCGCGATCATGGGGCCGTCCGGTTCCGGCAAGAGCACGCTGCTCAACCTGCTGGGCTGCCTCGATCGACCGACCTCCGGAGAGTATCACCTCGGTGGTCAGAACGTCGCGACGCTCAGTGACGATCAACTGTCTGCGATTCGCGCTCGCAGCATTGGCTTCGTGTTTCAGGCCTACAACCTGATTCAACAGCTGACCGTGCTGGAGAACATCGAAGTGCCACTCGCGTACCAGGGCGGCGTTTCTGAGGAAGATCGCGACCGCTGCCGCGCACTGGCTGACGAAGTCGGACTGGGCAACCGACTGGGACATCGCCCCAACGAGCTTTCCGGCGGTCAGCAGCAGCGAGCCGGCATCGCGCGAAGTCTGTCGAACCGACCGCAATTCATTCTCGCCGACGAAGCGACCGGCAACCTGGACACTGCCACGACCAACGAAATCCTCGACCTGTTCGACCGACTGAACAACGACGGGGCGACGATCGTGATGGTGACTCACGAGGAAGAAGTTGCCGCGCGTGCGCGACGAATCGTCCGTCTGCGCGACGGCGTGATCGAGAAGGACGAAGTTCTGCGTCCGGTGTCGAAAGCTTCCGTAATCACTGCCCGGAAAGACACATCCACGACGAACGAACACCACAAGCGGCGATCTCGAAAGCGACCGTCACGAGTGGCGATGCTGCTGCGTGACCTGCGTGTCGGACTCAAGAGTCTGCTGCTGCACCCGTTGCGTTCTCTTCTGACGGTGCTCGGCATTTTTATCGGCGTTGCCAGCGTGATCTGGCTGCTGGCGATTGGTCAGGGGATCGCCGGTAAGGCTCAGGAGCAGATCGAGGAACTCGGTGCCAACAACATCATCCTCACGACATCGCGACCGCCAAGTGAGCAGTTGCGGGAACGTAAGATTTATTATTACGGGCTGACGGACGAAGACTGCCGACATCTGGAAGCAACGATCCCGTCAATCGAAATGGCCATTCCATTCTGCCGCCGCACGGGACAGGAACTGGGGTATCGAGGGCGTCTGGCTCGAACCGAAATCAACGCGTGCACTCCCGAGTACCTTGAGCTGTATTCACTGGAAGTTTCGCGTGGACGATTCCTCGACGACCATGACAACGAGACGTCAGAGATGGTCTGCGTACTCACTCAGGAACTGGCGAACGAACTGTTTCGGCACGAGGATCCGCTTCAAAAGACGGTCCGCATCTACCGTGATTTCTTCCGCGTCGTCGGCGTCGTCGCGGCGAGAACAGAACTGGAAAGCGTCAAAGGGGCCAGCCGCAGCCAGGATTTTTCGGACAATGTCTATATCCCCATCGAAACGTTCTGGCAGCGATTCGGTGACGCATACTCGGTCGGAAATAACGGCGGCCGTGGCGTCTCGCAGATCACTCTGCGTTTGAAAGACCAGGACGACGCCATTGCCACTGGCGAAGCGGTCACCGAGGCACTGCGGCAGACGCACCAGTTCGAAGATTACACCGTCGGTGTGCCGCTGGAACTGCTGGAGCAGGCACGCAATTCGCGGCTGATGTTTATGGGAATGATGGGGCTGATTGCTGGCATTTCACTGATCGTCGGGGGGATCGGAATCATGAACATCATGCTGGCAACCGTCACGGAACGAACTCGCGAGATCGGTATCCGCCGCGCTCTGGGAGCCCGACGTCGAGACATCACGCGACAGTTCGTGATCGAGACCGTTCTGTTGTCCGTCGCGGGCGGCATCACGGGAATTCTGGGTGGCCTGACCTGTGGCCGGATGGTCAATGCGCTGCGCTGGGGCCTGACAGAGCTGGCGCCAGAGATGATGGAGTCGATGCCCGAGTCCATCAAAGCCGTCGACCCGATCGTCCTGCCGTGGTCAATTCCGCTGGCGTTCGGAATCTCGGTTTTCGTCGGCGTCGTCTTCGGCCTCTACCCGGCCCGCCGCGCCGCAACAATGAGCCCGATCGACGCCCTCCGCCACGTCGCCTGATCAAGTCGCGAGACAATATTCAGAGCCGAACAACGTTGAGACCTGATCCACGTTCATGATTTCTGTGCAGGAACTGGTACCCGAAACCGCCATTGCTTCCTTCGTGGCCCTCGTGCAGAACTCTGAAAACCGATTCTGAAAGTGCTCTGGAAAGTCTCTTACGATGGACTGCTGGCCGCGTTGCGGATCTTTCTGGCGATCTCGACCAGTGCCGCGTCCTGCTCGGCTTCGGGCAGTGACTTGAGTGGTGTCGCGGGATCGATCGCGGACTGGTACTCGGCGATCTCCGTTTCTTCGTAGAGGCATGCTCCGATCGGCACCCACACGACCGTCAGCCCCTCGTTCTCGGCGGCGGCCAGAATCGGCGGGATCTCTTTGTCAGCGATGAAGTCCGACGCCAGAAAGTTGCGGCTCACCAGCAGCACGGCGACTTGGGCTCGGGCGAGTGCCTTTGTGATTTCGGTCTTCCACTTCGCGCCGGTTTTGATCCGGGTATCCGCCCAGACGTCGATCGTCTGTTTCCGCAACAGCGGCTTGAGCGTGTCGTGCAGTTTGTCGAGCCACTCCTTATCGCGATGGCTGTAGCTGATGAAAACCTGATCGCGCATGGCTTGTGTCCCTGATGAATCTGTTGTGGTGATCTCTGCGGCGTTGATCACAGCCGACTCCTGGGATGTTGTTTCTTCAGTCTTTGCAGGTTGGATGGGGTAGCGGGTCAGGATGCCGACTTCGAGGTCGGTGTGGATGCGGTGGGTTTCGGCGGCCTTGTAGTTGTATTCTTTGCCGTTGAGTTTGAAGTTCTGGTCGTCGCGTTCTGGTTCCGGATCGTGGAGTGGTTGCCAGAGTTCGAGGGCTTCGGTGAGATTGCCCACTGCCTGCGCCCGCAAGTTGACAGCCGCGGCAAAACCATCACTTTGGCGAAACATCGTAAGTGTCGTTCTGAAGTGATCGATCAACGCAGTACATCGCTGCAACTCTTTGTCGACGTTGGTTCGGTCAATTCGCTGGTCGAAGAAGATTTTCAATTCCTTGAGTGCTTTATCAATGTCCTCAGGAAGCCGTGACTCCAGCTGCTGGACGAGTTGTTGAATCGAGGCTCTCGCTTTTTCTGGCCGCCCATCGATCATTTTCTGAAGCGTGGCATTGGGGTATTTGAAAGCAGGTTTTGCTTCTGTCGCCTCGCGAAGCTCATCACAAACCACATCCAGATCACGCAGGAACTGATCAACTGTTGTGACTACGAATTCTGGATCGGTGGTTGATCCACATTCCTGAGCGGCTTGGAGAAGCAGTGCTTCGGCTCGGAGTTGGAGGGCTTCGGGGACGGGCCAGGCGTAGCCGCAGTTGGGGTCGAGGGCGGCGAGGAGTTCGGGTTCTCCGGTCTCGGCGTTCTTCGGGCGGGTTTCGTCCAGAGCGGTGCGGAGCGCGGCGAGGGCCTCGGACGGCTTTCCTTGCAGCAGCCTCAGCCGGGCGAGTTCGACGTGCAGGTCGATATGGTAGAGGCTGAAGCCGCAGGCCTGGGCGATCTTCAGGCCTGCATCGATCGCTGTCTGTGCGGCGGAGAATTGGCGATGTGTGCCACTGGCTTTGCCAGTGTTTTCGGTCTTTGTCAAATCAGTCGGTGAGTTCGCGAGTTGCTGGCCACCGTTGCTGTCAGGCACTGGCAGAGCCAGTGGCACACCGGTATCGATCGAGGATTGTGCGGCGTCCAGTGCCCACCCTGCTTGCTTGTATTTGGCGAGTTCGATGCGGGCCTGGACGAGAGCGGACCAGCAGAGCACTTGTTTGGCGTCGCGGGCCAGCGCCCAGTCTCGAGCCGCGTGACACTGCCGCTCCGCCGCAGACACGTCGCCCGAGTCGAGCTGCAGCGACGCGAGGATGAGCCGGCATTGCGGAACGTCGGGATCAGCGTCTCCTGCGCCGAATACTTGCAAACAAATCTCCTGATTCGCCTCGGTCAGTCGCTGCGATTCTTTGCGGCGGCCCAGGCGGGCGAGCAGGTCGGTGTGCCGGATGCCGCGACCGCTGTAGAGCGGTCGCTCATCGTCGCCTTCGTCTTTGTGCTGCCAGTCGAGGGCTGTGTGAAAGTCGGACAGGGCGGCCGGAACCTCGCCCAGCAACGCGCGGGCGTGGCCGCGAGACGCGTACGAGTTCTGCCGCTCTTGCGCGTCGTCGGCGAGTTCGGCCAGCCGGAGCGATTCAGGGAAGGATGAAGAGAGAAGGGTGACTGGTGACGTTGTTTCACGCTTGTCACTTCCCTCTTCACCCTTCTCAAGCAGCCGACCGGACAGCAGCCGGACGTCGCACAGGTTCTGGTTGGTGATCGTCGAGTTCTTCCAATCTTCCCGTTGCATCTCAACTTCGAGATGAAGTTCATGACAGTGTGCGGCGGCTTCGAGGCGGCCGAGTTGGCTCAGATACAGAGCCCACTCGTTGAGGAAAATCGCCTGCGTGGATTCGGGCAGGGCCTCGAACGGGGAGGGCGAAGCTCCTGCTGAGCCGCTGTGATCACGTTGATCGGCTTGGTGGGAACCTCGCGGTCCCGCCTGGACGGCTGCATCTGTGAGGTTGGAGGGAATCGATTCAGGTGGCTGGCCACCCGCAATCGCCCGGCAGAGCCGCTCACCTCGCTCATACGCGCCCAGACGCCACAGCAGATTTCGCCCGCCGCCGATCCGGTTCCAGTAGACGTCCCAGGCTTCCTGGACGTGGCCGGACTGGAGCGTGTGGTGGACGATTTCTTCCAGAAGGTCGAGTATCGCGGGAGCGGACGGATTCTCGCCCGGTGAGTCGCCCAGAGCGGCGGTCAGGCCGGCTCGTGCGGCCTCGTGGCCGGCGGTGCGGTCGCGCTCGGCGATGCCCGACAGGAAGCCGTCCCGCACGGCGGGGTGGATGGTGAATGTAGGGCCGTTTCCTACCGGCCGATCGGTCGCGTTATCGTCTTGGTCGGTGGGAACCGGCCCTACTTCGACCAGTTTCATCGCGGTCAGGCGGTCGAGCGTTTGCTGGAGCTGATCGGCGGTCAGGGCGGCGAGGGCCGGGCCGGCGACGTTGAGGGTCTGCTCATCGTCGCCTGTGAAGATGCTGGTCAGCGTGGCCGCGTCCACTCCCAGATGGAACAGGCACAGCCGCTGCAGCAACGCCAGCGTCGCCGGTTCCTGCTCGCTCAGCGTTTCCTGATACCGCTCGGCCACGCGCGCGAAGCGGCGCTCCTGTTCGATCACCGCCTTGCGACGCGGATGCAGGCGGATGTCGATGTCCGACAGATCGATCTCGCCCAGCGGCTTCAGCTTCGAGACGTCGCCGTCGCAGAACTCGCCGATGTAGCCGCCGATCAGGTCCACCGTCAGCGCGTGGCAGCCGTGATCGATGGCCAGGCGTTTGAGCAGCTTGTCATCCGGCTCTTTCACGCCGCGAGCCTGCAGCAGGTTCACGCAGGTTTCGACCGCGAGGCTTTCGACAAACGTCCGCCAGTAGTACGGCACGCCTTCGGCTGCCGGGTCGTAGAGGTCGAAGCGTGTGGTCACGACGACGGCCAGGCGTCCGAAGCGACCTTCCGCGATGTCAAGCAGCAGGTTCCGCAACCGGCCGTCGAGAATGTGCCCGTACATGCCGGATCGCCGCCCGTCGTCCTGCACTTTTTCGAGGCCGTCGAGCACCAGCAGCTTGCGCTCTCGCCGGCGGGCGAGGTTCTCCAGCCACTGGGTGAAGTGTGCCAGCGAAATCTTTTCGCCGCCGTCTGCGGCCAGTGCGGCGGGTCGGCAGTCGCTGGCGACGCGGCTTAGCCAGCCGGCGAGTTCCACAAAAAAGCTGTCTTCGTTGGGGACGTCGTAGAACGAGAAGATGAACGGATCGACGGTGGCCGGCAGCCCGGAACGCCGCGGCGGAGCCTGCATCGGATCAAGCGGGTCTGCCGAGCCGCCGGGAACAATCTGCAGGAAGCGATCAATCGTGGCCGTCTTGCCCGCTCCACCAATCCCAACCAGCGCGACCAGCCCACCGCCAATGTCCCGCCACCAGTCGCAAAGATGCTCCAGCTCCGGCCGATCCTGCCAGTCCCGAGCCCGCAGCAGGTGGTGTAGACGGTCGTCGCGGGACATAGGCGTTCGTCACGGGAGGCTGAGCGATCGCGGCAGTTCCGTTGCAGGCGTCGCCTGTCCGTGTCCTCGGTACTGCCAGTCAGGACACCAGTATGCCTGCCAATAAAGAAGACAACAAACCAGCTCGTTCGGCAGCGGCAGGCAGGGCAATCTGTCTCAGGTCACAGCCCGTCGCAGACAGCCTCGTCGGTGATTTCTGATTCACCCGCGTGGGGACGTTGAAACGCGATATTGACGGCTTTTTTCCAGCCGCCGTACGATCCCGCTCTCGAAGTCGGCGTCGTCTGAATGGTGATGCGGCTTCTGATTGTTTGCGTCAGAACTGGTCAAAATAGGCCGCGGCGGCCAGCTGTGACCGTCAGTTTTCCGTCGCCGTGAACTGGTGTCTGAACTCGCACGAAGGGATTCGACAGAGTCAGCGTGAAACAGAAAGTCTTCTGGGTCCTGCTTTTGGCGTTGGGGCTCCGTATCGGAGCTGCGCTCTCGGTACACACCTATCTTGAGTCAGCAGGCCGTGATTTTCTGATCGCGGGAGACGCTGCCGGTTACTGGGAACTCGGTCAGAAGCTGGCGGCTGGAGAAGACTACTCGATCTACACACCGCCCCGGCGGGCGATGCGGATGCCTGGTTATCCGTTGTTCCTGGCGGCCTCGATCAAGCTCGGCGGGCATCGGCTGCTGCCGGCTCGACTGTGGCAGGCTTGTGTCGGCACCTCAGCGTGCTGGATGGTGTATTTTCTGGGAGCGCTGCTGATCGATGAACGAACGGGATTGCTGGCCGCGTTTCTTGCTGCGGTGTCGCCAACGTTCGTCGGGTTCAGCCCCCTGATTCTCAGCGAGACACTGTTCGCGGCGACGTTGCTGGTCAGTCTGATTCTGATGGCGAAACTTGGCGCGGGATGGCCGCTGCTCGGATCAGAAAATCCCGAGGCTGTTGCTGCCGCGACGCGTTCGGGCTGGCGGCTCTGGCTGGCGTTCGGAACCGGGGTCGCTGTGGGGGCTGCGTGTTATGTCAGACCGTCCTGGTTGCTGACAGCTCCGCTGTTTTGTGCAACCCATTTTTTGATGACATGGGCGGGCCGCAGGCACTACGCGACCGGTTCGACCGGAGCCGTGATGACAGCAAAGGCTCTGGAGTGTGTCTTTGTTATTGGCGGACTGGCCGCGGCGCTGGCACCATGGACCATTCGTAACTCGCAGGTCACGGGCCATGCGATTCCCACGACGCTCTGGGTTGGACCAAGTCTTTACGACGGTCTTCATCCGGGAGCGACCGGCGACAGTGACATGAAATTTTTCGAGAACGACAATCTGCTCGCGACGATGACCGAGTACGAAATGGACCACGAGTACCGCCGACGGTCCTGGGAATTCGTACGTGAAAATCCCGGTCGCGCGATTCAACTTGGGCTGATCAAGGTGGGCCGGTTGTGGAAGCCGTGGCCGAACGCTGATCAGTTTCGCCAGTGGTGGCTTTGTCTGATTGTCGCGGCCTTCTTTATCCCGACTGTCGGTTTTGCCATGTTCGCTGCCGTTCGCCGCAGAGGTGACGTGCGATGCCTTCTGCTGACGGTCGGCCCCGTGATTTACTTTACGGCGATTCACTCGGTGTTTGTCGGCTCGCTCCGCTATCGACTGCCGGCCGAGTATCCACTGCTGATTCTCTCCGCCGCTGGATGCCTCGCCGCTTATGACTGGTTTCGTCGACGTCCGGTGACGTCGACAACGCCGGCGTCCGAGTCAGGAGGACGGTCCTGATGAAGACTCTTCGACGAACGATTATGTGGCTGGCTTTGATGTTGATGGTGGCTGCCGGCGCCGCTGGCTGGGCTGCCCACTATTACTGGTCGAACGCCGACCGCCTGCTTCATGAAAAAGTTGCCGAGGTTTTCAAAGCGTGGCATCCGGAATTGAAGTTCCAGTTGGGGCGTTGCCGACTCGACTGGTCCGGGCAGATTCACGTCGAACAGTTTGCACTGACGCTTCCCAACGCGGAACGGCCGTTGATCGATCTTCCTGACACCATCGTCGACCTTGATCGTGAAGCGCTGCTTAACCGCCAGGAAGTGATCGTCCAGAATCTGCGACTGCTGCAGCCTCACATCGAAGCCACCCGTTTTCCGGACGGCACATGGGATTTTCACGAGCTGCCTGCACTGCCTGAAAGCAGCAAACGGCAAAGCCTGCCAACGGTCGAGCTGCAGAACGCACAGCTCACGCTTCACATCATGAAGGATAATGACGCTCCACCCGCAACCGTCCTGATCGACAGCGCGAACCTCAAACTGACTCCCAACGGAAAACGCAGCCTGCTGATCGAAGGTGGTGCCCAGATTGCCAGCGTCGGGCGGTTGAAGATCGACGGGCGGCTGAATGTTGACACGAAGACAGGATCGCTTAACGGGCAGCTGACCGACGTCAGACTTGGCAACGAGTTGCTCGCTTACGTTTCGAGCTTTGAGCCGTCGGTGTCGCAAAAAGTGGCCGACGTCCGACAGCGACTGCTCGACGAAATGTTGAAGCCGCCAGACCCGGAGTCGAAATCACCGTTTTCAATCGCCGGCCTGGCCAATGCTCCGTCGACCGATTTTGCGGAGTTTCGACCGGCAACGTTGAGCAATTCCCATGTCGAAATCCGTCAGGCTTCCGGCAGTCGGATGATGCCGGCTCGAGGCCACCGCATTCCTCCACAGATGATCGGCGGCAGCCACTCGATTCTCGGATTGCTCGCCGATCTTGATGTCGCCTTTAACGTGAGTGTGCCGGTTCCCGGTTCATCGCCCACCGTTCGCTTGCTGGTTGACATCAAAGACGGCGAGATCACCAACACCGCTCTGCCATTTCCGCTGGATCATCTGACCGGGCAGATCGAGTACGTAGGCCGCCAGTTGACCATCCGAAAGCTCACGGCGATCAACGGGCCAACGGAAGTTGACATTACCGGCTCGCTGCTCGAATCCGACGCCGGCCCGTCCGGACAGGTCAATCTGAAAATTACCGGACTCGTTTGTGACGAGCGGTTGAGAAATCGACTGTCGGTCGGATTCGGAAAGATTTACGACGTCCACAATCCCAGTGGGTTACTCGACATGGAAGTGTCTGTTGTAGCCGCGCCGGGTGGAAAGTGGATTCCTCAAGGACTGCTGGTCCGAGCAAATCGTGCGTCGGTCATTCACGAAATTTTTCCTTACCCGGTCCGGGACGCCGTCGGCACGATCGTGCAGGACGGAAGAGACCTGCGCATCGACATGGCAGGAAAAGTCGGTGATCGACCAATCACTCTGAAAGGCTTTGTGAAAGAGCCAGGCCCCGAAGCATGGGTCGTCTTCGAAATCGACGTGGAAGATCTGCCGCTGGACGACGACTTCTACGCGGCTCTCAATCCGAAAATGCGCAACGTTCTTGACTCGATGAATCTGAGTGGCTTTGCCGACGCCCACGTCCGTCTGGAGCGAAAGCCGGGGCCGGATCAGAAGATGGTCCCCAGCATGGTCGCCTTCCTGAAGGCTGGCACGATGGCATTCCGCAGCTTTCCGTATCGAGTAGAAAATCTGACAGGCAAGCTGGATTTCGACGGGAAGGACTGGGACTTCACCGATCTGCGAGGAACGCACGGCCAGGCATTGCTCAATGCCGAAGGCCAGTACCTCACCTCAACCGGAATCGGTGATCTGCAACTCAGGGTTACGACTCAGGAAGCCCCGATTGATGAGTCGTTGCGGATCGCCCTGCCGCCGCATCTACAGAAGCTGTGGCACGAGTTTTCACCGAGTGGAAAAGTTCGTCGCATGGTGACGGACGTTCGAATGATTAAAGGTCAACCCGTCAGTATTTCTCTGCCGGAAATCCAGATCGACGAAGGGACGGCGAAGCTGCGAATGTTTCCCTACGAGTTGACCGGGATCAAAGCCAGCTACTCGTTTGCCAACGGGCTACTGGATATCAAATCTTTCGACGCTCGACACGGCGCGACGGCAGTGACGCTCGAAGGAACAGTTCGAACTGAGCTCAACGGCGACTGGCGAACGACCTTTTCGAAACTGTCTGCTAGAAATCTGGTGACGGATGCATCGTTCCAACGAGCGTTGTCGCCGGGACTCAAGTCGGTATTTTCGGCCCTGGGTGCTGATCAGGCGATTAATCTGGCGGGCTTTCTTGAAATTCGAGGGACTTCCGATCCGCAGTATCCAATCACCGCTGCCTGGGAAATCGCCACCGACCTGGACAAAGGAAAGGTCAGCGCGGGACTCGATTTTACCGACGTGACCGGTCGGATTATCTCGACCGGGACGTGGGACGGGTACGAAGCCGACGCCAACGGGATTCTCGAGATCTCCAGTCTGAAGATTTTTGACAAGTATGTTCTTTACGACGTCCGTGGACCGTTCGCCTTGAAGAATGGTGTCTTCAGTGCCGGTTCCCGCGAAGCACTGACTCCCAACGGGTCAGATCGACCGATCGATTCCAGCGAGCAGATTCAGGCCAGTTTTGTCGGCGGCGTCCTGACCGTAAACAGCCAGGCAACGACATCTCAGCCAACAAATTATCAGGCCAGAATTAATTTGTCGCACGGCCAATTGAAACGTTTCTCGCAGCTCTACATGCAGAATCGTGATCGGCTGGAAGGGGTAATGAACGGCTGGATGACCGTCCAGGGAACGGGCTCTCAGGCGAAGAATCTTACAGGACGAGGTCAATTGCAGATCAGCCCGGCAGCGCTGTACGAGATGCCGGTCATCTTTCAGGTGCTGAACACGCTCGCCGTCGCGCCGCAGGACAACTCGTTCTTCGAGTACGGTCGTGTCGACTTTCAGATTGCGAATGAGCAGTTCAACTTCAGTTCGATTGACCTCGTCGGTTCGCCAATGCAGCTTCACGGAACAGGGCGAGCCGGGTTCGATGATTCACTCAATCTGAAATTCGTTTCCGTGATGCCGAATTCTCGAACCCGCAAGTCACAAATCTGGATCCCCATCGTGACCGAAGTCGCCGGGTTAGTCGGCGGTGTCGCCAATCTTGTCGGCGTCGTGGTCGAAGTCACGGGCACGACTTCGAATCCGCAGACCAAAGTCATTCCGGCAACGAATCTCGACGACGCTTTCAAACAGTTCGTGCGAACGCTGAAGCCCCTGCCCCTGACGCCGCCTCGCCCGCCAGCATTTCCGCCCCTGGCATTCCCCGGACAGCCACGCCGTGCGCAGCAGACGGCTCCGCGATAGAAACAGGGGCTCCGGCTATGACGACTGATCGGCAAGGTTGATCTGGTCTGAAATTATCTCAGCAGGCCCGTCCGACATCAGCAAGCCTCGCTGTAAACGCAGCACAGTCGTCTCGGCAGCTTGAAGCGACTCAGCGATAAATCGACAGGCGGCTTTCAGAGTCTGATCCGACCCGCAGGTGAAAATGTCGACCGCCGCGTAGCCGTGCTCCGGCCAGGTATGAATCGACATGTGCGATTCGGCCAGCAAGCCGACTGCGGTCACCCCCTGAGGCTCAAATCTGTTGCTGACAAGATTGAGCAGCGTCAGCCCGTATCGGTCGGTCGTTTCTTTTAACCGGGCACGAATCAGGTCGTGATTGTCCAGCAGTTCCGACGGGCAACCGTGCAGGTCGACTATCCAGTGATGACCAAGCGTGATTGGACCTGCGGACATGGTTTAAGCCAGATGTCTTTTCAGCGGACGGTGCGAAGCGAGTCGAACGAAGTCTACGAATTCATGCCGACGCTGATCTTTGCGGCGGTCAGCGTATTCTGCAGCAGCATTGCGATTGTCATCGGTCCAACGCCGCCGGGGACAGGTGTGATTGCCGATGCAATCTCCGAGACCGGTTCGAAGTCGACGTCACCGACCAGTTTGTCATCCACACGATTGATGCCGACATCAATGACCACCGCTCCCGGTTTGACCATGTCGGCAGTAACGAATCGCGGTTTTCCGATTGCGGCGACAATAATGTCGGCCTGCCTTGTGATTTCGGCCAGCCCCTGAGTCCGGCTGTGACAGACAGTGACTGTCGCGTTGGCGGCTTCGCCGCGCTGCACCAGCATCATCGCCATCGGTTTGCCAACAATCTCGCTGCGGCCCAGCACGACGGCATGAGCCCCGGCGACCTGCGTTCCAGAAGTCAGCAACAATTGCTGAACGCCGTGTGGCGTGCACGGCAGAAACCGTGGCCGGCCCTGAACCATCAGGCCAACGTTCTCCGGGTGAAAACAGTCGACATCTTTCAAGGGCGTCACCGCGTCAAGGACGACCTGCTCCTGGATATGTGTCGGCAAAGGAAGTTGCACGAGGATCCCGTGAACCGTCGGGTCATCATTGAGCTGACTGATCAGCGTCAGCAGACCTGCTTCAGTAATTTCTGCTGGCAGTCGATGAAGCGTGCTGCGGATACCGGCTTTGTCGCAGGCTCGCTGTTTGTTGCGGACGTAGACAGCGCTGGCCGGGTCTTCTCCCACCAGCAGCGCAGCCAGGTGGGGTTGCACGTTTGTTCTTTCGACGAACGTTGAGACTTCGCCAGCAAGCGTTGTCCGCAAATCTGCAGCAACGGTTTTTCCATCAATAATCGCAGCAGCCATGTTGAAATCTCCTTCGCGTCGCAACCGGAAACAGCCACGCTCCGAATTCAGAGCGAGCTGGCGACGGACTGTAGAGAATCAACCAGCTTCATCCCACCAAGTGGGATGACCATCGACTGGACCATTTTCATGGTTTCTGTGCAGGAGCCGGCACAGCCATTGTTTCCTTTGTCGCCATCCTGCAGGACAGCGGAAACGAATTCTGAAAATATTCTAAGCAGTGCCGGTACGACAGGATGCGAAGTCAGCGATGATCTCGTGCGGGTCAACCACGGTCGCTGCATACATCAGTTTTTGCGAGGCAACTTTGATACGGTCACCGGGACGAAGTTTTTGCAGACGTTCGACGCGGTTCCCATTAACGAACGTTCCGTTCGAACTGCCCAGATCGCAGACGTACCAGTGGCCGTGAAGTTTTCGAAACACGCAGTGTTCACGGCTGCAGCGCACGTCGGGAATTACTATGTCGTTATGACTGTCCCGACCGACCATCAATTTAGAAGCTGAGTGAAGCGGAAAAACGTCACACCATGAACCGTTTGTTTCTCCGACGATGAATCCTTCTGCGAGGAAGGAGTCAATCGAGTCGTGCGGGTTCTGAGTCACCATGGGTGAGTCCATCCGGGTCAAGACACTGCGACTTAAAGCTGATCTGATTCAGCATCCAATCGTAGCTCGTAGAAATTCCCACGGCGCGCAGGATCGCGTTGGATTTCGACGGTTCCTCAGGTAAGCGGCGGTGGATACTGACAACCCGACATGACCTGCGTGTGATGACGCCGTCTGCCCTCTTCAAGGCCAGAGACGCGACGAACGCCAAAGTGCACTTTCACTTTCGGATCAGGCTGTTCGACCAGCTCGGACGAATCGTGAGGCCAGAGCCAGCAGCCCCATCAGGAAGCTCACGAATCCCAGTCCGCTGAATTCACCGGGTAGAATCAGGAAGCAGACCAGACCTCCAACGAAGAGAATCCACACGGCTGGACGTACCAGCTCACGCGCAGTGGAAACCCGGCTGAACGTCACGATCAGCGTCGCGGCCATGCCCAGCCAGACGATCGTCCACACGAAACCAACGCCGGTGTCGACCAGCTCTCGAGAACGGATTTGCAAAGCGAGCTTTGCTTCACCGCCAACTCGTGAAAAGCTGACCGACTGCTCGCTGGTCGGAATGTCGATCGGAAGGCTGAGTCCACCAACTTTGGTCCACTGCGGATGCCTGTCGTGGCCGAAACGGTGCCGAAGGAGCACGTTGGATTCAACCTGACTTTTGATCGACTGCAAGACTTCGATTTCAGCGATCAATGATCCGGTCAGTTGTTCCGTTTGAGCAAGTGCTCGGCTGGTGTTTACGTACATCCTTCCGTCTGTTGCGGTAACGTTCGCTGACATCTGAGGCAAACCGTCAGCTTGTCCGTCGCCCATTCCTCCTCCACCGCCCACGCCGCCAAATATCCCTCCGCCGTTGGACGACATCGGTCCTGATGAGTCGTTCTGATTAACTCCCTGACCATTGTTGAAGTCGACAAACGAGTTCAGACCGGCGACGTTGGACAGGCTTTGCTGACGACGCATGTCTCGCGAGCTGCCGCTGAAGCGATCTGTCTGCTGCTCGGCGTCTTTCTTTGATCGAGTCTGAGTTTGTCCTCTGCCTTCTTCGATCGAAAGTGTGTAACTGCTGAGCGACTTCGAGTCCTGAGAAGAAGACTGCTTCCCTTCACCAGTGCGCGGCAGCGAGAACATTGGCACAAAGCCATGTCCGGATTCGGTGACAGGGGGACCGGGCGGAGCCGCCGTCGTATTCGGTGGCACAGCAACAGCGCCGTTTGAGGTAACCAGAGCCCAATTGTTACTCAAAACCTGCTGACGCTGCGATCCCTCGCTTTGGTCGTCAAAAACGGTTACGCCATCCATGTCGAAATCAACATCGGCTGGCGAGTTTGCGTACAGCTCGATCTGCTCATAATTCTCGGCCAGCTGCTGTTCGAACTTCGCGATCTTCTGTTGAAGCTCGACGGCTTCCTCATCATTGCCAGACGCGCCCGAGCTTTCGCGATAGTTTTGCAGACCCAGCTCAAGCTGTTTCAGATTGTTGCTGGCGACGTTCTTTGATTTGCGGGTGTAGCCGCTGCCGTTGATGATCGTCAGCATTTCCGACAAGTCTGAAAACTGAGAGTTCAGATAAGCCTTTCGACTCTCGTCGTCATCGGCTCTGCCAACGTTTGTCCGATCTGCAACGTCCAGCACCGAGTAGTCGACACCTTTCGGCAGGTGAACTTTCCACAGCGTCCTCGCAACCGGAATGCCAAAGTCGGCACTTTCGTTGGGTGTGACGACTTTCGGAGCCGGCAGATCCAGCTCGCTCGTGCGGAAAGTAAACCCGCCAGGCAACGGCGATTCGAACTGACCGGAATACACCAGCTTGACCTGAAACGAAACGTCCGAATCGCTGGCCTTAGGAAGCGGAATCAGGTGGACGGGCAGGTCATTCAGTTTGGTGACGACCGGTCTCGACGGCTGATCTTTCACGAACAGAGAAAGCAGCCGCGATTCAGCCGGCAGCCGAATACCCAGGAACTGACGACGTCGATTTCTGATGGTGTAGATCGCCTGCCCCCGCCATGTGCCGTCGGTGGCGATCGATAAGGTCAAGTCTGCGACGTTGACCGAAGCGGGCGCGCCGGCCTGTTGTTCCAGACGGCGAACACTCCATGATGGAAGCTTTGCCGAGTCGCGAATCCGAAGCAGCTCCGCCGCCTGATCGAGCAGAGACTGACCGACGTTGATCGGAATGTCCGATGCGGAGACAGGTTCGTTCGATGCTTCGTGCCGGGACGACAACTGCATCTGCGACTGGTTGATCAGCAGGACATACTGCCGCTGAGTTTCCATGGGAGAGAAACCGTCGAGATCCCCATATTCGTCGAACTTCGGATCGAGAAAACCGATCGCGGGTGTTTCCACTTTCTTCGTCGCCGGTGGCAATGTCGCTGTTGCCAGAACGAAGTATCGATTCTTTACCGCATCCTGAAGATGCAATGTCCAGCGGACCTTTTCACCAGCGACCTCGCTGGTGACTTCCCGGATGGAACCGCCGGTAAAGTTAAGCCGGTCTTTCAACCAGAGCGGCGTGGTAAATGTAAACTGGTCGACAGCAGCGTCGCTGACCTGCCAGTTCAGGGCGAGTGAGTAATCAAGAAACGTATCGGCGACCGATGTCATCACCACGGCGTCTGCCACAAGGCGGGATTTCGCTCGACCGACGTCAAAGCCAATTACTTCGGCCTGTTCGGCGGTTGACCGAAACGCGTACTGCAGAGGTTTCGGGTTCCGCTTGAGCAGTTCGGCGGGAATTCGCTGAGGATCGATCGGATTCCAGCCGTAGCTATCGACCGGTGAAGCAGCATACGCATCGTCGAACCAGACGCCGGCGTATGACGTCGGCTTGCCTAGTTCAAGCGGGAACGGAGGAGCAAATTCGACAACCAGATCAGTCGGAAACTTGGTCACCTGCGCTTCCAGAACGACTTCGACGTTCCCCAGCAGCGGCTCGGTGAACTCGATCGTCAAAGTTCTCGGATTGGTGTCGTCAGATTCTGAAACGTACCAGTCAGAAATGGACGTCGCATCGACACTGAGAACCAGCAACCCTTCAGGAAGTTCAAACGTCAGACCTGGTCGCGGCACACCTTTCAGCGAAGCCCGCATCAGGCTGGCCATGTGAATCTTACGACGAGAGACCTGAATCGCGTGCTGAATTGTCGCTACTGATTGCTGCTGCCGACGACCGGCGATCACCTGTAACGCAAACGGGCGACTGGCAAATCGCCAGGCCAGTCGTACCGACGCGGGCGACGACGAATCAGCAGCCGGCAATGGCAGTTTCTGACTGGCGTCAATCTGAGACAGTCCTGAAACCTGACCGCTGCGAACCTGGAAAGTCTCAGCGGCAAGGACGGCAATCAGCCCCGTGTCGCGAGTCACGTCTCGAGCCGCGATAATGGGAAGATCGACGGACTGATCGGCTTCGCCCTGCTGCTTGTCGAGAAACAGTTTCAGGTCGAGAGATGTTTCGCTGGAAATCGCCGGATTGAAAAATACTTTCAACTGGCGACTTCCATCCCGCTCGTTCAGCTCCCACCCGGCGAGGTGAGGGCCAGCAATCTGTCGAACCCGCAACTCGCCCGGCAGGTCAAACGAAAGATCAGACACCGCCCCCTGCGGAACCTTAATCCCCACGCGAGTCGCTTCTGAAATGCCCACATCGTCAATCAGTACGGCTGTTGAACTGTCAACATGCACGATCGAAGCGACCATTCCCTGCTGTTCAGGAGGTCGCCAGGCAATTGTCAGCGGGTTGCCATTGCCAACTGGGATTTCGATCGATGGCCCGCCATCGGTCGCGGCACGACGATAGGCACTGGTCGAGCCGTTGACTCGAACATCGAGACCTTCGGCGGGTAACCGGAAGACAACTCGCCCCGACTGCACAGCCTTCAGTGGCAACGTGAACTGACCCACTGCCCCATCAACCTGTGCCGGCACAGCGAACTTCAGGTCGAGTGTGTGCTGTCCCCGGCTCGTCACAATAACGTCAACATGCTGACCCGATTTGTCGGTCCGCATCACAACCGATGCCGGCTTGCCGTCGAGCAACGACTCACTCAGCGCGATCGGCCCCAGCGGAACCGACAGCGCGACCTGGCCGTCCTTAAAACTGTGCAGGATCAACGTCGCCGATACCTGCACGGAAGCCGTTCGTTCGTCGGTCACATTCAGCTGGCAATCGAAGAAGGCTGCGTCAACCAGTCCGCTGGCCGGTGCTGGCCCTTCGATCTTCTGATCCGGGTTCGCGAGATTCCAGAGCTGGAGGAACTGCTCGCGTGAAAGGAGCACTCGTTGAGCTGAGTTTGCATCAGAACCGGTTTCGTACGGAACGATCACGGAGTCGATCGAAGAAGCCGGCGGCGGAACAGGCGGTGCCGGCTCGGCTGCGTTGGCGACTGCAGAACCGCTCAAAACTCCAGCAATAATCAGAGCCGCGGTGGTTGCCTTTCTGGCGTCAACGCTCGAAGTAAATCTCTTGAGCAATTGTCCCGCAGACAGGCTGCGACAAACGGCTCGAACGCCCCACAGAACGACGGCGACCACTGAACCAAGAAAGATCCCATCCAGAATCGCGTGGAGCCCGCCGGGAGCAACGGAAATCAGCCCCAGCGGAACCGCGATCCCAAGCACGGCCAGGATCGCCCGAGTCCGCACGGAAAGACTGATCATCAGCCAGAAGAACAAAGCCACCGCCGTCATCAGAAATGTACGGCCCAGGTCAAGAGCATCCCGGTCCTGCCACGCCACGTTAATGCCGATGCCAGACTCGGCAGTTCGATTTCCGGAATACTCAAACTCGACCGACTCACTGTCCTCAGGAATCTGCAAAGCCATCGACAAAGACAGTAACCCGGACATGGATCGATTTCGCCGTGCGCTTTGCTCACCGTCATCAAGTTGATTCCAGAACGACTCTTCCTTCTCTTCTCTCGACTTGTCATTGGCAGCATTTCGCTGCGCGAACTGGGCTTTCAACTCTGCATTGACTGCGACAGGGTCATTCGGAGCGGACTCTTTGATCTGCTTCGCGACTACCGCCGCTTCCGCAAACCGTTTCTGCTTGTAGAGTCGGTTGAATTCCGTAACCAGTTCCGGCGGTGCTGTCCCGTCTTCAGGTTCTGATTCATCCAGCACACGTCCTGCGGCGGCAACCTGCTTTTCCATTTCCTGGGACTCGGGCAATGCTGCCTGTGGAGCTGGTTCTGTTGCTGGCGTGACTGGTACATCAGGAAGCGCAAGGGGACGCTGCATCGAAAGTTTTCGTTTCGCCTCGACCGGTGCAGCGGGTATGTCGCCAAGCATAGCTCCATTGCCATCGCCTGCGTCGTCGTTGACCGCCGAAGTTTCTCCAAAAGCATGAAACTCGATATTGTCTTCCATGTCGATGACCGGATACTCATCCGACGTTGCTGCCGACCCGGCTTCATAGGCCATTTGTGAGTCCACGCCTGATATTCGCGAATCAGCGACGAAGCTGGTCATCAACCAGCCAAGCATGACAATTCCAGCGACCGCCGCACCGGCACAACCGAGCAGCCCGACACCCAGACGACGCAACGAGAGGGCGATTGCTCCCACAATCACAAGCAGTGCTCCGGCAATCGAACCGTGCCGAACGAGAGACTGTCGGTCGATCTGTGTGAACCGGTCCTGAAGGTTGCCGAGCACGCTGACGGAGTCCAGCGCGCGGGTTGGCTCGAACTCACCGTCGCTCGACGTGAGCATCGTTCCGTTGGGGTAGTGGAGCGTCCAGCTTTGTCGCAACGTCTCCAGTCGCTGCTCGGCACCTTCGCTGTGAATGACCGAAACCTGCGGCGGTGACTGCTGAATTCTTCCGGCAACGCTCAGCGTCGAGCCGAAGGTTCGGTAAAACAGAACGAGCTGGTGCTGCTGGTCCGGCTCGCCGTTGGTCGGAACCGGCACGATGTAGACACCATTGTTTGATCGGACTTCGATCGGGTTACCATCGATCGACGTTGACCAGAGTTCTGACGGAGACTTCAAATCGCCAGCGGACTCAGGCAGTCGCACTCGCAGGCTTTGAGCACCCACGGCGACAAACTGGAACTCCGCACGATGCTGCATCTCGCCCGTCTGGCCGATCACCGACCGCAGCTTGCTCGAGTAGCAGACGGCGGTTGGTATGGCGACTCGATCGAAGCGGGTTTCCGCGAGGGCCACGGAATGGCCTGGAACATTAAAGCGGTACGCTCCGACGATTCGTTCGCGCGGTGCATAAAATGTCGGGCTGGGAACATCAATCGGGTCGACGCTTTGCAGGGGCAGTCCTGCGGCGTTGTTTGTCAGGACTTCGAGCTGCTGATCCGGTGAACCTTCGACGGCAACGTACCCGCTCATACGCTCGGCGTCGGGCACCGTGATCAGATGAGCGTCGTACTCGTTGGTCTCAGTTCGCGGCGTTGTCGCATCAACCGAAAGAACAACCTGGCCGGTGACTCGCTGGTCGAGATTCAACGTCCAGTGTCGCAGTTCGTTTTCCACATCACCGGGAAGTTGCTCGACGATACGAGCGTTTGCTCCGGAGAGCCGGAACTGCAGATTCTCGCCGGCAGACTCCGACAGACCGACCTTCAACGTTCGCAGTCCACCGCCGGAAATCTCCAGCGTCGCCTGCAGGTGAGACTGCAGAACTTCTCGATCAAGACGTGTGAAAGTGAGCGACTGAGCGGAAACTCGCGATGGCTTTCGTGAGACGATCAGCAGACCATCGTAGTCCGGCTGCTGGAAGAAGAACCGAAGTCGTTCGTTGGTGGCCGTTGTTGGTGCGGGATCGAGGTTGAACACGTCGGAAGTTTTGAGGTCGAGATCATCGCTGCCTCGCACCACGAAAGTTCCTTCGACCAGCGACGCTTCCGGAATCTGGATGGTGGGCAGTGTGAATTCAGCCGAGTTCTCCTCGATCGGCCAGTCTTCGATTTCCTGAGTCGACATGAATCGAAACGAGAGTTCCTGACCGGGTGGCAGCGGGTTGGACAGTGCAATGCGATAGTTGTTCCAGCCGGCTTCGCGTGAGCTGACCTGCCAGGGCATCGAACTTCCGTCAACTTCGATCAGCTCGACCCGCCATTCAGCCGGCAGCCCGAAGGTGACTTCAAACAGCGGCGCGAAGTGGCTTTCGACCTGTGTTGCCGCCGAGAAGGTGACTCCGGTTGGAGCAAGATCGAGTAGCGACGTGACTGTGGCATGAATTTCCCGCTCGCGTGTTTTTGTTTCGAAGGCCAGATTGAAATCTTCGCGCCACACATCGAATGTCTGCTGGCCAGCCGTGCCCGTTGCCGCACGCGCGCCGTCGGAGTCTGCCAGACGAAGTCGCACTCCAGCCGGGTGCTGAATGACGACTCGCCCGATGTGAGATGTGATGTTGCGGAGCGTCAGGTTCGGCACGGCCCAGGGGCGATCAGTTTCGGTCGCCATGACGCCGCGAAAGATCATGTCGCGACCACCGTCGAACGGCTGTCGATAATTGAGAGTGATCAGCGTTGAATCTGGTGAGTCCGGATTGTCGGTCAGTTCCCAGGACTCAAGGCCGGTGGATTCGACGTTGGTAATTTCAAGGCTGTTGGGGATGGTGCAGAAAATCTGGTTGTAAGTCGTACCGAAAACCTGAAGGTTGGTCTTCGCCTGCCAGGTCACTTCGCCTGGCGAGACATGTAGACCGTAGCCGGTCGACGCGAACGCCAGCGAGTCCGCTCGCTGCTCACCCTGATGCTCGTTGAAGAGCAACCGCAGGCTGGTAATGCCGCCGACGGGAATCGAGTATGTCGCCGGTTCCGAAACAGGTGCTGGACGATCCAGCGAATGCGAACCCACGACCAGGTGGCGGCCGGCTGGAACGGTAACCGTCAACGTACCCGACGGGACCGGAATCAGCTGAAACACTGCCGAGCGATCGTTGCCCGACGCGTGCAGTAATGTCGACAGTTCAAGCTCCAGCGTGGCGTCGCCCGTTTCGTTATGAAAGAGCGTCAGCACCGATGTCGGCTGACCTTTGCCCTGGGCAGCCATCGTGGTGCGGCCAAGCTTCGCCGGTTTTCCGTTGACCAGGGCTTTCTCAACGGAGAGCTGGCCGAATGGCAAAGCCAGCGTCGTCCAACCGGTTGAAAACTGACGAATTCGGATTGCGGCTTTGATCAGCAGGTGATCGCCAGCGATCTCCGCCGAGTAGTCTGCATCGGAAACGGTCAGGCCGGCGGGAAGCCTTGGGGCGGCTGCATCGTTGGCTTGCGCTTTTGCATAAAGCGACTGAAATTCGGCGAGGCTGAGCAGAACGCCTTCGCGATCGCCGGTCAGCACGACATCCAGATCGGCGATCGGAACGAACGACTTCCGCTGCGGAAGACTGCTGTCGGCTGTTTCCTGAGCGGTCGCTGCCTGGATTGAGCATAGACAGAGTGCAAAAAACAGCAGTTTCGTCAGCACATGCCGGGTGCCATTGCTAACTTGCCCAGCAGTGATTCGGCAGTCGTGTCCCGCACTGCTGGGCAAGTCAGCAGTGGCACACATGCCGCAAGAGGAATCTGGTGATTTCATTCGGATTGAGTTCATGGGTTGGTCCCTCAATTCCCGAACTGTTCACGAAGATCGTCAAACACGCCTGGCGGCGGAATCACCACCGGAAGCGACGCTCCCACTTTCGGACCGGGCGGTGGACCATCGTCAGGAGTTTCTGCGTGTGCAGTTGCCCCGGACTTCCACGAGAAGACTGTATGCAGCACCCAGATTCCGATCAGAGCGTAGATGCCAAATCTGGCTGCCGAGATGACTTCTGCCGACCAGCCCGGCGAACTCAATCCAAACAGGATGGCGCCGAACGCGGCGAGCAGGATCAGCAGCAGCTTCGTATCCCACGAGAGTCCTCGCAGCAGGATGGCGATGAGAATCAACGCTCCGCTGGCCAACCAGGTATAATTCGGCTGGCTCGCCCAGGTCAGCAGGATCGAATTGCGGGAACCAAGACTGCTGTAGCGGAATCGGCTGCCTTCGGTGGGGAAGTCGATAAATCCTGCGACTGGCACACCGACCCACGCGTCAGCGTCGAAGAGATCGACGCAGCCCCGACGGCGGATGGCCAGCGCGTCAACAACTTTGAGTTTGGTTTCATGGGTGAAGCCGTCCGTGTCGCCTAGCAGGTTGTAGTCTTCCGGCGTCCACACAACGGTTTGCAGTTGTTGAACGACGACGCCCGAATTCTCGACGCCGCCGACCTGCGGCAGACGCAGCAGCAGCCTGCCACCCCACCCTTCGAAGGGAGCTCTCACACCAACAGGCGTCATCATTTGCAGCGTCAAGGAAAACAGGTCGTCCGACGAGCCTGGCCTGGCCACGTTCACGAAGTAGGAATCCCAACCTTCTGTTTCCATCGGCTGAGCATTTTTCTCAGGACTGACCTGCTGCCCATCAATGAAGACTCCCAGCAGTTCGGAACCGACCGGGACATCGACCCGCAGTCGCTGACGTTCGCTTGACCGAATGCGGTAGCGGCAGCGGTAGTTCGCCTGCGTGTCTCGACGCGTGACGACTTCCACGAGTGCTCGCGTGACGACGGTTTCAACGACCTTCTGAATCTCGTGCTTTGTTGACTCAATACGGAAGCCGACTGGCTGTTTGAAATAGCGGTAAGCCAATGACCCGGTTTGAGGCAGCATGGTCAGCTCGCGGACGTCGATCGCTTCCAGACTTTCGTCGAGCGTCTTCGCGCTGACTGACAGCGAACGATCTTTGCGAACGGCAATCTCACCCGAAACATTCGAAAGTTCAACGACTCGCTGCTTCTCATCGCTTCCGTCGAGGCCTAGAACTCGCGGTGTCTGGAAGACGATTTCTGATGCTCCGGATTGTTCTGCGGCAGCCGGTGCATCATCACCTTTTTCCTCTGCCTTGTTCTCGGCAGCTTCAGCAGGCTTCGCGTCCCACGTCAGTTGGAAGCTGTGCGGGCCGAGCACGTCTCGCTGCATCGTAACGGTCCAGGTGACCCAACCGTCGACGGCTTCTTCAGCCGGAACTTTCTGCTTGATTGCTGGCGCGGACGCTCCACCGAGCGACGTCACCTGAAGACGCTTTGAAACGTCTTCGGGCACGGAAAATCGGAAGACATCAAGCCCCGCGTACTGAACGAGGTATCGCAACTCGGTCGAAACCTGAACAACTTCTTCCTTGACTTCAATGTTGGTCGCGACTTGAGCTGACAGACGTGTCGGACGCCGTTTGGTCCGCAGAGGAATCTCAACGGGTCGCCGATTGAACGACCACGCTGCTGCGAGCCGCTTGCCGTCTCGGCTTTGTCCCGGCGGGACCGGCAATGGTTGTGCCGCTTCGAGATTTTCCTGATCGGTGATCACTTCCAGAGCTTCCGAAGCGGAGACGTAGACTTCTGCTGTCTCGCGTTCGGCACCTTGCGGCTCAGGAATGGGCAGCGAGAGTTCAAGCGACTCGGACGCCTCTTCGAAACTCCGATGCGCCACCAGCCGAATGCCGACATTCACGTCGACGCCGGTCTTCTGCTGCATGACGATTCGCAGAATTCGAGGCCCTTCGCCTTCCAGATGAAACTCGCGAATGTTGTGGCCCGTTGTTGAATCCACGCGGTCGATTTCCAGCTCGTCCGGCAGTGCCACCTTGAATTCAAACACGCCAGCGCGTTCGACCTGGTACCCAAGATCGGCCACAAGTTTCAGCTCGTCGTCGCCGAATTCGTAGCGGTAGGCCGATTTCAAAACGAGTCGAGCTTCGACCGGTTTCGCCAGAACCTGCAACTGGATATTCGAACTGTAGAACTTGAATGTGGCTGCTCCGGCCTGCTTGAGCGAGGCGTGAACTTCGGCGTCTTCGATCCTGACCAGACCGGTCACCTGTTCGAACTGCAGCGACAGGTCGCTGGCACCAGCGACCGCCAGTTGTCCGGATTCGCGAACGGCATCGATCGCGTGGATGCCGTTGTAGTTGCCGTCGGCGTCGCGGCCAGCGAGCTGAATCGCTTCGGCAGGAAACTCCCGCTCCGTGTGAACTTCGATGGAGACCTTATCCGTAGCCGGGTTGAGAAATTCGACTCGAACCGTTTGCCGTTGCTCACCCGGTTCGGCACGCCAGCCGCGAATTTTCGCATTGCCGGAAGACACCCCGAGAATTCGATGCCCGACCGGAACGGCAATGGCCAGTTCAGTCATCTCGCCGCGAAGGATGTCGTAGTTGAGGTACGCGTCGGTGTGAACCAGCCCGTCCCGCAACGTTACCTTCTGATAGTTGGTGACAGCTGCCAGCAGGTCCATATCTGGTTTCTGGCTGGTTCGAGGATGCCAGCTTGCTGAAATCTTTGTCGTCGCGCCGAGGTTTGCTTTGACGCGGGTTTCAGTGGCTGCCGCTTCGACCGGAAGCGCGATCAGGTGCGGCTGCACGTTAACGGTCTGGTCGGCTTCCGGGATGGCCAGCTCGAAAGTGGTGACTCCGACAGCGGGAATATTGAAGTCAACCTGGCGACCGTCGGGAGAGGTCTGAATGGTCGCGGCGAGTTCGATCTCGACCGAATGCTCACCCGTCTGACCAAACAGGAGAGCGTACGTCCCATCGCCTGTTCCTTTCAGCAGGACCTGCCTGCCATCTTCGACAGTCAGCCTGCCGACAGCGGCGTTTCCAAACTGAATGGGAACTTCAACCCACGGCTTACCGAGCACCTGAATCTTCAAGCTCGCTTTGACACGAAGAAGCGATCGATCGACCGTCGCGGCGTAGTGAGATTCGGTAATGACGGCTTCGACAATGTTCTTTTCGGGAGGCTGATTACCCTGTTGCCAGCGTTTGACGTACTCGGCGTACGGCATGAAAACCGTCGAGCCGTGTTTCTCAAAGACATCTTTCAGATTTCTGTAGGGGAGATAAATCAGCCGCTCCCAGTCCGAATCGGCAGCAGTGGTTGCAGCTGGCTCGGCAGCGGGAGGCGGTTCCGGTGAAGGCGCTGCACCGCTGGTCGCTGTCTCATCCTGAGCCGCGGCTGGCGAGTCAACGACGCCAGCAATCAGGAAGACAGCCAGCGCCGCGGCAATCAACCGCCTGAGAATGCCTGACTGATGTTCGGTCGGAAAGTGTCCGAAACCGATATTGCCACGGTGAGAGTGCGTTTTTCGCAGCACTGCATTGCAAAGTAGCTTGCGACACATAATCAAATTTCCTGCAACCCGGAAACGGACGAGGCGGGCGAAGTGGGGAAGTCACGAGGCCATGAACCGTGCCAGCATGAACGGCGTGTCGCTGCTTAGTAGCATCTACGACAAGCCGTTTCGGGAGTTTAGGACGATTGCACCGACTGTGCCAATTAGACAGCCTTGGCAGTAACATTCCAGCATTCTCCATATTCAACTTAGGCTACGACGAGCCAAAGCGCAGAAAGTTTGCCATTTTTTCGGAATGTCCAGGAAGGAAAGCTGGATCAAACTTACCGGTTACCCGGCTACAGGCAGCGTCGCCGGTTCTTCCGGCGAGTTTCGCGACGACTGTTATTGAAGGGCCGGTCCCTGTCCTGGTGGCTCGTTCCCAGCTGCCCGGTAGGAACGGCGAGTCCGAACGAACTCTGCAAGACGCCGCCAGCGACCGTCAAACCGGTCGCACGAACAGGACAATCCGCAGAATTCTGCCGGACCTTGATGGCAGGCGTGCAGCCGGACGTTGGGCCGGCAATTAACCCCGTTCGAAGATTGCCAGCGTGTCGGTGATGCTGTTTCGATGGACGAGTACGACGGCGGTGTCTCCGGCTTTCAACTGGTCGTCTGCGCCCGGAACACTGACAAAGTCTTCGCGAACCATCGCAGCGATCAGGCAACCGGGTAACGAAACATCTTTCAGTGGCGCCTTGGTCACGGGAGCCCCCTCGACAATTTCAACTTCCCAGACCTCGGCGTCGCCTTTGGAGATTCCGGAGCCGGCAATGATGACTCCGCCCTGCACCATTCCCAGGATCTGCCTGGATGTTACTTCGCGCGGGCTGACAGCCACGTCGATCCCCAATCGCTCCAGCACGTTGGCGTAGTCGGGCCGTCGAACTACCGACAGAATTCGCGAGCAACCCAGCTCGCGAGCCTCGACGCCGCAGACAATGTTGTCTTCGTCACGGCCTGTCGCGGCGACAAAGATTTCTGCTTTCCCAACGCGTGCTTCCTGCATTTCGACCTGCCGGGTCACGTCTGCATGCAGAACCGTCGTTCCGGTCAGTCGTTGAGCAAGGTATTCGCAACGTTCGGCGTCAGCTTCCATCAGGACCGTATTGAAACGCCCCTTCTGCAGCAGCCGAGCAAGGTTAAAACCGATTTCGCCGCCGCCAGCGATGATGACATTCAGCTTCGGTGGTGGTCGGTGTTCAAAGTAGTCCTTTTTGACTTTGTCCAATGCTTCGAGAGTTCCGAACAACGTGACATGGTCGCCGGGGTGAATGATGTCGTTTGCTCCGGCAATGATGCAGCGGTCTTCGCTGGAGATCAGTCCGATTCTTACGTTCTTGGGCAGCTTCAATTCTCTGAGTGGAATCCCGGCGCCTTTCGATCCCGGGTCGACGGCAAACTCCTGAACTTCAATACCGCCCCTGGCGAAATTTTCGACAGCAAACAGCGTTGGCGTCCTGATCGCTCGAGCCAGTTCCAGTGCCGTGAGGTATTCCAGGCTCAGCAGTTGATCAATTCCGAAGTGTCGCCGGTAATCGAAAGTGCTGGTGTCCAGGTACGCCTGATCGAAAACGCGAGCGAGGCTTCGCTTGGCACCCATCGATTTGGCAATGCTGGCACCGACCAGGTTCACCTCGTCCAGCGACGTTACGGCCAGCACGAGGTCGGCACTCAGGACTCCCGCCTGAAACAGCACGATCGAATCACAGGCCGATCCACACAGGGTTCGCACATCCAGCCGCTCTTCAACGAGCGACAACGCTTCTCTCGACGAGTCAACCAGACAGACGTTGTGGTGACTGGCGCAAAGCAGTTCCGCGATCGAAGTCCCGACAGTTCCTGCTCCAAAGATGACGATGTTCATTGCAACTCAAATTCTTCTCGAAGTCCGTTTCAGTCTTTCGAATCGGCGGGAGAATAAACACTGGACGATCGCGTCAACAGGCTGAGCGATAAACTCTGAGTCCTGTTGGACGTGTTTCTCGTACGTGTCTAATCAGCGGAAATCTCTGAAATTTCGACCGCGCGGTGTTCGGCGACGGATCGGTAGCAGGCTTCGACGAGAGCCATCGTGCCGAGGTTTTCCCGACCGCTGATTTCAGGTTCGGAGTCGTTTTCCAGAGCGACCAGAAGCTGAGCCATCGGGCCGACGAATGCGTCGGGGAACCAGACGTCATCCCAGCGAGGTTGGAACCACTGGCCGGGCTGCTTTGTCGTCGTAAAGTCGAGCGTGCTGGGAGTTCGTTCGGGGTAGCTCGGCCAGCCGATCGTTCCTTTAGCGAGACCTTCCGTCCCTTCGACTCGCCAGTTGATGCCGATGTCGCTTTCCGCTCCTTCCAGAGCAGGGCCGGTCCACACATCGTCCCACGACGACGCTCGCAAGCCACTATCGTATTCCAGAATGTAAAGACAGATACCGTCTTCGTGATCGAACTTCTGCTCCGTGCGAGGATCCTTCCGCACGCTGCAGAAGACTCGCGTTGGATTTCCGAACAGAAAACGGAACGTGTCCAGGTGATGGATGCTCATGATTCGGAGCGTCACCCAGCCGAGTCGCTCCTGCCAGGGCATCCAATGCGGAATCGCTCGCATGTCGATGGAGGCGAAGACCGGTTTGCCAAGGTCGCCACGGTCGAGCAGATTGCGGCACGCTCGGATCGACTGGTCGTACCGCATGTTCTGATTCACTGCCAGCGTGATGCCGGCATCTTCACACAGCCGAACAATCTCGACCGCCTGGGCGTAGTCAACGCCAAGCGGCTTCTGAGCGAGGATGCCTTTGAGATGGCTTCCCTGTTTGACAGCGGCTTTCACAACATCGATCTGAATGTCCGGCGGAACGGCGATGTCGACCACTTCGATCTCAGGATCGGCAAGCAGCTCTTCGTAGTGGTCGTAGACTTTCGAAATCGAATGCCGATCCGCTGCGGCCTGCGCCGTGCTTCGGTTCCGCGACGAAATGGCAACCGGATTAAAACCCGCCTCTCGGTAAGCGACGAGGTGGCAGTCGGCCATGATAAAGCCGGCCCCGATGCAGCCGATCGCGACGTCTTTGCGCTCAGGCAGCTTTGCCCGGAAGTCGAGGTGAGGCGAGCCGCCATTCGAGTCAGGCATTGTTCTCTCCAGACTTCGTCAGGCGGAGCCTGACCTGCGGTTAGATGCGGTGTTCGGGCGGAGTTTCTGGATTGAGCGTCGTTACCGGTCGGTCGGGGAGATCGGCGAGCGATGAGAGCTGTTCCGGGTTTGTTAACTCGGCAGAGACCACCTGGTCGATATTGTGCGGGCCGCTTTGTTCCGAGTGGCCGTCTTCGCCGGCAACGGTCAGGACTAACTCACCGCGTGACGATTCGCGGTTGTCAGGGTAGCCGACGATTGACTCTCCACTTGCAAGTTGAATGCGGACTTCCAGCGTTTCATTCACGCCGGGCAGTCGTTCGTGAACCAGGCATGGGAAGCGGCTCCAGGCCCATGTCCATAGAGTCATGGCGGGATCGACTCGGCCGGCGATGTTAATCCAGTCGTGCTCGGCTTCCCGGAGGTCTTTGAAAGTCGCCTGCCGGCACCAGGGAATCAGCACGTCGCTGATCCACTCTCGACGGGACGCGGCCATTTCCTGGAATGATTGCATGGCGGATTCCGAAAGCACGTAGGGGGCGACTTGACGCACCGGGTGTTGAACCAACGTAATGGCTGGTGCGTCGAGACGCACCCTACGAAGTCTAAGATTGTTCTTCGCGGTGGCTCGTGAAAAGTTCGGCAATGACTTCTTCGAGGGGGCGTTCCTGGACGCTGACGTCTTCGATGGTGTATCGCGAAAGGACAGACGTCAGGATTTCCGGGATGCGGTTGCGGGCCACTTCCAGTTTGGCTCGCGGAGCTCTCGCATCGAAAACTCGACCGTACTGATCGAGATCCTCGGGGATGGTCGCCCCGGCAAACTGCAGCTCGATAATTTTAAACTGACTGAAGCGATCCACGATGTCTGCAATCGGGCCGTCGTGTTTCAACTCGCCCTCGTTGATGATGATCGCCCGCTGGCAGAGAGCTTCAACATCCTTCATGTAATGGCTGGTCAGGATGACCGTAATGCCCTGCTCTTTCTGGTAATGCTTGAGGAATTCCTGCACGCGCCGCTGCGACACGACATCCAGACCGATCGTCGGCTCGTCGAGCAGCAGCACATCCGGGCGGTGCAGCAGAGCAGCGATCAGCTCCATTCGCATTCGCTCGCCGAGCGACAACTCACGCACCGGCTGGCCGATCAGTTTTTTGACTTCGAGCATCTCGGTCAGCTCGGCCATCCGCTTGTCAAAGTCGTCGTGCGGAATGCGGTAGATCTCTTTGTGCAGCCGGAACGATTCCTGGGCGGGCAGGTCCCACCACAGTTGATTCTTCTGCCCCATCACCAGCGAAAACCGTCGACGATAAGCGTTCTCACGATGCCACGGCACGTGACCGAGAACGGTCGCTTCGCCGGACGTTGGATAGATCAAACCTGAAAGGAGCTTCAGCGTCGTTGTCTTGCCAGCGCCGTTCGGTCCGAGGAAGGCGACCATCTCGCCCGAGTCAATTTGGAACGAAACGTCGCGAACGGCTTCGACGGTTTTGAACTCGCGGTTGAACAAACCTTTGAGCGACGCTGCCAGCCCTTCGCGTTTGCGATAGACACGGTACTGCTTCGTCAGTCCCGTAGCCTTAATGGCAATGTCAGTTTCCGCAGGCATGTCGGTTCACAAGTTGTTGAGAAGTCCCAACCCAAGAGTGTCTGAAAAGTCCCCACCGCCCACCATTTCGAACTCACGAGCGGCAGGTCGAGCAATCCGCCCTCGGGCGGTTAGATGGTTTGAGCGAGGAAGCCGCCGTCGACGATGATGTTTTCACCAGTGATGAAACTGCCAGCGTTGGGAGCAGCCATCAGAACAACGGCTCCGGCGAGTTCGTGCGGCACACCGAACGGGCTGCGCGGGTCGTCGCCAAGCTGCCGGCTTGTTGGAGTGTGTTTGCGGATGCTTTCCACGCGTTCCGGAGTCAGGACCTTGCGGTTCTGCTCTGCCGGGAAGAAGCCAGGTGACAGAGCGTTGACCCGAATGCCGTACTGAGCGAACTCGCGTCCCAGATTCTGCGTGAGGTTAACGACCGCGCCCTTTGATGCCGAGTAAGTGAAGACTCGCGACAAAGGAACCACACCGCTGAGCGACGCAATGTTGATGATCGAACCTTTGGTTCCACGATCGACCATGTCTTTGCCGAAAACCTGACAGGCCAGACGCACAGCTCGCAGGTTGGTGTTGAGAATGTTGTCCCACTCTTCGTCGGTGATGTCGAAGAAGGGCGTTGCCGAGTTTGTCCCCGCGCCGTTGACCAGAACGTTGGTCTCTCGCCCGGCGGCTTTCAGGTGAGCGACGATTGCTTCCAGGTCTTCTCGACTCGTGCTGTCTGCCTTGACGAATTCCGATGAGCCTCCAGCATCAACAATCTTGTCGACAATCGTCTTGCCGGTTTCTTCATCCGTTTTCAGCGTTCGTCCGACGACGACGACATGAGCACCCGCTCCGCCGAGGGCTTCGCAGAACGCCCCGCCAAGGACACCCGTCCCGCCGATCACGACTGCGGTTAATCCGTCGAGGTTAAACAGCTTGTGCAGATAATCAGATGATGCAGTCACGTTCGTCGTTTCCTTTCCCGCAATGAGTCACGTTCTCAACGGCGGACTCAAAGCAGCAGAAGTATGTCAAGGTTTTAGCAACGAATTGCCTTTGGTTTTGCAGTTGAAGCGGCCAACTTAGCCACGGCAGCAGGCTGGAACAAGCGCAGCGAATTTTCGGCATTCTTGGTGCGAGTTTCGCCGGAACTACGCTGCGCTTGGTCCGGCCAGCCTACGCTGTCTCAACGATGGTTCAATACTCGTTCTGCTCGCCGGTGTCCGCGTCGAAAGAGCGGAAGCTGGATTTGACGGCCTGGCGGACGACTCGATTTTTGACCTCTTCTTTCAGCTTCGCGATTGCTTCGTCGATGGGCATCATGCCGAGGTCGGTGCCGCCGGTGTCTGATTCGGAAATGCGGTCCCGGACGGAAACGGCGTTCTCGGCTTCGTCTTTCGGACCAACGACCAGCATGTACGGAATCAGCTCGATCTGAGCGTCGCGGATCTTTGCGTTGACCTTCGCACTGCGAGTGTCCGTCGAGACTCGGAAGCCTTCGGCTCGCAAACGGGCTTCGACTTTCTTCGCGTAGTCGACCGTCTTGTCAGTGACCGGACAAATTCGAATCTGCTCAGGAGCCAGCCACAGCGGGAACGCTCCGGCAAAGTGTTCGATGAGCATGCCAACAAAGCGTTCCATCGAGCCGAATGGTGCCCGGTGAATCATGACCGGACGATGGGATTTATTATCCGCGCCGGTGTATTCCAGTTCGAACCGTTCGGGCAGGTTGTAGTCAAGCTGGACGGTTCCAAGCTGCCATTCGCGGCCGATGCAGTCTCGAACCATGAAGTCGGCTTTCGGACCGTAGAACGCGGCTTCGCCTTCGCACTCGGTAAAGTTCAGACCGGAGTCGACCAGCACTTTGCGGAGCGTTTCTTCGGCTGCATCCCACAACTCGGGCGAACCGACGTACTTGTCGGAATTCGGATCGCGTTTCGAAAGCTGCACTCGATAGTCGTCCAGACCGACGGCGTCGAGCACGAACTTGACCAGATCGAGCGTGTCTTTGAATTCGTCTTCAACCTGCTCGGGAGTGCAGAACAGGTGAGCGTCGTCCTGCGTCAGACCGCGAACTCGGAGGAGCCCGTTCAGTTCGCCGGACTGTTCGTGTCGATAAACCGTGCCGAACTCAGCCAGACGGACCGGCAGGTCGCGGTAGCTTCGCTGCTGCGACTTATACATCTGCACGTGATGCGGGCAGTTCATCGGCTTGAGCAGGTATCGTTCCTGACCATGCTCCCAGTTGTGCAGAATCTTTGCTTTCTCGTCGGTTGAACCGGCTTTCAACGCGTCGCTCGCGCAGCCGCAGCCGAGCAGTTCAGCGGTGCGCCCGATTTGCTGCTCGTCTTCGGTGCTCAGTTCGTCGTCCTGGAGTTTCTGCTTCCAGTAGTCGACAAGCTGCCCGGCATTGTGACCGAAGATCGGAGCAAACTGCGAATCCCGGTAGTACGGAAAGTGGCCGCTGGTTTCGTAAAGTTCGGCGCGACCGATGTGTGGTGAGTAGACCGGCTGATAACCGCGAGCCATCAGTTCCTTTTTGATGAAGTCTTCGAGCAGCGCTCGGATCGTGGCCCCCTTCGGCAACCAGAGACTCAGCCCCTGGCCGACTTCCTGGCTGATGCTGAACAGGCCGAGCTGCTTACCGAGGACTCGATGGTCGCGTCGGCGGGCTTCCTCAAGCTGGGCGAGAAACTCCTTCTGGTCGTTCTTGCTGAAGAACGCAGTTCCGTACAGCCGCTGAAGATGTTTATTGTCGGCGTCTCCTTTCCAGTACGCGCCGGCAACGCTCAGTAGTTTGAACGCTTTGATTCTGCCGGCGTCCGGAATGTGCGGGCCGCGGCAGAGGTCCACGAACTCGCCCTGCCGGTAGAAGCTGAGTTCACCGTGGTCGGCAAGGCCGGTTTCGATGTGCTCGCACTTGAGCTCCTGATTCAGATCCCCGCAGAACTTCAGCGCTTCGTCACGGTTCATGTAGAAGCGTTCGAACGGCTCGGCTTCCTTGACGATCTTCTTCATCTCGGCTTCGATCTTCGGAAAGTCGTCATCGCTGATCGGCGTTTGCAGATCGAAGTCGTAGTAGAAGCCGGTGCCGGTGGTCGGTCCGAATGCCAGGCCGACGCCTTTGTAAAGCCGCATGACCGCTCGGGCCATGACGTGCGCACACGAATGACGCAGCACTCCCAGAGCGGCGGCATCGCGAGTCGTGATCAGTTTTAAGTTGACCGGCTGACCGTCCACCTGAAGTTCTTCCAGCGGACGCATGGCGTCGACGATGGTGTCGTTGACTTCGGCAGCGACCGTTGCCAGCGCAAGCCTTTCGCCGATCGACGCGGCGACGTCCAGAGCCGTGGTTCCGGCGTCAAATTCCTTGCTCGTTCCGTCGGGAAGGTTGACCTGAATCATGATGTTGGCTTGTGTTCGTGGTTTACGGATGTGGTGAGAACGGCATCAGGAAACTGTCGCCGGATACTGATTCGGCGGTTTTTATCGCATCGGACCGAGCCAGACCAGTACCGGTTCGGACTAAGTAATGGTCCCACGAATTAAGGATTGAAATTCGAAAGCTCAACCCACGAGTTTTTGCGAACCGGATGACGATTCCTTTAGTGTTCCGGGCGGATCAGGCGAACAGCCAGAGCCAGGCGGGAGTCGTCTTCGGGGAGGACGCTGCGGATGTCGAGCAGGACTTCGTCGTTGTGAATGCGGGCAAAGACGCCGATGCGACCAGTGCGGAGCCGGACGGCCAGGTCGTCCGCTGAGAGTTTCTGATGTTTCATGGCGATGACGACGGTGGGCAGCTCGACGGCCGGCAGCGAACCGCCGCCGACCTGAGCAACGTCGTCTCGGATACTGAGTTGCAGGCCGGGAACGTCGGCGATTTCTTCCTTGATGGCTTCCGCACGCGTTTGCAGTTCTTCGGTTGTGGCAAAGAGCATTGCCTGTGTGGGGATCTCGGACCGAGCTTCGTCGCGAACGTACGAGTCCAGCGTTGCGCCGAGCGCTGCCAGCGTCAGCTTTCCAACTCGAACGGCTCGAGCCAGTGGATGGTTGCGAATTTTTGCGACACACTCGTTAGTGCCGACGATAATTCCGCACTGTGGACCACCGAGCAGTTTGTCTCCGCTGCCAAGTACCACGTCCGCGCCGGCGTCGATGCTGTGCTGAAAAGTTGGCTCGTAAGGAAGGCCGGCTTCTCTGGTGTCGAACATGGCTCCGCTGCCGATGTCGTCGATGGCGATGATGCCGTGCTGTCTGGCAAGAGTGAACATGTCAGCTTCGTCCGGCTTTGAAGCGAACCCGACGACGCGATAGTTCGACGGATGCACGTGCATGATCGCGGCGGTGTCCGGGCCGATGGCTTTTTCGTAGTCCTTAAGGCTGGTCCGGTTGGTCGTGCCGACTTCCCGCAGGATGACGCCGCTGAGTTCAAAGATCTCCGGCAGACGGAACGAGCCTCCGATTTCGATCAGCTCGCCGCGCGAAATAATCACTTCCCGACCGGCTCCCAGAGCCTGCAATGTCAGCAGTGTGGCGGCTGCGTTGTTGTTAACAATGAGCGACGATTCGCAGCCGGTCAGCAACTGCAACGTCGAGTTAAGCTGGTAACCTCGGTAACGTCGGTCGCCAGTCACGATGTCGACTTCGGCGTTGCATGCTCCAGCGGCATCCTGCAACGCCTGCTTCGCACCTGCCGATAAAGGTGCGCGACCAAGCCCGGTGTGCAGAACGATGCCCGTCGCGTTGATAATCCCCTGCACGCGTTCGAGGTCGGCTTTCTGAGCAATCCGGGCGACGGCTTCGAGCAGTTCGATCCGCAGCAGGTCTCTGACGGCGGTCGCATCTTTGTCATCGCTCTCCTGATCAGCAGTTTGTAACTGCTTCCGCAAGGCGGCGCGTTTCTCGTCGATGGCCTGCCGAACCCACTTCGTGATGAGCAGTCGACCATGTCCGGCGCACAGTTCGAGAATTGCCGGTTGCTCCAGCAGGTCGGTGACGGACGGAAGATGTCTGAGCATGGAAGACGATCGGTTTTCTGGCGTCGTGAAAGGAATCGGTCAAACTCGCTCGGCAGCTCGTTCTGGATTTTCGCGAGTCTACGTCAGCCGTTCGGCGATTTCAGCAACGGCTACTGATTTATCGACTGGCTTTGCGATCCGGCGACGCCATCGCGACAATGCTTTGAAATCACCCTTCAGGCATTTTCAACGAGCCATTCATGACCGCTCAGTTCATCACTCAGCGCCGCGTCGAGTTTTCGCATACCGACATGGCCGGAATAATCCACTTTTCGAATTACTACTTTTACATGGAAGAGGCCGAGCACGAGTTCTTCCGGTCGCTCGGCCTGAGCATCATGCAGAAGCAGTCGGACAACGTGGTGATCGGCTGGCCTCGCGTTTCGGCGAACTGCACATTCGAAGCTCCCGTCCGGTTCGAAGACGTGTTGGACATCCACGTCAACGTCGAGCGGAAGGGTGTGAAGTCGCTGACGATCCGTTATGAATTCTTCTGCGGCGATAAGCGTGTCGCTCACGGTCGAATGAAAACCGCCTGCTGCCTGTGCCGACACAACGCCCCGCTGGAATCGATCCCGATCCCCCCCGAGTATGACAGCGTGATCCTTGAATCGACTGAACTCAGCGAAGAGTCGTGAGGCTCGACGACCTTATTTCAGAACAAAATTTCAGAACAAACAGGGTGCAGCCTGACACACCCGTGTTCGACGTCAAACGGTGGTGCGTCAAGGCGCACCCAGCGGAAATTTTTCCATGACTGAACTTCAGGAAGAAGTAACTCGACCTGCGGACATCGCGTTGGCCGGTTTGGCGAAAGACTTTACCGGAGCCGCCGGACAGCTTTCGATTCTCCGCAACGTGGACCTGTCGCTAAGCCGCGGCGACGCGCTGGCTGTTACTGGCCCGTCGGGGTCGGGAAAAAGCACGCTGCTTTACATCGTTGGAATGCTCGACGAGCTGACTGCCGGGAAAATCGAAGTGCTGGGCAGCGACCCCACGGGGATGTCTGAATCTGAACTGGCGAAGTTCCGTAACGAGCACATCGGCTTCATTTTTCAGGATCATCATCTGCTGCCTCAGTGTACCGTCCTTGAGAACGTGCTGATTCCGCTGCTGGCCGGGAACGGCGTCGCCGACGCGGACGAAAAGCGGGCGCGTGACCTGCTGACAAGAGTCGGCCTCGCCGACCGGGTCACGCATCGTCCCGCTCAGCTTTCCGGCGGAGAACGTCAGCGAGTCGCCGTTTGCCGAGCCCTCATTAACCAGCCGGAAATCCTGCTGGCCGACGAGCCCACGGGAAACCTCGATCACGCTACCGCCGACGCCGTTGGTGACTTACTGCTGGAACTGAGCCGCGAACAGAACGTGCTGCTGATTTGCGTCACACATAGTACCGAACTCGCGAACCGATTCCCGCAACACATGGAACTCCGCGATGGCCGCCTGGAACCAGCCTCGTAGGTCAGGCTTCGCCTGGCTGATTTGTTGACGAAGTTAAAGCCAGATTTCGAGATCAACCTGATCAGTCACCCAATGATTTGGGAGAACTTTGTCCGGCAGAGCCTGACCTAATCCGGGTTGCACGGCGAAAGGATCAGGGCGACGCGTTCGGCGAGTTGCTGGTGGCCGGCGTTGCTCAGATGAATCGAATCCAGTGTGGCGTCCTCACTGAATAGAACCGCCGCGAGCAGCCGTCTTGGGATGAGAATGTCGTCATATTTGATAGCGAGTTCCCGCTGTGCGTACCCGTAGCCGTTAAAGAACGGCGGCAGCGGCAGCTCAAACATGACGACGTCGCGTTCCGGTGATTGAATCTCGGCAAGCAATGCATCGAGATCGGCTCGAAACTCTGATGCCGATCGACCGCTTAGCAGATCGTTGCCACCGATTTCGACGATGACGACGCATTGCTTCGGCAGGCCATCCAGCTGTTCGAGTGCTGAACGACAGGTTGCCCCTGCCCGGGCACGGTTCGAAACCTCGACCGACGCAATCTCGTTAAGACGCGTCGGCCATGGAATATCGACTCCGTCGTTGATTCCGGCACTCAGCGAGTCACCGATAACGATAATTGGTCGTTGTTCAGAGACTCGAATCTGGCCCGGATGATGCATGAAAATTTCGAAGACCATCGCTGCGATTGCCCCGGTGCAGAGCATCGGGCAGGGACGGAACATCAGCGGTGTCCGTGTCGCCGGATTAGCTGTTTCGCGAGGACGCTCAGCCGATTCTGGCGACGTGGGCGACTGTCGGGCGGTCATCACGAGAAGACTGAGAAACGCGAGGGTGGCATAAGAAACCAACGGATGAGCGGTCGCGCTCGCCACGATCAAAATCCACCCGAGCAGAATCACCACCGAACCACTCCGGCGACGCTTGCCGCCGGACACCCCGATGACAACGGCACCCGTCGCGACAGCCAGGAAGCCACTGAAAAACGCGTCTCCGCCGACAAGGTGGAAAATTACGGTATTCATGAGATTTTGCTCCCCGGCGAGCCGGTCACCGAGTGATTCCAAAACCGTTCCGCGAAATGGCTGTAAGTTGATATGCCCAAGCGTTTTGGCAAATAATCGATGGTCTCCGCGCATCTGAAGTGCGGCCCCCCTCGAAAGACGACGATCAGCCCCCGCCGCCATCGCTTTCCCGGAGTTCTCTCATGATACCGCGACTGTCTGCAGCGATCGCCTTCTTCACTGTTTTATCGGCACAGTTCTGCATAACTTCGTTGCGGGCGGCAGACGAGCAGGCCGGGATCGAATTTTTCGAAAAGCACATCCGTCCGATTCTGGTTTCGAAGTGCTACGAGTGTCACTCCTCCAGTTCGAAAGAGCCGAAGGGAAACCTGCTGCTGGACACTCGCGAAGGGATTCGCATGGGCGGTGACTCGGGCGAAGCCGTCGTTCCCGGCCAGCTTGATGACAGTCTGCTGCTCGAAGCGATCCGCTGGGAAGGGCTGGAGATGCCACCCGACGAGCCGCTTCCAGCAGAGACGATCGCGAAGTTTGAGCAGTGGATCAAAATGGGAGCGCAGGATCCTCGCGACGGAAAGGCCGCGTTGATCCGTCGCGAAATCAATTTTGAAAAGGCTCGCGACTTCTGGGCGTTCAGGCCGATCACGAATCCAGAGCCGCCAGCCTCGAAAAGTAAGTGGGCACTCACGGAAGTTGACCACTTCGTCGCTGCGAAGCAGGAATCACGCGGGTTGAAGCCAACGGGCGATGCTTTGCCGGAAACGCTGGCTCGTAGAATCTACTTCGATCTGATCGGACTGCCGCCGAGTGTTGAGCAGACCTCTGCGTTCAAAGTCGCCGCCGAAAAGGACATCGCCGTTGCGGTCGAAAATCTCGTTGACGAGTTGCTGGCTTCGCCGCACTTTGGAGAACGCTGGGGACGACACTGGATGGACGTTGTACGGTACGGTGAGTCGACCGGCATGGAACGAAACGCGACCTTCCCTTACGCATGGCGGTACCGCGACTGGATCATTCAGTCGTTCAACGACGACAAACCGTACGATCGTTTTATCAGAGAGCAGGTTGCTGGTGACCTGCTGCCGTACGATTCGCCGGAGCAGCGGCGCGATCAGGTACTGGCAACGGCATTCCTGGCCATCGGCCCGAAGTCGCTCAACGAAACCAACGACGAAGCTTTCGCGATGGACGTCGTCGACGAGCAGATTGACGTCACGACGCGAGGATTCATCGGTCTGACGGCATCGTGCGCACGATGCCACGATCACAAGTTCGACCCGATTCCTCAGAAAGAGTATTACGCACTCGCTGGCATCTTTCGCAGCACGGAAACGTTCTACGGAACCGACGCCACCAACGGGAATCGTAATCCGAGTCGGCTGGTGAGCATCGCTGCGGACGGAAAGGTGACTCAGATTGCGACCAAGGGCACCGGCAAGGGGTCGTCAACCGCCGTTGTTGAGAAGCAGCTCAAAGCCGAGTGGGCAAAATTAAGGAAGCTCGAAGTTCAGCTGAATAAGAATCCCAGCGTTCAAAACATCCGCATCCAGCGAGACAAATCCGAGGACCGAGTCCAGCAGCTTTCAAAACGGCTCAAACAGCAAAAGGCAGAAGCCGCCACGACCGAAGATGGTACTCAAACAATGGCTGTGCTGGACGCGGCATCGCCCGACGACACGGAACTGCGAATTCGCGGTGAAGCTAACGATCGAGGCGACACTGTGACGAGAGGTTTTCTGACGATCGGCAGCGTCGGACACATTCCGGAACTCGACAGCTCAACCAGCGGGCGGCTTGCTCTGGCCGAGTGGCTGACTCAGGACGACAACCCGTTGACCGCTCGCATTGCTGTGAACCGAATCTGGCAGCATCTATTCGGACGCGGACTCGTCGCGACCGTCGACAATTTTGGAGCGAACGGCGATCGACCGACGCATCCGGAGTTGCTCGACTGGCTGGCTTCGGATTTCAAAGCCAACGGCTGGTCAGTCAAACGCACGATTCGGAGCATCATGACCAGCCGCGTTTATCGACTGGGCGGCGAGCGAAGCGCGGACGCTGAAGAGATCGACCCGGCCAACGACCTGCTCTGGCGAGCCAATCATCGTCGGCTCGAAGCCGAGTCGATCCGCGACGCGATGCTCGTCGTCAGCGGAAAGCTCGATGTCACACCAGCGAATGGCTCCGCAGTTCTGGACGCCGGGAATGGCATCATCGGTCGAAACCTGCAAACCAGCAAATTTGACTCAGACAACACGAAACGCAGTGTTTATCTGCCGATCGTTCGCGGCTACGTCCCGGAAATACTGAAAGTCTTCGACTTTCCTGAACCGAGTATGATTTACGGGAGCCGCGACGTGACGACGGTCGCGACGCAGGCACTTTACATGATGAACAGCGACTTCGTCACCGCTCAGGCTGAAGCGTTTGCCCAACGCCTGCTCGACGACGGCGACCTGACTGACAATGGTCGTGTGGATCGAGCATGGCAAATGGCTCTGGCACGATTGCCGTCTGAGCCCGAGCGAAACGACGCTCTAACCTTTGTCACTCAGACATCACAATCCTTTGAAAGCAGCGAGTCGGATTCAGTCAGGCAGAAAAAGGCGTGGACCAGCCTCGCTCAATCCCTGTTTGCCAGTGCCGAATTCCGATACGTCGAGTAACGCTTTTCCAGAACAGCCTGCAGAATACTGACACAGGAACACTCCATGTTTGAATTCACTCGACGCAACGCTCTGAAATCCGTGTCGTGCGGATTCGGGTACATGGCCTTTGCGGGACTCGCTGCTGCGGCTTCGGCCAGGGAGCAGTCGTCTTCGAATCCGTTGCTGCCCAGGCAGCCGCACTTCGAACCGAAAGCCAAACGCGTAATCTTCCTCTGCATGCGCGGAGGACCATCGCACGTCGACACGTTCGATTATAAACCGGCACTGAAGAAGCACGAGGGCGAGGCTCCCGGTGGCGAAGCAGGAGGGCAGAATTCGCAGAAGGGACGCAAGCTGCTTTCGTCGCCCTGGGAATTCAAGCCGCACGGCGACAGCGGGCTGCTGATCTCTGACCTGTACCCGCACCTGGCAAAACATGCCGACGACCTGTGCGTGATCAACGGAGCCTGGACGGACATCCCGAATCATCCTCAGGCGCTGGTACAGCTTCACACGGGCAATTTTCAGTTCGTCCGTCCGTCGATGGGGGCGTGGGCGTTGTACGGTCTCGGAACCGAAAACCAGGACCTGCCCGGCTTCATCACGATCAAGCCGCCAGCTCGCCTGGGTGGTGCTCAGAATTATGGCTCCGCATTTCTGCCGGCGGTTTACCAGGGAACCCGGATCGGTGAGCAGGGCGACTCGCTGAGCAAAGTTCAGATCGGCAACATCAGCAACTCGCAACTTCCCGAAGATGTCCAGCGAAAGCAGATCGACTTCGTGCAGGCGCTGAATCGGAACCTCGCGGATCGACAGCCGCTGAATTCTCAGATCGACGGCGTGATCGAATCCTACGAACTCGCCTTCCGGATGCAGTCAGCAGTGCCTCAGGTGATGGATACGTCGAGCGAAACATTGCAGACTCAGAAGAAGTACGGCATTGGCAAGGGACTGACCGACGACTTTGGTCGAGCGTGCCTGATGGCTCGTCGCTTTGCCGAATCCGGCGTGCGGTTTATCGAGCTGACTCACGAAGGCTGGGACCAGCACAAGAGTCTGCAATCAAAATTGACGTCCAACTGCGGCGCGACCGATCAGCCGATCGCAGCGTTAATCTCTGACCTCAAAGAACGAGACATGCTGAAGGACACGCTGATTGTCTGGAGTGGTGAGTTCGGTCGAACTCCCGCCGTCCGTAACCAGGACGGTCGAGACCATAATGCCACAGGATTCTCCATGTGGATGGCCGGTGGCGGAGTCAAAGGCGGCATGAATTACGGGGCGACCGACGAGTTCGGAATCTCAGCGGTCGAGAACAGGTTCCACGTCCATGACTTCCACGCCACGACGTTGCACCTGCTCGGCCTGGACCACACAAAACTTACCTACCGCTATGCCGGTCGGGATTTCAGACTGACCGACGTCTACGGAAAAGTGGCCGACGATATTCTCAGCTGAATCGGTATCGCCGGTTGAATGAATCGCTCTGGCGGCGATTCATTCTCAGCTCCTGCGCATCGACTGCCCAGGATCAGACGTAAATTCAGTGATTACTGAATTTCAGCCGCCTGAATCCCGTTAACCATCTGACGGATGTCAGTGATGTCGATGACTGCTCCCAGCAGTCGTCCGGCTCGGTCATTCTTCTGGGGGGTGATCTGAGCGCGGAACAGGATCCAGCCCGAAGAGCCGTCTCGACGAGTCACGCGGTGAACTCGCTCGTAGTTTGGAATTCCCTGGCGAACGGCGTCCTGAAGTTCCTGGCTGACGCTGTCGCGATCCTCTTCATGAATGTGCTTGAGCCATTCTGAAAAGGCGTCCGGCAGCTCCTCGTCGTTGTAGCCGAGCATCAGCTTCAGACAGGGCGACATGTAGACGCGAGCGTCGTTGACCGGCCAGTCAAGTACGCCAACTCGAGCCTGCGACAGGATCATCGCGTGATAGTCATACAGTGCTTCGAGATCGGCAATCGTTTCTTCGAGCACTGCTTCGCGGTCAAAAGGGGCGATCATAGGACAATCTTCCATCGATACTTGAGCTGGGTGTCTCGGGGAATTACAGCCGCGTATCCATACGGCTGGGTGGCCAGTTTTCGAAGCAGCAAACGAGGTCGTTGTCTGACCAGGAATCAGGCCGTCAGTGTTGTTCCGATTGAATCAAAGAGGGTGTCTCTTCACTTGAGCAGGGGTTCGCCCCAATGAGTGAGCCCACGATACTAAATCTTCTTCGCAAAACTGTTGTTGATCTGCGTCAACAAACCCGTTTTCTCAGACCATGTGTCGCGTTTGCGCGTTGGCCAGGAAAGGCATGCTTCGCGATCCCGATCGATCGTATCGGTCTGGGATAATGGCCAGGCTTTGACAGTGACGATTTGACAATTCGCACCGGTCACAAAGACCTTCACGCTGACTGAGAACACGCCGAATCCGAATGGGTAAGTTTCACAGTCCATCACGGTTGGCCCGATTAGTCACGACACTGAAAGCCGTCGAGCAAAGTGACTGTTGCTTTCCTGCAGCATCCACTCCCTGTGAGCAGTCACTGCGACGAGAAATTGCAAACAGAATCCCGACACACTGCGTCTTTGGCCCTGTCAGCAAAAAAGCACCTCACCAACGAAATCGTTGATGAGGTGCTTTGAAAATCGCAAACCAGTTTGCAGTCTTATGAGACGGCGAAACTGTTGAGGTAAGGCAGTTTCGAAGCCGTGGTAGCAATGTCGTCTTTACGTGCCAGCAACTGAGCGAGGGCATCGAACTGACCACTCGTCAGAGCCGATCGAGCACTGTCCGGCATTGTGACCGAAACCGTTTCGTTGCCAAAACTCAGAGTCAAGGCGTTGAGATCCAGCGAGAACTCAAGAGTCGGATCCGCATCAATGGCGGTGGCCAGCTTTCTAAGATCGCCCCGTGATGCACACACAGCGGGAATCCCCAGCGAGGTGCAGTTGCCGAAGAAGATTTCGGCGAATGATTCGGCGACGATAGCTTTCACCCCCCACCGCATCAGCGACTGCGGAGCGTGCTCACGCGAAGAGCCACAGCCAAAGTTACGACCGCTGACCAGAATGCTGCCGTTCTGAAAACGCTCCTGATTGAACGGGTGCTTCGGATCCTGCTCCCGGTCATCCTCGAAAGCGTGCTCGCCAATCCCGTCGAACGTCACGCAACGCAGAAAGCGAGCGGGGATGATCCGGTCCGTATCGATATCGTCAAGAAGCAGCGGGATGCCTGTGCCGGAAACTGTTTCAATATTCTGCATGATTATTTCCTCTGTCGGGTGCATCTTGATGCACCTGATATTTGAATTTTGTTCTTGTAGCCGGGATGTTTTCACGAGCGGTGCGTCAAGACGCCCCCGCGGACTCAGGCCATTGCTGGTTCGAGCATTTTTCGAACGTCAGTAACGCAGCCATTGATGGCGGCGGCGGCTACCATGGCAGGACTCATCAGCAGGGTTCGTCCGGTAGGGCTGCCCTGTCGACCTTTGAAGTTTCGGTTGCTCGATGAGGCACAAACTTCTCGCCCTTGCAGCTTGTCCGGGTTCATGGCCAGGCACATCGAGCAGCCGGCCGCACGCCACTGAAAGCCGGCCTCGATAAAGATCCTGTCGAGCCCTTCTTTTTCGGCCTGTTTGGCGACGATCTGCGAGCCGGGGACAATCAGCGCTTTGACGCCGTCCGCCACTTTGTTGCCTTTGGCGATCGCAGCCGCTTCGCGCAGGTCGGAGATTCGTCCGTTCGTGCAGGAACCAACGAACGCGACATCGATCTTGGTGCCTTCGATCGACTGGCCTTCTTCCAGACTCATGTATTCCAAAGCTTCGCCGATCAGCGTTCGTTCGCTTTCGTCGTAACTGGCCAGCGACGGAATCGCCTGCGAAACGCCCAGCGACTGTGCCGGTGTGATGCCCCAGGTCACGGTCGGCTCGATGTCGGCGGCATCAAAGACGACCACATCGTCAAATTCCGCATCCGGGCCGGAAGCAAGACTCAGCCACCACTCGGCAGCCCGCTCAAACTCTTCCCCCTGCGGGCAAAGCGGACGACCTTTGAGATAGTCGATCGTTGTCTGATCCGGATTGATGTATCCGCAGCGGGCTCCGCCTTCGATCGACATGTTGCAGACGGTCATTCGCTCTTCCATCGACATCGCGTCGAAGGTCGTGCCGGCGTATTCGTAGGCGTAACCAACTCCGCCCTGCACGCCGAGTTTCTGGATGATGTACAGCGTGACGTCTTTGGCGAAGACTCCCGGAGCCAGCTTGCCGTTCACTTCAACCCGGCGAACCTTCGGACGCATCATGGTCAGCGTCTGAGTTGCCAGTACGTAGGCCACCTGACTGGTTCCAATGCCGAAGGCGATCGCGCCGAACGCTCCGTGCGTGCTGGTGTGGCTGTCGCCGCAGGCCATCGTCAGGCCGGGCTGAGTGAGGCCCTGTTCCGGACCAACCACGTGGACAATGCCCTGGCGGTTGTCGTCCAGGTCGAGCAGCTCAACGCCGAACTCCTTACAGTTTTTTTCGATCGCCGACATCATGTCTTCAGCGAGCAGATCGACAAACGGTCGAGCCTGGTTCTGCGTCGGAATAATGTGGTCGACAGTGGCCAGAGTCCGCTCGGGGTGCAGGACGGTCAGATTTCGCTCGCGCAGCATCTCGAACGCCTGCGGGCTGGTGACTTCGTGGATCAGGTGCTGCCCGATGAACAGTTGCGTCTCACCCGACGCCAACGTGCCCACGGAATGCAGATCCCACACTTTGTTGAACAGATTCTGTTTGTCGCTCATCAATATTTACTCGAGTCTGGTCGCCAGTTCGGCGACGGTTGAAGGAAACGGTGACGGCTTCGGTCGGTCGGGAGACACATTCAGTAAGGAACCCGTTCGACTGGTGGAGCCCATCCGTTCTGTGAACCCCATCCGTTCTGTAAACAACGTGCGGCGATTCCTGTCGCTCTGCACGGGGGAGTCGAGCGTCCCGAAAGCGCGTCCTCTTCGTCGGGCTGAAGTCCCGTCAGGCACCGACGCGGCCCATTGTGCCGAATTTTCTGCCGCACGTCACCTCAGCTGAGTGCCTGTCCGGATTACCATGGTACAGGCTGCTGTGCGGAATGCCGCCAACGCAGAGTTCCACAAGAGTTCCGGCAGTCACCGATTCCACACCGGCGGCCTTCGCCGACTCAGTTTCTGGAATTCGCTCCGAAGTTCACGCGGCACGCTTTTCTTTGGCCGCGTCGCCGAAGGGTAGAAACTGTTCCAGTCCATTGACGGATCGGATGTTGAGATCCCGCTGCGGAAACGCAATTTCGATTCCGACTTTGCCGAATTCCCGTTCAATCGTTGTGTTTAGTTCGTGGACCACCGCGACGTACGACGAACGGCTGGCGATGAAAATCCGCAATTCGAAATCCAACGTGCTGTCACCAAAACCGGTCATCAATGCTCCGGGAGCGGGTTCATCGAGGACAAGCGGGTGGCTGGTTGCAATGTCCATCAGAAGCCCGTGAACCTGAGTCGTGTCCGAACCGTACGCGACGCCCACCTTGAAAACGACCCGCGTAATGGGATCGGAAAGTGTCCAGTTGATGAACTCGTTCGTGATGAATTTCTTGTTCGGAACGACAAGTTCCCGACGATCCGGATCGGTAATCGTGGTCGCTCGAATTCGCATTCTGGAAACCGTTCCGGTGGTTCCACCAACCGTCACGAGGTCTCCTACACGGACCGGGCGTTCGAAGAGAAGGATCAGTCCGGAAACGAGGTTGCCGAATATTTCCTGCAACCCGAACCCCAACCCGACCGTCATGGCTGCGACCAGCCATTGGATACTTCCCCAGGTGACTCCAATGGTCGACAGAGCCCACATCCAGCCGACCGTTGTAACGGCGTATCGAGAGAGCGTGGTTGCCGCGTATCGCCCGCCTGAGTCGAGCGGCAGTTTCTGGAACAGGAGTGCTTCCAGCAGCCCCGGCAGATTTCGAGCGGCGATACAGGTAACGACAATCAGACCAATGCAGAGTATGGCGTGTCGTAATGTCACCGGACGGCGTTCCTCACTATCGACCAGCGACGTAACACCCTCTGGCGTCGTCACCGTTTTCTGAACTACCACCGTCGACGATCCAAACTCGACCCGGTCGAGAATTCCCAACGCTGGAAGCACGCTGCTCCAGATCGACCAGCAGCCAAGCAGGAGCACAACAGTTGCGGTCATATTGACGAGCCGACCGAGCTGCCGACGGATCAGTTCCGCGTGAGATTCTTCGTTGTCCGTTGTGGTTGGTGTGTTCAGCGGAGTGAGTGTGACGTTTGCCGGAGTCCTGGATGGAGCTGATGATTGTCCGGCGATCTCCAGGGCGGCGGCTTCGTGGGACACAGCGGCGTCTGACACGGCTTCTACCGCTGCGGGTTCTTCCGAGTTGGCAGCGGCACCGGATGCCAGTTCATGAGCCTTCCGTCGATGCAGTCGCCGTTCCAGCCCTTCGGCAATAACAGCCAGCCAGCGACGTCCCAGCGACACACAGATGGCGATCGCCGTTCCGAGCCACAAAGTCTGCATCATACGTTCGGCAAGATGCTCGGCGGTGAAGAAGTAGCCCGCCGCGGCCAGGCATCCCAGCGCGATCGGGCATAGCAGGCCGAATCCGTACGTCAGACGCGGCAGTTTCTGGCTTCGGTTCTTCGGCTGACGGTCATCTGAAATACCGAAGACGCCGTTTCGAGGATGCAGCATGTGGTGAGCGATCCACGCGAGCAACAACATGCCGCCGATGAACAGTGTTCGACCAAGCGAGTCGATCCAGACTTTGTCCCGGTGTGTTTCCAGAAACTTCACGCCGAACGCCAGCGGGCATCCCAGCAGAACAGCAGAATTGATCGACCGACGAATCACTCGTGTGACGCGTGGTTGCCACCCGAAAATAACTTCGCCAACACCCTGGTCCCGGCACAACTGACGAATGACAGCAGCCGTCAGCAAAAGCACGGCGACGCTTCCCAACGCACTCGCAAACTCGGTTGACCACTCGGTGGGACTCTCCAGTCGGTCCAGCCGCCACGCAGCAAGAGCGACCAGAAGCGGCCAGACTGACGCGGCCAGAAGAGTGCAGCCGACAGCTCGTAAAGCGGTTTGCAGTGATTCCTGTGCCGACGAAAGTTCCGCGAGCTGCGTCAGCTGTTTTCGGATTTTCCGACCATAAACAAGAACGGCAACAAACAGCAGGAGCAACAAAGTTGCTTCGTAGGGACGACGTTCAGCCGTTGCGACGAATTGGCTGCCAAGATTCACCAACTGTTCCGGCGACAGCAGATAGGCGACCGCACTGGTCGCACCGGCAAGTTCCTGCGAGCTGGTCAGTGGAGCCGCACTACGAATCCACAAAACGTGTTCGCCGATGAACGCTGCAAACGTTTCGCGGGAATCAAGCAGTCGGCCAGCAGCGAAGTTGTAGTTACTCAGTCCGGCCAGATGGCTTTCGTAATCTTTGATGAGCGTTTGCAGATATTCACGGCGGTCTGAGCGAATGGCGGTCACGCTTTCCTGAAGCACGACGTGTTGACCAGCCGGAGTCGTCGCGCGGAGTTCATCAGAAATTTTCGCCAGGTTCTCTTCGAACAGCGGCAGCGCATCACGTTCGTCCTTCAGCAACAACAGCTTCAACTGGATTTCAGACATCGCGGATTCTGATTCACGCTGCTGTTGCCTCAACGATTGAGGATCAGGCAATTGCGACCGGTAGCTTCGCATCAGGTATCCCAGAGCGGTCGTTTCGCCAGCTGCTTCGTACTTTGCCTTCACGTCTTCAAAAGCCGCCTGTGTTTCGTCGAGCATACCGTCGACGGAAACCTGCAGCGTGGCGTACTTCTGGAGTTGCCTGGTAAGACTGGTCCGTTCCTCGGCCAGCGCCGCATTGCGTTCTGCAGCTTTCAACAGTGCAGGATGTGCGGAAGCAAGCATGTCGCGCGCTTTACGAGCTTCACGGTCCGCTTCTGACTGGCGATAGGTACTCACCGCTTCGCGCCAGGCATTGACCGTTTTTTCGGCCGTTTTTTCGCGTTTTTCGGCCAGCTCACGTCGCAGCGACACAAGTTCCGAGTTGGCAGTCAGCAACTGCAATTCGGCATTCAGCGATTCGAGTCTTGCCCCGAGCATCTTCTTACGGGCTTGCTGACGAATATCGGCTGCTTCGCCGGGCGGAACTCCATTTCCGCCCTCAACACCCTGGTTCTCGGTACCCGTGGCTGCGAATTCCTGCCTGGTCTGATCAATCAGGCCAGGCAGTGTGCGAAGCCGGCGTTCGCTTTCCGTCACCGCCTGCACGGCGAGCTGTCGCTCGTTTTGAATTTCCTCCAGCCGGGATTCGTACTCAGCGAGAAGTTGCTCGACCTCTGGTACCGGTGTGTTGGCCGTAATTGACGGTTTTGCCGAATCAGGGACATTCTCAATCGCGATTTTCAGATCGGCAATGCTGGACGGAAGCGCTTCGAGTTCCTGCCGAAACTGAGCCGCTTTCGGCGCGAACTGGCTGGCCGCTGTTAATGCTTCCAGCGCTTCACCGTAGGCTTTCAGTTGAGCGGCGCGTGTCTCCTCATCCAGAGCCGGTGTCTGAGCCGTTTGTTCCATTCGACTCTTGATTGCCGCAGGATCCAGCATTCCCTGATCCGGAGTGCTGATGGCAACCGCTTTCGAAACTGTCTGGCGCTGTCCTTCGACGGGTGCCGGGTCCAGTAGCGCAGGCAATGAATCAGCCAATGGCTCCGTCGCCGGCATTCCCGGTTTTTCAACAGGAGGTTTCTGCGTGTTGCCAACCCACTGGCCGACGGCCCATTGTGGCTGATTCGTTACCGTCTGTGGTTGAGGGCGGCTGGAGTACCGAAGAATCGTCACTCCTTTTTCTGATTCCGACCTGGCCGCCGGAGCTTTATCGCTCTGGGTTGTCGTCCCTTCCTCGGTCGATGCCCTTTGACTTTCGTTTCTCAACGGAAAAGAGTCTGAAGGCGGTGTCTGAGCATGAGATTCAGACGAGTCGAGTATCAGACAAACGATGCAGAGAATGAGCGTCCGTGCCATTCTGCCCTTCCTGGGTACATGACGATTAACAAAACAAGCAGCCTGCACAGGAATGGCAGCGCAATCGGCGAACGATAGGCCGGAATCCGAAATCGCCTCAATAGGAGTCCGCCTGCAAGCTCCGCGGTTCTTGTCGCCGCTGGCCGAATTTTCCGCCGCACGTCACCTCAGGTGACCGAGTTCGTACTGCTGGTCGCACTCTGCGGACACTCACAAACTTTTAGCGGCGGAGCTGGGCGACAGAGACGTCTTCATCAACGACTTCGGCACACAGGCCGATGCCTTTGAGTTTCGCGGCGATCTGCAGCACTTTCCGTTGGGCGGCGGCGATTTTCTGAGCACGAGCGGCTTCGTCCAGATTTTCGCACTGCTGCTTTGCCGACGCGATCGGCTCGCTCGAAGCGATGTTCGAGAGTAGATCGATCCGTGAATCACACTTTGGGCATTCCGTATGCGTGGTTTCGTCGAACGATTCAAGCGTCGTCAACGAGCAGGACTCAACTCGCGAATTCTCGCTAACTAACCATCGATGCAGTGCAGCCTCGCCAGCCTACGTTGCTGACTTGATAATCGCGTTGCACAGCTCTTCAAGGGTGGAAGAACGCTTTCCAGCTTCGAACGCCAATGCCAGCCATTCAGCAATGAACATCGAATTCTTATTCAAAGACTTCGCCTGACCGCATTCTCGTCTCGCGGCTTCGTGATATTGCAAGAGCGCCGCAGAATCAAAATCTGCTTCGACCATCGCTCCCATATTTTTGGGCCAAGCCGCGCAGCGGTCGTTGAGTTGGCGATTCTCAGGAAATGCATCCTCAACATCCATGTCAACGAGACTGAAAAGCGTCTTGTTGTCTGGCTCATGCTTGGGCAGGTCAGGCTCTTTTGCGTCACCGTCGCAATCGAAGACGAGGAAAAAAGGAATCTCCATACAACGTGCGATTGCAACTGGGTGGATCAAGTGGTTTTTGCCATTCGCTGGGACCAAATGACATCCCAGAGAATGAAATCGATCCCAATATCCATAGAGGTGCAACGCTGCCGTGATAAATGCTACGTCTTCCAATCCTTCAACAAATACAGGATGCCGGCAAAAGAACATCTCATTTAAATGCGGCTGGAGACTCTGGCTAATTTTCGCTCGCATTCCTGCCGGATTTGGACGCTCTTTGTGATGCGAGTGTCCATCCAAGTAAGCTTTTAGGTCCACATTTGAAGTTTGCTTCGATATCGAGCACTTGTCGGTAGTTGACCGCCGTATGAGGCGTACTGCCTCAAAGTCTTTGCCAGTTACGAAATACGGACTGTGTGTAGTCACGATGACTTGTGTGTTGGCTTCGGCAAGTGAGAGAAAGACATCTGCCAGACGCCTCGCTTGTGGCGGGTGTTGGTACAACTCTGGTTCTTCGCACGCGAGGATTAGCGTAGGGGCATTATCAGTTTCAAGACTTGCCAACTCCGTTAGCAGTGCCAACAAGTATGATCGCTGAAGTCCGTGCCCCATTCTTGAAAGAGAACCAGTAAAATCCCCTTCACCAGTGGAGACACCGGCCATTGGCTCGATAACTTGGACCGACTTACTTGGATCAGCCATCCATTTGAGATCAAGGTTCGTATCAGAATGAGACCATTCCGCGAGTCGGATTCGTAGTTTGTCACTTACTTCTGCAAGCACATCTTGATTCTCATCTACCAGCGATTGGAACTTGGAAAACGTTTCATTTCGGAGTTCCTCAATCTTTGTGCCAAAGTCCGTTTTGGCACGAACAGTTCTTGCAAGAAGTTGTCCCAAGGCGCTCTTTTTCGATTCCTCCCCTTCTTCTTGAGCATCTTTTACAGCGGGCACATAAACCCAATGAACAAAATTGTTTAGCTTTCCCGAATTCGCACCATAAAACTCGTCACTGCTCTGGATCGGTTCACAATCGGTAGGATGTTCCGCCTCGTAGCTTCGTAGGGCTTCCGCCATCGCGGCGCCTGTCGTTGCGGCAGGGATGTCCGGATACTCGCTCCGAAGTTGAGTAAAGATTGGCTTGAGTTCAGTGACCTTGGCACCAGCGGAGACTTTGGAGAAATACGAATCGGCAAATGCTTTGATACCGAGCCGCTGACCATGTTGTTTGATAGGTGCGGCTTGAGTCTTTTCGTCCCACGTCGCTTCAGCGGAAACAATCAGCTTGTCTTGCCGGACATAATCGCCCAGCGCCGCCTTTGCGTTTGAATTCAGGTCCGAGAATGTCAAAGTAATTCGGATCGGGTCTGCAAGATTGCGATTGTGAAAGTCTTCAACCTCAAGCAATCGGACATTTGGTGTCGCACTCGTCGTGTTCTGAAAGAAAATATTCAATGCTGACAATACTGTTGATTTCCCTGCGCCATTCGGCCCGACGAGGCACGAATAATTGTTGATGGGGACAGTTTCATCGTTGAATGATCGGTAGTTCTCAATTCGGATGGACTGAAGTTTCACAAAAGTAGTCCTGTTTATGGTCATCGATGTGTATTTACATCCGCGCAAAGAATACAGGCGAATACAAGCAATGCAAGGCTCTATTCACGTACCCCTTTCCTTAAGATTTGAGTAACCAGATCGAGTTTCCCACCGACGACCGCAGAATCCTGGCAGACCAGGCAGCCGATCTGCAGATGACGCGCGAATCGCTCAGTAAATCGCTGAGCCGCATCCGCGAGGCGGCTCACTCATTGAACGGGGTACTCACCGCACCCTCTTCAGGAACGCGACCGCCGGTGACGTTTAACGTGGACGACTTTCTCAGCATCCGACCGCTGGTTGATGAGTCCGGCGAAGTCGTGCTGGAGATCGGCCTGCCGGCGACACTGAACGCTCCCCTGTCCCGGAAGGCTCCGGAGCGGACGCTGCTGTCGGACCTCGTCTTTCAAACACTGCTGCCGATCAGCCTGTCGTACGTGCTGGACGATCGTCGCGAGGTCTCGCCGGATGATGATCTGCTCGCACTGCGCCGAGCGGCCGCCGCACTGCGGGATGATCTGGCGGACGTTCCGCGCTTCGAGCTGGTGTTGTGCCAGGCGTTGCACTTACTGATCCGCGTGCTGGTCGATCAGCAGCAATCCGACAGCGTGGACGATCTGCTGACCGAACTGCGCACGCGTCTGAAATCGCCAGTGGTCAGCACCTCGCCGCGAGCCGTCGAGCTGCACGCCGCTCTGCACAACATCGAAGCCGCGCTGGCCGATCAGCAATCAGCAAGCCGAAAGTTTGCGGATCAGGCAGACCGTTGATTCGTCCGGATCGGCAGGTTGCAGGCGTCTGACAGGTGTGCAGACGGAAGAGGTTTCCGCTTTGCCTTGAGAGCCTCGGATCCTGGAAGGATCGATCCGATGGAAAGTTTGCTCTGGATACTGCTGACGCTGGTTGTGCTGTTGATTGCTCTGCTGCTGCTCGGGCTGTTCGTGCCTCGGCAGAAGCTCGTCGAGCTGACGCAGATTCTGCGAGCACTGGCCGAAGTGCTGCGATCATTGCGGCACCGGGACGAAGCGAAGTCGTGACTGCTTCGGCTGAAGAATGCGGAACACCCTGCACCAGGACGCCCATGAACAACACGTTTCACTATTTCTTCGGACGAAGCATCTGGAAGCCGCGGAGGGCGTAGGTCAGGCCGCTGTAAACCGTCACGGCGACGGCGGCCCACAGCACGATGTCTCGATACGAGTTGAACGTCGGGCTGCCGACTTTCGGGCTGAGCGACAGCAGACTCATCGTGATGGCCACACATTGCAGAGCCATTTTTGCTTTGCCGATGAACGCTGCCGAAAAGTCTTTGCCGCTCTGCTCAAGGAACGACCGCAGCCCGGTGACAAACATTTCCCGGCCGATCACCGACATCACCATCCAGGAGTTGACCCCTGAATCAGCTTTCTTTTCGAGCAGAAAGACGAATGCGCCGCAGACGATGATCTTGTCGACAAACGGGTCGAGGATTCTTCCGAGCGTCGTCACCTGTCCGTACTTGCGGGCAATGTAACCATCAATGGCGTCCGTGGCGGCGGCAACTACAAACAGGATTGCTGCGGAAATCCAGAAGCCTTCGACATAGATCAGCCCGAACAGAATAATGGCCAGCCCCAGGCGGCTCAGCGTGATCAGGTTGGGCAGGTTCAGCGACCGACCGTCGATTGGCTCAGGCATTTGAGAGCCAACTGGCGGCGTGCTGATTGCACCTTCTCCGGATTCTGTCATGGGATACTTATCAGCTGGTTCAGACGCAATTTTCAGTGAGATCACAGATAACCGGGGAGTGTCGCAGATTGAGCCGAGCATTCAACTCCGGCTGTTTCTGCCCTCAATCAATGCGGGCTTTTGAACGCAGAGGTCGCTGAGGAGAAAAACGCAGAGAAAAGGGAGAACTCTGCGCGAGTCCTCTGTGAGCTCTGCGTTCCGTCCTTCTGGAATGCTCAAGAGCGTTGAGCTGGTTACTTCTTCGCTCCGAACTTCACCGGCAGTGGATGGCCAAGCGTGTCTTTGTTCGGCTCGAAACCGTTGCCGTCGATGTCGACGAAAACCGGATTGATGAACGCCGCCGGACGATGCTGTCCCCAGGTCGGGCCGTGGACAACGCCCAGTGTCGACTTATCCGCCCCGGCCACGACGATGACGTGCGCGTCGCGGTCGAGCTTCAGCGACAGCTTCTGATCGAACTTCACAACGCCCGACCGGAACAGATTCGGATGCGTCTCTCTCCGATAGTGATGGTCCGAATGGATTCGCCCGTTGACCAGCACGAACACCCGGTCGACGTCGATGTAATTGGGACTTTGCACTCGAACATCGATTTCCAGTTGGCCCGACTTCGCTTCCAGATCCTGGCCGGAAAAGACGCCGGATTTCTGACCGGCTTCGCGGATCTCGACTTCCAGGAAAGGGCCGTTCGACATGATGAGCGCGCCAGCTTCGGACGCTCGAACGATGTCCAATGGTTTGACCTTCGCTGGATCGTCGGTCGGGGAACGAATCCAGTTTCGCAGCCAGCCGGATTCGTGATAGTTGTAGTGAGCGTCCGTGTTGACGACTCCGACCAGCCGGACTCCCTGATTGAGAAACTGCAGCCAGTTGAAGATTCGATTGTTGCCCTTATAGGTCGACGCCGTGATAGAAGGATCCAGCGTCAGGATGTCCGGCACGGGGTGAACCTCGAAGACGTCGATGTGCGGCATGATTCCCGGATGCCCTTCGTCGGGTTCTCCGTTGCCGTCTTTGTCGCGGAACAGCCAGCCCATGTCGGGATGATTCTGCTGAATGAGTTTTTCGCTGCGACCGTCCCACAGCGCCAGCCGCTCGACCTGTTTTTCGACGCTCGTATCGGTGACCGGTCCGCCGCCGTCCTGAAGATGAGGTCGGTGAATCATCGGAAACGCGTTCTGATGATTCAGCAAGAGAGGGCTTCCCGTCAGCTCCATGCCGGTGCACGAGCTGATGAACGGTCCAATCTGCAACCGGTCGATGTGTGGCTGATAACTGTCGACCCGGTTGTGCTCAGTGCAGGGCGCAAATTCGATGTGGTCGCAAACCAGGTTCAACACACGTCCGAGCTGACTGCCGGTGTTGTCGCCAGACGGTGTGCTGTGACTGTGAAAGTCGCTGCTGATCCAGCCGGTGGTGTCGACGACTCGTTTGAGTGTTCCGGTCAGTTCGGTCGTCTCTCCCGGAGTAATCTTCAGCGTTGTGAAGATGGCGTCGTATTCCGGACCGTGAGCGATAACGACATCGTACTCGCCGGCCGGCAGGGTTTCCGTCGCATGACCAAGCGGTGCGTAGCGCAGACCTTTGATGCCAAAGTCTCCACTTTCCGGACCAAACCACGGCTGAGCCGTTCCCTCCTTCGCGAAGAAGTCGATCTTGCACGGGATTGGTTTTCCATCGACGTCGGTAAAGCGCGCGTCGACCTTGCCCGGCTTCCAGCCGTCACAGACCACGGGCAGTTTTTGAACACCGCCACTCTTCGCCACCTTGAGCGTTGGTGCCGCATCGGTCGGTGTGATGTCGACGCCGAGTGTTTCAATCTTTATCGAGTAGTTGCCTTCCGGAAGAGAGACCTGCGAAACGCCATCACCGCCGGTCCGGGAAAGTCCCCAGTCCTGGTCGCCCTTTCGAAACGAAACACGAGCATCGGGAATTGGTCGTTTAAGCCCGTCCAGCACGGAGACCTCGACATCGCGAGTCTGCACTCCGCGAGCGTTCGCAGAAATCGCTCGAACGTGTGGCAGGTCGGTTCCTGGAAAAACGTTTCGCACCAGCTCAAACGACTGTCCCGGTTCAAGGCGCACGGAGTCGCCCACGTCGCCGATTTCGTACTCAAGCTTCGACGTTCGCGACGTGCTGTCAGCGACCACTTCCCCACCGACAGCTTCGATTCCGTAAGCCTGTCTCCAGTGCCGATCGTGGACCCAGAACAGGTCTGACTTTCCGTTCGGAATTTTGACGATGTCTTCGTTACGCGAGTCGATGCGCAGATCATCGAACAGCGGGACGTTGATGGCCGACCTTGTTTCGTTCGTAAAGCGGCTGGTAACTGTCAGCTGCTTTGCATCCGCTTTCAGAGAATACGTGACGTCAACGCTCGGGCGACCTTCCGCTCCGGCTGCTCGAACGGTGACACTTCCGCCGGTGCCGGCCGAAGCTTCCTTCGCGACGTTGATTTCCGCTCCGTCCGCATTGCGAACGACAAGCCTTCGATAAGGATATTTGCGGGCTCCCGGAAAGAATGCGCTCAACTGGTCGCTCTGATTCCAACGAACGGCCAGATCAATCAGGCAGCCTCCCACATCACGAACAGTCATGTTCGCGTTCCGGCTCGCCAGCGGCTGAGCAATCACCGCCGTCAGATGATCATTCCGCAGAACCACGTCGCCATAGATCGCGTCGACTTCTTTGCCAAGCGGAACAAACTCGTCCCAGTTCGCGGCATTCAACCGAGCGACTTGAACCTCGCCGCTCTTCTTCTGAAACGACGCATTAATCGCCAGAGCCGCTCCCAGCAGAGCAACCGTCACCGCAGCAGCCAGATACTTCATCAACGAGTCTCCGAAACAGGTTCGTTTTCGACCGCAGGATTTCCATACATCCCGCTCTTTGACAGGAGCGAATGCTCGACCAGAAATCGAAGCGGCGACCTGGCCGAAAGTTATTTTCGCTGACGGTCTGCATAATGTAGAGGATTTTGTCCTGAGGTGCTGTTGGGTGTGCGTGCAATTGCTCCCCGGAACGTGTGCAGCATTTCAGGATAAAGCTGGTTTCTGAATCTTGACCTTGTGATGGAGCATTAAACTTTGCAATGGGCAATCAGAGCACGCGACATGATCAGCCTTGGTTGAGGCCAATGTCGCGATCATCCTGCCGATACTCCTATCGGACAACGCATTAAGGGAAGCAGGAAGTCGCGGATTGATCCACTGCCGGTGCTGATGAAAGGTCGCCGTATCGAGTCGGTGGCGGTCATGCCGAACTTTTCATCACTGCTGGTTGTCTGATTTGGCAAGGGATATTCTGCGCTGACACGCCGCTTAAACACAGGTTTCACATTTCCGCACAGCATGGACAGTCTGCATGGCGAACGAACGAGAGAATGACCAGTGGAAACCGACGCTGTACGACGAGAAACATTCGTTTGTCTGGAAGCTTGGAGCTTCTGTCATTGAATTGCTGGATCCACAGCAGGGCGAGCGGATTCTCGATGTCGGTTGTGGGACGGGCCAGTTGACAGCGCAGATCGCCAAGTCAGACGCCACCATCGTCGGCATCGATCATTCACCGGCGATGATAGAAGAGGCTCGCCGCCTGTTTCCCGGAATTGAGTTTCAGCTGGCCGATGCTCATAACTTCTCATTCGAGCAGCAGTTTGACGGCGTATTCTCGAACGCCGCTCTGCACTGGATCAGTGACCCAGCAAAGGTCGCACGTTGCATCAGTGAAGCCCTGAAAGCTAATGGCCGAGTGGCGGTGGAGTTTGGCGGTCAAGGCAACGTTCAATTTCTTGCACAAGCCATTGAGACAGCGAGTCAGGAATTCCTCGGCGAGCGTCTGTCGCATCCATGGTACTTCCCAGGCATTGCTGCGTTTGCAACGGTACTTGAACAGCATGGGATGGAAGTGACACAGGCAGCGATGATTGACCGGCCAACGCCTCTTGAGGGAGACGATGGTTTGAGGAACTGGGTGCGAATGTTCGGCCAGCACTGGCTCACACTGGTTCCAGTGGAACAGCATGATGTGTTTCTTCAGCGAGTCGAAGCGATTGCTCGTCCGAACCTGTTCCGTGGCTCAAAGTGGTTCGCTGACTACCGCAGGATTCGAGTTCAGGCCAGGAAGACATGAACGACGCCGAATTCCTTGCGGCCTTCGAGAACTGTTCCCTGCCCTTCGAGCAATGGACACATCGTGCCCACATTCGGGTTGCCTATCTCTACGTTTTGGAGAGCGACCTTGCGACAGCCATTGACCGAATGCGGTCGGGAATTAAGGCGCACAACAAGGCGACCAGAACGCCGGAAGCCATTGATCGTGGTTATCACGAGACGATCACCGTAGCGTTCATGATTCTGGTTTATGTGGCGAATCTGCAAACGGGGCCACACAAGTCGTCGAATGAGTTTTGCGATGCTCATCCTGAACTACTCAGCAAACAGACGCTACGTCGCTTCTACTCACGAGAGCGGATCATGACGATACAGGCAAAGGCCGAGTTTGTTGATCCTGACATAAGACCGCTACCACAGGAATATTCTCTGGCGAACGGCGACTGGCAGTAAGAATGCAGCATCGTATCTTCATTGGAAATGGCAAAGCTGAGATTGCTTCGGCTGCGATCATCGTGATCTGCCGATTTCCTGATGTCGTCGCTCGTACCGCACACATCGGACAATGAATTCTTCATCGCGACGCCATAAATATTAATTGACATGTCGCGATTGGACGATATATAGTTGCGAGGGAGATAAAAGAATGCCAGCCAGGAAATTAAAAGAGTTGACCCCAATTCCCGCCTTGGAAGAGGCGGCTGAGTGTCTGAAAACTTTGGCGCACCCGCATCGTCTGCGGATTGTGCAGATGCTTCTGCGGGGACGTTATTCCGTGGGAGAACTGGCTGAATCCTGCGGCATTCCGAGTCACATGGCGTCGGAACATCTTCGGCTGATGCAACGCTGCGGCTTCCTCAACAGTGCAAAGGAAGGCCGCAAGGCGTTCTATGAGATTGCCGAACCGCACCTGGCCAACATCATGGAGTGCGTGGAAGCACGCTTCGGTGCGTAACGGAAGTTGATTTTTTTTGAGCAGACATATCGTAATCTCGGGATGTAACAATCTTTCAGGTTGCCAGCACTTGAAGAAGCAAAGGAAACAGCCGTGAGCAATTCCACGATTTCACCAGCGGGACTCGCCGAGCTTCAGAAGGCGGGCACAGAACTTGACATCATTGATGTCAGAACTCCTGTCGAGTTCCGAGAGGTTCATTTGGATGGCGCCCGAAATGTCCCTTTGGACCAACTTGATCCGTCGGCAGTGATGGAGAACCGTAACGGCTCGCAGGATCAACCGCTCTACGTGATCTGTCAAAGCGGAAGTCGTGGTCAGAAAGCCTGTGATCGATTTCATCAGGCCGGTTTTTCAAACGTCATCAACATCGATGGCGGCACACTGGCTTGCGATCAGGCTGGACTGCCGGTTGTACGTGGGAAGAAGGCGATTTCACTGGAGCGGCAAGTTCGAATTGCGGCCGGATTTCTCGTGGTGTTGGGAGCCGTGCTGGGCTGGCAGGTTGATCAGGCATTCATTGGCCTGTCGGCGTTTGTTGGTGCTGGGCTGATGTTTGCCGGAATCACCGACACCTGCGGCATGGGAATGATGCTGGCGAAGATGCCGTGGAACCGTTGCCGCCAGGAATCAAACTCGTGCGATGCACGTTAACAGAGCAAGGGAGAGCAGCGATGAAGATCGTGATCGTTGGAGGTGTGGCGGGTGGTGCTTCGGCAGCGGCCCGCGCTCGTCGCCTGTCAGAAAATGCGGAGATCATCCTGGTTGAACGAGGGCCGGATGTGTCCTTCGCGAATTGTGGTTTGCCGTACCACATCGGAGGCAGGATTGCCGAGCGTGACAAGTTGCTGATTGTGAAGCCTGAACTGTTGAAATCCCGCTTCAATCTCGATGTGCGGGTCCGTTCTTCGGTTGAGGCCATCAACCGCAACTCGAAAACCGTGCGTGTTCGAGATCTGACATCCGAACGAGAGTACGAAGAAACCTACGACAAGCTGATTCTTGCTCCGGGAGCGGCACCGTTGCGTCCTCCGATTCCCGGCATCGACCTGCCGGGAATTCACACGCTTCGCAATTTGCAGGACATGGATCACATCAAGGCCATTATTGACGATGGCGTGAATGAAGCTGTTGTAGTCGGTGCCGGATTCATCGGACTCGAACTGGTCGAGAATCTCGTGCGGCTGGGTATTTCCACGACGGTCGTCGAACTGCAGGACCAGGTATTGCCTCCGCTCGACAAAGAGATGACGACTCCGTTTGCTCAAAAGCTGGCCGCGCAGGGGGTGTCACTTCATCTCGGTGAATCAGCCGAAGGCTTTGAGCAAACTGCTGATGGCCTGATCGTTCGTCTGAAGTCAGGAAAGCAGCTGCCGGCTCAATTGGTGGCACTGGGCATTGGTGTGCGACCTGAAAACAATCTGGCTGTTGATGCCGGACTGGATGTCGCCCCTCGTGGCGGAATCCAGGTCAACGACCAACTCCAGACGAGTGACCCGGACATTTACGCCGTTGGCGATGCGATCGAAGTGAAGGACTTCGTGCTTGGGGAGCCAACTCAGATTCCGCTTGCCGGTCCAGCCAATCGGCAAGGCCGCATTGCTGCTGACAGCATCTTCGGGCGCCCAGGCTCTTATCGAGGCACGCAAGGAACAGCCATCCTCGGGCTGTTCGATCTGACGGCAGCCATGACCGGAGCATCGGAAAAAACTCTGAAGCGAAGCGAACGCCCCTATCGGATGGTCTATGTGCATCCGGCCAATCACGCTGGGTACTACCCCGGTGCCGAACAGATGACACTCAAACTGCTGTTTGATCCTGAGTCGGGCAAAGTCCTGGGAGCACAAGGTGTCGGTGGTGCGGGAGTTGATAAACGGATCGATGTGTTAGCAGTCGCCATCCAGGCTGGCATGACGGTCTACGACCTGGAAGAGGTAGAGCTTGCCTACGCTCCGCAGTTCGGCTCAGCGAAAGACCCGATCAACATGGCAGGTTTCGTGGCCGCTGGCCTGTTACGAGGCGACCACCCTCAAATTGATGTGGCGACCCTCATGGCGATGTCATCGGATGAACGCCCATTCCTCTTAGACGTTCGGACTCCAAGAGAATTCGCCGCCGGTCACATTCCGGAATCCGTCAATATCCCTGTCGATGAACTGCGATCTCGACTGAGTGAGCTTCCGGTTGGCAGGGAAATCGCAGCCTATTGTCAGGTCGGTCAGAGAGGTTATGTGGCAACTCGAATTCTGCGGCAAAACGGACTCGCCGTCGTCAACGTGAGCGGCGGCTATACGACGTATCGTCAACACTTCCCGGAAAGTAATACATGACCTGTTTCGAACATTCGGACTCCATACCCGATGAAACTGGACTAACGACGGACGGTCCAGTTCTGAGAACAGGGAAGACAGCCTCATGACAATTCGGATTTGTATCGCTGGCGTAACCGGCTGGACGGGAAGTGCCGTTACCCGTGCAATTCTTAGCTCAGGTGATTACGAACTCGTAGGAGCGATTGCCCGGCAGACGGTCGGGCAGGATGTCGGCGAGTTACTTGGGATGGCTGCGAACGGCATTACCGTCGTTTCCGAACTCGGTGATGAACTTGCAGCCAACACAGATGTGCTGGTTGATTTCACGTCGCATGAAACCGTCAAGCGGCGAGCGATTTCTGCACTGAACAAGGGCGTCCGTGTTGTCATCGGCACTTCGGGGCTGGTCTCGGCGGACTACGACGAAATCGAACAGGTCGCTGAGTCGTGTCAATCCGGTGTTGTGGCGGCGGGCAATTTCTCGATCACAGCAGCGTTAGCGAAACATTTCTCCCTACTTGCCACCAGGCATCTCCCGTCCTGGGAGATTATCGATTATGCGTCTGCCAGCAAGAAGGATGCCCCCAGCGGAACAGTGCGCGAGTTGGCCGAAGCGATGGGAGTGGTTGCTCAGAACCATTTGGAAGTTCCCCTCGAAGAGACTCATGGCGAGCGAACGGCAAGGGGAGCATCAATTGGCGGATCGCAAGTGCATTCAATCCGACTCCCCGGACATGTTCTTGGGTTCGACGTGAACTTTGGGCTTCCCAATGAACGGCTCAGCATTCGGCACGAGGCCGGTTCCGGGGCCGAGCCCTACGTTCAAGGAACGCTGGTTGCCGTTCAAAAGGTGATGCAGATCGAAGGGCTCGTCCGAGGTCTGGACAAACTATTGTTTTAGATCGATTGAGGGAGTACGTTCACTCCGCTTCGGCCAACTCACGGGCGACAGTCAGGTAATAGTTCCGGGCCAGTGCATTGACTTGTTTGCTCGCCAGCATCGTCAGCGCTTTCGCCTTGATTTGCTGCGGCTGCCTGCCTGCTGTTTCGAGGGCGATCAGATAGTCAGCAAGCTGCGCGGCCCATTGAGGGTCGTCTGATTCAATCGCTGCATTCGCTGCTGCTGTCAGCTGGTCCGCTCCACCAGCGAGTCGTGCGATCCGTTCCGCCTCCGCCTTCGGAGCCAGACGAAACAGATTCGTCGGGTTTCCGTCGAACCAGCCAAGGTAGCCGTTGAAGATCGAACGAACTCCCCATCCCACGTGGCCGTAGAATGGTTGGAGATAGTCCTTGTCAGCGAGGTGGTTGGGGAGCTCGACATACTCGACAAGTTCGTCGGGCGTCAGTCCTTTGTTCATTCCCTCAACCGTCTTGTCGTGGACGAATTGCACGGCGTCTCGGTAGTCGGTCACGATATCACGTACAGCATTCTCGCCGATGACCGGCAGCGTATGACCTCCAACAAGTGCAGCCGCTTTGTGGTTGAGCAGCTTGCTGAGGCTCTCGGCCCACAACCGGACATTACGATTCGGAGTTCCTCGGATGGCGTACAGGTTCGGGAATGACCGGTAGAAGTTGTCGCCACTGAAAAGAACTCTTTCCCTGGGCAACCAGACGTAGAGTTGGTCGTTCGTTTCTCCGGGCGAAGCAACGAGTTCCAGTGTCACTCCACAGATTTCAATCTGCTTTCGTTCTCCATCGAACGTGTGCGTTGGCATTATGTCTTTCGCCGAGGCGAAGACGGCACCGCCTCGCCTGGGATACTGAGCGGGAGCGATTCCATTGTTGATTCGCTGTTCGGGGGGAAGCTGAAATCCGGCCTGTCTTGCTCCGCGGATTCGCTGGAACGTCAGGCCCGCCTTTGTAAGCGGATCGGCTTCCGAACCGAAGTTTGCATGTGCCCAGATTTGTGGTCGCTCCTTCCCGAAGAATGCCGTTGCCCCGCCTGTGTGGTCGCCGTGGCTGTGTGTGAAAATGATCGCCTTGACCGGCTTGTCCGTGATCTCCCGAAACTTCCTGGCGATTACAGCGCCGCCAGCAACATCCAAACCAGTGTCGATGATGATGACGCCGTCGTTCCCGACGATCATCGACGAGTTCGACACGCTGTATCCGACTGCCGTGTAAACACCATCGGCTACCTCGATGACGCTCTCAGGAAACTGTGACGCCTGCGCCAGGAGTTTCTCCTGCGGCGACTGAGCATGAACGATGCCCTGGGCGCAATAGCTGCCCAGAGCAATGAGCAATAGGATTCGTGTCCATCGGAATTTCATGATATTTTGCTTTCGATACCTGTTTTCGGTCGTCATTCAGACCACCGGTTTCATTAATTCAGGAACGACTTCTTCAATCACTCTTGGGCGACTGCAAGCGATTGACGTGCTTAGCTGAATCTGTCGTTAACGACGACTTCACCCAGAGAAAGCTGGCCACCCTTGGGGCGAGCGGGTTGCGTGGCCTTGCCAACCGAAATCATGAAACCGATCACATGGTCCTCAGGAAGGTTGATCAACCTGGCGACCTCCGCTGGATCGAATCCAATCATTGGGCACGAGTCATAGCCCATCGCTTTGGCCGCCAGCATGATTGTCTGGCCTGCCAGTCCGCTTGATCGCATGGCTTCATCCCGCTGCAACTGCTCCTTGCCCTCATAAAATGGCACCAGCATGTTGACCATCATTTCGGCAACTTCCTTTGGAGCGTTCTTCCAGTAGCGTTCAGGCGATTTCGCCCAAGATTTCAAATCAGCCGTCATCACAATCAGTAGTGAAGCATCAGTGACCTGAGCCTGTCCCCATGCTGCCGCTTTGATTTTCTCTCTCTGATTCTTGTCCCGCACCAGCACGAACCGCCAGTTCTGGATGTTGAACGACGTTGGGCTTTGGATTGCCGCTTCCATGAGTTTCTGAATCTCGTCGTCGGTCAGTTCGTGCTGTGGGTCGTAGTGTTTAACGGCACGTCGCTGGTAAATCGCATCGAAAGTATCCACAGGATTCTCCTTGAGTTGGGGTTGGTTCTTTATCATCTAATTCAGATCAAACAGCATGACCTCAGCAGACTCCGTTGCCTCGATTTTCAGGCAGTCTTCCTGGCTCACAGCGGCTCCATCACTTGTCTGAAGTACTTCGCCGTTCAGACTGACTTCGCCGCGCAGAACTTGCAGCCACGCATGTCGGCCTGCCGTTGGTTTGTGTTGGACAGTCACGCCTTTATCGAGCTTGGCCAGAAAAATGCATGCGTCCTGACTGATTGCCAGTGACCCGAACGCTGCATCCGGGGAAGCGACCAGACGCAACGTATTCGTCATTCCGCCATCGTCAAACCGTTTCTGTTCATAGCTTGGCTCGATTCCTTTACGTTCGGGCAGCAGCCAGATTTGATAGAGGTGAGTCGGATCGGTGCCGGATGGATTAAACTCGCTGTGAGTGATGCCGGTGCCTGCTGACATTCGCTGGAATTCACCCGGACGGAGCACTTCACCATTGCCCATCGAGTCCTTGTGCTCCAGTGCCCCTTCGAGCACATAGGTCACGATCTCCATGTCTCGATGGGGATGCGTTCCAAATCCCATTCCCGGCTCGATCCGGTCTTCGTTCATCACCCGGAGAGAGCGAAAACCCATAAAGTCGGGATCGTGGTATTCAGCAAACGAGAACGTGTGCCTTGCCTTCAACCAACCGTGGTCGGCACAACCTCGTTCGCGTGCTCGACGAATCTGGATCATGATTTGACCTCATTACCTGTTCGCAGAAAAATGACACGACTGTAGTTGACATGTCAGGTAGTAACTCAAAAAAAGCTATTTATCGTCGCTGAGACTTTGGCGGGCCTTCTCCAGCAGCCTGCTCAGTTCTTTGAGTTCTTTGCGAGTAAGTTGCCCCATCAGCGCCTTCTCCAACTCAGTCACCGGTTCGTCCATCTCGTCCAGTAATGTCGCTGCCTTTTCTGTCAGTTCGGTGTAGACGATCCGACGATCTTCCGTGCAACGCTCTCGTCGAACGAGTTCCAGTTTTTCGAGACGATCAATTAGACCAGTCATCGCCGGAACCACCTGGATCATTCGAGAACCGATTTCGAGACAGGGCATCGGCTTGCCTTCGCCTCGCAGTATTCGCAGCACGTTGTACTGAGACGACGTGAGGCCGTACTGGCGAAAGAGTCTGCCGAACCGGTTCTGGAACTGGTCGTTCGTTCGAAGGATGTTCAAGACGGCCTCCTGCTCCGGCGAAGCAAATGGCTGTTTCTTCTTGAGTTCCCGTTGAAGCTGACTGCTGGCCATATCGAATCTCCAGTCATTCTATCTTGCATGTGATTAGGTTACATGTGATGTAGTTGCGTGTCAATCGTTCTTGTTGATACGGGAGCTTTCATGGGACGTCTCATCAGTATCAGGTGTCTCGTGCCATTGTCCGGTTTCAGGGAGATTTCCGAAGACTGACAGTTGCCGGTACATCGACACAGAAATAGCCGACCGGGCATTTCTGTTCCCGATCGGATCGCTGGTCTGCCTTCAGGCTGCCGATGGTTGCAGTACTGCATTTCGGGCTGGTTCAGGTTTATGAAAACTGATGACCGTGAGTATGGTGGCGTTGGCCTGGTAGTAGCCCGCATCGAGACCAGAGAAGTCGAGCAGCATTGGCGCGAGAGTGCGCACGATGCCCACCATGAAATCCATTGCCGAGTGAACCGGACAATGCCCGTTGATCTCGGGCTTGAGCGAATCATTCATTGTGATGACTCCAATTGGTTTGTGTTTCGGTGGAATGAACTTGGAAAAATCGAGGACTACGGTTTGGCCATTTTTGCCTTGGCTGCTCTGAGGATTGGGTACGTGTCCGAGAACACGTAGTCCTCTGCTGCTCCTGAATGGCAGGCGTTGCAGGATTCGGTCTTCATGCGAGCACCTGTTGGGCTGTAGTTGGGGGCCTCGCCGAATCGGAAGAAAGCCCAGCCGCCCGGTTCGTCACTGAACCGTTGCTTGTCTTTCACCATCGCCTCAAGGCTGATGAAGTCGCCTTGGAAATAACCATTGCCGCTCGGCATCGACTTGCCGCCGACTGACACGAGTTCTTTCAGGATCACCGTGCCATCAGGGAACTCGCCCGTTCGCTTGTATGAAGCAAAGCTGACGGGATCGATGTAGACGTTGTGGAACTCGGGGAATGCAGCCTTCCCGTCGTTCATGTCGTTCGGCGTGACCGGTGCTCCGACGAAGACCCACTCATGGTGATCTGCCGGGCGTTTCAACTCACCATCTGGCGAGTAACGAGCCGCTGCCATCATTGGCTTCGACACTGGAACGGCATCGACCGTTTGCGCCGATGCGGACGGCGAATCAGAGGTTCCACATCCGACGACCAACGCTGCGACGGAGCCCGCCGCAAGCAACAATACAAATGCTCCACTTTTCAAGGACTTCATTTCTGCGACCTCCATTTTGGGTGATGACTGTCACTGACCCGCTCAGGTCAGTTGGCATGGTGGTCGCTAAAGCAATGGAGGTGCCAACAACGTGACGACATTGCAAGATGTGTCGTAAAGCGTTTACTTGCAGTCTTTTGCGCCTTACCACCTTGTTTTGGTGACACCGCTTTGGATACGATATGTCGTGCCTTGTGACGAAATGCCGTGAATCATCTGAGGCCGCAGGAGAATTTGAGATGACCAGTTCGCAAACCCAAACTCCCCGACTGCACGTTGATCCTGACGCCACGCTCCGCTCGATCATGGAAGGGACGGCAACGGCCAAAGGCGATCATTTCTTCCGGTCGCTGGTGCAGTACCTTGCTGTCTCGCTGAACGTGAAGGCGTCATTCGTCGCCGAGTTCAACGCTGACCGGACAACGGTGCTGACGCTGGCTGTGTGGGCGGACGGCGAGCACGTTCCAAACTTCGAATTCGACATCGAGGGGACGCCCTGCAAGCGGGTGCTCACGGGGGCGATTCAGCACTACGGGGATGACATTCAGCAGACATTTCCAACCAACGAGCTACTTCGACAGCTTGAGGCTCGCAGCTATCTGGCGATTCCGCTGACTGATGACGCCGGAGAAGTTGTCGGACATCTCGCCGTCATCGACGACAAGCCACTCGAAGCCGACGAACGGGAACTTTCGATCTTCCACATCTTTGCGGCACGTGCGACGGCGGAACTTGTCCGGCGTCAGGCGGAAAGGGAGCTTGATGACAGTCTCAGGAGAGAAGTCCGGCTACGAACAGAAAGACAGCGAATTGAAGCCGAGGTTGCCTATCTCCGGGAAGAGTTGCGTGCCCGGTCTGACTTCTCTGAGATCGTGGGCGAGGGCGACGGCATCTGGAAAGTGCTCCGAAACATCGACATGGTGGCTCCGACTGACAGCACCGTGCTCATCCTTGGAGAAACGGGAACCGGAAAGGAACTCGTGGCGAGAGCCATCCACCGCAACAGCAAAAGAAGCAATGGTGCGTTCGTCAAAGTGAACTGTGCGGCGCTTCCCGAATCGTTGCTGGAAAGTGAACTGTTCGGTCATGAACACGGAGCGTTTACCGGGGCAACTCAGCAACGGACGGGGCGATTCGAACTGGCGGACGGAGGGACGATATTCCTCGATGAGATCGGCGAGATGCCGCTGCCTGCTCAGGCAAGGTTGCTTCGAGTGTTGCAGGAACAGGAGTTGGAACGAGTCGGCAGCAGTCAGACCATACGGATTGATGTGCGAGTCCTCGCAGCCACAAACAGAAATCTTCTTGACATGGTGGATGAAGGGACGTTTCGGGAAGACCTGTACTACCGCCTGAACGTCTTTCCGATTCAGATACCCTCGCTTCGAGACAGGAAAGAAGACATCCCGACCCTTGTGCGATTCTTCCTGACGAAGCTGTCGGGACGACTTGGGAAGGTCGTTGAGAACGCTCCGCCCGACGTGATAACCACACTTCAGAATTACTCGTGGCCGGGCAACGTCCGTGAACTCGAAAACGTCATCGAAAGGGCAATGATCCTGACAACGGGCGACTCCCTTCAGCTACCAGCCGGTGTGATTCCAGCCCGTCGAGGCCGGTCGCCAAAGAATCCAGCACTTCGCCCGCTTTCGCTCGTTGAAAGCGAACATATTCGTGCTGTACTCGACCATACAAACGGCGTGATTGCCGGTCCTCATGGAGCAGCAAAGATTCTCGAAATGAATCCCAATACGCTTCGAAGTCGGATGGAAAAGCTCGACATCAAAGTGGAACGCTCTCATGACGCCTGAACTGCGAGTCAAGCGAATCTACGACGAACCATCGGAGGACGATGGCTTCCGCATTCTGGTTGACCGGCTCTGGCCAAGAGGTGTGTCCAAGAAAGCCGCTGCCATTGACCTCTGGGCAAAAGAACTGACTCCATCCAACGAGTTACGCAAGTGGTTCCATGCCGAGCCGAGTCGGCATGAAGAGTTTGCCGCAAGGTACATGGCAGAACTCGACTCCCGCCATGCCTCGATCATGAAGGTGATGGACGCCATCGATGCTTCGACAGTAACGCTCGTCACGGCAACAAAAGACATTGAGCGTGGTCACACTGCCACACTTGTTCGCTTTCTCAGCGATGCGATGTAGCAGCCACAGACGGTTTTGCGTCGGGCCGTATTCGTCCTTCAAATCGAGGCGATTTGTGACGGACAGCGGTGTTTCTGGCCTGGTGATTATTAGGGTCGGCTTTTCACGGCTTTCATTAGATTGCGTCCCGACAGAATTCGCAGAGTGATTTGAAACTCTTGCAACCAGATTGTCGCAAGTGAGTCGGCGACCGGTGCGAAGGCACACACACAGGGTGGTGCTCAGTCATAGGTTCCGGCGATCCCCGCTTCGGATCATCAAAATTTCTGCACGATCAATTCGCTGAAACAAACTTTGCCACAAGAAACAGTCAATGTTGTTTGCCATATTCGTTCACGGGTTGTTGATGAGAAGCGATCTATTGGGGCGTGTTGAGTTTGCCTGGTCGGATTGTCTAAGTCGCGAACGGCAAGCATTTCGTTTCAGTTGGCGGCTGATTCTGTTTCGTCATAGCATCGGGCCAGAGCCTGGCCGTGTGCTAATGCTGCCGCGCTTAACCGTGCTTCTTCACATTGAGCTAGCGTCAGGAATCCGAATGACTGAGCGGAGAATGGACTACCTTGCAAAAGAAAACGTCGATACAGAAACCCAAGAGTTCGAAGCACTCATCGAAGAAAATAACGTTCTGCACCAACGCGCATCACAAGAGGAAAAGTTGCTTATCACGAAATTCGAGAAGTACATGCGATTCTCGAACTGGTGACCAGCCCCAAAAAGTACGGACCTCACACCCTGCTTGATGGGATGTTTAGCCCGCTCACTCGACTTTGAATCGATCCTTCAGGAATCCGGAGTCCAGATTCGACTTGCGGGTTGTTCGGTAGTTTTACCGGTTCGCGGTTGGCGGCGGGCTTTCAGGCGGACGTAGGGGGCGATGTAGCGGCCTCGGTGGCGGAAGTGGCCGGGTTGGGCGTTAGGGTCGCCTCGGTAGGGTTCTCGCAGGTCTTCCAGAACGAAGCCTGATCGACACAGTTCGCCGACAAGCTGGTCCCAGCGGTGCAGGTACTCGACGGCCCCTGGCTCTCGATAGGAAACGTCGGTCGTCGCAGGCAGCGCGCCTTCGTGGTAATACTGGATGCCGATCACGTAGTTGTCGTGATGGTCTCGGCGGACAATCTGCAGGCTGGTCGGCTGCTTGTGCTGGCTGATGTAAAGAGCGTTGTCTTTGGAGACGCGAGCGATCTCGCGGTAAACACGACCGATGTCTGAGACGTAGCACGTGCTTACCGGCTGGTGCACGATGTCGAAGTACGCGTCGTTGAAATCCGACAGGTCGTCCATCGAGGTTTCGACACAATTTACCTTGAGGTTCCGTCGTTCGGCTTCGCGCTGGTCCAGAGCGAGCATCGACGGACTGAGATCCACGACGGAAACGTTGGCTCCGGCGGCAGCGTAAAGAATCGATTGCCAGCCGCCTCCGCCGGCCAGGCAGAGCACGTTCATGCCGGAAACGCTCGACGGAAGCCAGCCGCGAGTTTCGAGCGTCTGCAGCGGATTCTTGAGTTCCTCGTCAGTGGCGACGTTGGCAAACTGGCTGCCCGTTTCGGCCAGGCGATTCCATGCCGCTCGGTTCTGATTGACGTTGGTCATGACGGTTGCCGACTTTGTGAACGGGCTTCCTGGAATCTTCACGTCATGCCCGCGAAGGCTGGCACCCAGTTGCGAATGTTCTTGCTGGGTTGTCGCCGGCGCGGGGACGACGGATGTTTGTGTGCCACTGGCTTCGCCGGTGTTTAGACCGACGAGCCAACCTGAAATGCACTGGCAGAGCCAGTGGCACACTTGGCGTGACCGCTTCTGTTGCCGACTACGAACTCTGAACGATGGCAGCGGTGAAGGCGACGAGGTCGCCTTTGGCTCGTGAGGCTTCAGCCCAGGCGTCGAGCTTGCCGGTCTTCGTGCAGAGTTCGGCGAACGAGAATGTTGGCTCGTCCAGAAATCGTAGATGTTTCCCCGCGATTTCCATGGCCTGCTCAAGATGACCGCAGCGAACCAGCAGGTCGACCATCACGTACGCGATCATTTGCTGATCGGGCTCGTCGGGTTCGGCGTCAAGTTTCTGCTGGAAGTACGCCATCGCCTCGTCGACGTTCCGGCCGAGCAGCACGTTCAGGAAGTGCTGGTGTGACGGGTAAAAATCTTCGAACGGTGCTTCGCCGGGGTACTGAAACTGCGTGTCGAGGTTGCAGCCGTACTCGGCCAGCTGTACGGCCTGTTCGAGTTCCGGCGTGCCTGGATCGAGGAACCTGGCAAATCTGACGACCGAATTCAGATGCGACACGTCGATATGGTAGTTGCCTTCCTGGAACAGCCACTCGCGTCCCATGATCAGCTCGCGAAGCGTGGGCTCTTTGGCGGCCGGCGGTAGAGGCATGCGGCGTTCGACTTCCGATTTGACCGTCATGATCAGTTCGTCATACAGATGCTGCACGATCATCGCCGCGGCCTTTTGACGGTTTTCACCGTCGAGCCCCTGCATGGCCTGATCCATCGCGGTGATCGTGTTGCATGTTCCGTTGGACTGGAGCAGGAACTGCAGACCTCGGACGGGGTTTGCCCCCTCGTACAGTGCGATGTTGATCAGCTCCTGAGATTTCTCGTAGTCGTCGGGCAGCGTTGCTGTTTCGAGTGCTTCGGAAATCGCTTCAGGTTCCTGGATCGTCCGGAAGTAGACCCACGCTTCGCCGAGCTGGTTGTTTTTCAGAAACAGGTTGCCGACTTCTCGAGCACTGTCGACGTAGTATTTTTCGAAGTCGACTCGCTGATCTGCCGGAACATCGTCCAGCGACGTTGGATGCAGCAGCGGCAGACCCAGTTCGTTTTTCTTTCTCATCAGCAGTGCGTCGAACACGCGGTGATAATTCTTCTCGTTACGCAGAGTCTCGATCAGCAGGTCGATCGCCGCCTGAGGGCCCTCGGCAGACTTCAGCTCGGCAATTCGATCAAAGGCGGTGGTCATGACGACTCCTGTTGGGGTATCTCTGGTCCGGTTGAGACATCTCTGGTGGGAACGGTTCAGCCGCAGATTCTGGAGCGGCGAACCTTTGTGGCATCGGCGGGTCCGGGCAATCCGGCTAGTATGCAGCCCTCGGATCGAGATTGCAAAATACGGGCATTCTGACTGGATTAACCGCAGAGACACAAAGCTGTGGAGTTCACATTGGTAATCTCCCTTCCTCTTTGTCTCTGTGGTTAAGATTACCTGCCCGAAGACTGATGAATGAGCCACGGATTGGTAAAGGATGCTTCGTGGAGACATCCGTGTTTATTTCGTGTAATCCGTGGTTCTTTTTCAGGATGGGTATGACTGTTGGCGGCTTTCGACGTTCGAAAATTCAGAGTTTACAAATGATTTCGAACGGTTTCTTACGGAGTGCTCGTGGCAAAACGCGGTAAGAACAAACAGAAACAGCGGGTGGCTTTCCGAAAGAATCGCGGGAAGCGGTCACGGAACGACAACAAACTGACGCGCGAGGCGGCGGGCATTGCCGACGCCGACGATGCCGAAGGCGCTCGCGTGGAAGATCTTCCGTCGGCAGAGCGTCTGTCCGGCAAAGGCGATCTGACTCGATCACGAACGGTCATCGTACAGGACACGGACGATGAATCCGGAGCGTTGACGATCGAAGTCAACGAAGCCAGCTGCCAGAAAGGGCGAGTGCTCAGCGCCACCGGCCTGAATTCGATTGTTCAGAACGACGATGGCGAGAAGTACGAATGCACCGTTCGGCGAGTCGTTCGCACGATGTCACGCGACGCTCGCAATGCAGTCGTTGCTGGTGACATTGTGCTGTTTCAGAAGCTGGACGAGCAGTACGGCGTCATCGAGCGGGTTGACTCCCGCCGCAGCACGCTTTCACGAGGCAGCAAGCGGCACGAGCACGTGATCGTTTCGAACGTCGATCAGGTCGTGATTGTCATGTCGGCCGTCGATCCGGTTCTCAAGCCCAGCCTCATCGACCGGTTCATCATCAGCTCGGCCAAGGGCGGCACGGAAGCAATCGTCTGTATTAATAAAGCTGACCTTGTTGACCCGGTCGAACTGCAGCCGGTACTCGGGCTGTACGGCCAGCTCGGCTACCAGACTGTTCTGACAAGTGCTGAAACCGGCGGCGGTATACCGCTGCTGCGAAACCTGCTCAAAGGAAAGCAGTCAGTCTTCACCGGCCAGAGCGGCGTTGGAAAATCGTCGCTGCTCAACACGATTCAGCCGGGTCTGGCACAGCCGACCAAAGACATCAGCACCTGGACGCACAAGGGAAAACACACCACTCGGCGAGCGATTCTGGTTGCTCTGGAATCCGGCGGCTGGGTCGTCGACACTCCAGGCATTCGGCAACTCGGCCTGTGGGACGTCATGCCGGAAGAAGTCGAGGGTTTTTTTGTCGAGTTCCGCCCGTTCGTCGCCCTGTGCCGATTCCCGGACTGCTCACACACCCACGAAACCGGCTGCCGCGTGAAACAGGCCGTTTCCGATGCCCTGATCACGAGAACCCGCTACCACAGCTACCTCAGAATCATGTCCGGCCAGGAAGAAGACGAGTAATCACGTCTCGGTCGCCAGGCCCGGCATCACGATTCATCTTGCCCGAAATCGCCACTTTGGCTCTGCTACCGCGTTCGGATCGGCGATTTCCGCTCTCACAATCGCGACTTGATGGTTTTATCGAAGGAGCCCGCCATGGATCGGCAGGGTAGAACATATCGACACGGACGAAATTTGACCGTCCTCACCGCCAGCATTCTTCTAATTCTGGTGCTTCGCTGCGAGTTTGTGTTTGCCGAGCCGATTTCGGTCAGCGAGCCAGCCAGCGAACAGCGAGTGTTTTCTGTCCGTGCCAGGCTGCAGGTCAGCGGCCAGATCGAAACGTCATCGCAACCGGCTGCTGCGTCTGGTCAAGCGGCCGCAGCTGCAAAGCCCGCTGGATTGAAACTGAACGTCGATGGCAAGTTCAGCTTCCTTGAACGTCGCCTCCCGGCTGGCGGTCAGGATGCGGACGCCTTCCGAACGTTGCGACGTTACCAGCTGGCCGAAGCCGACATCACGATCGACGGTCAGAAAACGGTTAACCAGCTTCCGAGCAACGCTCGGCAGATCGTTGCTGAAGGAACGAATACCGGAATCCGAGTCTGGTCGCCGGACACTCGCATGTCCTACCTGGCGACCGAACTGCTGAGGTCGCCCGGCGACAGCCTCGCTCTGGCTGCCCTGCTCCCGACGACGCCGGTGGAACAAGGATCGAGCTGGGAACCTCCCTACTGGACGCTGCCCATGCTGACCGGCATCGAAGCTGTTTCGAAATCCAGCCTGAAATGCGAAGTCAGCAAAATCGACGATCAGTACGTCGTCATTCTGGTTTCCGGCGGCGTGGAAGGAGCGACACTCGGAGCGTTTGCCAATATCACGATCGAAGGTCAGATCGCCTGGGACCGCAAAGCCGGACATATTCGCCAGGCAAAGATTACTCAGAAGGAAAAGCGAACCGTCGGAGCGGTCAGTCCGGGCATGAATGTCACCGCGACGGTCTACGTCGACCGGCAGATCTCTGGAGTGAAGGGCGGCCTGACAGACTCGGCCACCGATGCCATTCCCATCAGCCCGGAAGCTGACCAGCTCGTACTGGCGTTTTCGTGTCCCTGGAATTTGACATTCGGCTGCGATCGTGACTGGCACGTTTTTCATCAGACCAAAGACGTCGCCGTGCTGAGGTATCTTCGAAATGGAAGCCTCATTGCACAGTGCAACGTCTCACCAGTTCCGCCAGCGGCAGCGGGAAGCCACACTTCTGAGCCGCAGTTTCAATCAGATATTCAGACGGCTCTCGGAAGTCAGTTCCGCAAGATCGAAAAGGCCGAGCAGATTCCGACAACCGACGGACGATGGTTGTACCGGGTGACTGCTACCGGAGTCGCCCGCGACGTCCCAATGCACTGGTTCTATTACCTGTGCGCTGCTCCGGATGGTCGACAGGTCGCGTTTGTGTACGCGATTGAAAGCAAGCTTGTCGAACAGTTTGGCGGTCAGGACATCGCCCAGGTGAGCAGTCTGCAATTCCTGCCGGGGACAACGTCGACGGCCGCGAGGACCGGACCGTAGGGACGCCACAACTGTAGGGTAGGCACCGCCCACCAGAACAAAGGATCGTCAGCCATCGTGAGTGGTGGGCAGTGCCCACCTTACGGAATGTCACGAGCGGATCGAATCGAAGATCGCTTCGCCGGCGTAGCCGAATTCGTTGCTTTCTGCCAGGCGGAGCAACTGGTTGTACTTCGCCAGACGCTCGCTTCTGGCCACCGATCCAACTTTCAACTGACCAGCTCCCGTCGCGACGACAAGGTCGGCGATCGTCGTGTCTTCGGTCTCCCCGCTTCGAGCGGAAACGACCGGCCAGTAACCATTATCCAAGGCCAGCTTCAGCGTTTGCAAAGTCTCGGTCAGTGTCCCGATCTGGTTCAGCTTAATCAGAACGCTGTTGCCGACTCCGGAGTCAATGCCGCGTTGCAGCCGCTCCTGATTCGTCACGAAGAGGTCGTCGCCGATCAGTTGAACTCGGTGACCAAGTCGCTGCGTCAGTACCTGCCAGCCTTCCCAGTCATCTTCGTCAAGTCCGTCTTCGATGCTGATGATCGGGTAACGGTTAACCCAGTCTTCAAGCAGGTTGACGACGTCCGCGGCGGTCAGTTCTTCGTCGCCGGTCGCCGCGAGTCGGTACTTGCCCTCGTGATGAAAGTGCGAACTGGCAACGTCCAGACCAATGCAGACGTCCTCGCCCGGTTGAAGTCCTGCGGCTTCGATGGCGGCGACAACGAAATCCAGCGCATGCTCATTCGACGACAGCTTTGGCCCGAATCCGCCTTCGTCACCAACGAGCACGCCTTCGAATCCCGCCTTCATCAACAGTTGCCCAACGTGCTGATAAACCGTGACGATCCACTCAAACGCCTGCGGATACGAAGTCGCTCCGACGGGAAGAATGAGGTAGTCCTGGAAGTCGAGATTGCCGCCAGCGTGCTTACCTCCGGAAATCATATTGACCATTGGCAGCGGCAAAGCCGGAGCTGCGCCCAGACAGACCGTTCGTTTCGACGAGTCTGATTCGGTAAGGGTGCCACTGCCCCCCGAATCGTGCTCTTGCCAGGCTTGGCGAAACTGATCGACCGGTCGAACATTCCTGGCTTCGGCTGCGGCATAAACGGCAGCCAGAGACACGCCAAGAATCGCGTTCGCGCCGAGCCGCGACTTGTTCGGCGTTCCGTCGAGTTCGATCAGCAATCGATCAATCACTTGCTGATCAGCGGCGTCTTTACCAACGAGTTCCGACCGAATTTTTGTGTTCACATTTTCGACAGCTTTGCGAACTCCGAGTCCCTGCAAACGCTTTGCGTCGCCGTCGCGAAGTTCGAGTGCTTCGAAAACGCCGGTGCTCGCCCCGCTGGGAACCATCGCCCTGCCCGGTCGAGAGCCTTTGCAGGCAATCTCAACCTCGACGGTCGGTCGCCCGCGACTGTCGAAAACTTCTCTCGCGTGAACTGTCTCGATTTGAGTCGACGTCATGGATGAGATCCAAAGCTGAGCCGGTTCCAACCGGTCGATATGCACAAGTCAGTCCGGCGGAAACCGGTGAGATGCAGATTCGTGATTCAGTCGAGCATCGTAGTTGAACGCTGTGTTTTTTTCGTGCGAGCGAGACTTTGCGAAAGTGTTCGCTGAACGATGTTTCCCAAAGGCAGCTCCATGCAACAGGACGCCTCGCAGGCGAGTGGCAGCTCGCCATTGCGACTTCTCGAAATCACTGACGTCGTCGACTCAAATCTGGTTTCGCAGTACGCTGGAACAAACTTCGGAAGGGTCACAGTCTCTTCCGTTTCGCGGATTTCAGTCAGCCCCCGTCAGTGCTCAACATCATTTCGGACGATACTTGTGCCTCATCCTGGAATCATTGTACTCGGCTCGGTGAATACCGACCTGGTGGTCAATTCTGCTCAACTTCCGGCCGCTGGCGAAACTGTTATCGGCGGCAGCTTTTACAAGGCGAGTGGCGGCAAGGGAGCGAATCAGGCGGTCGCTGCGGCTCGAACTTCCGGCCAGCCGGTTGGCTTCATTGCGGCAGTTGGCAATGACGATTTCGGCAAGGGAGCGATCAGGCAACTCCGCCGCGAAAACATCGCCACCCAGCATATTCGCATGATTGATGACCAGCCGACCGGAGTGGCGTTGATCATGGTCGACGAACGCGGCGAGAATCAGATCAGCGTAGCCTCGGGAGCAAACGCTTTTTTAACTCCGGAAGACGTTACCAGCATTTCCGACGAATTCTTCTCCGAGGCAAGTGTCTTTGTGGCCTGTCTGGAATCGCCAATTGAAACCGTCATCGCCGGTTTGAAACGTGCGAAGGCAGCCGGGCTGACAACGATTCTCAATCCCGCACCTGCTCACGAAACGGCGTGCGATCGCGAGGTTCTGCAACTCGTCGACGTCCTGACGCCCAACGAGTCTGAAGCCACATTCCTCAGCGGCTGGGACGAAATGAAAGACCTCGAGGATGCCTGCATCTGGTGCGAACAGCTTCAGCAGCGAGGCAGCCAACGGATTATCATTACTCGCGGCGACAAAGGCTGCATTCTGAAAGACGATTCAAGCGACGTCTGTCTGAGTCCGGCTTTTGTCGTGAACGCTGTTGACGCAACCGGCGCCGGTGACTGTTTCAACGGAGCACTCGCTGCCGGACTGGCCGAAGGCAAAACGCTGATTGAAGCCACCCGGTTCGCGATGGCGGCGGCCGCTTTGTCAGTCACCCGGCGAGGAGCCATTCCTTCACTTCCGACCAGAGAAGAAGTTGAACAGTTTCTGGCCAGCGATCCCGAGCGGTCGCAACTCGCCCTTTGAACTGTCACCCGCGTCATCAAATTCGTTCTTCGGCCTCCCCCATCGATCGGTCGAGACACTACACTGCGACGTTCGAACATTCTGGTTAAGAATGCTGGAGGCTGCGGTGCTGCATAAAATCTTCGTTGTTGTTCTCAGTTGGTCCGTTGCGTTTTCGGCGTCAACGTTGCTGCACGCGGCCGATGACGAGCTGTTCGCTCCACTGTCTGCTGAGAAAGCCCGGGCTCAAACGCTCGACTGGGCGTCGGGACAGGGTCTGAAAGATCGAGCGATCATCGATTCGATCGGAAAACTGTGGTCTCCCGGAGATGCTCAGAAAACACCGGCGGAACTCCACAAGCTGACTGTTCAGACTTTTGCTCTGGCAAAGCCGCCGGTGGCCGAACTGCTCAAACAGTGTCACTTCGGAATTCTCGCCGCGCCAACGTCACCGCTGCTTGAAGGCGAGGCCAGCGACGATTTCTTTTCGAACAATCTGCGAGCTTACGTCGGCACGTTTCTGGCACAGGCCGAGTTCTTTGACGAAGCTCTCGTCCTGTTCGAGCAAACAACGCCTCAGCAACTGGTCGACCCCGCGTCGTACTTCTTTCACAAGGCTGTCTGCGAACACCGGCTGCTTAAAGCGAAAGAAGGTCTTGCGACGCTGAAACAGCTTCTGGAAAACACATCGGACGTGCCGGTGCGATATTCGACGGTCGCCGACCTGATGAAGGCAGATCTGGAGAAGCTCAAAGAAAAATCGCTCGACGAAGTGTCGCGAATGATGTCCGACGTTGAGCGGCGGCTGAAGCTTGGACGCGGCGGGGCAAAGGTACAGAAGACTGAAGAGGAAATCGTCGCACGGCTTGACGAGCTGATTAAGAAACTCGAACAGCAACAGCAGCAACAATCGCAAAGCCAGAGCGGCAGCGGCCAGGGCGCTCCTGAAGCCGCCCCGGACAGCATCATCAAGGGCTCAACGGCGCCCGGCGAAGTCGACGAACGCGACATCGGCAAAAAGGCTGGCTGGGGAGCGTTGCCTCCGAAGCAGCAGACTAAGGCCAGAAATCTGATCGACCGTGAACTGCCGCCGCACTATCGCAACGCCATCGAGCAATACCTTCGCAAACTCGCCACGCGTCCGGAATCCCGCTCACGATAACTCTCCCAAAGTAACGGCCTGAAGGCTCAAGGACAGATCTGATGACGGCATCAGCAGCGATGGTGCTCCTGGCAATGGTGAGTGCTACTCCGGTCGAGATCTCGACGATCGACGGCGCGAGGCATGCTGGAACGCTCACGTCGGCCGACGCCGATTTCTGGAAGGTTGAATCGAACGGCAAAGTTGTCGACGTGCCGCTGTCCAGCATTCTGGAAGCACGATTACCGGCCAACGGGGAAGCGTCTCCGGCAGCACTTCACGAAACTGTTCTGACAGACGGTTCCCAGATCGGCACCCGAACTGTCGCACTGGCCGGAGACAGGCTGACGATCGCAGCAGCTTCGACTGAATCGATTCAACTTCCCAGGTCGGCTATCGAGAATATTCGTCTGGCCGAATCGCCCAGCAGCGTCGACGACCAGTGGACGGCGCTGCTCGAACGCGAACGTCGCGAAGACTGGCTTGTTTTGAGGAAACAGGACAAGCTGGATTTTGTCCCCGGCGTCATCAGCGAAATCAACGAGACTCACGTCGTACTTCTCCTTGACGGCGATAGTGTTCCGGTGCCGAGGCCGAAGGTTTTTGGAGTCATCCTGCGACAACGACAGACCGAAACAGCAAGACCTGGAGGCATTATCGAGCTTGTCAGCGGTGACCGGCTGGCCGTTCAATCAGTCAGCAGCAAAGGCGATGATTTCACGCTGCATCTGACAGCTGGACCATCGATCGTTGTTCCGATACTGAGTGTTCGATCTGCCGACTTCAGCGCCGACAAGCTGACCTGGCTGTCGTCACTCAAGCCGCGAGACATCAAGCACGAATTCCGATTCATCGACCCCGCAGCGGCCATGAAGAACGATCAGGATGTCTGGGGAGACGAGCTGCGGCTCGGCAACCAGACGTTTACTCGCGGTCTCTGCATCAGATCAAAAACCGTCGTGCAATATCGATTGAACGGTGATTACAGCCGGTTCGTCGCGCTGATGGGAATTCAACATGGTTACGCTGGCGATGTCCACGTTCAGATCTCAGCGGACGGTCAACACCTGCTGACCCAGGATGTTTCTCCTCAGGACGAAGCTCCCTTCAAGATCGACCTGAACATCTCAGGAAAATTCACGCTGGAAATTCTCGTTGACTACGGGAAAGTCGAAAGCGACATCGGTGACCACCTCGTCCTGGCTGAGGCTCGACTTCTCAAGTAGCCATTACTTGCAGATCTGACGCAAGGTCGCAGAGACGCTAAGCAATGCAAAGATTCGGAATTCTCAGTGCAAACTTACTTCCAACCCCGTTTCACAAAAAAGACATCCGTTATGTCGATTCCGAGTAAGATCTTTGCATCGACAGCCAGCGACGTGCAAAGACCATTCACTTTCTGTGCAAATCTTTGCGTCTCCGCGTTTTGGCGTTCGACAATCTCTGCTGCCTGCCTTGTCTTATTGGCCACTGGATTTGCCAGCGCCGCGGACGCAATCGTCTCAAAAGCTGAGCAACGCCGCGTTGACGTGCTGGAGAAAATTTCGCCCGCCGTGGTCGCCATCTTCGGAAACGGTGGACAAGGCGGCGGGTCAGGAGTTGTCATCAGCCCGGACGGGTACGCTCTCAGTAACTTCCACGTCACCAGCGGTTCTGGCGAGTTTATGAAGTGCGGACTGAACGACGGAGTCCTCTACGACGCCGTCATCGTCGGCATTGATCCAACCGGCGACGTCGCACTTATTAAGTTGCTGGGCCGCGACGACTTTCCATTCGCCACCGTCGGCGACAGTGACAAAGTCCAGGTCGGCGACTGGGCGTACGCCATCGGTAATCCGTTTCTGCTGGCGACGGACTTTCACCCGACGGTGACTTACGGCATCGTCAGCGGCGTGCATCGTTATCAGTATCCTGCCGGGTCATTTCTCGAATATGCCGACTGCATTCAGGTCGACTCCTCGATCAACCCAGGCAACTCTGGCGGTCCGCTGTTTAACGACGACGGCGAACTGGTCGGCATCAACGGACGAGGCTCCTTCGAAAAGCGAGGCCGAGTGAACTCAGGTGCCGGCTACGCTATTTCGATCAACCAGATCATGCACTTTCTGGATCATCTGCGCAGCGGACGAATCGTCGACCACGCAACCCTGGGAGCAACCGTGACGTCAGACGAAGACGGTCGAGTCGTCGTCTCCAGTATCCTGGAATCATCCGAAGCCTACCGCCGAGGATTACGGCGGGACGACGAAATCGTCTCGTTCGCCGGTCGGAATATTCGATCGGTCAATCAGTTCAAGAATGTTCTCGGTATTTACCCGAAAGGCTGGCGGCTGCCTTTGACCTACCGGCGGGAGCAGCAGAAGTATTCTATCCAGGCTCGACTGCGGGGCGTTCATACGAAGGCTGAGCTGATACCGAAGGAGCAGCAGGCTCGCCCCGGACAACCGAGAGATCCGCACGAGGACGGTGACAAAGAAAAAGTCGACAACGAAGAGAAGGACACAACCCCGGAAGCTTTCCGGCACATGTTTGTGAAGAAGGATGGCTTTGCGAATTACTGGTTCAATGAGCAGGAGCAAAAGCGGCTGCTGCCGCTCGTCAGCCGCTGGGGCGATTTCGCGAAGCTGAATGGCCTCTGGAAAATTACCGGCCAAAGCGGTGACGGAGACAAATTCGAACTGACACTCAGCGATCGCGGTCTCGGTCTGCAAATGCGAAATGATGTCTACTTTCAGCCACTCGATGGAACCGACTTCTTGGACGAGCCACCTGGCAGCGGCGGGTTACTGATCGCGATGCACCACCTTCGCCTGATGCTGCAGAAGCAGGCCGACGGGTTCTCCGAGTTTTACTACCTCGGCAGCGAACCACTTGACCTGACTGGTGAGAGTGTCGACGTTCTGGTCACCACGTTGACCGGAGTGGAAACTCGCTGGTATTTCTCTCGAAACCCGGCAGCTTTCGTCGGGATGTCCTGCCAGATCACCGAGGATGCCGAGGAATGCGAAATCTACTTCGGCACGGTCGACCAGTTCGAGAACCGATTCTTCCCCGGTCAGATCATCATCCGCTCCGCCGGTCGAGAATACCTGCGTCTGCAGGTTTCACAACTTGACTTTGCCACCACTCCGTAGAGCAGGCCCCGTCTGACGAAGGTGGTCGGGCGAGGCCTGGCGGTTGATGAGAACGCTTCGGCGTACCGAACTGAGAGCTTTCAGCTACAGCAGCGTCTGGCAGCCGCCCCTGATGGCGACTGCCGTCAACGTCGCGCCGATCAGCAAACGCCAGGTTTGCCTGTGTAGCGACGCGACAAGTCAGCTCCGACCCTTTGCTGAAATCCAGTCATCTTTACAGATTCAGATCGGCGAGCACTGGCGCGGGAAGCGTAAATTGCTCGTCGATTTCAGAGGCCAGCGTACTGCTGGAGAAGTTGTCGCTCCCCTGGTTTCCTGCGAGCGTATCCGCACCGCTGTTACCGTTGAGGTAGTCGTCGCCGTCTCCACCGAGCAGGATGTCGTTGCCGCCGCCGCCGCGTATCGAATCGTTGCCGTCTCCGCCAAGGACGGTGTCAGTCCCCGATGCTCCCAGAACGAGGTCGTTCCCGTCCATCCCGGTCATCAGGTCGTTACCCGATCCGCCGTTCACCGAGTCATCTCCGTTGCCTGCATTCAGAGTATCGTTGCCAGCGTCGCCGTTAAGCGTGTCGCGATCATCGCCGCCTCGCAGCAGGTCGTTTCCGTCATCGCCGTTCAAGCGGTCGCTGCCGGTGCCACCGTCCAGCGTGTCGTTTCCTTGTTTACCGCGAAGGTCATCGTTGCCATGGCCACCTTCGATAGAGTCATCGCCGGTGCCGCCGTTCAGCAGGTCGTCGTCGCGACCACCGAGAATCGTGTCGTTGCCGGACTGACCCATGATCGAGTCGTCGCCGGCATCGCCGGACAGGAAGTCGCTGTTGGCTCCGCCAAGAATCGTGTCGTTGCCGTTGCCGCCTGAGATGATGTCGTTCTGCTCGCCACCGTTGAGGAAGTCGTTTCCGTCCCCACCATCGATGCGGTCATCTCCATCCTGGCCGGTGATGCTGTCGTCACCACTTTCGCCCTGGATCGTATCGTTTTCTTCACTGCCGGTGATCGTGTCGTTACCCGCGCCACCTCTGAGTAGAAGAGCAGACCCGTTCAGAGTTGCCCCCGCAGCACTGATGGTGTCATTGTTCAGGCCGCCGTCGACTTCAATAGTCATTCCTGTTGCTGCTGAGAGCGTTCCGACGGTCACGGTGTCGTTCCCGCCGAGTGTCGAAATCAGGACTCGGGACACTGACGACTCAACGGTCGCCGTGTTTCCGCCGGCCGTAATCGTGACGCCCGTGCCCGTCGCTGGCGTTCCAATGGTGACTGTGTCGGCTGCTCCGGTTCCTCGCACCTCGACGGTGTCACCGCCTTCCTGTGACGTGAAAACGTCCTGTCCCTGACCGATCCCCCAGCGAATCATGTCAGTTCCCTGGCCACCATCGACCGTGTCGCTGCCTCCCTGGCCATCCAGTGTGTCGTTACCCGATCCCCCAAGAATTGAATCGTTGCCGGAACCGCCACGGGCAAAGTCGTCTCCCGGACCAGCAAGGATGGTGTCGTCACCAGATTGTCCATTGATGGTGTCGTTACCGACCGCGATCGACGCCATGAAACTGTCCTCGCCGATGATCAGGTCGTTGCCCGCACCACCGAAGATGTTGTCGTTGCCGTCGCCCCCTTCAATGTTGTCATTGCCAGAGTTTCCGTTCAGCAGGTCGTCGCCGGATTCACCCAGCAGTGTATCCCGACCTCCACCACCGAAGATGATGTCGTTCCCGCGGCCGCCTGACAGTGAGTCGTTGCCAAGTCCACCCTGAATGGTGTCCGCACCCGCGACCGTGCTGAACAGGTCATCGCCGAGGACAACGTCATCACCGTCTCCGGCGTCGAGCAGGTCGTTTCCAGCGTCGCCAGTCATGGTGTCATCACCGGCGTGGCCGCGAAGGTTGTCGTTGCCGGCACCTCCGGACAAAGAATCGTTTCCGCCGCCACCAAACACGGTGTCGTCGCCGTCGTCTCCACTGACGACATCGTCACCACCCATGCCGTCGACAAAGTCATTGCCGGTCAGCCCCATGATGGTGTCATTGCCTTCGCCGCCAACCAGTGAGTCGTTCCCTCCTCCCAGGAAGCCAGGTGTGTCACCGAGAATCCGGTCGTTACCGTCTCCGCCATCCACAGTGTCGGAACCGATCGATCCATCGATCGTGTCCTGGCCGTCTCCACCCAGCACGCTGTCATTGCCAGAGCCGGCGTTGATGTCGTCGTCGCCGTCGCCACCGATTAATGTGTCGTTGGCCAGTCCGCCGTTGATGATGTCGTTGCCATCGCCGCCGTCGATTCGGTTGGCACCGTCGAGGCCGGTGATAATGTCGTTGCCGTCACCACCTAGCAGCGTATCGTCGACGTTAAGGCTGCCGGTGATCGTGTCATCACCCGCTCCGCCGTCGACTCTGACCGAAGTCAGCGAGGTGAAGCCGCTGGAGACTACTCCCGAAAGATTGATGAGGTTCGCTCCGTCCCCGCCGGTAACACGAATCCCTCGAACCAGACTGGTCGGAATGTTGGACGTCGAGGTGTCAACCTGCCCGTTGACCAGCACTTGCACAAAGTTCGTATTGGCCGGATTGCGCCGAATCGTGATCGCGTCGTCAGCGTCGGAAGTGGCGATCAGCTCGTTCGCAATGAAGAAAGTCGATACAGAGAGGTTCGTACGATCCTCAAGGACCTGCGTCTGCGACCAGTCTTCAGAGACTGGTCGGCGTCGGCCTTTTGTCCGAGTAACTCGATTGCGAAGTGCTTCCAGCCAGGCGTTAATCTGCATGGGACCCATCCGTGGGTAAGAGAATCCTGCGTCAGTCCACTCGATTGAGTGCCGGAATTGTTCCGGCCGGAGGCTGGCTCGTGAGCAGTGCAGTCGCATCCCGCGGTCGCACAAGTGCTCAAGAGCAAACCGTCCGTTGCAACTATCGACATGTGACAATCGGATTCGCTGACATTGCTGGCAAACGCCCTGGACTTCACCTGACCGGATAATTTTCGGCAGGCGGTAAGGTTGTCCCAGATTGCCTTGCTTGTCGGCTCTCGGGGAACGACGCCCGTTAGATGCGATGCCGCCCGAGTTCGGCGTGGGGCTGTTTTGCCCGGCCTGAAGGCAGACGCTCAGATTTGAAGCGACAAAAAGTTGATTTGCGTCCGCGCGCAAAAACAGCGCATGAGCTGCTGGTTGCAGCTCGATGCGCCGTTTGCACTTCGTCGAACGCCGGGGAAATTCCTGGCAACGGTCTCTCAGGACGCAAAAACTGTTTGCCGGTCGGCAACGGATACTGTGTCGACTCGACCAGCGATCCCCTGACCAGTGATGACTGAGCAAAGTCGGCTGATCAATTCAGTGACCAGTTCGTCGCGTTCGAGGCCAAGCTGCTCCCGGACAATGTCGGCCTCGTGAAGCACGAATTCAGCCAGTGAACCCGTTCCGCGACCGGTTCGAACAACCCGACGAACAAATCGGGCAAGTCCTTCGCCAAACCGAGATTCAAGTTGAGTCGCTGCCATGTCGTCGCCATTAAGACTGGCTTTTCGATAGTTTTCAAATTCAGTTTGGATATCAGAAGAAGTCATCGGAATTCTTTCACATGGAGAAACGAATGAAGTTGTTGCACACAGCGAAAATCGGACTAGACGGTGAGAACTGCCGTGTCGATTTCCGTGGCGGGCCCCCCATCAACTGACCGCATCAGCCGAAGAAGCACCGAGCCACTTGTTCCGGTTGATAACGTTCCTGATATCGCACCGTTCTCTCCATCAATTGAGAGCCCTTCTCCGCTTACGCCGTCGCCCCACTCCAGCCACACCTCTGACAAATCACCGCCGTTTGCCTCGACTTGCCCAGACACCTGAAGTTCGCCATTAACAGCGTTAACAGACACGGTGCCAATCCATGGGATGTTTTCACCGTCAGTTGTGTTTTCATCAGTCATGGTTTCGTCGTACGAAGTCTCGTCATACGAGG
>TARA_R110002072_G_scaffold85225_1_pt1 | contig 113656 bp, 95 predicted proteins | sample TARA_R110002072 | Tara Oceans TARA_R110002072 (sample SAMEA4397118) | marine metagenome | biome: Polar Biome; feature: [SRF] surface water layer (ENVO:00010504); material: water (ENVO:00002006), including particulate matter (ENVO:01000060) such as... | depth 5 m
GGGAAGACCAAGCCTGCACTGAATTGCTGTGAAGTGAGGAGGAGCCGAGAAGTAGAGCAGAGCTCACTTCACGGCTATAAAGTGAGCGAAGTAGTACTTTATAGCCAGATTGAATTAAACTCCCCGGTAATTTACTGGGGAGTTTTTTTATGATACTACCATATTGTGTTTACGTTTTACAAAGTGAAAGGGATCTGTTTCTATATCATCGATTTACTACAAATATTGAAAAGAGACTCGTTGATCATAATAACGGATATACTAAAAGCACATCAAAGCGAATACCATTAAGAATTATCTTCTGCGAATTTTTTTAATCACTTTTAGTTGAAGCGTGTAATGAGTGCATCAATTTTGAGCACGGTGCTAAGAACGGCTTTTGCGGCTTGTCTCACAGATTCTTGTTCTGCCAGATCCATTTGGATAGAGGAGACATCTATATTATTTCCAAGCTCTTTTTTTAAATGCTCAATAGTGTCTTCAGATTTTTTTGAATTTCTATTAAGCATCACAACTTTGGCACCTCTTGACAGTAATATTTTCGCAGCTTCAAATCCAGTACCACTTGTGGTACCGGTTATCACGTATGTTTTGCCGTTTAAATTTTCAATTCTATCCGGTGTCCACCCTTTTTTGCCAAATTGATTTGTTGTCATACCTACTAATTTTTTGTTTCTAAATTTATAGGACAAAGGTAGAATCCAAGGTGACATATCACCTTACACAGATTTTCGAATCTTGTATACTTTTTGGTATAAATAAAAATACTAACCACTTAACAAGCGGTTTATAAAATATTATAGGACGATCTGTACGGTATTGATCGGGTTTAGTTGAGGAAAATGAACATTTTATTTAAGGAATAATGTGCTAGTATTGGTCCTTCAAATTTTCCAGCATGATATCTGTCATTTCATCAAGCGAAAAATTATGTTTCCAGCCCCAATCATTTCTGGCTTCAGAATCATCAATAGTCTGAGGCCATGAGTCTGCTATTGCCTGTCTAAAATCGGGTTCATAGCTAATTTTAAAATCGGGTATATTTTTTTGAATGCTTTTAGCAACGTCTTCAGGATTAAAACTCATAGCGGCTAAATTATAGGCACTCCTAATTTTTATTGCACTCTTTTCCGCTTCCATAATACCAACAGTAGCTTTAATCGCATCTTCCATAAACATCATGGGTAGTGTGGTTTCTGCATTTAGGAAGCATATGTACTTTCCGTGTTTTAAAGCTTTATGATAAATATCTACCGCATAATCTGTCGTTCCTCCGCCGGGTAGTGTTTTATAGCTAATAAGTCCTGGGTAACGAATACTCCTTACGTCCACATCGTATTTATTGTAATAATACTCACACCAGCGTTCCCCCGTTTGTTTGCTAATTCCGTAAACCGTAGAAGGTTCCATTACGGTATGCTGTGGGGTGTCAATTTGAGGGGTTGTAGGGCCAAAAACAGCAATACTTGAAGGCCAAAAGATCTTTTCAATCTTTTTATCACGTGCAAGATTTAAAACGTTAAAAAGAGAATTCATGTTTAAATTCCACGCTTTCATAGGAAACTTTTCTGCTGTTGCAGAAAGCATCGCAGCCATTAAATACACTTCTGTAATTTCGTACTTAATTACAATATCCTGCATTGTCTCATAATCGGTTGCATCAAAAATTTCGAAAGGACCGCTGTTCATCAATACTTCATCACCTTCTTTAATATCACTGGCGATGACTTTATGATTACCGTGTTTATTTCTTAAATATGTCGTTAATTCACTTCCTATTTGTCCTGATGCTCCAATAATGAGGATTCTTTTTTTCATTTCGATAGTGCTAAATTTGGATGGTAAATATAGGGATAATCTCTCCTAATTCTTTCTTAAAAAAATCCTGCATTGGTATTATAAAATATATATTTGTCGAACTTAGTTGGTTACCCATGAAATTTTTTAGTTTTTGTGTTTATATATGTTCGTTTGTCGTGATTTCTTGCGGAAATGCTTCGGAAGAACCCAATGAATCTCTTCAAGATTCCCAAAATACTTCAACACTATACGGAAACAGTGATTTTGAATTTCCAACACTTTCTGAAAACGCCAAGTTTTATATGATACAATGGGGGGCTTTTGATGATTTCGAAACAGAAACGAAAGCGATCAACGGAAGCACCATCGAAGAACTACGCCCAATGTCTGAACGTCTTTTGGCGAGAATAGACTCGCTTACAAAAAAAATTCCCGATACGTTGTTTACTCAACCCATCTATTCAAGAGTAATAGTTGCGAAAACCAGAGCCGAACTCTTACAACAAGAAACTCATAAGTCACGTGTAGATTCGGTTAAGCTTCAAACGTATATAGACGAGATGAATATTGCAGCAAAGAATCTAATTGTTCAAATAAATGAGAAGTTTGAGAAGGACGCAATAGATCTTCAGAAGAAAGATTACGAAGAAAAGGAGTTAGAAAAACAAAAGCGCTTTCTAGATTCTGTTTACAGAGCAGAACTTAGGGATAAAAATGGAAATTAAATGTAACAATTACTAAAAAATGATACTTATACCAAAGGTATAAAAGTTCACTTTTTAGACTTTTCAGAATTAAAACCAAAAACCAATATTAAACATGAAGAAAAATATTTTTAAATCTGCCGCTGTTGTTCTCGCCTGCGCCGCAATGGTGACGGCGTGTAAGAACGACAAAGAGATGGCGAAAGAAGATGACGTAGAAAGAGGTATTATCCTTTCAAATATGGATACGACTGTTAGTCCGAAGGACGATTTTTACAATTATGTCAACGGGAATTGGATGAAAAACACCGAGATTCCGGACGACCAGACTCGATGGGGAGGATTCAATGTGTTGCGTAAAAAAACAGACGCCGATGTACTTGCTATTCTTGACAAAGCAAAGGAAAGCGATAAATACGCTCCAGAAACCGATCAGGCAAAGGCATTGATGATCTTTGAAACCGAATTGGATACAGTTGCAAGAAATGAGGCGGGCATAGAACCTTTAAAGCCGGCTTTAGAAAAAATTGAAAGTATAAAAACATTAGCCGATTTTCAGAAAGTAATAACCGAAGATGCCGTTACGGTATCACAACCATTTATTGGAATTGCAGCTTTCTCAAACCCGAGTAACAGCGCAATGAATTCGGCGTATATTACTCCGGGCGGATTGGGATTACCGGATAGAGATTTCTATACCAACACAGACGCAGAATCGGTGAAGATCAGAGCCCAGTATGTAGATCACATAACAAGAATGTTACAGTTTTTAGGTGATAGCGAAGAAGAAGCCCGTGCCCAAGCTGAAACTATTTTGGCCTTTGAAACCAAACTTGCAACGCCAAGATTAGATAAAGTGGCAAGTAGAGATTTCAGAAACTTTAATAACCCTCGATCTATCGCTGAGGTGCAAAAAATGGTACCCGCAATTTCATGGGAACAGGCATTTAAGGATTTAGGTGTTTCAAAAAAGTTAGACACTGTGATCGTTATGCAGCCAACCTATATGGAAGTTGTTCAAAAAACACTTGCCGAAGGAGATATCGACACATGGAAAACCGTAATGCGTTGGGCGACACTTAATGACTCTGCCGGGATGTTGACCACAGAGATCGAGAAAGCCAATTGGGATTTCTACAGTAAGACATTAAATGGGTCTAAAGCACAAAAGCCGGCAAATGAACGTGCTCTTCAAACTGTAAACGGAAGTGTTGGTGAAGCTCTTGGTAAATTATATGTAGATGAGATGTTTCCACCCGAGGCAAAGGAGAAAGCCGAAAAAATGATCGCGAATGTAATTGAAGCATATAAGGACAGAATTAAAGCCTTAGACTGGATGAGCGACAGCACTAAAATTAAGGCGGTAGAGAAGTTAGATAAGTTTACCGTAAAAATTGGATACCCTGATAAGTGGAAAGATTATTCTGAAATGGAAGTAAAACCGGGGAATACATATTACGATAATATGGTTGCCGTTGGTACCTGGGGTTTTAAAGATAATCTTGCCGATATCGATGAGCCTGTAGATCGTACCGAATGGGGTATGTCTCCTCAAACTGTTAATGCATATTTCAATCCTTTTAATAATGAAATTGTATTCCCGGCAGCTATTTTACAACCACCATTCTACGATTATAAAGCAGATGAAGCAGTAAACTACGGAGGAATAGGAGCGGTTATCGGACATGAAATATCGCATGCGTTCGACGATAGCGGTTCGCGTTTCGATGGGGATGGAAATCTAGTGAACTGGTGGACAGCTTCCGATCTGGAAAAATTCACGGAAAGAGGAAATGCATTGGCTGCTCAGTACGATAGTGTTGAGGTTCTTGACAGTGTATTTATCAATGGAAAGTTCACATTAGGTGAAAATATTGGTGATCTTGGAGGCTTATTAGGAGCCTACGATGGTTTACAACGTTTTTATAAGGAAAACGGAAGACCGGGAGAGATCGACGGTTTAACTCCGGAGCAAAGATTCTTTATGAGTTGGGCGACAGTTTGGCGTACCAAGCAGCGTGAAGAGGCGTTGAGAAACCAGATTAAAACTGATCCGCATTCACCGGGTCGTTATAGAGCAACCGAACCACTTAAGAATATCGATGCGTTTTACGAAGCATTTGGTATTGAGGAAGGTGATCCTATGTACGTAGCTCCCGAGAACAGAGTTCGTATTTGGTAAAATTAATATATAATTAATGAAAGGGATCTGCCAATGGCAGATCCCTTTTTTATAGTGATACTTTGAACTTATAATTTAATATTCTTTCTAGGTTTACCGAATCCACCTGTTTGTAAATTTCTTGTTTTTCTTCTGAATACTTAGGCGGATCTAATCCTATTTCTCTCGCTTTATTCGAATAATATTCTCTTTTAGAAGGATGTTGAGGGGTGACGGCATTGAAGATTTTGCCGAAAGCTTCCTGTCTAATAATTTCTGAGAGAATTCTAATACAATCATCCCGATGAATAAGATTTACCGGAGCATTACCATTGCTTAGATCGGTTCTCCCTGCCAGATAACGAACAGGTTGCCTGTTACCTCCGTACAAGCCGCCAAACCTTACGATAGTGGTTTTTAAGTTCGGGGCATTAAATAAGAGTTGTTCAACCTGAAGCAACTGTTTTCCGGCTTCGGAAGTGGGCTTCGGAAGCACTTCTTCGCTCACCTTTCCTTGTGAATCATCATAAACCGACGTACTGCTAATTAGAACGACGTTATTTACCGAAGCGGCTGTTATTTCCGATCGAAAATAGGACATTTTTAACACGTGATCTGCACCGGTGTTTCTTCTTAAGCCCGGCGGAATCATAATTATTAAAACATCTGCATCGTTCAAAAAACTTTGAGGCTCTCCCGTTACTCCTGTTTCAGAAATTTCTACAGGAAATACGTTAAACCCGCTTTTTTGAAGGGTAGTGGCCTTACTTAATGAAGTCACCGAACCTTTAACTTTATAGCCCAAAAGAGCTAAATGTTGTGCTAAGGGTTTTCCCAACCAACCCAAACCTGCAATGGCAATTGTTTTACTCATTATTTTCGATGAATTTTGGTATCGTGTCCCTAACTGGTCTGCGCAAAGAATCAATAGAAATTGTTTTTCTAACAGCGATGGCATCGGTCACGATAAAGGGTTTTGGCATTGTGTTTTTAGGTCTTTTATTAATAGAAAACAACTTATTCTCAAGTAGGTCGTACGAATATTCGATCACTGTAAAATTCACCGAATGTTCTTTTTGAATAGCATACGATACTTCTAAAGAATCGTTTCCGGATACATAATAACGTAGCAAACCGTTACTTCTGCGGCCGCTATACACGTTGCCGGTACTGTCTTGTGGAACACTTTTACCATTAAATTTAAGCGAATGAAAGGTTAGGGTCGTGTCTGCATACAAATTGATTAAATTTACTTTTCGCTTCGGAATAACGGTAAAGCTTACATTTCTGTAATTTCCGTCTATCGAATCATGGTTTAAAATAGTTTGAAAAGCCGGAATCTCTTTTTTGGGTGCTTCTGAAGCAAAGGTATAACCGGTTTTGTATTTGCTTCCTGCAGCGTTGTTTACGTATTTTGAGGCTTCTTCCGGATTTTCTCCTAAATAACCCTGCGTCCAGGGATCCAGTATTTTATCATAAGTAGTCCAATACGAATTACCCGTATCGGCATTGTTGTAGTAAACCAAACTATTTGGTTTTTGTCTCTCTTCACTAAAATCACTAGTGAAGTGCGCTTTGAGAAAGAAAAATATACTTATTAAGAGACAGGCTACAAAAAGGAAATTTTTCCATCTGTAAAATCCGAAGACCGGTAGTAGCAGCCCAAAAACCAACACTGTGAAAATACAACTTGCAACCAACATTTTTAGTCCCAGGCCCACCGGGAAAAACTGAATGAGCGGTGCAAAAATAAAAAGCGCGGGAATTGCGAGGAGTGTTAGGAGCAGTAAGTTGGGTCTTTCCTGTCTAATTAACAGCCATAAAGAAATAAGGGCAAAATATATTGGAATTATAAAGAATGCTCCCCCTTTAAGATAAAGTAAGAGAGCGGTATTGATTAGAAGCCAGAAAGTTATTGGAGCAATTAAGAAACTGGCAACATTTTCCGGTTTTGTATATTTTCGGTAGGTTTTAAACAGGATCGCCAGCGAAAGAAAGACAAAAAAAGCAATGTATGTATGCCCGTTGTACGTAAATCCATGTTGAATTTCATTGTATTGGGGATAAATTTTCAGAAGTAGCACCCAACCAAAATATCCTATGAGTCCGCATGCCAGTAAGGAGATTAGAAATGGGATAAAGCCTTTGCCTATTACTCTTCCGTTGAGTCTTTTCTTTTTTATTCCGAAGAAAATAAGAAGGATAAATACAACCGTAGCAATTAGTAACATTGGGAGAATCCATGAAAAGGGATAATGGATCATTTTAAGGAAGGGAATATTTACATAAACATGATCTTCATCTGCTTTTAGGTTAGAAAGATCGGCGTCTGCAAAATAATGGATAAGAGGTAATAAGTAGCTTCCCTGGTGTTGCAACGTATTCCTGTCTAAATTTTCAAAATTGTCATTAGCGGTGTGATAATCGTAATGGTCGTCTATAAAAGCAAAAAAGAAGCTGTCGATATCACCATCTTCCCTAAAAACGGTAGAATCGGTATCGTTAGGAAGCATTTTATAGATGCTATACATTAGCGATGATGCAACCGGATACTCGGGATTGGCTTCGACAAAGGCTTTAATAAGATTTGCGTTTCCTCCATTCGTTTCGAGAATCATATTGCTTGGTCCGCCACTTCCTCGTGCTTCGAAGTTTAAAACGAGTCCGACGTTCTCTGCCCACAGGTGTTCATTTACAAAAAGTTTTGCTCCGTCTAAACCAATTTCTTCGGCATCTGTGAAGAGTACAATAATGTCATTTTTGGGTTTTTCGTCACTCGCGAGGTAGGCTCTTAAACTTTCCAATATGGTCACGACACCACTTCCGGCATCGCTTGCACCTAAAGAAGGAACTAAAGCACTGTCGTAATGTGATAGGAGAAGTAGTGCTTTTCCGTTTTCCGATCCTTTTAGGCGTCCCATAATATTTTTGGGCTTATCAAGTCCGCCCCAATTAACGTTGTGAACAAAACCTTCCTGGAATTCGGTTTCGAGACCTAGCGCTGTGAGCTGATCAATTAAGAAGTTCGCTACTCTTTCGTGCTCCGGCGAACCGTGATAATGGGGTGCTTTAGTTATTTCCTTCAGGGGTACAAGAGCCCGTTCTGTAGAAAATTGAGTCTTAGAAATACTCGCCGGAGTACCACTTTGTGGCATTAAACTATAAAAACTGTAATAGGAAAATCCTATAATGAAAATAAAAGATAATATAGCGCTTACTCTTTTCATGGAAGGTTGTTTTGATTTTTAAAAGTACGACTTATTAGAAAAACTTGTTTCAGAAAATAAAATTGACGAGAATGTATTTTAAAAATGACTATCTTAGAGGGAGTTATAAAATTTATCAGGTATGGGTATTAAAAGTTTTATGGGAAAAAGAGCAAAGCCTTCTAAAAGTGTTGCCGAGAATATTACAGTAGCAGATTATATGTCTAAAAACCTTACCACATTTAGACCCGATCAATCTGTATTGGAGGTGATGACCACGCTTATTAAAAATAAGATCTCCGGAGGTCCGGTGGTGAATGAAAGAAACGAACTGGTTGGGATCATTTCTGAAGGAGATTGTATGAAACAAATTAGCGAAAGCCGATATTATAACCAACCCATGGATAATGTAAAGGTGGAACAACATATGGCAAAAAATGTTGAAACTATTGATGGTAACATGAATGTATTCGATGCCGCAAATAAATTTCTAGAATCAAAACACCGTCGCTTTCCTATTCTTGAAGATGGCAAATTGGTAGGCCAAATAAGTCAGAAAGATGTATTGATAGCCGCCCTAAAACTCAAGGGACAAACCTGGAAATAGCTTTTTGAAGTAGGGAGACAGGAGACAGAAAGTGAGATTAACCATCGGTGATTTTAACACACAGAATATTTAATTTCCCATTTCCCTCTTTACCAGGAGATAGTAATCGTTTTCTAAAGGTAGATACCCTTGATCGTAAAGATAATAGTATACCGATCCGGTTTTGGTAGTATAAATACTAGTAAAATACTCGAAATTAAACCCTAGTCGGAGTAACTTTTCTTTAGTTGTCTTGGTTTTATCTTTTGTGTTAAGTGACTCGAGAATACGGTAATTCTTTCGTAGACGGTTATTCACATTTCGAACTAAATTCTTTCTATCCTTATTAAGTGTGTTGTTATGTGCGTTTCTACACGCATCACTGCAAAATTTCTTGTCGGCTCGACCAATTATTTTACTTCCACATTCAGGACAAAGTTTATCCATTTAATTCAAATCTTAATATGCCCCCAATTTTCTCCAGATTTAATTCGATACAATTGCATTTCTGAAATTCCAAATTGTTTGGCGATGATACGCATCCTTGTTTTGCGATTAGGATCCAGTACTTTTTTCTTGATCATTCTCACTTTTGCCGGTGAGAGTTTAGAAAACTTCGGATTTAAACGCGCTTTTTCTCTTGCTTTTAAAACCGTTGGGTTTTTTTGATTATGTGCAAAACGCTCCTTTTTATTCACATACTGCAAATTTTCAACCCGGTTATCAACCTTGTCATAGTTTTTGTGAATTACTAAGGGTCTTGTTTCATCTGCTTCTAAGAATAGTTCTGCTACAACTCTGTGAACGTAAATAAGATCGGTTTTACCGCTTTCTTTAGTACAGGACCAGGTTTTATAACCGGATAAAGTGTAGGGTGTAAACAATTCGCCCTCCGGATTTTTCTTGTAGGAGATCACTCTTCCTAAATTTGATACTTTATATTTTTCTTTGTGACGCCAATATGGCCTAGAGAAGTCTTTCCAGACTTCACCTTTTAAATTGATAATCATAACTGGGGAGTTTCCCCAAATATAGGAAAGATATTTTTGATTTCAATACCCTCATTAATTTAGGCAATGGCTTAATTGGTTTTTTCTGAAATCTGAAACCTGTAAATCGCCTCGATCTTGAAATACACCCTCCCACTAATCCTTGGATTTAACTGTTGTCTGTTGTCTCCAAAACTGAAAGCAGAAACTCCTAGATCAATTTTATCACCATCGGCATATACTTCATAATTGCTGGTGGCATAACCTAATTTCGCCCTTAGCAGTACACATTTCTGTAGTGCGCTGATCTGTGCGTATGAGGCGAACTCTAAAGAACTTAAATCCACATAAGATGACGATGATTCTTCATCGCCGTATAATCTAAAACTACGGCCAATTCCGAAGTAATCTATCCCAAGAGTGAGAGCACCTAGATCATAATTGATGTCTGCTGCAATAGGCAAAGACATATCCATTTCAAATTTGTTATTCTCACTAAGATAATACCAACCAATAATGGGTGTCGTAAAGAAGCCGAAAGCTTCGGTAGTGCCGTAAAAGCCAAAACGATAAATGAGGTTTTCCTTCTTTTGAAGTTTAAGCAATGCCAATCCCCCCATATAAAAATCGTCACTTTTAATCTTGTTGTAATCTGATGCTATCTTTGGAAGTAATACGATCGTACTACTCCACTTTTCATTGTAGGTAGAAGCCAGCCCTAGTTTCAACGTAGTGCTAAATAAATTGGCGTAATTGTTTTGATCTACACCCGAATATATAATATCCCGGTCATCATCTGGATACAATTGGAGTCGGTTTTTACTGAAAACAACTCCCGTAATGAGCGCATTTTTATCATTGATCACTACCGGAAAGGTCAGGTCGGCTTCGAAAAATTTAACTTCAGTTGAAGCAGAAGCATTATCAAAATTATTGTTGAAAGTCTGTCCGTAGCCAACCTTTAAAAGGTCCACATAATTTTGTGCTTCCGAAGAAAGAGTTATTAGAAGCAGAACAAGTATTATTTTTTTCAAATGTAAAATGCTAGTTTCTGCTAAAGATATAAAAATTCACATATCTCTAACCAACAGCTTTCAAACATCATTTATGTCAACTTTTTGACTAGCCTAATTCTATTAAATTCCTTACTTTTGCGAACTTAAAAGAAGCGATCTATTTATGAGCACGAAATTTAAAGAATACAAGGGATTAGACCTTCCTAAGCTTGGGGAAGAAGTACTCGATTTTTGGAAAAAAGAAAACATTTTTGAAAAGAGTATTTCCATTCGCGAAGGAGCCGAACCTTTTGTGTTTTTTGAAGGTCCGCCATCTGCAAATGGCTTGCCGGGAATTCATCATGTGATGGCACGTGCCATTAAGGATATATTTTGTCGATATAAAACCCAAAAGGGGTATAAAGTTGATAGAAAAGCCGGCTGGGATACCCATGGGTTGCCGATAGAATTAGGAGTAGAGAAAGAATTAGGGATTACCAAAGAGGATATTGGCAAAAAAATATCTGTTGAAGCCTATAATGATGCGTGTAGAAAAGCGGTAATGCGCTATACCGATGTTTGGAATAAAGTAACAGAAGGTTATGGCTATTGGGTAGATATGGAAGATCCGTATGTGACCTATAAGTCGAAATATATGGAAACGGTTTGGTGGCTGTTAAAAGAGATCTATAACAAGGGTCTGTTATACAAGGGATACACTATTCAGCCTTATTCTCCGAAAGCAGGTACCGGACTTAGCTCTCATGAGTTAAATCAGCCGGGTACCTATCAGGATGTGACAGATACCACCGTAGTTGCCCAATTTAAAGCGGTTGTGGAAACTTTACCCGATTTTCTGGCTCGGCAATCTAACGATATCTGGTTTCTCGCCTGGACTACCACCCCGTGGACGCTTCCAAGTAATACGGCGTTGACCGTTGGACCAAAGATAGACTACGTTTTGGTGAAGACTTATAATCAATATACTTTTCAACCTATAAACGTTGTTTTAGCAAAGAATCTAGTTGCAAAGCAATTTACAGGTAAGTATGAAGAAAAGCCCAACGAAGAAATACTGGAAAGTTATAAGCAAGGAGATAAGAAGATTCCATATTTTATTGCTACTGAATTTAAAGGTAAGGATCTTGCAGAAATAAGATACGAGCAATTATTGCCTTATGCGCTTCCAAATGACGATCCGGAAAATGCCTTTAGAATAATCACCGGAGATTTTGTAACTACCGAAGATGGAACCGGAATCGTACATACAGCCCCCACTTTTGGAGCCGATGATGCTAAAGTAGCTAAAGAAGCTTCGCCTGAAGTGCCGCCGCTACTCGTAAAAGACGATAACGGTAATTTGGTGCCACTTGTTGATCTTCAGGGGAAATTTCGTCAGGAAATGGGTGAACACGCCGGGAAATACGTAAAAAATGAATATTACAAAGATGGTGAAGCCCCGGAGAAGAGTGTAGATGTTGAGCTTGCTATTCAGTTAAAAATTGATAACAAAGCGTTTAAAGTAGAAAAGTACGTTCACAGTTATCCTAACTGCTGGCGAACAGATAAACCTATTTTATATTATCCATTAGATTCCTGGTTTATAAAGGTGACAGATTTTAGAGATCGTATGTTCGAGCTCAACGAAACGATTAACTGGAAACCGAAAGCTACAGGAGAAGGCCGATTTGGGAACTGGCTTGCGAATGCGAACGACTGGAACCTTTCGCGTTCAAGATATTGGGGGATCCCATTACCTCTTTGGCGTACCGAAGATGGAAAAGAAGAGAAAGTTATAGGTTCTATTGAAGAACTTAAGCAGGAAATGCAAAAGTCAGTTTCGGCTGGTTTTATGACCCAGGATATTTTTTCTGAATTTGTTGTGGGAGATTTTTCAGAAGATAACTATAACACCGTCGATCTTCATAAAAATATTGTTGATGGTATTGTTTTAGTTTCTGAAAGTGGAAAACCCATGAAACGCGAAGCCGATCTTATTGATGTTTGGTTTGATAGTGGAAGTATGCCGTACGCACAATGGCATTATCCCTTTGAAAATAAAGAAAAGGTTGAAGAAACCTGGCGAAAAGCCGATTTTATTGCTGAAGGTGTAGATCAAACCCGAGGATGGTTTTATACACTTCACGCTATAGCCACTATGATATTTGATGATATCGCATATAAAAATGTAGTTTCAAACGGCTTGGTGTTAGATAAAAACGGACAAAAAATGTCGAAACGCCTAGGCAATGCAGCAGACCCGTTTGAAACCTTAAATACTTACGGTCCCGATGCCACACGCTGGTATATGATAAGCAATGCGAATCCGTGGGATAATTTAAAATTCGACCTCGATGGAATTGCTGAGGTTCGGAATAAATTCTTCGGAACGCTTTATAATACATATAGTTTTTTCAGTTTGTATGCCAATCTCGATAATTTCGATTATTCGGAAGCGGAAATACCCATTGAAAAACGACCTGAAATTGATCGTTGGATCCTTTCAGAATTAAATACGCTTATAAAGAGTGTTGACGAATATTACGCAGATTACGAGCCTACAAAAGCAACCAGAGCTATAAGTGAATTTGTACAGGAAAACCTCAGTAACTGGTTTGTACGCTTAAGTAGAAGAAGATTTTGGAAGGGGAGTTACGGAGAAGATAAAATTTCTGCCTATCAAACATTATTTACATGTTTAGTTACGGTCGCGAAGTTGGGAGCACCGGTTGCACCGTTCTTTATGGACCGTTTGTACAAAGATTTAATGTCGGGCGTTTTAAAATCTGGTGAAGAATCCGTACATTTAAGTAACTTTCCTCAAAGCAATGCGTCTTATGTAAATAGTACTCTTGAGCGGAAAATGCAAAAGGCGCAAACAATATCTTCATTGGTGTTATCGTTACGTCAACGAGAGAAGATCAAGGTAAGACAACCTTTACAGAAAATCATGATTCCGGTTTTGGATGATTCTGAAAAGAGAGAGATAGAGGCGGTTTCAGAATTAATTAAATCGGAAGTAAACGTAAAGGAGATCGAATTAATTGATGAAGGTTCGGGAATCCTGGTAAAACAGATAAAAGCCGATTTTAAGAAATTAGGACCGCGTTTCGGAAAAGATATGAAAGCTGTCGCTAATGCAATTGGTGGTTTTCAACAGGAAGAGATCACGTTGTTAGAAAAAGAAGGTGAGATTTCTATAGCGATTAATGAAAAAAATATTACATTGACCCTCGATGACGTCTTGATCAGTTCTCAGGATATCGAAGGGTGGTTAGTTGCAAATAGCAACGGTATCACAGTTGCTTTAGATGTAACGATCACGCCAAAATTAAAAAACGAGGGAATTGCCAGAGAATTGGTAAACCGAATACAAAATATCCGAAAGGACTCAGGTTTTGAAGTAACAGATCGTGTAGAAGTGACCATACAGGAGGATGAGACTTTAGAAATGGCGGTACAGCAAAATCTGGAGTATATAAAACAAGAAACCTTGACAGAGGTATTACAATTCGAAGATCAATTACCAAATGGTACGGAAATTGCCTTCGATGAGATAACAACCAAACTCAATATAAAAAAACATTAAATTATGTCCCAGGAAGTTAAAAACAGATACTCTGATGCCGAGTTAGAAGAGTTTAGAGCATTGATTACAGAGAAGATCGAAAAAGCTAAGGCGCAGTTAGAATTGATCGAAAGTTCATATAAGAACGATAGTAATAACGGTACCGATGATACTTCACCCACTTTTAAGGCCTTTGATGAAGGAAGTGAAGTTATGAGTAAGGAAGCGAATTCGCAGCTTGCCATACGTCAGGAAAAGTTTATTAGGGATCTTAAGAATGCGTTGATTCGTATTGAAAATAAGACCTACGGAATTTGTCGTGTTACGGGGAAACTAATTAATCCGGAGCGCTTGAAATTAGTTCCGCATGCTACCTTGAGTATCGAGGCAAAGAATATGCAATAGAATTTATAGACTATTTCGAATATATGTAGGTTTTTCTTCGGAATCACCTCGCAATAACACCTACCCATCTCTTTGATGGGTTTTTTATGCTAAACCGAATACTTCTTATTATTCTAATGGTTTTTTCATCTGAAGCATTTTCACAAAAAGTACTTCAGAAGGAATTTGAAATTCAGGATATTGAAAAGCTCACCTTAAATGTGGATGAGGTATTTTCGGTAAGAGTTACCGCTAAAAACACAGATAAGATCCTTGTAATTACCACGGTTCAGGGCGAAAACTATGAAAATGTTGTGGTAAACACTTCCGAAGAAAACAAAAACCTGATCCTAAGTACCGGTTATTCTCCCTTTTTTACATTGGAGAATGATAAATTAGCGGCGCACAAGGTCATCTCGATCGGGATGGAGATCATGGTTCCCCGCGATATGGAGTTGCATTTAAGCTCCATGCTGGCTTCGGTGATCGTAAAGGGAGATTATAAAATGGTCTATATTGGATTGGAAAACGGGAGTTGTAACTTAATAGATTTCTCGGGAAATGCTTCGCTACAAACTAAAAGTGGGTCTATAACCGTTACCGCAAAAGGAAATACTTCCGGAATTGCAATTTCTAAAAGCGGGAGTACTTTAAATGAGCTTCCGGAGCGCGGAAAGTATTTTATAAAAGCTGAAAGCACCACAGGTGCAATAAGTCTATTACAAACCAATTAATATTGCTATTTTTACCGCTTGAAAAATTAGCTGAAACAGCAATAGAATTTCATTATAAACTATGTCCCTAAAAAAATCGATTCTTATTATATTTCTGATTCTACTTGTAGATCAGATCTCCAAGATTTATATTAAAACCAACTTTGCTTTATACGATGAAGTAAAGGTATTTGACTGGTTTAGGATCATTTTTGTAGAAAATGAAGGAATGGCCTGGGGGGCTAAGATCCCAGGTGAGTATGGCAAGCTGGTCTTAACCTTGTTCAGACTGGTTGCGATCGTGGGAATTGGATACTGGTTGTGGGATTCGGTTAGAAAGCACGCGCCTAAGCTGTTGATACTTTCTATCGCTTTCATCTTTGCAGGCGCCATGGGGAATATTATAGATTCGGTTTTTTACGGGTTGATCTTCGAGGACAGTCATCATCAGGTTTCTACCATTTTTCCCGAAGGCGGAGGTTATGGGACACTTTTTCATGGAAAAGTAGTAGATATGCTTTCGTTTCCGCTTTATGAGGGAATTTTACCCGATTGGATTCCTATTTGGGGTGGAAAGATGTTTACTTTTTTCGATCCTGTCTTCAATATTGCCGATATGTCAATTAGCACAGGAGTTGGAATTCTAATTGTCTTTAACAAAAAAGCATTTCCGAAGAAAGAAAAGAAGGTCGAAACCGAAGAGGTTACGCACTAGTTTTACTGAATAAGGCTTCAAAATCTTCTAGATTTAGCGGTTTTAATAGATAATCCGTGACAATTGTACTGGATTTTGCCTTTTCAATCTCGAAAGGATCTATAGAAGAGCTCACTACGTAAAGTGTCGTTTTAATGTCCTTGCTCGATTTTATTTCGGTAAATTTTTTAATAAAATCCCATCCATCCATAATCGGCATATTTAGGTCGAGCAGAATGATCTCCGGAAAGGACTTTTCGGCGACATTTTCTAAAATTGCCGTAAAATAAGCTATGGCTTCCTGTCCGTTTTTGAAAATTAACAGGTTTTCTGAAAGCTTTTTAATATCTATGATCTTTTTAACCAGATTGATATAGATGTCATCGTCATCTATGATACATGCGAGTTTAATAAAAGGGGGTTTTGCAAGCATCATTAAAACATAATAGTGAAAGAAGTTCCTTCTCCCGGTTTACTTTGCACAGAAATAGTTCCGTTTAGCGACTCGATCTGATTTTTAGTGATAAAGAGGCCTACTCCGCGAGCATCTTCATTATGATGGAAGGTTTGATACATATTGAACAGTTTTGATCCAAATTTGTCCAGGTCTATCCCTCTGCCGTTATCTTTAATGAGCAAGAATTTTTCATTATGTTCCATATAGGTACAAATATCAATAACGGGATTTCGGTCTGGATGCTTATATTTAATGGCATTTGTGATTAGATTGAGTAAAATGTTTTCTAAATAGGCAGGGACATATTGAATAGTGGGCATTTCAGAAAAATCTGAATAAATTTCAGCATCTGTTTCGGATATCATTTTATGAATTACATTTTTCACACTTTCTAGTGTATTCTCAAAATTTACCGGTTGTTTTTCTTCTTTTGCTTTCGCTTGGATAGTTACAATTTCGTTTAAATGGGAAATGGTCTCGTTTAAATTATGTGAAATTTTAAGCAAATTTTCATTAAGTTCTTTTATTTCTTTTTCCGAATTAATAGAGTTTAAGAGTTCTAATGTGAGTTGCAGGTTGCTTGAATGCGATCGTAAGTTATGTGAAACCACATGTGCAAAATTTAGAAGTCTGGAATTTTGTGATACAATTATTTTAAGGGATTTTTCAAGGCTTATTTCTTTTAATTTTTCAGCATTAATATCTTGAAATACCCCATGAACACCAATTATGTCGTTATTGTTATCGTAAATTGCCTCTCCAACGGCTCTGGCCCAAAATTCTTTTTTATCGTAGGTAAGCATTTTAATGTCTGTGGTAAAAGCTTCTCCCTGAGAACAGGAATTAAAAATTTCTAATGCTTTTTGCCTATGATCTTCGGCATAGAATTCTAAGGCTGTTTTTGGCGATGGTTTATAATTAGGGGGTGTTTTGAGAATTCTACGCGCCTCCGGGTCAAGAAAGCTCACTTTTTCCTTAAAGTTTGAGTACCATCCACCCGCAGCAGTCATTTTAGCTACTTCTTTATAATAAAAGTTATCAAAGGGGTCTTTTACCACCATTGGTTTTTCAAATTTATTTTGAATAACTCTTCTTTTCTTTTGACGTAAGAAATTCATTTTCATAATATTTGGGGGCCGAAATATAAGAAAAAAACCCAGAAATGAACCTTTATTTAGCCAACGGTGCCAAATATGTAAATGGTTCGTAAGGAATATTTCTTAAAATCCAGTATAAAATGGCGATGCCAAAGTAGGAGAAGATAAATAGTTTATTATAGAAAAACTGGACACGATATTGCGTATTGTAGAGATAATTGGTGACTTTTACACCTAATCCATAGAATATAAGTGGAATGGATAGTACCATTAACGGATTAAATTGAAAAGCCGAAATTACATCTCCATGAAGTAATTGATGAATTGCGCGTTGAGAACCGCAACCCGGACAATGATATCCAGTAGTATATTTAAACGGACAAGGAATAAAAAAGGAGTGTTGGGTTGGGTTGAATGTGAAATAAAATAAAGAAATACCCCCAAGCGCAAGAGCGATGAGGGTAATATTCATAAGTTTTTTAGAATCCACCTGCAACACCCACTACAAATACTAAAATGACGTAAAGTACTACAAATATGAGTCCTATACCCGCTCCCCACATTGCATATTTCTTAGCATCATCGGCAGCTTTTTGAGCTCCTGCATGATCGCCTTGAACCCAAAGTTCTTTTACCTTAGTAGACTTAATGATAGCAACAATTCCTAAAGGCAGACAGCATAATACTGTGCATAAGATTGCCCATACAAGATTGTTATCTGGCGGTTGATTGGCTGGATTGTTTGTTGTTTCCATATGTTGATTGGTTAAATTAATAAGGATTCAATATACTATGTTTTTTTAAAACTTGTATGTTTTATGTGGAGTAACGCAGAAATCCAGCGGAATATCTATGAATTCATGTACGATGTTTTCTTCCGGAGGAAAAAATGAAAGTCCGATAAATAATGCATTCGGCTTGCAGTTTTTGAGGAATCGATCGTAAAAACCTTTTCCATATCCAATTCTATTTCCTTTGGTGTCGTAGGCGAGCAAGGGGACAAAGACTACTTCGATAAGATCATGAGAAATTTCTATTCCTGAAACCGGTTCTGTAATACCGTATGAAGATCTTCGAAAGACGGTATTTTCCTGAAGTAAATAATTAGTCATTCCCGATGTGGTAAAATCGGCTTTTGGTATAACTATGCTCTTATCTTTTCCCTGGAGAATATGTAAAATATATTCGGTATTTACCTCTTTTTTTTCTGAAATAGGTAAGAATATGTGATAGTATGTGAAATTCCAGATATCTAATTTAAGTGAATTGTTAGATATTTGAAGGCTGTATTCTTCTATTTCTGAAGCTGTGATCCCCTCGCGTAACAACTTGTATTTTTCTCGAAGTTCTGCCTTAGTCATACAAATCGTTTGTGCTGTTATTCTGGTGCTCTATCTACGGTTGAAATATGAAAAATGGCATCCCCCTGATGCACAATGGGTGCATGATTCACATTGATAATGTAACCGTCGTTGGGAGCCTTTACTTTAAATCTCATTGTTCCGTATGGATCGGTTATTGTTGCCAGAAACTCATCCTTCTGCACATGTTTGTTACAATCTATTTTAACGTGTAAGAGTCCGCTCTTTTGTGCTCTAATCCATTTACTTTTTTCTATGATAACACTTTCGGAAGTAGTGGCGGGAACATCGAATTTCTCTTGAAGCATATCGAAATGGTGTAAAAATCGCGTCACGCCTTCAACACCCTGCTTTACAATATGCTTATTGCTTGATAAGGATTTACCACCCTCATAAAGTAAAGTTGGAATATTCTTCTTTGCGCAGGTTGTTCTAAACGAACGGTCTATATTGGGTGCCAGGACTATAAAAGGCGCATTAAAAACTTTGGCAAGCTGCATAAGTTCATCATCATCGGGTCTTACCCTAATTTGTGCGGCATTGAATCTACTGGCTCCTCCTGTGTGAAAATCTAAACAATAATCAATGTGAGGTAATATCATTTTGGTAAGTTGATATGCTACTCGACTGGCCAAAGAGCCATTTTTGGTACCCGGAAATACCCTATTGAGGTCTCTTCCATCCGGAAAGGCACGATCGGCATTTAAAAAACCAAAAATATTTAAAATGGGAATACAAATTATCGTCCCTCTTTTTGGCTTATTGATCTTTTTAGCAATGGTTTGCCTAACGATCTCAACACCGTTAATTTCATCTCCATGGATTCCTGCCGTCATTAATACAGTTGGACCGGGAATTAAAGCGCGCTCTATAATTATAGGAATTTCCACCTTTGTTGAGGTGTATAATTTTGCAATACTAAAATCTATGGTCTTGCTCTCACCAAGCCCAATTCTATGTCCTAATATTATAAGTTCGTCTTCCAGCATTTAGTACTAATTATACGTGTCTTTCTATATATTTAATTATAGTAGTGGCGATATCTTTCCCGGTTGCTTCTTCAATTCCTTCTAAACCGGGAGACGAATTTACCTCTAAAATTAAAGGTCCTCGGGCACTTTGAAGCATGTCAACTCCTGCTATTCCCAGACCCATTGCCTTTGCTGCCTTTAAGGCTGCAATCTCCTCTTCATCTGTTAATTCAATTACAGATGCATGGCCACCTCGGTGCAGATTAGATCTGAACTCACCTTCTTTCCCTTGTCTTTTCATTGCTCCTACAACCTGACCATCGACGATAAAAGCTCTTATATCGGCACCACCGGCTTCTTTTATAAATTCTTGGACGATAACTCTGGCCTGTAAGTTGTTAAAGGCTTCTATTACAGATTCGGCTGCTTTACGGGTTTCGGCTAAGATAACCCCAATACCCTGAGTTCCCTCAAGCAATTTAATAATTACCGGGGCACCACCGGCCTGATCAACGATCTCTTTTACGTTTTTAGAATAATTTGTAAATATGGTTTTGGGAAGTCCCAACCCTGCTCGTGATAAAACCTGTAAGCTTCTTAGCTTATCTCTTGAGCGTACCAAAGCCTGAGATTCGGTTGTGGTAAAAACCCGCATCATTTCAAACTGTCTTACTACTGCCGTACCATAAAAGGTAACAGAAGCACCTATTCTGGGAATCACCGCATCGGTATGATCTAAGGGTTTGCCTTTGTAGAAAATTACGGGATTCTTCTTTTCAATGACGATATCGCACTTGGTATGGTTAATAACCTCAATAGAATGCTTTCTCTTTTTTGCCGCTTCAATAAGGCGTTGCGTAGAATATAAGTTTGGATTTGCCGAAAGGATCTTAATGTTCATGCTTTTGTTTCAATTTTAGTTTGTAAGAAAGGTTTGTTTTGTTGATATCAACAACAAACCTATTAGTGAGAAATTTTCTCCCAATTAAAACAGGATAGCGCATTTCTTCTCGATCGCTTAGGGTTAAAAAAATTGGATACGTTTTGCCAAATAAAACAATTTCGGTCAACACGCGATATCTGGCCTGAGAAATTCCATTACTGCTCTTAACCACTTTTACATCATATCTATCAAATACAAATTGCTTTTCATGATATGCAGGGTGCTCTTCATCTAAGAACACACATTTTAAATAATTATCTTCAACTATCAAATTCTTACAATGAATACTTGATGTATATGCGCCGGTATCTATTTTTATGTCAATATCAAATAGATTTAGCTCCGGAAAGTCTGCTTTGTCTATTCTGCCAATTTTTCGCTTCAAATTCTGAAATTTTATAAATGCAAGATACTAAAATGCGATAGCAAAAATTCTGAACTATTAAATTTGTTCATTGAAAAGTTTTATACGATCAACGCCTGTTTCGTTCAACAAAACCAATGATACTTTTGGATATGTTCTTTCCGGTTGTGGTTTCAATACCTTCCAATCCCGGAGTGGAATTTATTTCGAGGATTAATGGACCATCATTAGACTGTAAAATGTCAACTCCGCATACTCCTAATTTAAGGGCTTTAGCAGCTCTAATTGCAAGACGTTTTTCTTCGTGACTTAGTTTTATTACTTCGGAAGTGCCTCCGCGGTGTAAATTCGACCTGAAATCGCCGGTTTTACACTTTCTTTTCATCGAGGCGACAACAACTCCGTCCACAACAATAACCCGGATGTCTGCTCCTTTAGATTCGGCTATGTATTCTTGCAAAAGAAACTTCACGCCCGTGGTGTGTAATGTTTCGATGGTTGCCAGTGCAGACTGCGGAGTTTCGGCCAGAATAACACCGTTTCCATGTGTGCCTTCCAGTAATTTTATAATCACGGGTTTGCCTTCAAAAGCATTTAACTGCTCCTCATAATTGATCGCATTCATTAAAACAGTTTTAGGCACTGCGACTTTCGCTCTTGCCAGAATCTGAAAACTTGTCCATTTATCTCTGGAATTTAAGATCGCTTCCGAAGAAACTACAGAAAAAATGCCCCTAGCTTCAAAATGACGCACTAAAGTAGACCCAAAGTAAGTGTTGGAAGCACCTATTCTGGGTATTATGGCATCAATATCATCCACAACTTCGTCGTGATATAGAAGTACGGCTTCCCCGTTTTCAATAGAAAGATTGAAATAACTCGGGTCTAAAACCTCTATCCCATGATTGCGCGCCTCTCCTGCTTTAACCAGACTTTTCGTTGAGTAGAGACTTTCTCCACGAGATAAAATGGCAATATTCATACGAAGTATTTAGTAACTGCAATTTATGTAAAAATCACCCCCATTCTAAATCCTTTTACTAAAAATTAACGGTAATTTTACCTTGCAGGAAGAACGGAGTTCCCGGTGTAAAATGTATCTCTTCAACAGGATTCAATTCATTTTGCAACCTGCTTTCGGTTGCGAACTGAGTTTCATTCCATTGAGTATCGAATAAGTTTTCAATAATAATTCCGAACACCACATTATCGTATGTGTAATTAACTGTGAAGTCTGTTACAAAGTATCCATCGGCCACAATGCTGTTGTCTTCGTTGGCGGCTCTATCATTAACAAATCTGTAATTAATTCCCCCCGAAAAATTATTTAAATTTTCGAATGCTATTCCGCCGGAGGATGTAAGATCCGGAGCTAAGGGAATATAATCTTCTCGCTGCGGTTCTTCTGTCGCTCGCGCATAAGTATAGTTTATATCCCCGTAAAAATAAAGCCAGTTAAATGCCTCATAACGCAGTCCGAGATCTACTCCCAATCTTCGTGTTTTCCCACTAGGTTCAACTATAGCGGCATCACCGACATACACAAATTCCTGATCTAAAAATAATGCCCAAACACCCGTGTTTAGTGCAACTTTATCTGTAAGCTTGTAAATTGTTCCCAGATCTATTCCATAAGCCGCGGGTAATGTTTGGGTTTCTTCATTGGCAACCACAACTCTCGTATCATTAGAATGAAAACCGATCCCGGTTTTTAAGTAAAACTGAGATCTTTGGTTCGGACTATAGAAAAAGTTGAGCTTCGGACTCACAAAAGTCTTGGTCTCACTTTTGTTGTCGTAGGTTTCACTAAGCAAATTCTCGTAATCAAATTTAAAATAATCGAAGCGAAGTGACGGATTTATCTTAAAATCTCCAAAATCGAGTTCTGTGTTAAGAAATCCGAAAGCATTGATCTGGTCAATATTACCATAGGCCAATCGGTCCAGAATTTCATACCTGTTTTTCGTGTGCGATAATTCTACTTCATTAGCATCATCATAACGTAATCCAATTCCACCGGTGTACTCAAGATCGAAGTTGGAAAAATTGATCTTTTCACTTAACGCGGTCTTAAATCCGTAGAGATTTCTATCCTCCCTTTGTGCAATTTGGTCGCCATTTATAGGATCTTCGAGAAAAAATGTAAAATTTGAAAACAGTTCAAAATCGTAATGTGAGTAGTATACTTCGGTTTCCAGTTTTTTATCTTCGGAAAGAACCTTATTATGACTTAAGAGTAAATTCGTTCTACTTGTATTTCCACCTTCAGTATCGTCTATAGCACCAAATCTACCTATTAGCCTCGAATCTACGGCACGTTGCGGAATTTGCCCTGAAGCATCCCATTTACTCTGAAAGTGAGAAGCCAACACCGAAATTTTCTGGGTCGCATCTACCTTGGTGGTGTATTTTCCCATAAGGTTTAATCGGTTGAAGTTTTGAGGCGAATCGTAGGGTCCGTTAAAAGTATTGAGCGAAGTTGCGATGTAAGCATCATTCTTACTGGTATTTACCAAATTGAACAATCCAACCGTTCTAAACGAATCGAAATCCCCGTATGAAACCGATACCGAACTGTTTTTAAGTTCATCACGCGTTTTAAATGCGACATACCCTGCCGTCGTAAAGTCTCCTCTTTCGGTGTAGTAGGGACCTTTTCCAAAATCGATCTTTTCAATAGTTTCCGGAATTAGGAAATGGAGGTCACTATATCCTTGTCCGTGGGCATGAGAAACCATATTCACCGGGATTCCGTCAACCGATAAATTTATATCTGTTCCATGATCAATGTCGAACCCGCGTAGAAATATTTGCTCTGCCTTACCGCCTCCCGCGTGTTGCCCAATAATGAGTCCGGGCACTTTCCGAAGAATCTCCTGTGAAGATTTTACGGGATTGGTCGCAAGATCAATTCTGGAGATCAGGTTTAAGGTATTTATCTCCGGGGTTATCATCACCTGAGATAATGAAACCGCAGTTTCGTTTAGGGTTACCAGCAAAGTTTTTGAGAGATCTGCATCCTTAATGGTATAGCGGTAGCTTTCGAATCCTAAATGTGAAATATAGATTTCATCATTAATCGAAACCTTGTCCATAGTAAAGGTTCCCGATGCATTGGTATGCGAATGAGTGTTATTATTTTTATTGAATATGGCCACATTTTCTATGGCGTTATTATTTTGGTCTACTACTTTTCCCGAAAGGGATTGTGCTTGAGTATAGGCATAACAAAGCAGTAAACACGTTAAGAATTTACTTTTCATAATTGTGTTTTAAATGGAGAAATACTTGATTGGTTATAACCAATGAAGTGAATTAACGGTTATGAAAAATGTTGCTCGGGAGGAGGAGTAAGCATACTCGAATAGGTTGAATACACCGGCAAGTAATAGAAATAATTATTTTTTCTAAAAGGTTCATTTAGCACCTTGATCAACAGTGTATCTTGTGTTAGATGTTTGTCGAAAGTTACTTTAAGAATACTATCATCTGAAGTAGAAGTATCGCTTTCCGAAGAAAAAACAGCTTCAAAAAAGGAAATTAATTGATGCTGATGATGATGATCTTCCTGCCCATGATTATGATGTTGTGCAGAGGAAGAATTACTGTTTTCATTCCATGCATGTGAAATCTTATGAGCAGTTTCGGAAATAACATCCTTAAACGGCGTTATAACATATAGAGATATCAAAAGCAATATGGCGCTTTTCTTAAAAACATATATGAAATTTTCTACAATCAAAAAGCGGGTTGGTATTTACAAGAAATACGAAGTTAAGCAGCGGTTGGTTTTATAGTAATTCAGTTTAACCTGCATTTAACATTAATTGATCCAATAAAAACATTGAAAAATAAAATTGCTAGTATCTTTGAAGTATGGATGACGCTTCCGTTACATTGCAAATTTCTACCCTCCCCAAATCTCCGGGGGTTTATCAGTATTACGATAAAGATGAGAAGTTGTTATATGTAGGAAAGGCTAAAAATCTTAAAAAAAGAGTATCGTCTTACTTCACAAAGCAACATGATAATGCACGAACCCGGCTTTTAGTAAAAAAGATCAAAACTATAAAGCATATTGTAGTTTCTACCGAAACCGATGCACTTTTATTAGAGAATAATCTAATAAAAAAGTATCAGCCACGCTACAATGTGATGTTGAAAGATGATAAAACGTATCCGTGGATCTGTATTAAGAATGAACGTTTTCCAAGAGTTTTTTCAACACGTAGAATGATTAGAGATGGTTCAGAATACTTTGGGCCATTTACGAGCATGAAGACCGTACATACTTTGCTGGATCTTATAAAAGGATTGTACCCGCTTCGCACTTGCAACTATGATCTTTCCGAAGAAAAAATACATGCAGGTAAATATAAGGTTTGTCTGGAATACCATCTTGGCAATTGCTTAGGCCCCTGCGAGGGTCTCTATTCTGAAGCCGAGTATCATGAGAATATTGAGGCTATTAGAAATATAGTAAAAGGTAATTTTAAGAACTCCTTGACCCGGTTTAAGCAACAGATGAAGATGTATGCCGAAGAACTCAAATTTGAAGATGCCCAGCGTGTAAAGGAAAAAATAGATATTTTAGAAAATTATCAGGTAAAATCTACGGTTGTGAATCCTAAGATCACTAATGTCGATGTTTTCTCGGTAATTTCGGATGAGACCTATGGGTATGTCAACTTTTTACAAATTTCCTTCGGAAGTATCATCAGGTCGCACACCTTGGAGATTAAAAAGAAGTTAGACGAAACAGACAAAGAACTACTTCAGCTTTCGGTGATAGAGCTAAGACAGCGATTTCATTCACAATCGAAAGAGGTGTATGTTCCTTTTCCAATTACGGTTAAAGAAGGTGTAAAGGTGCATGTTCCGAAGGCCGGGGATAAAAAACAAATACTGGATCTCTCTATTCGCAATGCCAAATACTTCCGTATGGAACGTTTTAAGCAGGCAAAAATAGTGGATCCCGATCGTCATGAAAAGCGGATCATGGCCCAAATGAAAAAGGATCTTAGACTCAAGGAAGAACCCAGACATATAGAATGTTTTGATAACAGTAATATTCAAGGGACTAACGCAGTGGCGGCATGTGTGGTTTTCAAAAATGGAAAACCGAGTAAAAAGGATTATCGTAAATTTAATATTAAAACCGTTGAAGGTCCGGACGATTTTGCCTCCATGGAAGAAGTAGTCTACAGACGTTATAAAAGATTGTTAGAAGAAGAGCAACCATTACCACAACTTATCATCATAGATGGGGGGAAGGGACAATTGTCTTCATCGCTGAAGAGTTTAGATAAACTTGGATTACGAGGGAAAATTGCAATTATTGGAATTGCTAAGCGTTTAGAAGAACTCTTTTACCCGGACGACCCAATTCCGTTGTATTTGGATAAAAAATCTGAAACTTTAAAGATCATACAACAATTAAGAAACGAGGCACACCGTTTTGGAATTACATTTCACCGTCAAAAGCGCAGTAAAGAAGCGTTGAATACCGAGTTAGAGACTATTCCGGGGATTGGAGAAAAAACAGTTATTGAGTTACTTTCTCATTTTAGGAGCAGTAAACGCATTTCCAAAGCAAGTTTTGAAGAATTAGCGAAAGTTGTGGGTTCTAGTAGAGCTAAAAAAATAGTTGAGCATTTTAACAATAAAAAGATTTGAAAAAAATAGTATTCACTTTAATTGTATTATTAGCAGCACTTGGTCAGGCGCAAAATAGCGATGCCGAAGATCTTAAGGTGGGCTTGGTGCTTAGTGGTGGTGGAGCTAAAGGTCTTGCACATATTGGGGCTTTAAAGGCTATTGAAGAGGCCGGGGTGCGAATAGATTATATTGGTGGAACGAGTATGGGTGCAATTATTGGCGCGCTTTACGCATCAGGTTATACTGCAAATAAGCTAGACTCGATCTTTAACTCTGTAGATTTTAATATCATTATACAGGATGATATTCCGCGTAGCGCAAAAACCTTTTATGAGAAGGAGGAGTCTGAAAAATATGCCATTACCTTACCTTTCGATAAATTTCAGGTGGGTTTTCCCTCCGGACTCTCAAAAGGGCAAAATGTATATAATTTATTGTCTAAACTTACGGCGCACGTTAACAGCACTAACGATTTTAGTAAATTACCAATCCCCTTCTTCTGTGTAGCGACAAACGTAGAAACAGGCGAAGAAGTAATTTTAGATAAAGGTTATCTTCCAAGGGCGGTTTCGGCGAGCGGCGCACTTCCATCTTTGTTTAGTCCGGTAATGGTAGACAATACCTTGCTTGTGGATGGAGGAGTGGTAAATAATTATCCAATTGACGAAGTTAGAGCCAAAGGAATGGATGTTATTATTGGTATCGATGTTCAGGATGGGTTAAAGGATCGCAACGCGCTTCAGTCGGCATTCGATGTACTTGTTCAAATAAATAACTATCGCACCATTAGTGCAATGAAAGATAAAAAGGATAGAACCGATATCTATATTCAGCCTAATATTGAAGATTTTACGGTTGTTTCCTTTAGTGATGGTAGAGAGATCATAGAATCGGGCGAAATTGCAGCAGATGCATTAAAAGATGAACTAATGAACGTTGCATCACGACAAAAACAATCTCCTAAGAAAGATGTGACTTTCCTGGATAGAGATTCGTTTTTTGTGAAAGATGTTGAGATTAATGGTACTGAAAAGTATACCAGAGCCTATGTTTTGGGAAAATTAAAGCTAAAAACTCCGTCCGAGATCACTTACGAAGCATTTAGTGAAGGGGTTAATAATCTATCTGCAACGAACAACTTTCAGGATATAGATTACAGACTGGTTCCTGTTGGCGAAGATGAATATAAGATCGTTTTTACCATTCGTGAGAATAATGCGAAAATGTTATTGCGTTTAGGAGCACATTACGATGATCTTTACAGATCTGCAGCAATGATCAATATAACGCGTAAGCGTTTGTTTACAAATAACGACATTGCTTCATTCGATTTTATGGTTGGTGATAACCTTCGATACGATTTTAACTATTATATCGATAAAGGATTTTATTGGAGCGTTGGACTCAACTCGAGTTTTAATTTTTTTGAAGAGAACGTTAAGCCCGAATTTGTGGAGCCGGAAACGCTCACTGGTGATAGCTCCCAGCTAAATCAAATTAGATTGCAGTACGAAGATTTTACAAACCAAATTTATGCCGAAACCCTTTTTAGAAGAAGCTTTTTAATAGGAGGAGGAATTGAACATAAATACCTGAGATATATTTCTGAAACTATCGGGATAGACGAAAATAATCTACCGCGAACGGTTTTTGAAAGCACCAACTATTACAGTACGTATGGATTTTTAAAGTACGATACCTTAGACCATACCTTTTTCCCAAATAGCGGCTTATTTTTTGAAGGGGATTTTCACCTGTATTTATTTGCCCATGGGAGAAATAACGACTTCAAACAATTCTCAATTGCTAAGGCTTTTGCAGGCTATGCGGTCTCAATTGGTAAATTTTCTGCCTTTCTTACAAGCGAAGGGGGTTTTAAAATTGGCGATAACGGCACACAGTCTTTAGATTTTTTTGTTGGGGGTTATGGATTTAAAGAAGTTAACAATATCACCCCCTTGTATGGCTATCAGCCTTTGAGCCTAAGAGGTAATACCTATTTAAAATCTGCACTAACACTGGATTACGAAATCTATAAGAATAATTATATAATTGCCTTCGGAAACATCTCCAATGTAGGGGATGATCTCTTTGAAAATGGTGGTTGGATAGACGGGATAAACTACAGCGGTTTTGGTCTGGGCTATGGAATGGACACTTTCCTGGGCCCCCTCGAATTAAAATATGCATTTTCTCCAGAGCGTGACGAAGGCGAATGGTATGTGACAGCCGGATTCAGGTTTTAAACATGCCACACAGCTAAGTATCACTTTACAATATTGACTTCCGTCGCCAAGATCATTCCTGTCAATTTGATAACATCTCAACATATTTTCATCTTTGGAAGATATGTTTTACGTATTAACTTCTACACCACTTTTTAATCAACAAAATTTTTAATAGAACTTTAAATATGCAACCCTTAATTTTTTCCGATATTTGTATAGTAAATCAATAACTTATGCCTTTTTATCATCAATTGGGGAAAATACCTCCCAAAAGACATACTCAATTTCGTAAACCCGACGGCACACTTTATGCCGAACAGCTATTTGGTACGATTGGGTTCGATGGTATGTATAGCAACCTATACCACGAACACAGACCAACACAGGTAAAGGAGATTAAAAAGCAATACAGTGTTGCCCCTAAGATCGCAAAAGCCAATAACTTGCAGTCTTATCGTTTTAGAGGCTTTCAGGTTAAGCCTGAGAACGATTTCTTAGAAAGCAGGAAAGTGGTGCTTACCAACTCAGATTGTAATATCATCCTGGCAGCACCGAAAAAGCCATTGCGAGACTATTTCTATAAAAATACGGATGCAGATGAGCTATTATTTATTCATAAAGGCTCAGGGACACTAAGAACACATATGGGGAATCTCGATTTCAAATACGGGGATTATCTGTTAGTGCCACGTGGGATCATTTATCAAATTGATTTCGAGACCGAGGATAACAGGTTGTTCATTGTAGAGTCTTACAGGCCCATTTATACTCCCAAACGCTATAGAAATTGGTTTGGTCAGTTATTGGAACACTCACCATTTTGTGAGCGCGATATCAGAAAACCACAGGAGTTAGAAACTCATAACGAAAAAGGAGACTTTTTGATAAAGATCAAAAAACAAGACGAAATTATAGAAATGGTATATGCTACGCATCCATTCGATGTTGTTGGATACGACGGTTATAATTTTCCCTATGCCTTTTCAATTCATGATTTCGAGCCTATAACAGGACGTATTCATCAACCCCCTCCGGTGCATCAAACCTTCGAGACAGATGCCTTTGTTGTCTGCAGTTTTGTACCTCGATTATACGATTATCACCCTCTTAGTATTCCCGCACCATACAATCATAGCAATATTGATAGTGATGAGGTGTTATACTATGTAGATGGGGATTTTATGAGTAGAAACGATATTGATGCAGGTCATATATCGCTTCATCCCGCAGGTATTCCACACGGACCACATCCGGGAGCGACCGAAAGAAGTATTGGTAAAACTAAAACCGATGAATTGGCAGTGATGGTAGATACCTTTAAGCCATTAAAAGTAACAGAAGAAGCTTTAAAGATAGCAGATGACACCTACTATCAATCTTGGCTGGATAAATAATTTATTAAGGAGCTAATTCCTGCTGTACGCTGTATCTCTCCGTAGCTGCCAGAGCAGCGAAGGAGAGGATGCCGCTTCCATCAGGGCTAAAAAAGCTGCTGCAAATAAAATTGAATAACTAAACTACTTGCAATTATGAGTAAAGAAGTAAAGTCAGTAGACTACGGATTGGAAAAAATATTTGAAGGAGCAGACGATTTCCTTCCCTTATTAGGAACCGACTATGTAGAATTCTATGTTGGAAACGCAAAACAGTCTGCACATTTTTATAAAACCGCATTTGGATTTCAGTCCTATGCATATAAAGGTTTGGAAACCGGATCTAAAGATCAGGTGAGCTATGTTTTAAAACAGGATAAGATCAGGATCGTACTTACTACACCATTGAATAGTAAATCTCCTATTAACGATCATATTGTTAAACATGGGGATGGCGTTAAAATAGTCGCCCTATGGGTAGATGATGCAAGAAGTGCTTACGAAGAAACAACCAAACGGGGTGCAAAATCGTATATGGAACCCACAGTGGAAAAAGATGAAAATGGGGAAGTAGTTCGCGCCGGTATTTACACATATGGTGAAACTGTTCATATGTTCGTGGAACGAAAAAACTATAAAGGAACTTTCTTACCGGGCTTTAGAGAATGGAAATCTGACTACAATCCCGAACCTACAGGATTAAAATATATCGACCATATGGTGGGTAATGTTGGTTGGGGACAAATGAACAAGTGGGTTAAATGGTATGAAGATGTGATGGGATTTGTTAATTTCCTATCCTTTGATGACAAACAGATCCATACCGAATATTCGGCACTTATGAGTAAAGTGATGAGCAATGGTAACGGACGAATAAAATTCCCTATTAATGAACCTGCAAAGGGAATTAAAAAGTCTCAAATTGAGGAATATTTAGACTTTTATGAAGGTTCCGGGGTTCAGCATTTAGCTTTGGCAACAGATGATGTAATAAAAACGGTGGCTCAGTTAAAAGCCAGAGGGGTGGAGTTCTTACCGCCACCCCCACAAGAATACTACGACGATATCCCACGACGCTTGGGAAGCCATATGGATATTATGAAAGAAGATATCAAAGAACTTCAAAGACTTTCCATATTGGTAGATGCAGATGAAGAGGGATATTTATTGCAAATTTTCACAAAGCCTCTGGAAGACAGACCTACTTTATTCTTCGAAATCATCCAGAGAATGGGAGCTAAAGGTTTTGGAGCAGGAAATTTTAAAGCACTTTTCGAATCTATTGAGCGCGAACAGGCTGCTCGTGGAACGCTTTAAAAAAGTGTAACATTAGTAAAACTCCATCGTCTAAATGATGGAGTTTTATTTTTGGAACAGAAGTTGTATTAGCAGATAGAAAATGCTAAAACCCAAATCAATGAAGAAGTTAATCATCTTACTACTGCTCTCCAATATTACTGTGCTTAGCGCACAAGAACCTGCCTATGGAGATGGCGAATGGTTTAAATTCAGGATACATTATGGGTTGATCACAGCCGGCTATGCCACACTTGAAGTTGATGAAAAGACGTTTCAGGGGAAGCAGGTACATCATGTTAAAGGTTATGGTAAAACAGTAGGAGTTTCTCGTTTTTTCTTTAAAGTAGAAGACGACTATCAAACCTACATAGATAAGGACAAGGATATTCCATATAGATTTATAAGGAAAATTGACGAAGGAGGCCATACTAAAGATATTCAAATAGATTTTGACCACGAGAGCAAGGAAGCTCTGGTGTTCAATAAGAAGCATGCTACCAAAGAGATATTTGCCTTTCCTGAAAACACACAGGATATGGTTTCATCTTTTTATTATCTTCGCAACAGGCTAGATACCAAAAATATAACGGAAGGTCAGACTATCGATATGAATATGATGTTTGACAATGAAAATTACAACTTCCGACTCAAATTCTTAGGCAGGGAAGTATTAAAAACAAGTTTTGGTAATGTACCCTGTTTAAAGTTTCGTCCTTATGTTCAAGCCGGACGCGTTTTTAAAGAAAAAGAGAGTCTCACGGTTTGGGTAACAGACGATAAGAATAAAATGCCAATATTGGTGAAAGCCGATCTCGCAGTAGGTTCGTTAAAAGCGACATTAACCGAATATAAAGGATTAAAGCATTCTTTTAAGATTATAGCCGATTAACAAAACCATTAAATGGATCCAAAAATTATAGGTCAAATTGAAAGTCTGGAGCAAAAGTTTAAAAACTCCGGGCAGGATCTTGGAGCTTATTTAGATGGTTTACTTTACGACCGGTATCTCACCTATTGGGATTATATACATCTCGATACATTATTGAGCTTACAAATTCCGAAAACTCATTTTCCGGACGAAGAAATTTTTATAGGGTATCATCAAATCACTGAATTGTATTTTAAGCTTATAATTCACGAATTGAAACAAATTGTTGATGATAAGCTCCAGCAAGCAGATTTTTTCAGAAAGAAGGCAGAGCGAATTAACAGATATTTTCGAATTTTAATTGATTCGTTCGATGTGATGATAATGGGGATGGAACGAGTACAATTCTTAAAATTCCGGATGTCACTTTTACCGGCTAGTGGGTTTCAGTCGGCGCAATTCAGAAAAATAGAAATCTATTGTACTCCCCTTCAGCATTTGGTACACGCCTCAAAACGCGATAATTTTTCCGAAGAAAACACTATAGAGGAGTTGTTCGAAAACCTGTATTGGAAGACAGGTGCAACCAATACTGTTACTAAAGAAAAAACACTCACTTTAAAGCAATTCGAATATCGATATACGCCACGTTTTATAAGAACAGCAAAGGAAGTTTACGGGCATACACTTTTTCATAAATACGAACAGCTGCCCGAGAAAGAAAAAAATAATGAACTTCTTATAAAAGAATTGCGAAAACTTGACGTTAATGTAAATGTGAATTGGCTCTTAATGCATATGGGTGCAGCGTATCGTTACCTTAGCAAAGAAGGAGCAGGTAAAGATATTTCGGCAACCGGTGGTACCAATTGGAAAGATTATTTACCTCCCACATTTCAGAATGTCCAATTTTTTCCTAATCTTTGGAGCCCAAAAGAATTAGAAGAATGGGGCCGCGAATGGGTAACTCATACTTTTAATCCCAAATAAATTAACCTATTGAAGCAGCTATTTACCCTCTTAGTCATACTTTTTTCATTCGCAGCTTGCGACTCCACTAAAGACGATTTTGTCGATGAAATGGCCGAATCTGTACCTGAACCTGTTCTGATTACAGAATACGGTTATGTATTAAACGATTATAATGTTATTCGTGATACCATCAGGTCCGGAGATACCTTTGGAGCTATTTTAGACGCCAACGGTGTTAGTCAGGAGAAAATATTAAAGGTTGCTAATAAATTTAAAGATAGTTTTGATGTTCGTCGCATTGTGGTAGGTAAGCCTTATGTGTTGTTAAACTCTAAGGATTCTACTAATGCTACTCAAGTTTTTATTTACGAAAAGAATAAAGTAGATTATGCGGTAGTAGATTTTCGGGATACGGTTTCAAGTTTTACTGCCAGCAAACCTGTGAGTTATAAAGAAAAGTCTGCTTCCGGGATCATAACCAGTTCTCTTTCGCAAACTATGGAAGAGCAAAATCTGAGTGCGTATATGACCGATCGTCTTGCGAATATTTATGCATGGACCGTAAACTTTTTCCATTTACAACCGGGTGATCGGTTTAAGGTTATTTATACTGAAAAGTTTATCAATGATACCATCCCTGCTGGTTTAGCAGATATTAAAGCCACTTATTTTGAACATAGAGGCAAGCCACTTTATGCCTTCGCATATGAAGGAGATACTATTAATCGTATTGTCGATTTCTACGATGAAAACGCAGATAACTTGAGAAGAGCTTTCTTAAAAGCTCCGGTTAAATTTAGCCGAATCTCATCTCGATATAATTTATCAAGACGAATTAAATATTACGGTTATAAGTTACGTCCACATAAAGGAACAGATTTCGCTGCACCTATCGGAACCCCAATTTTGGCGACTGCAGATGGGGTAGTTACTAAATCTGAAAGAAGAGGAGGTAATGGAAATTATGTAAAGATTAGACATAATGGTACTTACGACACACAATATCTACACATGAAGAGCAGGAATGTGCGTGTTGGTGACTTTGTTCGTCAGGGTGATGTAATTGGTTGGGTTGGTATGACCGGAAATACCGGTGGGCCACATGTTTGTTATCGTTTTTGGAAGAATGGCAAACAAGTAGATCCATTTAAGGAAGATCTTCCACTTTCAAAACCTCTACCTGAAGAACTTCAGGAAGGATACTTCTCTTTTATCAGTCCGTTAAAGGAACAAATAGACTGCATTACATTTTAATGTGCAGAATATGAGGTTGTTAATAACCTTTTTATAAACAAATATACTCAACTTCACATCCGCGGGATTTTCATAGTAATTTAGAGATAGGTATTTCTTAGCATTTTCTTAACGTTTAGCTATTGAAAAAATAGATTATAGACATACCTTTGCACAAATTATTTAACTAAACACACAACTATGAAAAAACTACTACTTTTAGTTTTACTATTGGGCAGTTTTGCTGCTTTTTCACAAGGTGTTACCACTTCTTCGATTAACGGTCGCGTTGTCGATGATGCAGGTGAACCTCTAACCGGAGCAACTGTGGTCGCTTTGCACACCGAGTCCGGGACAAAGTACGGTGCCATCACCGATTTCGATGGTTTTTACCGAGTACCTAACATGAGACCGGGTGGTCCTTATATTGTAACTATCACTTATGTTGGATATAGTGATTTTGTTAGAAATGATGTTTATTTAGGCTTAGGTGAGTCTAAACGTATTGGAGTTAATCTTGCAGAATCTGCTAGTGCTCTTGATGAAGTTGTTATCACAACTCAAAGAGATAATGTTTTCGACAGTAACAAGACCGGAACGGAGACAACAGTAACCGAGCGTGATATCCTTACGCTTCCTGCTACCTCTCGATCTATTGCCGATTTCGTTAGAATTACACCTCAAGCTCAAATTACTGAAGGTTCTGATGGGTTTTCAGTATCATTAGGGGGTCAAAACAACCGTTATAACGCTATCTATATTGATGGTGCTGTAAACAACGACGTATTTGGTTTAGCCGGTTCGGGAACGAATGGAGGTCAAACAGGGGTAAATCCTTTTTCAGTAGATGCTATTGAAACATTTCAGGTAAACGTAGCTCCATTCGATGTTAGACAATCCGGATTTTCTGGTGGATCTATCAACGCGATAACTCGTTCGGGAACTAACGACATTGAAGGGTCTGTTTATGGATTCTTAAGAAATGAGAGTTTTGCTGGAAAAACTCCTCCAAGTTTAGTTGGTGAAGGAGAAACTGAAGAGAAATTAGAAGAATTTTCGGCCTTAACATATGGAATGCGTGTTGGAGGTCCAATTATAAAAGATAAGTTGTTCTATTTTATCAACTACGAAAGACAAGATGATGAAACCCCACAACCTTTCAACTTTAGTAATTACACAGGACGTTCAACATTAGACGATATTAATGGACTGCGTAATTTCCTGATCAATACATATGGGTACGATCCGGGTGGATTTGATGCAAATACACGTACATTAACCAGTAACAAGATAACAGCTAAGATCAACTGGAACATTAATGATAATAACACACTTTCATTAAGACATGGTTATGTAAAAGGTGAGAATTTAGAAGCTCGTAGTTCCGGAAACAGGACTATCGGATTTATAAACGGTTCGGAAGAATTTATTACTACTACAAACTCTACCGCTTTAGAATTAAACTCAAGTATAGGTAGTAAGTATGCAAACCAGTTAGTTATTGGGTATACGGCTGTAAGAGATGATCGTGATCCTTCAGGATCTCCATTCCCAACAGTTGATATTCAGGATGGAAATGGAACAATTTCTTTTGGTTCTGAGCCTTTCTCAACGGCTAACTTGTTAAATCAAGATGTATTTACTCTTAACGATAATTTCGAGATTTTTTCCGGAAAACAAACTATTACTATTGGTACTAACTTAGAATATGCAAAATCTAAAAACTTATTTTTCGCATATAACTACGGAGATTACACTTTTGAAGATCAGTTCGATAATGATGGGAACTTATTATCCAGTGGTTTAAATCAATTCCTTACAATGCAGAATGCAGATGTTTATCAGCACGGTTATTCACTTGTTGGTAATGGTATTACCGGGGATGAGTCTGCAGGTGCATCTGAATTCTCAACTTTCCAGGCTGCGTTATACGTACAGGATGAGGTACAATTCGCAGACAATTTTAAAGCAACTTTCGGCTTACGTGTAGATGTTCCTTACTGGGAAGATGGTACCGTAAACGAAGACTTTAATACACGTACTGTAGGATTGTTAGAAGCTTACGGAAAAGACCTTCAGGGAGCACGTGTTGGACAAGGAATCAACGCAAGTGCTCATATATCACCTAGAATTGGTTTTAACTGGGATGTTTTCGATAATAACACTACTCAAATTCGTGGTGGATTTGGAATCTTTACTTCAAGACTTCCTTTGGTATGGCCGGGAGGTACATATAATAACAACGGTGTAACCGGAGGTTTTACATTTAGAACCGATCAGGCTTTCGAACCAAACGTGAACAATCAGTTGGAAAGTCCGGAGCCTGGAACAGGCGAAGTAGGAGGAAATGTTGATTTAATTGCTAAAGATTTCAAATTACCACAAGTAATGAAATACAACATTGCAGTAGATCAGAAATTACCTGTATGGGGATTAATTGCTTCTGCAGATTTCCTTTATACTGATGTAATTACTGATATCTATTATGAGAACTTAAACTTAAAAGGCCCTGTTGGAACATTAAATGGTGCAGATAACAGACCATTTTACGATAGAGGTGATGAGATTGATGATACTTACGGAGGAGTTTATTTAGCATCCAATACCGGAGAAGGTCATTCGTATAATGCAACTGTATCTTTAAGAAAGCCTTACCAAAATGGATTCCAGGGACAGATTTCTTACTCTTACGGACAATCGTACAAAGTTTTTGACGGTACTTCATCGCAAAACAGTTCTCAATGGAGAAACATTCAAACCGTAAATGGTAAAAACTCGAATTTAACAGCAACCGAATCTGATTTCTCTTTAGGAAGCAGAGTTTCCGGTAATGTTTCTTACGAGTTGAAGTGGAATGAAAATGTAAAAACTACAATTGGTCTTTTCTATGAAGGTGTAGATGGAGCGCCGTTTAGTTATGTCTATAACGAAGGAAGAGATTTACTAAATGATGATTCTCGTGATAACGCACTTCTTTATGTACCTGCTAACTCTTCTGAAATTGTTTTTGCAGATCAGAGTGGTGATGGAGGTTTAACTCCGGCACAACAATGGGAAGCGTTCAATGCCTTTATTGAAAGTAATGAATACTTAAGCAGCAGAAGAGGTGGATATGTGGAGCGAAATGGAGATAGAGGTCGTTGGAGTAATGTAATTGACCTTAAGTTCTTACAGGATTTCTCTATAAATTCTGGTAACAAGAAACACACCTTACAGGCTTCGGTAGATATCTTTAACTTCACAAACTTAATAAATAAGGACTGGGGTAAGAGAAGATTTATTTCAAATAATGAAGTTGGTCTGTTGACAACTGTGAACGGAGGTCCGGATCCCGTATTCTCATTTGATCCAGAGAGATTTGAAGACGGAATCGATCAATTAGACGATTCGGGATTACAATCATCTAGATGGCAAATGCAAGTAGGATTACGTTACTTCTTCGAATAACGAGTACTATTTAAATATAAGAACCGCTCTCAATTTATTGAGAGCGGTTTTTTTTGTAAATATCCCTATCTTTGAATAACATAAAAAACCATTGAAAAATGTACACTACTCTTCAATTTTTACATTCTTATTGGGCTTATTTGGTTGTTCTGGTGGTAACCTTAGCTACACTTAATGCGCTAATGGGGTTTTTCTCCAAAAGAGAATACGGACCCAAAGATTTCAGGATATCCCTGTTTGCTTTAATTGTTACACACTTGCAGCTTTTAATAGGGCTCATTTTATATTTTGTTTCCCCGCTAGGGATGAAAGCTATTTCCAATAATGGAATGAGTACAGTAATGAAAGATTCTTTACTGCGATTAAACGCGGTTGAACACCCAATGGTGATGATTCTAGTTGTAGTATTTATAACGATAGGATATTCAAAGCACAAGAAGAAACTCGTTTCACATCCAAAATTTAAAACACTTGCCATATTTTATACAATAGCCTTAGTGCTAATGCTGAGTAGAATTCCCTGGAATCAATGGTTTTAGATGATTAAAACATAGAAAAGCACTCTCATGAGTGCTTTTTTTATTTCTTTTCTACTTCCTTAATTAAATAGATGTAAACAGGGAAGTGATCGCTATAACCACCGGTGAATCCACTATCGGTGAAACTTCGATAGGGGTATCCTTTGTACCTTCCACGAGGATTCGCTAAATACGATTTATTGTAAATTCCCGCTTGATAGAATCGATATGATGAGTACTCTTTTTTCATTAGTTCGGAAGAAATTATAGTTTGATCAAATAAATTCCAACCATCTCTCCACGCAAGTGTTCCCAGTCCTTTCTTAAACATTTCTTCCATCGGATTGTAAAGCTCTTTAATTTTAAGTTCATCCCTTTTACTTTTAGTTTGTAATATATCCTTTACACTTGGACTGGTAGGATCGTCGTTAAGGTCACCCATTGTAATGATCTTCGCATATGGGTCTTCACTAAAGAGAGAGTCTATAATCTTCCTGTTAAGCTTGGCTGCTTTTATTCGTTTAGGTCTGCTTCGGGCTTCACCACCACTTCGGGAAGGCCAATGATTCACAATAATGTGAATTTTATCACCATCTAACATACCACTTACGAGTAGTTGATCTCTCGTATAAATGCGTTTTGTGATATCATGATCTGCGTAAATTAAGAGCTCATGTGCTTTATAATTTGTAGGTGTGAATAGTTTCTTCTGAAATAACAAAGCAACATCAATTCCCCTTCTATCGGGTGAGTCAAATTGGATAATACCATAGTCTTTCTGAAGTAAAGGCTCTTGGTTTACAATATCTTCAAGAACTCTTCGGTTTTCGATCTCGCATATCCCAATTATCGCAGGTGTTGTACCAGTCACGTCACTTCCTATTTCTGAAATGACCTTTGCCATATTAGCGATCTTTGCTTTATATATTTCTTCAGTCCAATGATCTTTACCTTCAGGAGTTCTGTCATCGTCAAAGGTAAGCGGGTCGTTTTCATAATCGAATAGATTTTCAACGTTGTAAAAGGCTATGGTATTTATTTTATACGTTTTCTGTTGCGAAAACAATTCAGAAGTAATAAATAATATCATTAAACAAATCAATTGAAGCCTCATGATCTTATCTAAATAGTATAAAAACCGTCTTTTCATCTATGCTTTTTTTACGTAGATCATTGAAGTTAGTAAAATTCGATTTAAAATATTGAGGAGTCTTAACCATTTCATCGGGCCTTTATAATGCTTGAAAGCCTCTTAAATCATCTGCTGTACCATTTTTAGGTGGCTTAGACAGGCTTGACAAATGAAATTGAAGCAAGGAAACAACAACACGCCATTCACGAATCACGACTACTACTAGTGATGAACTCATCAAAATAGATGTTTCATTTACTATCTTTCGTAAAGCTTTTAGCATTTCAAGCGCCTACATTTTATGCGATCGATTGTGTTTTCTGCTACCCAAAAAGGAGCTACTAGATTTTTTAATTTTCTGCATCCACTCCCCAGTTGTTTCTCACGATTGAATGCGAATTGTATAGTGAGTATTATTTACAACTAACTTGAAAAGCACTTTATTAGAATGGATCAAGGTAAAATTAAAAAGCTTCTTTGTATAATAAGTTTGCTCGTTTCCGGGGCCATTACTTTGTTTGCTCAAAATACAATCGTAAAAGGGAGGATAATTGATACTAACTCAAGTGAAGCCATTCCCAATGTTGAAGTGGCAATTAAAGGCAGTGATTTCTCTGCTTTAACTAATTCTGAAGGGCTTTTCGCAATGGTTAGCGAAGATCTTCCACAAGGGGAACAGGTGTTGCTAGTTTCTAAAAATGGATATATAAGTCAGCGTATTCTAATATCAATCACTGCCGGAAACACCATTAATTTAGATCCAATACTATTGACAATAGATCTCACCGAAGTAGAAGCACAAATAGGGATCATTAGTCTAACCGATAATGAGTTAGATCAGGATCAAGGTACCTCTTTTAATATATCGGGCTTGTTGCAGGCCTCGAATGATGTGTTCTTAAATGCAGCAGCCTATGATTTTAGTGCGACTTTTTTTCGTCCCAGAGGTTTAGACAATGCCAATGGAAAAGTGTTGATCAATGGTATTGAGATGAACAAAAAATTTAATGGCAGACCACAGTGGGGTAATTGGGGAGGGTTAAATGACGCGCAGCGTAACCGTGAGTTTTCAGTAGGGATCAAGCCAAATGACTATACATTTGGCGGTGTCGCTGGTACTACGAATATTATCATGCGAGCTTCACAATACAGGCAAGGGGGTCGTATTTCGTATGCAACTTCAAATAGAACGTATCAAGGTAGAGTTATGGGTTCGTATAATAGCGGACTTACATTAGGAGGTTGGGCATATAGTGTATTGCTATCCAGGCGTTTCGGCAACGAGGGATACCAAGAGGGAACTTTGTACGATGCCAATTCGTTGTTCGTTTCCGTAGAGAAAAAAATCAATATGAAACACAGCTTTAATTTAAGTGTAATTTATACTCCAAATCGCAGGGGACGGTCTACAGCGATCACCCAAGAGGTAAAAGACTTGAAAGGCAGACGCTATAACCCAAATTGGGGTTATCAAACCGGGGACATTAGAAATAGTAGAATTCGAGAGATTGACGAACCTATAGTGATGTTAAACCATTATTGGAATTTAAGTGATCGCGCCATATTAAATACTAATATTTCCTATCAATTTGGTAAGATCGGTAATACAAGATTGGATACAGGTGGAAACCGTAATCCGGCAGGGAATTATTACCAGCGTTTACCGAGTTATTTTTTAGGAAATGAAAACCCTTCTTCTGTAGCATATCAACATGCATATCTGGCAGAACAGGAATTTTTGCGTGACGGACAATTAAACTGGGATGAAATTTATTGGGGCAACTCAAATACGGCAGATGGATTATCAAAATATACCATTCAGGAGGATAGGATAGACGATACCCAGTTAACCTTAAACACAATATTCACATCTAGATTTACCGAACATATTTCAGTAAATGGAAATCTGAATTACAGAAGTTTAAAGAGTGAAAATTTCTCAGAATTAGCCGATCTTCTGGGTGGATCGGGTTATCTAGATATAGATAATTTTGGGGATGGAGGTTTAGAGTCTAACAGTGACCTTCAAAATTTAAACAGAATTGTACAAAAAGGGGAACGCTATCGTTACAATTATGAGATCTATGCTAATACGCTTTCTGCTTTTGCACAAGTTAGATTTCAATACAGCAAATTTGATCTTTATGCTGCATTTTCTGGTTCACAAACAAATTATCAACGCAATGGGTTATATAATAACGGTTACTTTGGTGAGGTTGGACGATCATTTGGGAAGAGTGAACAAATTAATTTTACAAACTTTGGTCTTAAAGGAGGAGCTACTTATAAAGTCACAGGAAGACATTTAATCGACTTCAACGCAGCATATTTAACAAAGGCACCCAATATTAGAAACTCATTTGCTAATGCGAGACAGAATAACGATGTCGTATTTGGTCTTACCGATGAGAAACTACAGAATCTTGACCTTAGCTATATCTACCGGAGTCCTCTCGTAAAGGCAAGACTCACAGGGTATTTTATAAATTTTCAAGATCAATCAGATATAGGTTTCTTTTTTACTCAAAACGCACTTGGAAATGAAGATTCTAATGCTTTTGTCCAAGAGATAGTTACAGGTATCGATAAACGCAATGCCGGAGTAGAGTTCGGAATAGAAGCCCAAGTTCTTCCAACTTTTAAACTAAAGGCAGCTGCTGCGGTAGGACAAAATCTGTATACGAATAATCCAAAGTTGTATTTATCCGGTGATGACTTTGACAATGACAATAATGACGAGTTTGTTGAAGGAAACGACCTTTCTACTCTGGGAGTTCGTGAAGTTGCATTAAAAAACTATCATGTTTCCGGTGGCCCGGAACAAGCTTATCAAATTGGGATTGAATATCGAGATCCGGAGTTTTGGTGGATCGGACTTACAACGAATTATTTTTCAAATGCCTATGTTGATATAAGTAATTTAAGAAGAACGCCGGATTTTTACACAGATTTCGACGGCCAACCTTTTAACGAATACAATGAAGAAACAGCCCGTGAGTTACTCCAACAGGAAAAGCTTCAAGACTACTTTTTGGTAAATATCGTTGGGGGGAAGTCATGGAGGGTTAAAAAGTATTTTGTCGGATTTTTTGCTACCATAAACAATGTCTTGGATCAGGAATACAAAACAGGAGGTTTCGAGGATTCCCGTCGAGCCAGTTATAGACAACAAGTAGAAGAACAAGCAAGAGATACACCCATATTTGGAAATCGTTATTTCTTCGGAAACGGAACCACATATTATGTAAATGTATACGTACGATTTTGACTAAGAACAGATTAATTATTTAGACCCTATTATGAAAACTATAAATATTTATACTTTACTCGTTACAATTTTGGTTTTAATTTCCTGCGTGCAGGATGATGAATTTGAAGTACCAGTAGTTGAAATAAAACCTCAAAATATAGCGGCTTCAAGCTTATTAACCATCGATGCTCTAAGAACGTTACTAAATACAGAAATCGCCAATAACGGAAATATTGAAACCGTACTATCTTTTGAAGCAGATAATGATACTACCAACGATAAGTATATACTCGGTTATGTTATTTCTGATGATAGCTCGGGAAACTTCTTTGAAGAATTGATCCTGCAGGATGCTCCCGAAGATCCGTCACGGGGTATCAAGATCTTGATCGATGCGAATCCGTTATACGTAACTTATCAGTTTGGAAGGAAGGTGTATGTGAAACTGGAAGGGCTCACTGTAGGCTATGACAGTGGAGTTTTAAGTTTGGGGATTCGCGACGGAAACCGCCTGGAGAAAATAGCTGAATCGGCTCAGAGAGATTTTCTGTTTCGGGATGATGTAGTGGAAGAAATAAATCCACTTCCAATATCAATTTCAGAGTTTACTCCGGAAGCTACCAATTTGTACATACACTTAGAAGATGTTCAGTTTAATAGATATCAGGTTTTAGGCGAGGCTAGGCTAACTTTTGCCGGCGAAGAAATGGACGAGTTTGACGGAGAAAGAATTCTTGAAAGTTGTGCTGAAGGGACTTCAACTGTTTTTAGTACTAGCACTTTTGCCGATTTTAAAGGGATGTTACTTCCTGATGGTCGAGGGACTATAGATGCCATTCTTACCTATAATTTCTTTGGAGATGAATTCAATATCATTGTTAACAATCCAACAACCATTCACTTAGATAATATGGAACGTTGTGACCCTAACGTAATAGACTGTGGGCTGGCTGCTACGACCGGAAGCACTGTGTTATTCAGTGATTTTTTTGAAACACAAATGGAAGGGGATCCAATTGATGGCAATGGCTGGACCAATTATATTGAAGCAGGGACTGAACAATGGGAAGCCTATACCGATTCGGGTACAAATGCCTCTATAGGTATTTCGGCAAGAATAGGATCATTTATGTCCGGTGATGTTAGTTCGATAGGATGGTTGATTACGCCCCCAATTAATTTTGACTCCCAAGACGGTGAAACCTTAAACTTTAAAACCTCTAATAGCTTTGCCGACGGAAGTACACTTGAAGTTTTGATCTCTAATAATTGGGATGGAGATACTGCTACAATTAGCACTGCGACCTGGGATCTTTTATCTGCTGCTTATATTGTTCAGGATGATGACTTTTTTGGTGATTGGCTTAATTCCGGGAATATTGATCTCACATGTGTTACCGGTATCGCGTATATTGCATGGAGATATATTGGTAGTGGAGAAGAAGGTTTCGATGGAACTTATGAGCTGGATGAAATTGAAATAAACGCTAATTAGGAGCTTATATTAACTGTGAGAGATAACAGAGTTTTCTTGTAAAAAGTGAAATAGTATTATTACTTCGGAAAGAATTATGGAAAACGTATAAAACCTGTGTTCTTTCTTTCAGAAGTGACCTGAACCTTCAGAGTTTCGGGATACAGATACATACCTTTTTAGAAAATCATAAATTGACTTAGCTAAACTTTCCGAAGAAAGAAGCAACTTATAAACTGGCATTTCAGAATAAAAAAACCCTCTAATGTATAACAGAAGAGGGTATTTGGTTGGTAAGTTAAAAATAAGTTTACTAACGTTCTACGATAATAAACTCAGATCTTCTATTTTGTTGATGTTGTGCTTCGGTACAACCATCACCACAAGAAACGGCCGGACGGGTTTCTCCAAAACCACTACCACTAATTCTATTTCGGTCAATTCCTTTAGAAATGACGTATTGAACGGTAGATTGCGCACGTCTTTCAGATAAATTCATATTATATGAATTGGAAGCTCTGTTATCGGTGTGGCTTTCTACTTTTACAACCATTGCAGGATATTTCTTCATAAGTGCAACGAGTTTATCTAATTCGAAGGCTGCCTGTGGTTTAATATTAGATTTGTCATAGTCGAATAAAATAGGATTCAATTCAATTTGATCATCAACGATAATTGCTTCGATTGGTCGTAATGCCAATGTAGCCGAAAGATCGGTATCATTACCACCTTCAATAGTTACCGCATTACTTTCGTAGTCTTTTGCTACCCCTTGAATTACGTGTTCTTTATCACATTCCGCTTTAAAAGTTGCGCCACCGTTAGCATCGGTGGTCATAGTGCTAAGTTTATTTTCAAATTTATCATAAAGATCTACTCTTGCACCTGCGATAGGCTTTTTAGTATTTTCATCAATAACCTGCACAGTAATATTAACTTCGCATGGCAATTCAAGTTCTTTTATACTGTAAATATCGTCACTTCCTTTTCCACCTTGTCTGTTTGAAGATACATAGCCGGTACGTGCCGCTGCATCAAACTTAAAAGCAAAATCATCATCCGAACTATTTACACCTGTTCCCATATTCTTTACTTCCCCGAAGCCTTTTCCTCGAGGTTCGGCGTAGAAAACATCTAAGCCTCCAATTCCAAGGTGTCCGTCACTTGAGAAATAAAGCGTTCCGTTAGCATCAACAAACGGGAAAACTTCTTTTCCTTCTGTGTTGATCCCATCTCCTAAAAGTGCCGGAGTTCCCAAAGAGCCATCGGCGTTGATGGCAGCCATGTATATATCAGATTTTCCTTTTCCACCCGGCATGTCACTTACAAAATAAAGTGTTTTGCCATCAGGACTAATTGCGGGGTGTCCCGTGGAGTATTCATCACTGTTAAAATGAGCAGATTGCACATCCTTCCATTCTCCGGTAACATTTTCTGCGTAGTAAAGATTGATTTGATTAATTCCTTCTGCACTTTTATCGAAATCACCTTCGTGATAGTCATTTCTATCAAAATACATACGTTTTCCATCCTGAGTGAAAACAGGATTTGATTCATGGTATTTAGTATTTATCTTGCTATTAAAAAGAGAAGCATCTTTTACCGTTCCTCCAACAACATTTGCTTTATAAATATCTAAGAATGGTTCTTCATTCCACTGATACGTTTTACGTGAGGTATTTCTCCCTGATGCAAAATAGAATTCGTTTCCGATAAGTGTTCCTCCAAAATCGGCATACTTAGAGTTGATATCCATATTTGTAGCCGAGTAGCGTTGTACTTTGTCCATAATGGTAGGAACATAGTTCGGGTTTTTCATAAACTCGATAGCTCTTGTATCATTAGGTTTCATGGCAGCAAATGCTTTCATCTGGGTATTGTAGTCACTAAATTTACCATTGGCTTTAAGTGACTGGGCATAATTATAAACAGATTCGGCATCTACGTCTCTTCCTTTTACAACACGTTTATAATATGTTTCTGCTTTCTTGGTGTCATTGATATAAAAGTACGAATTGGCTAATCGCTCATAGACATAGCGACTACCTTCACCTTTTTTAAGGAGTTTTTGGTAGGCTTCGGCTGCATCGGTATAGGCTAATTGGTCGTATAGTTGGTCTGCTTTTTTGGTTTTAGCATTTTGAGCTGTTGCCATTGAAGCGCAAACCATTATTAAAAGAAGGAAAGTATATATTTTTTTCATTTTGAATGAAATTAGATTTTATTAATTAGAAGTATCTAGGTGAACGTAAGGTCTTTTTCTTAAAGAATAGATCGAAAGTAAGAATCACCTCATGAGATGAATTTGCTACCGATTTGATTTCTGAGGTAACGCTATCATAAGCATATCCAACACGTAAGAACGGCGCTATTTGGAAACCAACAAGGCCACTAAAAGAATCATCTAAACGATAGGAAGCTCCTAGTTCGAATTTTTCAAAGAATAAAGCATTCAAGTTTGCATCAAACGATAAGGGAGCATCGAATGCAGATTTCACCATAACCGAAGGCTTCAGTTTCATATTATCGGATACTTGAAATACATATCCCGCTGTACCAAAATAGTGGTTTGTTTCCGAGCCGTATTTTATGCCATTCTCATCTAAGTGAACCGAGTTCAATAAATTAGGTACGGAGAAACCTAAATAGAAATTATCTCCATATAAAAAAGCTCCGGCTCCAACATTTGGATATGTATTATTGATATCTTGTGAGAAAAACGGATCTGTTGGATCTTGAAGTTGCAAGTCTATAAGACCTACATCGTGAAACGTTGCACCTGCTTTAACACCTAGTGCAAGATTTGTAGTTGCACCTAATTGAAGGGTGTAAGAGAAATCGGCATAAACATTCGTTTCACTAACCGGACCGAGCTCATCTTTAATAGCAGACAAACCTAATCCTACTTTTTCACCTACCGGGGAGTGTGCCGAGAAGGTAAAAGTAACCGGGGCGTCATCGAATCCGGACCACTGATTTCTATATAAGGCTGTAATAGACAGGCTTTCTTTTGAACCGGCATATGCAGGGTTAACAACATTCATATTGTACATGTACTGTGTATATTGTGGGTCCTGTTGAGCCGCCAACTCTTGTGTGAGTGTAAATCCAAGAAATAGAATTACTAAATATATATGTTTCATCATTATATAATTATTTTTTTTGAAGGAAAACGAAATGCCGGTTACATCCTTATCTTGTCTGTAGTTTGTTTCTGGCATCGCGTTCTTGATTTTTGCTAGTTATAAAATTTGACTAATTCTAGTTGGATTCTTTGTTAATGTATATCCATCCGTTTTTCACCGAACCGAATTCCGGGTCTGGAGTTTCAAACTTCATCACGTAGAAATAGGTACCTGTTGGTAAAGCGTCACCATTATTAGTCTGCCCGCACCACTGATTTAGGTAGTCAGATTCAGAATAAACAGAAGTACCGTATCTGTTAAACACTTCAAGAGAAAAACTTCCTTGCCTGTCTACCAGGAATTCAAGATCAAGGCAATCGTTTAGTCCATCACCATTTGGCGAAATACCTTGAGAAATTACACAGTTTCCAACATTGTATAGACTCACATCAATGCTGTCTGTTCCCGTACATTCTCCTTTGGTGATTATCACGGTGTAAGTTTGTGTACCAACACTGTTTGCAGGTAACTCTACCATGATACTATCTCCGGTTTCACCAGAAATAACATCTCCATTTAATAGCCATTGATACGTAATATCGGTTTCACTGGTAGTAGCTGTAATTACCTGTCCGTCGTCCGGGCATGATTTGAAATCATCTCCTAGAGCAACTTCGAGATCTGTTCTTGGAGAAATATTGATACTATCCTCGCTAAAACAATTGGATACTGTTACTACAACACTATATAAACCACCTTCGGTAACATTAAGGAGCGGACCTGTTGCAGATGCAATTACTACTCCGTCTAGACTCCAAACATATGTGGCATCGCCCGCATTAAAGTTAGACGGTGTGGCATCAAGTACAATAGGCTCTTCAAAACATGTTTCGATATCATCACCAAGTTCAATTATTGGACTGTCTTCTAAAATTATCTCAACACTTTCGGTAAGAACACATCCATCAATATCTACATCCACTGAATAAGTTCCCGATTCGGTTACTGTAATGGTTTGAGTAGTTTCTCCCGTATTCCAAAGAAAAGTAGGTGTTCCACTTCCTCCTGTAACTTGAGCTGTTATGTCGTATGATTCCTGATCACAAAATATTTGATCCCCGCCAAGATCCACAACAAAGGAAGCAGATGCTGTGACTAAAACGTCGTCGGTTAAAACAACCACATCGCCGTTACAAGTATTTGTATATGTAACTCTGGCAGTAAAAACTTCGCTACCATTTGCAGGGCATACGTTAATTGTTGGTGTAGTACCTATTACAGTACCTGAAGAATCTAACCATTCAAATACATAAGTTTCAACTCCGTCCGGAGTAAATCTCCATGCTTCATTAGTTGTTGTCCATGGCGAATCGGATGTATTTCGTCCCGGTGGTACATAGGCAACATCTCCAGCGTCGTTTTGTATCCCAACTGCAGCATTACCACTGTTCCAGGTTGGGCATGAAGGTTTATCTTGGATATAGATCTCTATTACGTTAGAGAATTCATAGAAAACAGCCATGTGAGTTGCTAGTAAACTATTACAGGTACTGGAGAACATGGCGACATCGAAATAGGAAACTACAAGTACTCTATTGGGAAAAGTTCCCAAAACCTCATACCCAATTTCATTACCCGGGTTGATAGAAGGGTGAATGTCATGAACCGGTGTAAATACATTCGCTTCACCTAAAGTAGGATTGCTGTTATTTGGCAGGTCTTCTGAAAAGCTCCAACCGTTGGTGGTATCACCCGGATCCACATCAAAACGAATCACTCCGTTGGATCCTACCTGAAATTCTGTCTCAACATCTCCGAAAAAACAAAAATCATACGGTAAAGTATCTACAGGCGACCATGTGTCATCGGTTGATATGTTGATCGAATTAGATAAACCGTTGAATGGGAACGGAGGGTTATAAGGAATTGACGCAACCGTATATTCTGCGCTCGCCGTTTCAAAAGTCTCCAAAAAAGACGCTGTAATATCTGTACATCCTCCCGATGCCCCACAGTCAATGTTAATATCGGGACCCGCATCAACGAAAAGGGATCCCGGACCTTGTGCAAAAGCGCCAAAAGAGATTAGTAAGATTATGTAAAAAAGTGAATTTTTTCGGTTAAGAAAGGGCTTAAGTATATAGTACCCAAATTGATAATTGAAGGATGAGTTTTTCATCATATGAGGTATAATTGGTGATTATTGAATTCACTAAATTATACAAAAAAGACGATTATCTAATAGTTAAATTATTTTTTAGATGTAATGCAGGAATTTTCCGATTAATAACTTGTTAAGTTAACATTAATCCGAATGTATTGAAAGGATACTATACACTGGGAAATGATCGCTAATCCCACCTAAATATTTTCTCCCGGCAAAGGTTCTGAAAGGGTTCCCTTTGTGCCTTCCTTTATACTCTTTTAAATTAGTAGCATTAAAGATCTTCGCTGTTTCAAAACGAAAATTATTCCCGTGCATTCGTAAAAAGTTTTGCGATAGGATAATTTGATCAAACAAGTTCCAATTGCCTTTATAGGTAACACTGCCTTCATTTCTGGTTAGTAATAATTCCATTGGGTTGTACATTTGTTCTGAAACCAATGCCTGAACGCTCTCGCTATGTGGGTCGTCATTAAAATCTCCCATAATTATAATGCGTGCATTTGGATCTTCGGAACGAATTTTAGCAGAAATCTCCTGGTTTTTTTTTGAAGCAACCATCCGGCGATAGTTAGTAACCTCGGCACCTGCACGTCTGGACGGCCAGTGATTTACCAGAACGTGTAACACTTCACCCTCGAGCGACCCTTTAACGTATAAGATATCCCTTGTAAAATCTCGCTTTCCTAGCGGAGTTGTGACATATAAAGAAATAGCTTCTTTTGAGATCACCTTAAAATACTCCGGCCGATATAGCAAGGCGGTATCTATCCCACGTTCATCCGGGGAATCGAAATGTACGTAATCGTAGTTCTTTTCTTTTAAGAATTTAGAACTGGCGAGCTCTCTCATTACAAATTCGTTCTCTACTTCGGCAACACCTAGTATTACAGGGGGATGTTGGATATCCTTATATCCTATGTTTGAAATAATCCGGCCTAGTTTTTTTATTTTCTTTCTGAAACGTTTTTCGTCCCATTGTCTAACAGATTTTTCAGTAAAATCGTCATCCATGGTTTTAGGATCGTCCTTAGTATCGAATAAGTTTTCAAGATTGTAGAAAGCAATCGTATATTGGTTTTTCCCTTTTTCCGAAGAATTTGTCATGCTTAGTATGTTAATTGCTTCTAAATTACGAAAATCCCTTTCAATGTGTTTTGTACCTTTGTGTCATTGATTTTGATTATGCTCGAACAAACAGATATAAAATACGAAAAGACAATACTCATTGGACTCATCACTCAGTTACAAGATGATGAAAAATCTAAAGAGTATCTGGATGAATTGGAGTTTTTGGCTTATACTGCCGGTGGGGAGGTCTTAAAGCGTTTTGTTCAGAAAATGGAAATGCCTAATCCAAAGACGTTTATTGGTACGGGTAAGATGGAAGAAGTAAGAGAATATGTTGAGGCCAATGAAGTAGGAGTCGCAATTTTTGATGACGAATTGTCTCCGGCCCAACAAAAGAATATAGAAAAGATCCTTCAGTGTAAAATTATAGATCGCACCAATCTAATTCTGGACATCTTTGCTCAACGTGCACAAACCAGTTATGCTCGAACTCAGGTTGAATTAGCTCAATACGAGTATTTATTACCGCGTTTGGCAGGTATGTGGACTCACCTTGAACGACAAAGAGGTGGTATTGGTATGCGCGGACCCGGTGAAACAGAAATTGAAACCGACCGTCGTATCGTAAGAGACCGAATTGCTTTGTTAAAGAAGAAGCTTGCTAAGATCGACCGCCAAATGGAAGTGCAGAGAGGCAATCGGGGCTCCCTAGTGCGAGTAGCCCTTGTAGGGTACACCAATGTTGGGAAATCGACTTTAATGAATGTAATTAGTAAGAGTGACGTCTTTGCAGAAAATAAATTGTTTGCTACTCTCGATACCACGGTGAGAAAAGTGGTGATCGGTAATTTACCGTTCTTATTAACAGATACGGTTGGATTTATCCGAAAACTACCTACACAACTTGTAGAATCATTTAAAGGCACATTAGATGAAGTGCGCGAAGCCGATTTGCTTTTACATGTAGTAGATATATCTCACAATTCGTTTGAAGATCATATTGCTTCTGTTAATAAGATCTTAGACGAGATCGATAGTGCCGATAAACCTACGATCATGGTTTTTAATAAGATCGATGCTTATGAAGCTGAAACCATAGATGAAGATGATCTGGTTACCGTTAGAACAGAAGCACATAACACTTTAAAAGATTGGCGTAAGACTTGGATGAGTAGAACCAACGGAGATGCGATCTTTATATCTGCTCTAAATAAAGAGAATTTTGAAGAGTTTAGAAAATTAGTCTACGATAAGGTGCGGGAGATTCATATATCTCGATTTCCATATAACAATTTCCTGTATCCTGAGGAATATGTTGAATAAAAAAGCCTCCGATAATGGAGGCTTTTTTATTTATGTAACTTTCTATTGTTTAGAAATTATAATTTAATCCAAACAGCCAATAACTCTGTGTTTTATTGTCTACAGTATCGAAGGTTGGAACTTCGGTGCTCATAGCCGCAGTTGCTGCATCTATAGCGGCTGCAAGAGATTCTTGCTTGTTTCCTCTTAATCCGAATTCAAAACCAACTCCTATGTTCTTCCAAACCGTATATCCTAAACTGTTAATCCATGTCCAGTTTGAAAGATCTGAACTCTCATAACTTTGAAATGCTGAAAGATTTGATTTGAGATTTAATTTTCCGAAGCTTTTAGTGTAGTCGACTAAAATTTTTGCCCCTAAAGAAGATTCATAAACTGCATCTGTGTTACTAAAAACAAAGTTATAGTTTAATGGGTGAACTACTACCACCAGGTTTTCAATTGGTGTCCAGGTTGCCCCAACTCCCAAATCCAAATAACCTGGATCGTTAAAGTTGTTCAAGATAGTTGTTCGGTATTCAGCCAAAGCAGAAGCTGCCAACGTTTTTGTTAAATTTCTTCCGTAGAGAGAGGTGATATTGAAAACATCTGTAGCTTCCTGAAAAGAATCATCATCGGTTGGGTCATCCTGATCATCAAATTTGACCCATGAAAGATTAACACTCAATGCGTTTCTCCAAAAATATTTCTCTTCCTTTAAGTTTGCAAAACCATTGGCTGTAATTCCAATATTTCCGGACGAAACATTTGGAGAGCCTTGAGAATACCAATTGTTGAATTTAGAGATGTTAGCCCCAACAGTACCAAAGGCGCCATATTTCCACCCGGGGAGTGCGTCAATTTTTGCTTTAAGTGCATTTACTCTTCCCTGAATTGCAGCAATAGAATCTTTCTTAGGTCCTATTTGTGCTTTTAACTCTTCTTCCGTTTGTCCAAAGGATAATGTCGTAATAAATACTAGACAAATAGATAAGAATACTTTTTTCATAAGGTTTAATTTAAAAGTTTTTACAAAAGTAGAAGTTCTTTTTGTTCAATGGTACATTTCAGAAACAAATAAGTAAGAAGTTACTTAGACAATAGGTGGCTTTTCGATTAAGAGTTTATTTTCTCTTATAAAGTGGCACCGATGAACATGCCTCGCCATACATAATACTTCTTGCAATTGGTTGTATTTTTTTGGCCAATAGCGTAAATGCCGAAGCAGGAATTGGTTTATGTGCACAACCTTTAATGATAACGGGCTTATTTTTAAATTCGTCAACATTTAGATCAGTTATAATCTCTGCAAAAATTATGGATTCTAAGGTTTCCAGATCACCCACAATAACTTTCTTAGCGTGAGGAGCTAATTGTACCGATAGCAAAATATATGCCCATCCCGGTACTATAGCATCGGTGGTACAATGGAGAGCAACATAACAATCTTTGTACGAACTCCAATCGTGTTGTTCTACGTGTTTCCTGAATTCGTTTTCCTTAAGAACAATGCCCTCAAGTAACCAGGGGGAGATATCGAATTGTACACGTTTACCTTCCGGATACAGTGTTTCCAAATCGAAAGTAACTAGTTTACTATTCGCTACTCTATTTATAATTTCTTTTTCCAAAGTCATGAAATTTTGCCTCTTCACTATTCAAGTTTAGTAAAGCTATTTACACAAATTTTTGTGTTTAAACTGCTACAAAAACTGCTGTAAGTCCGCTTTGAACCTCTTGTAGTAAAATAATTAGAAAAACATTTGTGCTACAACATTCCTAATTCCAATTTTGCCTCATCGCTCATTAGATCCTGACTCCAGGGCGGGTCGAAAGTAATTTCAACTTCTGCATCCTTTACCATTTTTAAAGTCTTTACTTTATCTTCAACTTCTACAGGAAGCGTTTCTGCTACCGGGCAATTTGGAGTAGTCAGGGTCATAAGTATTTTAACCTCATAATCCTCATTTACAAACACATCGTAAATTAATCCCAGCTCATAAATATCCACCGGGATTTCCGGATCAAAAATGGTTTTTAAGACTTTTACGATTTTTTCACCTAGTTCTGTTGTATCTATTTCAATAGTTGCCATTTCGTTAATTTTTTAACTGTGCCTGATAAGCCACAGCATATAATTTAAGTTGTTTTATCATTGAAACCAGTCCGTTAGCACGGGTTGGAGAAAGATGTTCTTTTAAACCGATCTTATCAATAAAGTCGGTATTCGCATTTATAATATCTTCAGGTTTCTGATTTGAAAATACCCGAATTAGTATAGCGATTATACCTTTGGTAATGATCGCGTCACTGTCTGCTGTAAATACAACCTTATCATCCTTTAGATCGGCATTTAACCAAACCTTCGACTGACATCCTTTAATAAGTCGCTCGTCAGTTTTCAAAGCGGGATCAATAATAGGAAGAGATTTTCCAAGATCGATCATGTATTCATAACGCTGCATCCAGTCATCGAACATCGAAAACTCATCAATTAATTCATCTTGTATTTCGTTGATCGTCATTCTTAATTTTGTGTATTATTCTCTTTTGTGGCTTTTAACAGAACACTTCTATCGGTTTTTGAATAAAGCGTGAGGACTCCATCTTGCAAAGCGTATGAACCAGTATTATTTAAGGCATTTAATAATCTTCTTTCTGTATTCATGATGTCTTTATCACAATACTTTTCAGAAACAGCCAAATCACCAAAACTCATAGCGTAGAGGTCGATTGTGTAGTTTCCGAAGAAACTATTACAACCGGTGTTACCGCTTATCGATTTGTCTAATGCTGCCAGGCTAAAGGTAACGTCTTCCGAATTTACCGCTGTTTCTCCGGCTTCGGTAACTGTGTAGTTTCCGGAAAGTTGGACCGTTCCTGCCACATCGATAACCTTTTTAGTCTCATCGCAACCCATAAATAACAGAAGTGCGGTTAATATACTAATAGTGCTAAGTGTTTTCATAATTATATTTTAAGTGAGCATTAATTTTGCTTTTTTTACGGCGTTAACCAAAGCATCTACTTCTTCCAGTGTATTGTAAAATGCAAAGGATGCGCGAACGGTTCCCGGAATTTTATAAAAATCCATGATTGGTTGCGCACAGTGATGACCGGTTCTTACCGCTATTCCTAATTTATCAATTATAGTGCCGATGTCATAAGGGTGTATACCTTCGATGTTAAAGGAAATTACCGACGTTTTATTAGGAGTATCCCCATAAATGGTAAGTAGCTCGATCTCTTTAAGCTTTTTTGTAGCATATTTCAGCAACTCATCCTCATGTTGTTGAATTTCCTCATATCCTACCTCATTAAGATAATCAATTGCTGCTCCATATGCAATTCCACCACAAATATTCGGCGTTCCGGCTTCAAATTTGTGGGGTAGGTCGGCATAGGTGGTTCTTTCAAAGGTTACTTCCTTTATCATTTCACCACCGCCTTGATAAGGAGGAAGTTTTTTACCCCATTCTTCTTTAATATATAGCATTCCAACCCCTGTTGGACCACACATTTTATGTGCTGAGGTTACATAAAAGTCTACCTTGAGCTCTTGAAGATCGGGTTTAATATGTGAGCATGATTGGGCTCCATCGACCAGAACGGCAGCACCCACAGCATGTGCTTCTTCGATGATCTCTTCAATTGGATTAATAGTTCCTAAGGCATTAGAGATATGATTAACAAAGACTAATTTAGTTTTTTCTGAAAGTAGTTTTTTATATTCTGAAAGGTCTAAGGTGCCATCTGTGATCATAGGAATTACCTTCAGCTTCGCGTCGGTTTTTTCACATAGCATTTGCCATGGTACGATGTTAGAATGATGCTCTAATGCTGAAACAATTACTTCATCCCCTTTCCGAAGTATTTCTGAAAATCCACTTGCAACGAGATTAATCCCGTGTGTTGTTCCCGAAGTAAAGATCACCTCATAAGCATGTTCTATATTAAAGTGCTTCTGAATTTTCTTTCTTGCTTCCTCATACGCATCTGTGGCTTCCTGCGATAGAGTGTGTACCCCACGGTGGATGTTCGCATTGTAATTTGAATAATAATCTACAATACAGTCTATTACGGCTTGAGGCTTTTGTGAGGTTGCGGCATTGTCTAAGTACACCAAAGGATATCCGTTTACCTGGCGTTTAAGTATTGGGAAATCATTTCGTATTTTTTGAATATCGAATGCCATAATGAGGTTTGAAATACTTGGATTTACAGGTCGAAACCTAAACTTACACCAATTTTTGTGGCGATCAGTTTATTGATTCGGACTTTTAATTCGGGAATCTTCACGCTTTCTAAAACGGTATTTGCAAACGCATACATTAACAATGCACGAGCTTCTTTAATACCAATCCCACGAGAACGTAAATAGAATAAAGCATCTTCGTCAAACTGACCAATGGTACACCCATGCGAACATTTAACATCATCTGCAAAGATTTCCAATTGCGGTTTAGCGTTAATGGTAGCCTTGTCGTCTATTAAGATGTTGTTGTTTTGCTGGAAAGCGTCAATTTTTTGCGCATCTTTCTCCACAATGATCTTCCCGTTAAAAACACCGGTAGAGGCATCGCCGAAAATACCTTTATAATCCTGATGACTTTCACAGTTAGGCGCAGTATGATGCACTAACGTATTATGGTCTACATGTTGCTTGTTCTCCAGAATGGTAATTCCCTTTAACGTAGAATCACAATGTTGACCATTCTGTAAAAAGTTCAGATTATTACGAATAAGGTTGCCTCCAAATGAAAAGGTATGAACTCTACAATTGCTATCCCGGGCCTGAGAAATATAAGTGTTATCTATTAAAGAAGCCGACGAACGATCGTTCTGTATCTTGTAATAATCTACATAAGCTCTTTTTTCCGCAAACACTTCGGTCACAGAGTTGGTAAGCACCGCATTTTCTGATAGACTTTGATGTCTTTCAATTATTTGAACATGCGCATTCTCACCTACCACGATTAAATTTCTAGGTTGAAGCATAACCGCCGATTCATTTCCTGTAGAAAAATTTATAATTTCTATAGGTTTCTCAACTTCCTTGTGCTTTGGGATATGAATGTAGGCACCCTCTTTGGCAAATGCCGTATTTAAAGAAGTAAGGCTGTCATCCTTAGCAGCTTTATTAAAATAGGCTTCAATTACCGGTTTGTATTTGTCTTTGTTTAGTGCCGATGACATCAAACAAACATCCAGCTTATCATGCGTGGTTTCAGAAAGAAAAGAACTGTAAACACCATCGACAAAAACGATTTTATAGGTGTCTATATCGTGTAGAAAATACTTTCTAACATCTTTAAACTCTATGGCACGATCTTGTTTTGGGAAAATACTGTAATCTTTTTTCAGGAGTGAATTTAGAGATGTGTATTTCCATGCTTCCTCTTTCTTTGTTGGAAATCCCTTAGTTTCAAAGGTTTTAATTGCTTTGTTTCTAAGTTCATGCAACGGTGAATCGTCTTCGAGGTGATCTTCGAAAGCAATATAGGAGGATAATAATTTATCTTTTAAGCTCATTTTTCTTTTTTCTGAATGGTTTTTTATACCAATTCTTCTTTAATCCAATCGTATCCTTTTTCTTCTAGCTCATAAGCCAGTTCTTTAGATCCCGATTTTACGATCTTACCGTCCATAAGTACATGGACAAAATCCGGTACGATATAATCTAATAATCTCTGATAGTGAGTAATCACTATTACTGCATTATCTTTACTTCTTAACTTATTAACGCCATTGGCTACTATCTTTAACGCATCGATATCTAATCCGGAATCTGTTTCGTCAAGGATCGCTAGTTTTGGCTCTAGCATTGCCATTTGGAATATCTCGTTTCTCTTTTTCTCTCCTCCTGAAAATCCTTCATTTAAAGAGCGGGATAAGAATTTACGGTCAATTTCCAGCATATCTGCTTTCTCACGAATCATTTTTAACATCTCACTCGCCGGCATATCTTCTTTACCTTTTGCTTTCCGCGATTCGTTAATAGCAGTCTTTATGAAGTTAGTTACACTAACCCCGGGAATTTCAACTGGATACTGAAACGATAAGAAAACACCTTTATGCGCTCTTTCTTCAGGATCTAGTTCAGAAATATCGTTTCCCTCAAATAAAACTTCACCCTGCGTGAGTTCAAATTCCTCTTTTCCGGCGATAACCGAAGCGAGTGTACTTTTACCGGAACCATTTGGACCCATTATAGCATGAACCTCTCCTGAATTAACCTGGAGATTAATTCCTTTTAAAATGTCTTTATCTTCTACACTTGCGTGTACGTTTTTAATTTCTAGCATGCTTAACTTTTCTTTTCTTCAATTTTTACATCCGCTTCCGAAGGCGTATCACTAACCGATACAATTTCAGTAATGGTAAGAATTTCATTCCAACCTTCTTCACCTTCCTCTTTATTTTTAAGGGTACCTTTCACTACCACAGGAACCATGTCGAACTCGTCTCTTTTAACAGGCTTAACTCTTTTTGCGAGTTCTTCTGCCATCTCATCCAAGGCAACACCATAAATGAAATTGCTTCCTTTTAAAACTGCGGCATCTGCGGTATAGATGAATTCTCCTGCGTATTCAGGATCTTTGCTAACTCTTTCCGTTTCCTTCTCCTTACATGAGAAAGTAACTGTTGCAAAAACGATAAATAATAATACGATTCTTTTCATTTTGTTTTAAGGTTTATCCAACTGAGCCTTCAAGGCTTATTTCTAACAATTTTTGTGCTTCCACAGCAAATTCCATTGGAAGCTTATTTAATACTTCTTTACTGAAACCATTTACAATTAACGCGATAGCCTTTTCTGTATCGATACCACGCTGATTGCAATAGAAAATTTGATCTTCACCAATCTTACTGGTAGTGGCTTCGTGCTCAATTTGAGCAGTTTTGTTCTTAGCTTCGATATATGGAAAAGTATGTGCCCCGCAATTGTTACCCATAAGCAACGAATCACATTGTGAGAAGTTACGGGCGTTGTCTGCATTCGGACTTATTTTTACTAATCCTCTATAACTATTTTGAGATTTTCCGGCAGAGATACCTTTGGAAATGATCGTACTCTTGGTGTTCTTACCAAGATGTATCATTTTAGTTCCGGTGTCTGCCTGCTGAAAATTATTAGTTACTGCAATTGAGTAGAATTCTCCAATGGAGTTGTCACCTTTTAATACGCAACTTGGGTATTTCCAGGTAACTGCACTTCCCGTTTCAACCTGAGTCCAGGAGATCTTAGCGTTTTTTTCGCAAATTCCTCTTTTGGTTACGAAATTAAATACGCCCCCTTTCCCTTCTTTGTTCCCGGGATACCAGTTTTGGACGGTAGAATATTTTATTTCTGCATCATCGAGGGCAATTAATTCTACAACAGCGGCGTGTAGTTGATTTTCATCCCTTGAAGGAGCAGTACAACCCTCCAAATAACTCACATAGCTTCCTTCGTCTGCAATTACCAGTGTTCTCTCAAATTGGCCTGTTCCTGCCTGATTTATTCTAAAATAAGTTGAAAGCTCCATTGGGCAACGAACGCCTTTCGGGATATAACAGAATGAACCATCACTAAAAACAGCGCTGTTTAAGGCAGCGTAGAAATTGTCCTTTTGTGGAACCACCGTACCCAAATATTTTTGGACCAGCTCCGGGTGTTCTTTGATCGCTTCAGAAATAGAGCAGAAAATAATTCCTTTCTCCGCAAGAGTTTTCTTAAAAGTCGTTGCTACAGAAACAGAGTCCATAACAATGTCTACAGCAACTCCGGCTAATTTTTTCTGTTCGTCTAATGATATTCCCAGTTTCTTGAAAGTTTCCAATAATTCCGGGTCAACCTCATCTAAACTCTCATATTTAGGTTTTTTATTAGGAGCCGAATAGTAGGATATATTTTGAAAATTCGGTTTTTCATAATGAACATTCGCCCATTCCGGTTCAATCATTTCCTGCCAGGCACGAAAAGACTCAATACGCCAATTGGTCATCCATTCGGGCTCTTCTTTCTTCTTAGAGATCGCCCTTACAATGTCTTCATTTAAGCCAACAGGAAAGGTATCAGATTCAATATCGGTATAAAATCCGTACTCATACTCCTTGGTTTCGAGTTCTTTCTTTAAATCGTCTTCAGTATACTTGCTCATATCTCTTTTACGTAGTTATTTATAGTGAAAACGATTCCCCACATCCGCAGGTTCTGTTTGCATTTGGATTGTTAAAAACAAACCCTTTACCATTTAAACCGCCACTGTATTCTAAAGTTGTTCCTACCAGATATAAAAAGCTCTTTTTGTCTACTGCTATTTTCACATCATGGTCTTCGAAAAGTTTATCATCTTCGCCTAAAGCGTGATCAAATTTTAGTTCGTAAGACAAACCAGAACATCCTCCACTTTTCACACCTACCCGAACGTAGTCATTGGCGACGTTAAAACCTTCATCGGTCATTAGCTGCGCAATCTTAGATTTCGCGTTGTCACTTACTTTTATCATTTAATGTAGATTAATTCTAAATTAGGTTGCAAATATACGGTATTTACTGCTCATCTGCCATACAAGTTTAACAATTTAAACTTATCTGCATATAGAGTTTGATGATAGAAAGATTCTCTTTTTCTTCGGAAAGTAAAGTTGGCTAATTAACGTGTGAAGCGTTCTAAATTTTGCTTAGTTGGGGTCCTGAAAATCAGGATTATTTATAAATCCCGGTTCCGAAAGCGAAAGAAGAAATGCTTTTAAGTCGGCTTTATCAGTTTCAGATAAATGTACGCCTCCTTGTGATACCGATTTCATAAGGGGATCAATAGTTTCAGAATAGACCAGACCTTCACTGTAATGGTCAATTACTTCGTCTAGTGTTTCAAAGCGTCCGTCATGCATATAAGGGGCAGTGTAAGCTAAATTCCGAAGAGAAGGTGTTTTAAACAAGCCAAAATCTCTTGGATCTCCGGTGACTTGCCCTAACCCACGATCGGTCAACACTTCATCTAAGCCATTATTGTGAAAGAAATTATCGGTCCATAACGGATTGTTTGGATTACCGTGACAATGGAAACAGTCGCCTCGGGTTTCGTCTAAAAATACGTTTAATCCATTTAATTCTGAAGCCGTAAGGGTTCCCTCATTTAAAAGGTATTTATCAAATTTTGAATTTCCGGAAATTAAAGTTCTTAAAAACTGCGCAATTGCTTTGCTCACCAAGGTAGAATCTATTGTAGTTGTTCCAAAAGCGTCATTGAATAAAGCAGGATAGGAAGGGGCATTCTGAAGACTTGCAGTTGCCTGTGCCCATGTGTTGTGCATTTCTACCGGGTTAATAACCGGTTCTAAGGCCTGTTCTTCCAGTCCCAGAGCTCTTCCATCCCAAAAGAATTTTTCATTAAAATTCCATGCCATATTAAATAAGGGCATCGAATTTCTAACTCCCGCAATTCCATCAATACCCACAGAGAATTGCCTTTCGTCTGTAAAAGCATTTTGAGGACTGTGGCAATCAGCACAAGCTTGTGTGCCATTACCGGAGAGAATTGGGTCGAAAAATAGCTTTCTTCCAAGTTTGATGCCTTCAACAGTTTGTGGATTATCTGAAGGGATACTTGGGGGAAGGAGTTTTTGTTCAAAAATAGTTGGAATAGTAAGGGACGCCGGCGTTGCGGTATAGGTTGCATCACCATCATCTTTTTTACAAGAGATTATGGTAAAGCAAACAAATATGTACAACAGCAGGCGTCTCATTCTATCGTTCTTAATTACTGTGTTACAGCTCCAAGGCTAAAAACGCCATTAGAACCATTTTCGTGCATGTCGATCTGTGCATCAAAGTTAGGCATTAAGGTTGAGTGCCAAACGTTAAGATCCCACTGATTAGGGTTTTTGAACCATTCTGCAACATTCATTTTTATTTCAACATTCGTATTGTTTGAAACTGTTACCTGACCAAGATTAACTTCAAAAGAGGTGTCTTGTAATACATCTAATGTACCGGGTCCCGGAGGCAAGGTAGTATGACTATTTGCTCTAATCGTGTGATATTGGAAAGTAGTTTCTGTAGACGTATTGTCAATGAATTTCCCTTCCATTCGCATGTAGTGATATCCGCCACCTAATGGTCCCGGAACTCCCCAGCCGCTATCTGCCGAATTTAGATCTAAATACACTCCGTCAATGTTATCTTCATCATCAAATCCAAATGTGAATGATACTGTGTAAGTTCCTTCAGGGATTTGAACATCAGGTGTAAATGTAAGGTTCGTTCCTTGTCTCACATCTATCAAATTGTAGTCCCCGGCATCGTAAACAACACCAGTACTACTTGTAAATGTAATGTCGGAAATTAAGTAAACCAATTTTGAAAGTGTTAATTCTTCCCCGTTTGCATTTGTGTAGGTTGTAGTGTCAAAATCTGCATTGGTAATTGATGTACCATCCCAGTTTTGAGTAAAAGTGAAATCTACAGTTGTGTTCGCCGGAGTAGCGTCATCGTCATTTTTACAGCTTACCATTGCTATAGCAAAGGCAGCAATAAGGGCAATTTTTTTCATTCAGTTTAAGATTTAAGAGGGTCTATTTAAGTTTAAGTATAAGTAAGTCTTTAATTCCTCTGTTAAGAGGGATATCTATGTCGTCACTTTCGGTGTTACCAACAAGCACGAGTTTAGAATCGGTTGTTTCAATAGCCTGATTTCCAAAATCCAAACTACTTCCACCTAAGGTATATTCGTACGTAAGCGAACCTGCTTCGTCTATGATCATTAACCAGGCGTCGTTCTGACCGTTATTAGAACCAACATCATTATTGTTGCTTCGTGTAGAACCAGATAAAATATATCTTCCGTTAGACATTGACCTTACACTTCTGGCCGAGTCGAATTCTGAGCCTCCAAAGTTTTTTTGCCAGATCATGGTTCCGTCATCACTAAATTTAACCGCCCAGGCATCTGCATTTCCGTATAAAGAAGTAACGTCCTGATCTGTGCTTCTGGTGTCTCCAACGAGCATGTAATTTCCGTCATGAGTTTTTGTTACCGAATACGCGATATCAATTTCGGAACCACCAAACGATTTAGTCCAAATTAAATCACCGGATGCAGTTAATCTAACCGCCCAGAAATCATAACTTCCTTTTGCATCAGTTATATCAAAATCTTCACTTTCAGAAGAGCCTACCAAAAGAAATCCGCCGTCATTTGTTTGTAGTGCGTCATAACTTCTGTCATTGTTAGTTCCTCCAAAATATCGTCTCCAGAGTTTATTTCCCTGCGAGTCCATTAGAATTCCCCAAAATTCCCCAACACCATGCTGCGGATTTCTCGTGTTACCACCAACAGAGCCGTTACTTCCGGGAGTAAAGTCATTCCCTTGGCCACCACTTGCGGAAACATCTAAAAAGCCGGTTGCAAAGAAATTTCCTTCTGCTGTTTCAAATACTTTAAAGCCTTGATCACTTCCGGCAAATCCGAAGCTCTTTTGCCATTGAAGATTTCCGGAGGTGTCAATTTTCAGGATCCAATAATCCTGAAATCCGTTATTTCCTGAAACATCTCCATCGTTACTACGACTATAGCCGCTAATTACATAACCACCATCTGATGTTTTTGTAATATTGGTTGCTCTATCATCGCCACTACCACCGTAGGTTTTACTCCATACTTTCTCTCCTGCGGAGTTTAACTTTAAAACCCAGTAGTCTGCGTCGTTACCTGTTTTATCTGTAATATCACCATCGGTACTTTTAGTAGTCCCGGCAATGACATAGCCTCCATCGTTTGCCTGAACAACCGAAACACCATCGTCTTCGTCGCTACCCCCATAAGTTTTAATGAAATCGGGCTCCCCAAGGAACTCACCCGTGGGTGGATCATCATCTGTTGGCGTAGAGGTGTCATCACTACTACAGGCGGTAAGAATTCCTGCGCAGAAAATCAATAAGATCACATTGTGATTTATTTTTTTTAATAGCATAAGTAGGTTATTTTATTTTACAATTAACCTTTGTGTTGTAAGGTCATTTATTTTTACAAGGTACATACCTGAGTTTAAACTTGAAATATCAATATTCTCTGAAGTACTACCTGTAAAATCCAGACTTAATATGCGCTGACCTAAAACGTTGAAGATCTCAACCTGTGTTAAGGGTATATTTTGAGACTGTATGTTGATATTGTTTTTTGCCGGATTAGGATAAATTGAAAAATCTGTAACGGTTACATCATTGGTCCCCAGAACAGTTGGATCTTTTACTAAAAAGAACCCTCTGTCAATATCACTTATTATAATATTTCCACTAGGTAGATAAGGATAAACACTCCAGGCACCATCAAAGTCGGCACCATCATTAGATGGATAACTATCAAAATACCCTATTTCGGTCATATTTGAATTCGCGATATCACTAATATCCAACACTCTTAAACCTGCTCTATAGCTGGCCATATAATATTTATCACCTTTTACGTATCCATTGTGATCAATAGACTCGTTAGGACCATAATATTCAAAAAGTAGCTGCGGATTATCAAGATCCAAAAGGTCGAAGACTAATGTTCTGGTATTAAATCCAAAACCTATTTCATCTGTTTCATCTCCAACGATAAAATATCTTTGATCTTCTGTAAACCATCCTTGGTGAGTATAACCAACATTTGAATAACCTGTTGATGAAATTGGAAGTGGGCTTCCTTTATCGGTAATATCAACTACAACAATTTCATTTTCATTGCTTCCAATCAGTATTTCCTGTCCGCTATAATCGGTATCCGGCCCATTGTAAGTTACAACTTGTGCATCATGACTGTAATCATCTAACGCGTAACCTCCTGCGGCAACAGGGTTTAACGGATCCTGGATGTTAACAAAGTGCGGACCACCGTTAAAGGTACTTGTACCTACGCCGTAGGCATAACCCGTGTCTTCATTTATAACAATATTATGTGCTCGTCCGAAGCCATCGTAATGAGCATCTTCTGTAAAAGTTTCCGGTGGGCTACTTACAGATCGTAATCTGGTTAGATCGAAGACCTGCATACCATGACCTCCAGCTTCACTAACAATAAAAGCATGATTGCTGTATACTTTTACATCTCTCCATGTGCTATTGTCGGTATGTGTTGGCAGTTTACCCAGGTATACCGGATTTAAGGGGTCTGTAATGTTTATAAACGCAGTTCCGTTTCTCAACCCAACTATGGCGTATTCATCACCGTTATCAGGATCTACCCAACCCCATGAATCATTTCCGGCGCTGGACCCAAGAACGTTTAGATCAATATGTGAGAGTAAGTCGTAACCATCACAAGGATATGCGCCGGCGAATCCATTTGTACATGGAGTTTGAGCTACAGCGACAAAACATATAAGTGAAAGGGCTATTGGTAAAATTTTTTTCATCAATTTTTATTTTAGTAGTTGTTAATTTTAGTTATAACGCTGAAGGACAGCTTTTAGTGCGAACTATTATAGTCGGTATTTGTAAAATACCTTACACATTTTTCTATTGTTTTATTATTTTCTTTACTAATGAATTATTTACGAGGACAAAATATATTCCTTTATTATAACCACTAATGTCAACAGTTATTGTTTCTGAATTTACTTCAGAAGTATTGAACAGTTTTTTCCCTAGAATATCATATACCGAAACAGCTTCTAATGGCACCGAGTTCGAATTAATTACAAACTTTTCCGAAGCAGGATTAGGAAAAATTGAGATATCTGAATTCAATTCATTTTCAATCACCGAAAGTACTTCATTTACGGTCAATACGAAAGTGCAGGTACCAATATTATCATAGATATCGATAGATTCGAAGGAAATAGTGTACACACCTTGCGTAAGTTGAGTTCCCGGCAAAGGCGATTGTGAAATTGCTGCAGGCGATATGCAATTGTCTGTCGCGGTTGCTTGACTACTCGCAATATAATCCGGTAGTGTATAATAACTAAGTCCGGTATCGTATTCTACGATCTGGTCTGCCGGACAAGTAACTACAGGTGGGAGATCGTCTATTACGGTGATCACAGCATTGCAAGTAGCTGTATTGCCGGATGGATCTGTTATGGTGAGTATCACCGTATTATTTCCTATATCGCTGCAATTAAAAGTGTTGTTGTTTAGTGTGGCGGTATAGAATCCGCTGTTGTCACTTGATCCACCATCCACAGAAGTTGCGGGAACGATCACATTTCCGTTTGCGTCCAATGAGACGGTAATATTTTGGCATACCGCAACGGGCGGTGTGGTATCCGGTGCAGACGATTTTAAAAGATACAGGCCGCCAATATATGATGGGTCGCTGTATGTTAATGCTGAAACCATGATCGTCCCGCTACCAAAATAAGGATATACGTTCCAGGCACCAACATAACCTACGTTATTATTTGTTGGGAACACATCAAAGTAACCGGTTTCAATGATATTTCCGTTTTGTATGTCTGAAATATCATGTACTCTAAATCCTGCCTTGTAATTAGCGAGATACATTTCATTACCCTTAATGTATAAATTGTGATCTGTGGCTGAAGTAGGGCCGGTATATTCGAAAGAAACTTCTGGAGCATCCAGATCGGTAAAGTCGAATATGATGATCCGAGTGTTAAAACCATAAGTTATTTCATCAATTTCATCACCCAATAGAAAATACTTCTGGTCTTCGGTAAACCATCCCTGGTGGGTATAGACCGTATTGTTGTACGTGGTTATGGATATAGTCTCAGGGTTTAATTTATCTGTGATATCTGCTATTACCACATAATCTTCATTGCTACCAACATATATTTCCCTACCTGTATAATCTGAATCCGGTCCAGTGTATGTAACCACCTGACCGTCATGACTATAGTTGCCTAATGAGTATCCACCCTCTCCAACCGGATTTAACGGATCCTGAATGTTGACAAAATGCGGGCCACCATTGTAAGTGTTGGTTCCAACTCCATAGGCGTATCCTTCAGATTCGTTGATCACCAAATTATGAGCATTTCCGAAGCCATCATAATGAGCGTCTTCGGTGAAAATAACCGGCGGATTCGTAACGTTCCGTAGTCGCGTAAGATCGAATACCTGCATTCCATGATTAAAAGCTTCGCTTACAACAAATGCATAATTATTATACGTCTTAATATCGCGCCATAAACTAGCGTCTGTATGTGTTGGAAGTTTGCCCAGATAAACCGGGTTTAGTGGATCGGTAATATCAACAAAGGCTACCCCGTTATCCAATCCTACGAGTGCGTATTCTTTTCCGTTGTTTGGGTCTGTCCATCCCCAGGAATCATTGGCATCGTCTGCACCAAAATCGGTGTAAGGAATAAATGATAGTAGATCATAACCGCTACAAGGATAAGACCCGGCCATACCTCCAACGCACGGTGTTTGCGCAAAAAACACACCTGTCGTTAAAAGTAGAATTGTTAGTAAAATTTTCTTCATGATCTACGACTTATTACCCTATGAATATTGTAGACTTTTCATTGAAATTACGATTTTGATCAAGATTCTTCAACAAAAATGGCAAAAAGCTCTTCAAAAATACAAAATATCTAAGATTTATAAGCGTGTGCCTGTATTAATTTAACAAGATCAGCTGTTAATTCGTATTTCTTCACGCAAATATAGAAGTGCCATCGTCGTAATAGAGATATTTTCAATTTAAATTTATGAACTGAAGACGGCTAAATCTATGTGTATCGGGATCATTAAACCAGCTACCTTTTTCTTCCGAAGAAAACAGTTGTTATAAAATGTTTAATCAGCACTCTTTTATTAGCGTTCGAACTTGTATTTTTGCATTCCAAAGAAAAGGCAATGTTAGAAAACAAGAACACTTCGAAAACAGATATTTCTCAACTTGGAGAATTTGGGCTTATTGAGCACCTTACAAAGCGATTCGATATATTACAAAAAACAACTATTAAGGGAATTGGTGATGATGCTGCTGTACTGGATCCAAAGGCTCAAATCGTGGTAACGACAGATATGTTGGTAGAAGGTGTTCATTTCGATCTAAGCTATATGCCGTTAAAGCATTTGGGATATAAATCTGTGATGGTAAATCTTTCAGATGTATATGCTATGAATGCCGTGCCTACGCAAATCACAGTGTCGATAGCTGTTTCTAACCGATTTCCGGTTGAGGCACTAGAAGAACTCTATGATGGTATTGCTACTGCTGCAAAGCTCTACAATGTGGATGTAGTGGGTGGAGATACGACTTCCTCTACCAGCGGACTCATAATTAGTGTAACAGCAATAGGTCAGGCTAAAAAGGATCAATTAGTGTATAGGGATGGAGCTAAGGAAAACGATCTTTTAGTAGTTACCGGGGATCTTGGTGCCGCATACTTAGGATTGCAGATCTTAGAGCGCGAAAAACAGGTGTTTAAAGTGAATCCAAATTCACAACCCGATTTGGATGCTTATACTTATTTAATTGAAAGACAACTAAAGCCTGAAGCGAGAAAAGATATCGGCAAACTTCTGGAGGAGCTCGAAGTAAAACCAACTTCGATGATCGATATTAGTGATGGACTCTCTTCCGAAATTATTCACATTTGTAAGAATTCGAAGGTTGGATGTAATTTATACGAGGATAAAATACCATTAGATCCACAAGTGATTTCAACCTGTGAAGAGTTTAAAATGGATAGTACTACGATAGCCCTTAGTGGAGGTGAAGATTACGAGTTATTATTTACGGTATCGACAGAGGATTTTCCGAAGATAAAAGCCAATCCGCATTTAACGGTAATTGGTCATATAACTCAAGAGAGCGAAGGAATTCATTTAATAACAAGAGCGAATACCAAGATTCCACTGGTCGCAAGAGGATGGAATTCTTTTCAGGAAGAATAATTCTACGAAGCTGTTTTGCTTTCATAGAATTTTTCAAAGAGTAGGTTATTCTGAATCCAAAATGGGGTCAACTTAACTAAGTGCCCATAACCATCTATGGTGAATTTCTGCTTACATTGAGTACACTGAAATTCTTTGATAAACGAAGATTCTCCTTTTAAAGGGGATAGTTTATGACCTTTTATTTTACATTTAATCTTCTTCATAATTACTCAGGCTGATATTCTACGTGATTTCTTCTGAAAAAAACTGGAAAGGCATTTGTTGAGTTCTTTTCGCTTATAAGTAAGGACCTCAAGGTATCCGGCAGCGTTATCTGTGACTTCTTTTCCACAGTGACTGCATTTGTATTCATTAATGTGGTTGGTTACTTTTTTGGTTACAATGTAATTATGTCCAAAAGCGGTACATATAAAACCAAAGATTGAAACCGATCGATTTGGGGAAGTGGTTTTCATAATTTCTTCTTGTTAGTCGGGATAAATATATAAAAATATTTTAATATAATCGACTAAGTGTAAATAAATTACGATAAAGTGCATATTTTTTTCACATCTTCAATATTCTCCACCATACTCATATGACCGCCATCGAGCGAAATAAAAATGCAATTCGTCTGGAAAGCCTCTATTTTACAGGCTTCATAAGAAAGTAGAGGATCGTAGATGCCACAAGCCATTGTTTTTTTTCCTTTAAAATTTTTTAACACATTTTTTCTGTCTTTTCTATCTCTCATTCCCTTAATTGCGGCTATAATTCCCTCTTTTTGAAAGTTTAACGCCTCGGTTTTGAGTTTTTTTATTTCCAAAAAGTACTTTTCGTGGGTATTTTCCTGGAACAGATTATTGATCGCCATCTGCACGTACGGGACATGATTTTTATTGATAATCTTTAATGCCCTGTTTCTATTTGTTTTTCTTTCTTCAGAATCCTCCCTGGAAGTAGAATTCAATAATATGAGTTCTTCTACTTGTTCATTACAAATTTCAATTAACGCTAATGCCACATAGCCACCCATAGAATGACCTATGATCTTAGCTTTCTCTATGGCTAAATGATTTAATAGGCTCTTTACAACTTCCGCCATGATTTCCATGGTATGTGTATGGTCAACACATCCGCTTTTCCCAAAACCGGGTAGATCTATCGCTATTACTTTGCTCTTGCCTGAAAGCGTTGCAAAAAGTGGTTGCCACATAGTTGAACTTTCTAAAAAGCCATGAAGTAGGACTATGACCGGTCCTTGTCCGTGGACTTCATAATATATAGGAGTATTGTTATAGTTAAATATCATTTTTCTATATTCGGTATCGATAAGTGAATAGTTTTCAAAGCAAATAAAAATAACATTTCTAATAAGAACATACCTGCTCTTTAGTATAAAATGAAAAACAACAAACAAATCTTCATTACAGCCTTTGCACTATTTTCACTTTTTTTTGGAGCCGGAAATCTAATTTTACCACCCTTCCTAGGATACAACGCGGGAACATCGTGGATTTGGGTGAGTTTAGGTTTTGCAATTTCTGCGGTAGTGATACCCATATTAGCCATTTATGGACACGCTCGCCTACAAGGAACTATCTTAGATTTCGCAAACAAGGTATCTCCGTGGTTTGCACTTCTGTACGCCCTGTGTGTTTATGTCATTTCGGCTTCGTTACCGTCGCCACGAACTGCTTCGGTAACATACGAAATGGCGATCGCCCCATATTTTAATATTTCTTCACTTTGGCTAAGTGTAGTCTATTTCGCTCTGGTTTTGGTGTTCGTACTAAACAGAAGTAAATTATTGAGCCTCATAGGTAAATTTTTAACACCTCTAATCATCATCATTTTACTCGCCATCATTGGGATTGGAGTGTTTTTGGATGTTGAACCTATAAGATCAGCCATTTTTACCAGTTCCTTTACCGAAGGCATTTTAGAGGGATATCAAACTTTCGATGCGATTGGCGGTGTTGTAGTAGGAGGCGTAATTGTAGTGTCCTTTATGATACAAGATAAATACGATTATCTCGAAAAGAAACGAATGATCGCACGTGCCGGATTGCTAGCAGGAATTGGTCTGTTTGCTATTTACGGCGGACTCATTTTTATTGGAGCTTTAAACAGCGGTTCGGTGTTAATAGAAAATCGGACCGAACTCTTAACCTATTTAAGCACTCAAACCCTTGGCGATATTGGAACAGCATTTCTAGGTGTTTTGGTAGGATTGGCTTGTTTTACTACAGCAGTTGGGATCGTGACAGGAACCTCAGACTTTATAAAAGGACTCGCGGCTAACTCGAAGAATGCTTACACCATAACGGCAGTAATTGCGTGTGTTCTGGGGGTAGCTATGGGCCAGTTTAATGTACAATATATCATAAATGTCGCTGTGCCGGCATTGTTGTTTATCTACCCCATTACAATTGTTTTAATTTTATTGAACGTAGTGCCAAACCGTTTTGCCACAACACTTGTTTTTAGAGTGGTGACTATCGTCACATTACTGTTCAGTATTCCCGATTTTATTCAATTTTTTACTTCGGAAGAGACCTTAGATGGTATAAAAAGATGGATTCCATTCTCTAAACAGAGTTTGGGATGGGTGCTTCCGGCGTTTATAGCCTTTATCCTAACCAATGTGTTTCAGAAAACCGGACAAAAGCCAATTACAAATCTGGAAAACTGAAGAATGATTATTTTAATGAATTGAAGTATTTTGAAATTTTTATCAGATCTTCTTCCTTGTTGATCTTAAGTCGGTTGCTTTCTACAAACTTTTTCACTTCATTTTTTCTTTCCCGGAATATATTGTAGAAGATCTTTTTCTTCTTAGGAACCTCAATCAGTGTTTCATCGATCTTGAAATAATATACATCTCTAATTCTTTTAAAACTATCAGGTGTTCCCGAAACAAATGTGCTCGAAGCTTTTCTTTCTTTTTCAAAGACGATCCGCTCTTTTTTGAGGAGGACACATTTCCTGGTATCATCCGGTGAAAGAATGACATAAAATCCCGGCTTATTATTGTACAGATAAGCTCTATACGTTTTTTCACCTAAAACGATATATAGAAATCCCTCTTCTTTTTTCAGAAGATAGTAATCAACACCATCTTCAAGTAATGAAACTTCCATTTCATCGGTGTAGGCATTGTAACGTGCCAATGCGGTTTCAATATATTCCATTTGAGGAGAATAAAATTTTCCTATCGGAATGGTATTACTAGCACCTGAATAATTGTCTATATATGGAGAACCCTCAATGTTTTCATATTTAATAACATCTTCTTTCGTTTCCGAAGAGAGGTATGAAAAATTAGGGTTGTTAAAAAACACAGATACATTAGAGCCACTTACAACCTGCCCGGAGCTTCTTGCGGGTAGCTGACTAAAGGAATTTGAATAGATAAATAAAAAAGCTAATATGAAAAGGTAAGTCTTCATTTATTTCGGGTGATTTTTTTGATTGATACTCTAAAAATACAAAAAAATCGCTGGTTTATTCTGAAAACGAGATTCTTAGCCTTAAGAATTCATTATATCTTCAATTTCCTCAGCTTCAATTGGGATGTTTCTCATTAAATTGAAAGGTTTTCCCTGTTCCTGAACCACAACATCATCTTCAAGGCGTATTCCGAAGCCTTCTTCAGGAATATAAATACCCGGTTCTACGGTAAAGACCATATTAGCTTTTATGGGTTCCCAAAGGAGTCCGTAGTCATGTGTATCCAGCCCCATATGATGTGACGTCCCATGCATAAAGTACTTTTTATAGGCCGGCCAGTCCGGATCTTCATTTTTAACATCGGTTTTATCTAAAAGACCTAATCCAATTAATTCGGAAGTCATTAATTTTCCAACCTCAACGTGATATTCTTTCCAAAAAGCGCCCGGGACTAATAGCTTTGTGGCATCATTCTTCACTCGATTCACCGCATCGTAAACTTCTTTTTGACGTTTGGTGAATTTCCCGTTAACCGGGATAGTGCGGGACATGTCGCTGGCGTAATTAGCATATTCGGCTCCCACATCCATTAAGATCAAGTCGCCATCTTTACATTGCTGATTGTTCTCGATATAGTGAAGTACATTGGCATTGTTTCCGCTTGCCACGATAGGAGTGTAAGCGAAACCACGTGAGCGATTCCGAAGAAACTCGTGCATATATTCGGCCTCTATTTCAAATTCCCATACGCCCGGTTTTACAAAATCTAAAACCCGACGAAAACCTTTTTCGGTGATATTACATGCATTTTGTATTAGATCTAACTCGATAGGATCCTTCACAGAACGCAATCTTTGTAAAATGGGATTGCTCTTTGCCACCTGATGTGCCGGATACTTTTCCAGTAACCATTTTGTGAATCTGGCTTCTCTAGTTTCGGTGTCAACATTCGCTCTGTAATGCTCATTCGTATTAATGTAAACGGTATCACATTGGGTCATAATTTCGAACAAGATCTTATGCAAATCCTGTAACCAGTACACGGTTTTAATTCCGCTTACTTCTAAAGCCCGTTCTTTGGTAAGCTTTTCACCTTCCCAAACAGCAATATGATCGTTAGTTTCCTTTAGGAATAAAATCTCGCGATGCTTCTCATTAGGGCAATCCGGGAATATTACTAAAATACTCTCCTCTTGATCAACGCCACTTAAGTAAAAAATATCCCTGTGTTGTTGAAAAGGCATGGTGCTATCTGCACTAATGGGATAAATATCGTTAGAGTTGAAAATTGCAAGACTACTCGGTTTCATTTTGGCAGCAAAATTCTTCCGGTTTTTAATATATAAGTTGCGATCAATTTGATGATATTTCATAAGGAGTATTTCTGAATTTCTTCAAAATTAATAGAATAAATCCGAAGCTAATGACAGCTTTTTAATTTTTTTCCAATTACTTTTAAGGGTTAAGTATTGTCTGGATGAAAAACTTTATCAAACCCTTGCTTTCCGGAATCGTCGTTGCCATAATTATGGTTGGGATTATGTTGAAGGTTACAATGGACTTTCAAATTAACATAATCGCCGGAATCATACTTTTTTTAATAGCGGGATTCTACAACTCAAGATCCAACCTACCCTTTGCGGTCTCGTCGATCTTACTTGTCTTACCCTATGCGGTCTTATTTTTATTATTAATCTATCCGGAGCTTCCCAGCCTTGTATATATGCTCATCCTGTTCTTAATTGCAGCAGTATTGGGAGTTTTGTTCTATAAACACAAAAAATTAGTTGTGGTTGGGCTGGCAATATTCGGCGCTTTAACATTTTGGTTTGTAACCAAGCATGTACCAACTGCCATTACAAATGATCTAACTTTTGTAAAAAATGAAGCCGTACCTAATTTCATTCTAAATGATGTGAACCAGGGTGAAATTTCTTCAAGTAGTTTAAAAGGAAAAGTGGTTGTTCTCGATTTTTTTGGAACATGGTGCAAACCTTGTATTCTCGAATTGAAGGAATTAGATAAGATTCAGAAGAATTTAAATGAGGAAGACGTAGTTTTCTATGTAGTCGATGCTGATCTTGGCGGAGATACTTTAGAAAAATTTAAATCCTTTTTTGAAAACGAATTGTACGATTTTAACTACGCTTACGATTATAATTCGGAACTTTTTAAAAGTTTCAATTTGGAAAGTACGGGGCTCCCTACTTTATTAATTTTAGACAAAGATCATAACTTAAGATTTCATCATATTGGCTTCAACCCGGCAGAAACAAATTTTGAACAGGAGATAACAACTTTTATTAGGAGTATTCTGTGATCTCAATATCTTTACATCTGTTTTGTTGGGAATGCCGTTTTTCAGTAATTTCAGCACGTAAATTAAACCACCATGAAAAATTCCTTTTTATTACTTTTTAGTTTTTTAATTTTAACTTCATATGCACAGCAACCTGCTACTTCTGCGCAACTTGTCTCGCAGGGTATTCAGAAAAAAGAAGAACTTTCAGAACAATCTTTGGTAAAGAATTTACCCTTTAAGAATATTGGTCCAACCATCATGAGCGGACGCGTAGTGGGGTTTGCCGTTAATCCTGAAAACCCTACAGAATTTTATGTGGGCTATGCCAGCGGTGGAGTTTGGCATACGGTAAATAACGGAACCACCTTTACACCGGTCTTGGATAGCAGTCCGACCCAAAATGTAGGGAGTCTGGAAATGGATTGGAAAACAAAAACGCTTTGGGTAGGTACAGGTGAGGTAAATGCTTCGCGGTCATCTTACGCCGGCATTGGGTTGTTAAAATCGACTAACAACGGTGAATCATGGGAGAATATGGGTTTAGTAGATTCGCACCATATTAGTAGTATTCTTATCAATCCGAATAATTCTAATGAGCTAGTAGTTGGAGTGATAGGACATCTTTATTCTAACAACGAACAGCGTGGGGTATACAAAACTATGGACGGCGGTAAAACATGGAACAAGACCTTGTTTATAAACAATGAAACCGGAGTGATAGAAGTTGCAGTTGACCCTAATAATTTTAATACTATGTATGCGGCCGCATGGGATAAGGATAGAAAAGCATGGAATTTTGAAGGCAATGGAACGGGAAGTGGAATTTATAAAAGTAGCGATGCAGGAAATACCTGGACTAAAGTTTCAAACAGTGGGAGTGGTTTCCCTACAGGTGAAGGGGTTGGACGAATTGGAATCGCAGTTTTTGATGAAAATACGGTCTATGCCATCCACGATAATCAGGCAAGAAGAGAAAGCGACAAATCAGATTCGTCGGGAGATGCCTTAACCAAAGACGAATTTAAAACAATGAGTACTTCTCATTTACTGAATCTTGATGATAAGAAATTAAACAATTTTCTTCGAACTAATGGGTTTCAGGAAAAATATAAAGCGGAAAACGTAAAGAATATGGTGAGAAGCGGAGCGGTGAAGCCCATTGACCTGGCCAAGTATTTGGAAGATGCGAATTCTATGTTATTTGATACCCCTGTAATTGGAGCAGAAGTTTATAAAAGCACCGACGGAGGTAAAACATGGAATAAGACCCATGAAGGATATTTAGATGATATTTATTATTCTTATGGTTATTACTTCGGAAAGGTCCACGTTTCTCCTCAAAACAGAGATCACATTTATATTTACGGTGTTCCCATCTTAAAATCGAAAGATGGCGGAAAGACTTACACCTCGATCGATGCAGAGAATGTGCATGCAGATCATCACGCACTGTGGATCAATCCGAAAATGCCAAATCATTTAATTAATGGTAATGACGGTGGGGTTAATATTTCGTATGATGATGGCGAAAGCTGGATCAAGAATAACGCTCCTTCGGTTGGTCAGTTTTATTCTGTAAATATAGATCACGAAGAACCCTATAATGTTTATGGAGGCCTACAGGATAACGGGGTTTGGGTAGGAGCACATACTTATGAAGAAGACAAAGGCTGGATGCAGAATGGAAAATATCCTTACGAGTTTATCATGGGAGGTGATGGAATGCAGGTACAAATTGATAAAAGAAACAGCAATATTGTTTATACGGGATTTCAGTTTGGGAACTACTTTAGATTAGATCGTGAAAAAGATGATCAAAAATACATTCAACCAAAGCACGAGTTAGGAGAAAGTCCGTATCGTTTTAACTGGCAAACCCCAATTTTACTTAGCGATCACAATCAGGATATATTATATCTGGGAGGGAATAAGCTAATGCGAAGCATGGATCAAGGCGATAATTGGGAAGCGATTTCGGGAGATCTAACCCATGGAGGAAAACCCGGGAATGTTGCCTATGGTACGCTTACAAGTATTACTGAATCGCCCTTTCAATTCGGACTCCTTTATGCCGGTAGTGATGATGGGCGTTTACATGTTACTAAAAACGGGGGTGGTAACTGGATCGATATTTCGGCAGGTTTTCCAAAAGACTTATGGGTAAGTCGCGTTGTTGCTTCTAAACACAAGAAGGAAAGAGTATATGTGACGTTAAACGGGTATCGCTGGGATGATTTTTCACCCTATGTTTATATGAGTGATAATTATGGCGCTACCTGGAAATCGATTAACAGTAATCTCCCAATTTCTCCTGTGAATGTTATTCGGGAAGATCCTGAAAATGAGGATATATTGTATTTGGGTACCGACAATGGGGCGTATGTGTCGTTTAATAAGGGAAATAGTTGGGAAGCTTTTTCTAACGGTCTGCCAAATGTAGCCGTTCATGATCTGGTGGTGCAGCCTGAGGCTAAGGATATTGTCTTAGGAACACATGGTAGATCGATATATGTTGCAAATATTGCTTTATTGCAAAAGTTGACAGAGAACTCGTTAAATTCCCTAATTGTTGGGGATTTAGACTCGGTAAGGCATTCTCGTCGCTGGGGGAATAGTTTTAGTACCTGGCGGGATGCCTTTGTTCCTTCTTTGGACGTACAGTTTTACAGTCCGAAAAGCGGAACAGCAGTTATTTCAGTTTTAACAGAAGACAAAACTGAAATCAAGCAATACACCACCGAAGTGGTAAAAGGAGTTAATATTTTTAATTACGACTTAAGTATATCAGAAAAGGGTAAAAAGCATTTTGAAAAGGAAGATATTGAAGTAGAGAAAGCTAAAAACGGGATTTATTATTTGCCCAAAGGAGAATATGTAGTCAAGGTTATAATAGACGACCAAAGTGAGCAGTCACCATTAGAAATTAAGTAAACAAATTAGAGCGAATAGTATTAAAAAAAAGGGATGTTTCAATGGAAACATCCCTTTTTATATTATTGAATTGAGAAATTATTATCTCTTGATCAATTTTTTAGTTGTACTTCCTTGCTCCGAAGAAATTTTCACCATATAAATTCCTGAAGCTAAAGCTGAAATATCTAAAGTAGTTGCGCTTCCATCAACGTTTACGTTTTGAAGCAATTTACCTTCGATGTTATAAATTTCAACAGTGCTCAAATTAAGGTTTGAACGGTTTGAAATTGTAACAGTATTTACAGCTGGGTTAGGTGAAACAGAAACTTGAGTGCTTAAAGTATTGTCGTCCACACCAAGAACTTCGGTTCCATACATTTGGAATGGGTAAGCTAATTGATCACCTGTTCCCGTATCTAATGAAGGAGAATATGTTCCTAAATTAGACTGTAAACCATTTCCGTTTGGTGGTACATCTAACTCAGACACTGGTGGTTGCCATGGTCCTGAAAATGCTGCATCTCCGGCATATTGCCAGTCTAACCAATAAGTTCCGGGAGCTAATTGTAATCCGGAAGTGGTTGCTGTTACTCTAAAGATCGCTCTACCTGTTCCAGGAGTTGTTTCAGACTCTCTATAAGTGTTAGACCACTCAATGTTTTCTAATAAGTCTGTAGTTAAATCACCCCAGATTACAGAACCACCTGCACTAGGATCACCATCCCAAACCTGTAAAGCAACAAAGTTGATAGATGCCGGAGCGGTTGGAGCTCCTGTTTGATAAGCGTATAAGTCAATAGATGCTACATCATAAGTAGCTGTTAACGTTACATCATCAGCACAAGTAAAATCTCCGGAAACACCAGACCCTAAAGTGTTTGTTCCAAGGGCAGTGTTTTGCAATAAGCTAATATTAGGATTTCCGGGCACATTAAAATGTGGTCCGTTATCATAAATTAGCGCTCCTCTTTCTTGAACATTGTTGACAACAGGATCTACCGTGGTGGTGACGTTTATAGTTACCCCATCTTCATTTTCTACTTGCTGAGCATTAACATCTGTAAAGAATACAGCGCCAAATGCCATTACTGCACATAGTGTAATTTTTTTCATGTGAATTAATTTTAAGATTAGTTTATAATATAAAAGTATGATTTTTTTTTAATAGAATGAATTTTTTATCGGTAAATTTTTAATTGATAGAGGAGTAGCTCCTGTTTTAGTCTAATTTAACCGCGATTCTTGGTCTAGAATTTTTGTATGGAATATATTATTTGGCAATAACTACTGATAGCCGTATTTTTGTCTAATAATTATCTAAATAATCATAATGGGAATATTATCATCTTCAATAGCCAGAAAAGTTGCGATGGCACTTTCTGGTTTATTTCTCGTATTCTTTTTAGCGCAACACTTTACTATCAATTTAACTTCAGTCATCGATCCGGACACATTTAATTCCTGGTCTCATTTTATGGGAACCAATGGATTAGTCCAAGGGATATTACAGCCGGTTTTAATATTTGGGGTGGTTTTTCACTTTGTGATGGGCTTTGTGCTTGAAATTAGAAATAGAAATGCACGGGCTATTAGTTATAAGAAGTTTAACGGGAATGCAAATTCTACCTGGGCTTCACGAAATATGATCATTTCCGGGTTGGTTATTTTAGCATTTTTGGGATTGCACTTTTACGATTTCTGGATCCCAGAGATGATCCATAAATATATTGAGTCAAACCCTGAAGACCCTACCAGATATTATGCCGAGACAGTGCATAAATTTGAAAGTCCGATACGCGTAGGGATCTACGTCCTCGCTTTTGTGTTACTTGCCTTCCATCTATGGCACGGGTTTTCTTCAGCATTTCAAAGTGTAGGTTTTAATAATAAATATTCGAAAGGATTAAGAGGTTTTACACAGCTGTATGCAATTGTAATTCCACTGGGTTTCATCTTTATTGCACTTTATCATCATTTTAATCAATTACCCCACTAAACAATAAGCTATGTCGATACTAGATTCTAAAATTCCTGAAGGACCCTTAGCAGATAAGTGGACAAATCATAAAAACAATATTAATCTTGTAAATCCTGCAAACAAACGAAATATAGATATTATCGTTGTAGGGACAGGTTTGGCCGGAGGTAGCGCCGCCGCTACTTTAGCCGAGCTTGGATATAATGTAAAAACATTTTGTTATCAGGATTCACCCCGAAGAGCGCACTCAATTGCTGCTCAGGGAGGGATTAATGCCGCAAAGAATTATCAAGGGGATGGAGATAGTAATTACCGTCTTTTCTACGATACTGTAAAAGGGGGTGATTATAGGTCAAGGGAAGCAAATGTGTATAGACTTGCCGAGGTTTCTGCGAATATCATTGACCAATGTGTTGCACAAGGAGTTCCCTTTGCAAGAGAGTATGGAGGGTATTTAGATAATCGTTCTTTTGGTGGGGTTTTGGTTTCCAGAACATTTTACGCAAAAGGACAAACAGGACAACAACTATTGCTTGGGGCTTATTCTGCCATGAATAGACAAATAAATCGTGGCAAGATCCAACCTTTTAACCGTCATGAGATGCTGGACATCGTCAAGATAGACGGAAAGGCACGAGGCATTATTGCACGAGATCTTGTTTCCGGAAAAATAGAAAGACATTCTGCACATGCTGTGGTTCTAGCCACGGGTGGATACGGAAATGTTTTCTTCCTTTCTACTAATGCAATGGGAAGTAATGTTACCGCTGCCTGGAAGGCCCATAGAAGAGGTGCTTTCTTTGCAAATCCGTGTTTTACACAAATTCACCCAACCTGTATTCCTGTTTCGGGAGAACACCAGTCTAAGTTAACTTTGATGTCTGAATCGCTTCGGAATGACGGACGAATTTGGGTGCCTAAGAAAAAGGAAGACGCTGAAGCCATTAGACAAGGTAAAAAGAAACCCACTCAACTTTCCGAAGAAGAAAGAGATTACTACTTGGAAAGACGCTATCCGGCATTTGGAAATTTAGTGCCAAGAGATGTTGCCTCCAGAGCAGCAAAAGAGAGATGTGACGCTGGTTTTGGTGTAAATAAGACCGGGGAGGCCGTATATCTGGATTTTGCTAGTGCAATTAAACGTTACGGACAGGAGCAAGCCATCATGCACGGAAACGAAAATCCTACAGAGCAGGAGGTTTACGACTTGGGTAAAGCTGTAATAGAAAATAAATACGGTAATCTTTTCCAGATGTATGAAAAGATCGTTGATGAAAACCCGTATAAAACTCCAATGATGATCTATCCGGCTGTTCACTATACAATGGGTGGACTTTGGGTAGATTATAATTTGCAGACTACAATAGAAGGATGTTATGCAGCCGGGGAAGCAAACTTTAGCGATCACGGGGCAAACAGGTTAGGAGCTTCAGCATTAATGCAGGGTCTTGCCGATGGATATTTTGTGTTACCCTATACTATTGGAGATTATTTATCTCAGGACATTAGAACCGGAAAAATACCTACCAATACCCCAGAATTTGATCAAGCCGAAAAGGATGTTCAGGATAGAATTCATAAATTAATGAATGCTTCAGGAAAACATTCTGTAGATTATTATCATAAGAAGTTAGGGAAGATCATGTGGAATAAATGTGGGATGTCCCGCAATGCGCAAGGACTTTCAGAAGCAATTGTAGAAATAGCCGAACTTAGAAAAGATTTCTGGGAGAACGTAAAAGTTCCCGGAACGGCAGAAAGTATGAACCAGGAATTAGAAAAAGCCGGACGCGTAGCAGATTTTCTTGAGCTGGGTGAGTTGTTCGCCAAAGACGCATTACAACGAAATGAGTCGGCAGGTGGTCACTACAGAGAAGAAAGCGTTGAGCAGAGTGGAGAGCAAAAGGGAGAGGCGCTTCGGGACGATGAGAACTTTAAGTATGTATCGGCCTGGGAGTACAAAGGAGAACCAAAGGATGCAGAATTGCATAAAGAAGAATTGGTATTTGAAAATATAGAGTTGAAAACACGTTCGTATAAATAATTTACTATGAAATTAACTTTAAAAATATGGCGACAAGCCAATAAAGACGCTAAAGGAGCAATGCAAACCTACCCTATAGATGGCGTAGAAGGAGATATGTCTTTTTTAGAAATGTTGGACGTGTTAAACGAAGACCTGATCAACAAAGGGGAAGATCCTGTGGTTTTTGACCATGACTGTAGAGAAGGTATTTGTGGAAGTTGTTCATTACAAATAAACGGGGAACCTCATGGCCCGGATAGACTCGTAACAACTTGTCAATTACACATGAGAATGTTTAACGATGGTGATACCATTGTGATCGAACCATTTAGGGCTAAAGCATTTCCGGTTATAAAGGATCTTATGGTAGATCGTGGTTCTTTCGATCGTATTCAACAGGCAGGAGGTTATATTTCTGTAAATACTTCCGGAAATACTATTGATGCTAATGCAATTCCTATTAATAAAGAAAATGCAGACGATTCGTTTGCTGCCGCCACGTGCATTGGTTGTGGAGCTTGTGTAGCAGCATGTAAGAATGCCAGTGCTATGTTGTTTACTTCGGCTAAGGTTTCTCAATATGCATTATTACCTCAGGGTGAGGTAGAGGCTGCGACGAGAGTACTTAATATGGTGGAGCAAATGGATAAAGAAGGCTTCGGAAACTGCACCAATACCGGAGCTTGCGAGGTAGAATGCCCTAAAGGTATTTCACTAGAAAATATTGCCAGAATGAATCGTGAGTATTTAGCGGCGAGTTTGAAAGGATAATTGGCTTATTAAACCGCTCTTAAATTTGGTTTTTTAGGCTCCCGATACGATTCTTTTTCGTTGATGTTCTTGCATATTGTTTGTATAAACTTTGATACATCATAAGGTTTTACAATAATGTCATTCATCCCAGATTGGAAAATTTTATAACGCATTTCTTCAACTTCAACTGCTGTTAATGCAACAATGGGTACTGAAGTGTTAAATGTTCTAATCTCTCGTGTTGCCTGCATTCCATTCTTAATAGGCATATTAATATCCATAAGAATAAGATCGAACGACTCCTTTCTTGCTGTATCAATCGCTTCCTGACCATTTTCAGCAATAGTGCAGTGAATATCATTTTTTTCAAGAATTTTCTTAGTTACGGTCTGATTGATTCTGTTATCCTCAACGATCAATATACGCAATTCGTTTAGAGCCGATGTGTCTATTACGGAAGCCTCTTTTTTCTTTTCCAATTGTTGCTGAGAAACTTCAAAGAGTAAAGTGAATGTAAACATGGAGCCTTTTCCTAATTCACTCTCTACCGTGATATTTGAATTAGAAAGGGTGAGTAGTTTTTTAACAATGGGGAGCCCCAGTCCTGTCCCCTGATACTTATAATCTAATGAGTCGGCTTGTGAAAACTCGTCAAAAATACTTTCCTGTTTGTCGATTGGAATTCCTATTCCGGTATCCTTAATATAAAACTTGATCGCGGCAACAGATTCTGTAACCTTGGTAGTTTCTGCGATTAAATAAATATCTCCGTTTTCGGTAAACTTACAGGCGTTTCCAATAAGATTCATCAGAATTTGGGAAAGTCTTACAGAGTTACCTCTAATGGTTTGTGGGATGGTTTCAGAAATATGAATATGGATATTATTGTTATTCTGAATACGCATATATTCGAAAGAGGAAGTGATTTTCTTCGCAAGTTCCCTTAGACTGAAGTTAGTTTGTTCATCTTCCAGATTATTCGAATCAATTTTGTTTATCTGCAGTACATCATTGATCAATGCAAGTAGATAATCTGCAGAAAATTTAAGCGATTTTAAATCGCTTTCGTGCTTTTTTAGACTTTCATCTTCCAATAAAATAGTACTTAATCCAATCACACCGTATAACGGAGTTCTCAATTCGTGACTCACGGTAGAAAAGAACTTGCTTTTTGCTTTTGAAAGTTTTTCGGACTGTTCTTTCGCTTCCAGATACTCTTTGTTTTTGACCTTTAACTTTCTTACAAGTTGTTTTCTTTTGCGATATGCAAAGAATAAGGCAATAAACATGATGAGAAAACAGCTTGAAACAATAATTAAAACATTATTCAGTCTACTTTGACTGGCAACCTGAACTGCTTGTATTTGATTTTGTAGTTCGGCTTGTTTTACGTCTTTTCTGTATTCATCAACCTGAAACTGCGCAGAAATCTCCTCTGTTTTTTGTAATGCAACATTTTGCTCATTGATCTTTTTATACATTTCATACACCGTTTGAGCATTACTTGCATCGACATCATTATTTTGCCGAACAAGACTTTGTGTATAATCGTCATAAATTCGTTCTAATTCCAGGGGCAGATCTGCTTTCTCGGCTCCTTTAATCGCCTTTAGAAAATACTTATCTGCCATTTCATATTTTTCCTTATGAAAATAATACAGCCCCGAGTAATAGTCCAAACCTATACTCAATTCAATGTTTTCCTCAATTTTGTTGAGCTTTCGGGTTTTTAAAATATGTATATAAGCTTTCCTGTAGTCTTCCTCCTTAATAGATGAAAGAATCATATTGTAATACGCCTGAGCCAAACCGGCCTCATCACCAATTTTTTCGAATAGAGATATCGCTTTGTTGTGATAAAGAAAGGCCTTTTCAAGATGGTTATTTTCTGAAAAAACAGATCCCAGATCCATAAAGGCATGCGCCATGGCATTGTCGTTATTCGAATTGAGTGCAAACTTTTCAGATTTCTCATAACTTTCCCTTGCGAGAATAGTATCGTTTAAGGCAAAATAATTATGCCCCAACATTCTATAACCCTGATGAATATACAAAGGATCTTCTGATGCGAATGCTTTTACTAGAAAGTCTATATTATACTCCAGCGATTTTTTATAATCCCCTTGAGAGTGATATATTTTGGCAGAGTCTAATACCTTTGTGAAATATTCGTCAACTGTGACCTGGTCACTTTCCAAGAGTTCTTTTGTAGGTAAAAACTCTTGGGCGCTGAGCGAAATACAAATAGTATAAAACAAAAAGAAATGGCAAAATTTCTTCATTGGTTCGGTAAATTTGGTAGAGCTAATATACACATTTTCCAATATTTAGCCTTTAAAACGGTCTTTTTCGGACTTAATCGAGAAATATTTAACACTAAGTAAGATGATTCATACAAAATTGAAGAATTTAGGCACAAGTATTTTTACTGTGATGAGTAAAATGGCTCATGAACATGATGCAATTAACCTGTCTCAGGGATTCCCTGATTTCGAAAGCGACCCCATTCTCATAGACTTAGTTTGTGAAGCAATGAAGAATGGATATAACCAATATGCTCCAATGGCGGGCGATATGGGGCTGCGGCAAGCGATTTCTAAGAATACCAATGCACTTCATAATCAATATTACGATCCCGATTCAGAAATTACTATAACCGCCGGAGCTACGCAGGCTATTTTTACTGCGATAGCAGCTATAATTAATCCCGGAGATGAAGCTATTATATTTACTCCCGCCTACGATTGTTACGACCCTACCATTAGGCTCTTTGGCGGGATAACCAAGTCGGTACAATTACAAACACCGGCTTATGTTCCAAATTGGGAGGAGGTCGAGGAGGAAATATCTAACAAAACCAGATTGATCATTATTAACACACCACACAATCCGAGTGGAATGGTTTTTTCTGTGAATGATATGCTTCGGTTGCAAGAGCTTGTTGAGAAACACGACTTATTAGTGATTAGTGATGAGGTGTATGAGCACATTATTTTCGACGGTGAAACGCATCAAAGTGTGGCTAGATTTGATTCTCTGGCTAAGAGATCTTTTATCACTGCCTCTTTTGGTAAGACGTTTCACAATACCGGATGGAAAGTGGGATACTGCCTCGCGCCCAAAATATTAATGAATGAATTCAGGAAAGTACATCAGTTCAATGTCTTTAGTGTTAATAATCCGGTTCAAAAAGCGTTGGCTACTTATATATCTAATGAACAAAATTACTTGGGGCTGGCATCTTTTTATCAAACCAAAAGAGATTTTTTTCTGAAACAAATAGAGAAAAGTTCATTTAAACTTATTCCTTCACAAGGTACGTATTTTCAATTGTTAGATTTTTCTGAAATTTCTTCTGAAAGTGACGTCGCTTTTGCCGAACGTCTAACGATCGAACATAAAATAGCAACTATTCCAACATCAGTTTTTAATGCCAACGGTGAAGATTTTAAACAAATCCGGGTTTGTTTTGCTAAAACCGAAGAAACTTTAAAGGCAGCGGCCATTATACTAAATAGTATATAAAAAATCTATTCATCATTAATACAACTATAAGTTTTATCAATCTATAAATTATTACATCCAATGGAAATGTGTCTTAATCACTATTTTAATTTGTAATTTTAGAGGTAGTATTAATCTGCCATTCGGTAACAAATAATTATAGATATGAATAATCAGGAAAATGACCATGGAAAAGGGTGGGACATCAACGAAAGCGACGCAAGTCAATGTCCCTATTTTGGAGGGACACTGCATCAAACTGCGGGAGGAGGAACTACTAACAGAGATTGGTGGCCAAATAAGTTGAATTTAAATATACTTCGACAAAACGCCCTAAAATCAAATCCTATGGGCGAAAAATTCGATTATAAGCAAGAATTTGCCAAGTTAGATTATAAAGCCCTAAAGAAAGATTTAGTCAACTTGATGACCGATTCTCAGGATTGGTGGCCTGCAGATTATGGGCACTACGGCGGATTATTTATACGAATGGCCTGGCATAGTGCAGGTACGTATCGCGTTTCAGACGGAAGAGGTGGTGGAAACACCGGAAATCAGCGATTCGCACCCCTTAACAGCTGGCCGGATAACGGTAACTTAGATAAGGCTCGTTTCCTTCTTTGGCCCATTAAGCAAAAGTATGGGAAGAAGATTTCCTGGGCAGATCTGTTGATCTTAGCTGGAAATTGCGCATTAGAGTCTATGGGCTTTAAAACCTACGGATTTGCAGGGGGAAGAGAAGATATTTGGGAGCCGGAACAAGATATTTATTGGGGATCAGAAACCGAATGGTTGGGTAATGATGAAAGATATAAGAATAATGGTGAGCTCGAAAAACCTCTGGGCGCAGCTCATATGGGATTGATCTATGTAAATCCGGAGGGACCGCATGGAGAACCGGATGTTCTCGGTTCCGGTCGCGACATTCGTGAGACTTTTGGACGTATGGCAATGAACGATGAAGAAACCGTGGCGCTTATAGCAGGCGGACATACCTTCGGAAAAGCCCATGGTGCGGGAGATACCGAGCTTGTTGGTGTAGAGCCTGAAGGCGCCGGAATCGAAGCACAAGGACAAGGGTGGTTAAGTACGTATGGGTCAGGAAAAGGTGACGACACTATAACAAGTGGACTGGAAGGCGCCTGGACCCCTAATCCAATAAAATGGGACCATGATTACTTTAGAGTCTTACTCGAATACGACTGGGAATTAACAAAGAGCCCGGCAGGGGCACACCAGTGGAGGCCAACAGACGCTTCTAATGCGAGTAAGGCGCCAATGGCACACGACTCCTCTAAGACTCAGGACCTAATGATGTCTACAGCGGATATGGCCTTAAAGATGGACCCGGTTTACAATAAGATTTCACGACATTTTCATGAAAATCCTAAAGATTTTGAAGATGCATTCGCACGTGCTTGGTTTAAATTGTGTCATCGTGATATGGGACCATCATCGAGATATCTGGGTCCGGAAGTTCCGCAAGAAGAGCTCTTGTGGCAAGATCCTATCCCTGTTGCTAATTATAAGATGATAAGCGATGCCGATATTTCAGATTTGAAAGAGAGACTGTTATCTTCCGGATTATCAATATCCCAATTAGTGAGAACGGCATGGGCTTCGGCATCTACTTTTAGAGGTTCAGACCTTCGTGGAGGTGCTAATGGCGCTCGTATAAGACTTGCTCCTCAAAAGGACTGGGAAGTTAATAATCCTACAGAATTGGCAAAAGTATTGGGTGTTCTGGAAGGAATTCAGGCGGAATTTAACAGCAATAAAAACGATGGTACAAAGGTATCTATGGCAGACCTCATTGTTCTTGGTGGATGTGCAGGAATTGAAAAAGCCGCTAAGGATGCGGGACACAACATAACAGTTCCTTTTGCTCCCGGAAGAACTGACGCTTCTCAGGAACAAACAGATGCTGAATCGTTCGAACATTTAGAGCCCACTGCAGATGGATTTAGGAATTACCTCAAAAAAGATCAGGTGGTTTCCAGTGAAGAGTTGTTGGTAGATAAAGCACAGTTAATGACACTTACTGTCCCCGAAATGACAGTATTAATAGGGGGCATGCGGGCGTTAGCAGCAAATTATGACGGTTCTAAACATGGGGTATTTACCAATAAGCCCGGGCTGTTAACGAACGACTTCTTCGTAAACTTATTAAATCTTGGTGTTAGTTGGAGAGCAAAGTCTGATGATGATCAGGTTTTTGAAGGAAAAGACCGAAAATCAGGGGATTTAAAATGGACCGGTACCCGCGCCGATCTTATCTTTGGTTCAAATTCTGAGTTAAGAGCCGTTGCAGAAGTTTACGGTTGCGCAGATGCTAAAGAGAAATTTGTACACGACTTTGTAGCTGCCTGGGATAAAGTAATGAATCTCGATAGATTCGATTTGGAATAAATTTCATAATATTGAATGAATTCCCCGGCAAGTTAGTGAACGATACCTAACTTTTTTTCAAAGCAGCATACTTAGTGTGTTGCTTTGTTTGTTTAATTTAGTAAAATATACTTTCTAATTATGAAAGATCAATTATTTAATGCCATCAGGGACGGTAATCATGCAAAGGTGAAAGCCATACTTTCAGAAAATCCTGAATTAGTTAAAGAACAAGATAGCAGAGGCTCAACTCCATTATTACTCGCTACTTATTTTGGAAATCGAGAGCTTTCCGAAGTAATACTGCAATTTCCTCAAAACATTGATGCTCAGGACGCCTCGGGAAATACTGCCTTAATGGGGGTGTGCTTTAAAGGTTTTAATGAAATAGCGCAACTCTTGGTGGAAAATGGAGCAAACGTGAATAAAACAAATTCTAACGGGGCTACTGCATTAATTTTTGCTGTTACTTTTAAAAGAACAGAAATTATTCGGTTACTGCTGGAGCATGGAGCAGATGTTTTGGTTAAGGATGACCGTGGTAATACAGCGATGGATCATGCAAGAATGCAGGGACTCGAAGATATTGTTCAACTTCTAGAGAATAAAAAGATAAATTGAAGACACTTAAAATAAGTTTAATTCAGTCGCATTTGCTCTGGGAAAACCCGGCTGCGAACAGAAAGAATTTTTCAGAAAAGATAGTTAAGATTAAGGAGGAAACAGATATTATAGTTCTTCCTGAGATGTTTACCACCGGATTTACAATGAATGCAGAAAGTCTTTCCGAAGAAAATGAAGGGGAAACCTTGCAATGGATGCGTTCAGAAGCTATTAAAAAGCAATCTGCAATTACCGGGAGCATCATTATAAAAGAAGGTGAAAACTATTATAATCGGTTGTATTTTGTATTTCCCAATGGGTCATTTAAGACCTACGACAAGCGCCACACCTTCACGCTGGCAGGCGAACACAACACCTATTCTAGGGGAAACGAACGAATAGTGGTCGATTACAAGGGATGGAAGGTTTGTTTGCTAATTTGCTACGACCTGCGTTTTCCGGTTTGGGCGCGCAACACCACTAATTATGATGTTTTGCTGTATGTTGCTAACTGGCCAAAAAAGAGAATTGCAGCATGGGATGCGCTCCTAAAAGCACGAGCGATAGAAAATATGTGTTATTGTATTGGTCTCAACAGAGTGGGTTTAGATGGTAACGGACATGAATACTCCGGACATTCTGCAATTTATGATGTGTTGGGGGAACAAATTTCTACCAAAGATTTTGAACGGGAGTTTACCGAAACAATTTCAATAAGCAAAGATGAACTTGAAGAGCATAGAAAGCATCTTCAGTTCTTAAACGATCGGGATAAATTTACTTTAGAATAAAGGTTTCCTTGAGACTCCAATTAGCACGGACTTCAATTTTCGACGGATAGTAAACGATCTTTTCGGGAGCAGTGCGCTGTAAAAAACTCCCTGTGTCCCATTGTTGGTTTGAATTTTGGTCGTAAATAATTCGAATGTAATAAAATGCGGGAATAATATGCTCAAAATTGACTTTCCTGTTTTCTGAAATATGCTCTTCGGAAACCACATTAAATTTCGCATCTACCAATTGAACGATCAATGGAAATTCGTTTGCATTTTGAAGCGTAAGTTCAATAGTACCGTAATCTGAAGCAGCCCGGGTTCGCACAATATGAGAAATAGTATCGTTCTCCTTATCATAGAAATCTGTAAATGCGCCGGGAAGTAATTGCACGCTGTAATTTTGTTCTTCTTTCTTCGGAAAAGCAATTTTTACAATATTCGTTTCCTCTGTGTATGTCATAGAAGCAGTGACCGCAACTGAATCCTTATCCATAACAAAAAGCTTTTCAGAATCAATTGTAACTATAGGAGTATTTACCTGAATCTCCAACGTGTCGTTAGGAGTGAGTGCCTTTGGATTAATAATTTGAGCTGAAAGTGAATCTTTATAAAGATCACGCATTCTAACATTTAACGTATCAATATACAGTTTGTTATTGGCAATGAATACTAGCGAATCATTCTCTAATGCTGGCTTAAACCAATAATGCAGAGTGTCTTTTAATCGGTCGCGATAGGTTTTGGATTCGTATGTGTTGGGAGTTTGGGAAGAAATGGAGACTTTTAAACTATCTCCTTCCCCTTCGTATCCAAAAACGATGTGATTTTTTGCAATTAAACTTGGACGCGCTATTTTATAATCTGGTGTTTCCTTAAAGAGAGTAAGGGTGTAGGTACTATCAGTTGGAAGTGAAATTACCCGATCTGCAAAGGCTATTTTATCATCTTTTGGTTGAAAAGTATAATCGTTACTTTTTTCTTTTAACGCTAGTAGGAGATAATTCCCTTCTTTAAGATTGGTAAGTTCGAAAGACCCTATACTATCTGTTGTAGTGGTTATATAAGTAGGTTTTTCAGAATAAATTAGAGAATCCTGAAAGTTTTCGTTTACCTCATACAGGAGTACGGTAGAAGGTCCCTCGGGTTTAGGTAGAAGAGCATCTCTTACATTTCCTTTTAAATTTAAGCTATCAATGTAGCTTCCGGTAGAAAAGACGTATTTGAAATATTTAAAAGCATTTTCTTCGTTGTTATCAACGATACTGTTTCCAAAGTTAAAAGAATAGGTCGTGTTCTCTTTGAGGGTATCATCGATCTTAATTTTCAGCACTTTTGAAGTGCTCAAAGGTGTAATAGTAGGAGGATACTTAAGAGGTGGAGATACTATTAATTCTTTCTGAAGGTCTTTAAGTTTAATGTATTCATCGAAATAAATCCGAATTTCATTCTCGCTAAAATTGATACTGTAATTTTCCGGATTACTTTTAACGATCACCGGGGGAATACTGTCTTTTATTCCGCCGGAAGGACTCCCTTTTTTCGCACAATCTGTAAAAGAAAGTAAAAATAGCAGTACAATTGGAATATAAAGTAACCGGTGCTTCATGCGACAAAAGTAATAAGATTTTTAGTAGCAAAACCCCGAACTATCATTTTGTGGTAAAGAAATTATACAGTGGTATTTTAGTTTATTTATAACTATTTTTCTGTGCAGTTCGGCAACTGAAATCAAAATAAGACGATTCGGTTTAAAGTTTTAAATTGGTTAGGTAAGGGCGATCGTGGCTACGCTAATGCGAATGTTAGAGTTTTTTAGAAGTTGCGTCGCACATTTTTCGAAAGTTGCACCGGTAGTCACAATATCGTCAACAATTAATATATGTTTGTTATTAATTTTTTCTGAATTTACCACTGAAAAGACTTCGGAATTGTCTTCAGACGATGTAAATCGGGTTAATCGCCTTTTAAAGACCTGAGAATTCGTATTAGTTATTTTGATAAGTACATCGTCGTAATAAGGAATATTTAGTGCTTTGGCGATTTCTCTTCCGAAGCCTTCCACCTGATTGTAGCCCCTTGTTTTCATTTTTTTCTTGTGTAAGGGCACCGGGATTACCACATCGATCTCATGGTAATCATCTATGGTTTTAAGTTCTTCACCCAACCATTTTCCGAAGAAATAACTTATTTCTTTTCTTCCGCGGTACTTTAAATTGTGCATTATTTCCTGAGTGATTCCTTTCTTTTGAAATTGAAGCAGAGATGTAGCATTTTGAACGTGAAACCTTCCGTAGAAAACATCCTTCATCGCCTGATTTCCGGTTCTATGATGACAAATAAGTGGTAAATTATGAATACATTTGGTGCAAATCACATTTTCAGATTTAATGAGAATGGCCTTGCAGCCGTTGCAAACCTTTGGAAATAAAAGATTTAACATAATTTAAGTTTTTTTATCATTTTATAAACGTTTTATTGCCAAGGCAGTTAGTAATTTAGCCATTTGTAACCATAAACAAACCACCCCATGAGTACAGAAAATAATAGTACTAGATTTAAAGTTTTAATAGGTGTCTTATCAGTTTTATTGATCGGTTTAGCAGTATATACTGTTTCCTTATATAATGATAGTAAAAATACGGTATCGGGATTAGAGAAGCAAAAGCAGGATATTGAAAGTGAGTTAGAGGGATTGATCGCTAATTATGATGAAGTGATCCAGGATAATGAATTGAAGGATAAAGATCTTTTAGCTGCCAGAGAGCGTATCGAAGTTTTATTAGATTCGGTTAAGGATGCTGAAGCGAATGTTGCACTAATTGAAAGATATAAAGCAGAAGTAGGTAGATTAAAGCAGGAGCGTAGACTATTGTTTAAAAAGGCGGATAGTCTAATTGCAGCGAATCAAAGATTGATCGTGCAAAACGATAGTACAACCAATGCTTTAAACGAGACCATTCAGGTCGTGGATTCGGTAAGTGAGTCGAATTTGGCATTGTCTGAAAGATTAGAGAGAGGTGCAGCGCTTAAAGCTACCGATCTTAGAGGTGAGGCTGTAATTATTAGAAACAGTGGAAAAATCGTCGATACAAGAAGGTCGAGCAGAGCCGACAAGGTTCGAGCTTGTTTCACACTGGCTCCAAATGCTATTGCAGAAGCCGGAGACCGTATTCTATATGTACAGGTCATTAACCCTAAGAATAATTTGTTGGGGGATAAGGAAACTTTAGAACTTGAAGCCGGCAACCTTACGTATAGTGCCGCAACAAAGGTTTTCTATGAAAATGATGAATTAGATGTATGTATGCTTGTGAATGCGTCTGATATTGATTTGATAGAAGGACGTTACATAATCAACGTATTTGACGGGATTAGACAGATCGCTACCTCAACAATGGAGCTTAAATAAGACAAGAAACTATAAAAAAATGAAACCGCTATGATGTTATCGTAGCGGTTTTTTTATTTTTGCGCTATGACAAACAACGAGGATCAATTCAAGAGAGTAATATCTCATGCAAAGGAGTACGGGTACATCTTTGCATCCAGTGAAATATACGATGGTTTAAGCGCCGTTTACGACTACGCACAAAACGGGGTCGAGTTAAAAAAGAATATTCGGGATTATTGGTGGCGTAGTATGGTTTATATGCATCAGAACATAGTAGGTATTGACGCGGCTATTTTAATGCATCCTACTACCTGGAAAGCTTCGGGTCACGTTGATGCGTTTAACGACCCTCTCATTGATAATAAGGATTCCAAGAAGAGATATCGTGCAGATGTCCTCGTTGAAGACTATGCGGAGAAATTGAACATTAAAGCTCAAAAGGAAATCGCTAAAGCAAAAAAACGATTTGGGGATGCTTTCGATGAAGCCCAATTTGTTGCAACCAATGAGCGGGTTCTTAGATATAAAAATGAGCAAAAAACAATTTTAGAAAGACTGGCCAGATCCCTGGAAACCGAGAATTTGGCAGATGTTAAGGCTTTAATTGAAGAATTGGGAATTGCAGACCCCGATACGGGTTCTAAGAATTGGACAGATGTGCGTCAGTTTAATCTTATGTTTGGAACAAAACTGGGTGCTTCGGCAGATAGTGCGATGGATCTATACTTGCGTCCCGAGACGGCCCAGGGGATTTTTGTAAACTTTTTGAATGTACAAAAATCCGGAAGGATGAAAATTCCATTCGGAATTGCTCAAACCGGAAAAGCCTTCAGAAATGAGATCGTCGCTAGGCAATTCATTTTTAGAATGCGTGAGTTCGAACAAATGGAAATGCAGTTTTTTGTTCGTCCGGGAGACGAAATGAAGTGGTACGAATACTGGAAAGAGACCCGTTTAAACTGGCATTTATCTTTGGGATTAGGAAGAGAGAATTACCGTTTTCACGATCATGAAAAACTGGCACACTATGCGAACGCAGCCGCAGATATTGAATTTAACTTTCCATTCGGGTTTAAAGAATTGGAAGGTATCCATTCCCGTACAGATTTCGATTTAAAGGCGCATGAACAATATTCGGGAAAAAAATTGCAATTTTTTGATCCCGAGCTTAACAAAAACTATGTTCCTTATGTGGTAGAAACTTCTATAGGATTGGATAGAATGTTCCTTGCTGTTTTAAGTACTTCTCTTAAAGAAGAGGAACTGGAAGACGGATCAACCAGAACTGTTTTAAAACTACCGGCAATTCTGGCCCCTGTTAAAGCTGCTATTTTACCTTTGATAAAAAGAGATGGATTGCCGGAATTAGCGCAGAAAATTGTAGAAGATCTACAGCTGGATTCCAATGTCGTTTACGATGAAAAGGATGCAGTAGGGCGACGTTATCGCAGGCAGGATGCTAATGGGACTCCTTTCTGTATAACGGTAGATCATCAATCGCTTGAAGATAATACAGTAACTATCCGTTATCGGGATAGTATGGAACAGGACAGAATAGCAATTGAAGCTATTGCGGGAATATTTTCAGAGACTTTTTCTTTAAAAAACTGGCTGAAAAAATAGAAAAAAGAGAGGTTAATCCTCTCTTTTCTTAATTTTTACAATATTCACTGGATTCGCATTTAAACAGCGGTTTGCCATACGAAGCGGTGTATATTTTACCCATACCTTCTCCCCATCCTTTTTATACTTTTCATCCAGATTAAGAGGGTCTAACAGGTATGCATCATTATTTTCTGAACGTATTGTTACGGGACAATCGCCTTCTTCAGACGAAATGATAATTGTTCCTCTTTGAAAACCATCGTCTATCATTTGTTGAACTTCCGATTTTTCTTTGTTCACTTTAGCTTCTGTTTTTTCATCTGCGTTCTTACCCGAAGAACAAGAAACTAAAATTATGCTAACAATTAATATTGTGCTTTTTAGGAATGTCATAACGAATTGTTTTAATGTTTTAGTGAGTGAAGTTACAATTATTGTGCCTCTAATCTAATAAAGTTATTAATTCTGACAAACGATAATTCTTGTAAAACCAGGAATACCCCATAATCTTCATAGAGTTCTTATTTATTTAGACATTGATATTCAGTAGCTTAATGCTGTAAAAATGTTATAAAAAATCAAGGATATTAAAATAATCCGTAGTATTTTTATAGAATCATTAAAAATTAACTAAATATCAAAGAAATGAAATTTACTTATTACATTATGGCTCTTTTATTCCTTATTACATTTGGAGTAACTGGCCAAGAATCATTTGGGCCAACTGCGACCGGTATGATGGACCCTCCCGTGTTTGTTCCCAGCGTAGCTGATCAAATTAAGAGTGGGATCATTGAATATGCAGATAACACACCTATGCTAGGTCTTCCGAAGGGGCGATTTGGTAACAACGTAATCCCAGGAAAAGGATCTCAAGGAAATGATCCGTTAATGGGAACTCAGGCTAATGCACCTCAGCATAGAGTGCAGCCTCCAACCTTAATCTTTACTGCAGATATTTCTCAGGCTACTCCTTCAGATCCTACAGGAGCTGCCGGACCAAACCACTTCGTTGGTGCATGGAACTCTGCTTTTAGAGTTTTCGACAAAAATGGAAATCCTTTAACTGCCGAACTTTCATTAGGAACTCTTTTCCCTGGAAATACAATTGGAGATCCAATTGTATTTTATGATAAGCAAGCAGATCGTTTTGTGATTACTGAGTTTGACAGCAGCCCTAACGGATTTAACGTTGCGGTATGTCAGGGGTCAGATCCTGTAAATGATGGATGGCACGTTTATACTACCGGATTTGGTACAGGAAGTTTCCCGGATTATACAAAATTCTCAGTTTGGGGAGACTCGTATATGGTAACTGCTAATATTAGTAACTCTAACAGAGTCTTTGCCGTAGAGAGAAATGAAATGTTAAACGGTGATCCTGCACAATTTGTTGCTTTACCATTACCTGGTCTTGTAACTAGTGGTTTCTACAGTCCGCAAGCTTTCCATACTACAGACGAATTACTGGCACCAGCAGGAACTCCTGCTCCTATTGTATATCTTCAAGATGACGCTTGGGGTGGTGTTTCAGATGACCACTTGAAAATTTGGGGAGCAACTATTGACTGGGTTACACCTGGTAACTCTTCTATGTCTGCTGCACAAATTATTACAACTGCAGATTTTACAAGTGTATTCGATGGGGGTTCTTTCTCTAACAGACCACAAGGTGGTGGAGTGGATATTGATATTCTTCAGGCTACTATGATGAACGTTGTTCAGTATAGAAGATTTGGAACACATAATTCTGCTGTAATGAATTTCGTGGTTGACGTACTTGCAGGTTCTGCCGAAAAAGCTGCCATTAGATGGTATGAATTACGTCAAACCGCAGATGGACAACCTTGGACAATTTTCCAGGAAGGAACTTATGAAGCACCGGACGGAAGAGATGCTTACTCTGGTAGTATGGTAATGAACGGAGCCGGAGATATAGCAATGGGTTATACTTCATCTTCTGCTACAGATAGAATTTCTATTAGATATACAGGACGTTTTGCATCAGATCCATTAAACGTTATGACTGTTGCAGAAGAGTTGATCGCACAAAGTACGGCAGCAAACCCATCAAACCGTTTAGCAGATTACGTACAATGTACGGTCGATCCTGCAGATGACACGAGCTTCTGGCATATTGCCGAGTATTTTGAGCCATCAAGACGTGATGTTGTTGCACATTTCTCTTTGGCAGCGCCTCAACCAAACGATAGTGGTGTTACCAGTATCGATGCACCTAACACAGGAACGCTAACAGCTACCGAAGATATCACAGTTACAATTAGAAACTTTGGTAGTAACTCATTAAGTAATATTCCTGTTTCCTATACAGTGAACGGAGGAACAGCTGTAAATGATACTTTTGCAGGACCACTTGCTGCTGGAGCCAGTGCAAGTTTTACTTTTGGAACACAAGCAGACATGTCGGCAGCCGGAGACTACACGATAGTAGCTCAGACTAACTTAGCAGGTGATTCTAACGCGGCTAATGATGCTACAACTAAAACTGTTACCAACGGTATTGTATATTGTGAGCCAATGTCAAATTGTGCCGGATTTAACGATGGGGTTACCATGTTAGAATTAGCAGATCAGGATATTCAGGTTAACTGTGGAGCGACCGGATATAGCAATGATACAGGAATTGTATTTAATTTTGACTTAGGGACGAATCCTTTCCCGGGAGTTGTACAGGTAGGCTTTGCCGACTCTGCGTTTGCTCTTTGGATCGACTTCGATGATAGTGGAACATTTGATGCCGACGAATTAATAGCAGATGAACTTGTTGCTACAGCAAATACAGATTTTAGTTTCACAGTTGATTTCTCTACAGTTTCATCGGTGGCCACGGGAATGCACCGTATGCGTTTAAGAGGTGAAGATTTAGATCAAGCTGGAAATTACTTAGATCCTTGTGATGATCTGGCATTTGGTAGAACAAATGATTATACAGCTAATATCACAGGAACTTTAGGAGTTACAGATCAGTCAATTTCTGAGGCAGAATTAATCGTTGTTAGCAATGACAATAACAACTTTGATATTTCATTGGTGACTAGTTTTGATGGGAAAGCAGCAATCGCTGTTTACGATCTACTAGGACAAATGATCGTGTTCAATAACTTAGAAAAGAATGGAGATCGTTATAACTATAACTTAAATATGTCTTATGCTGCGGCAGGAGTATATTTAGTTAAAATAGGTGATGAGAGAACCAATACTTTCCAAACTGCGAAGATTATCGTAGAATAATTAGTGTAGAAAGTTATTTAAAGGCCTCCAGGTGAATACCCGGAGGCTTTTTTTATTTTCAATAGTGAAGTTCCTTGTGCGATTTCTTCAGATTAAATTTCAGTAATTCGAAGTATTAAAAATACGCTCTAAGCTGAATACTACCCGTGTGAATTGTTTTAGAGTTCTCACTATTTCTTCCGAAGTAAGAAAGATTAGCGTCCAAATACTTTGTTATGCGCTTCTGAAACAACAGCCTCCATGTAAAATTGGTACCCGGTTGAAGCCCCTCCAGCATCTGATAGGCAACCGGTGAAAAAGCACTGCCCGTAAATTTGTTATCAATATAATTGAATTCCCCGTTTATCGATATTTTTTCGGCATTGGTGTACGCAAATGAAATACCGAGTTTTTGTTGATCTAAAGATTCCATCGCTCCTAAAGTGTTATCCTTATTTAAAAACTGATAAAAGATGTCGAAACGTGTTTGAGTGTTTAGTAAATAGGAAAGTTTCGGATTTATCTCATAACTGTCTAAATTATAATTTCTACCCGAAAAGTTTTCCGAAGTACTTTTATTACTCCCTAACGAATTATTAAAATTTAAGATCCAACTCTCCCAAAATTTGTGGTTAAATTTTAACTGATGACTATATAATTTGTTCTCCTGCAACCCAACGGCTAATAAATTGCTATTAGATGTTGAAATGTAGGTGTAACTTGTGGTGTATCGCTGTTTCCCGCGGTTATAGAACAATGCATTTCTAAAATTGAGGGTAAGACCTAACTGATTCTCGCCACCATCCATAAAAGGGTTTACATTAAAGGCATCATTAAGCCGCTTTACCTTTCGATCAATTATATATGAAGTCTGATTGTAAAAACGTGATAAAACCCGTTGAATACCCTTTTTCGAACTCCATGCCTGTGGATTCAGCGTTAAGATCTGACTAAATTTATTCTCTCTAATCTTTAAAAATATCTGATTAGGTAATAATACGCGCACATACTCTGCCTCATCCTGAAACTGTGCGATCTCAAATTCATCGAGTTCCTGTATTCCGTTGTTATTGTAGTCATTCCATGTGTAGATTCCCTCACCCGGAGCCACTTTTACATAGGTGAACTCTTGCTGTGCAATGACACCGTTGTTCGATTCAATTGCCGTGTTAAATCGAATTCCGCCATCCAGAATAGATTGATTGTAAAGAATACGTGCATTTAGAGATTGTTCGTCGTCTTCGTCCTCTTCTTCATCTTTTAAAACACGATAATTCGCAAATATTGAAAGTTGTGAAGCTGCTGTGCTAATAATTTTAGATCGGGCATAGAAGGTATGTGAGGTACTCACCTTTTTTAAGAAACCATTTCGCAAACTGTCATTTACCCGGTGTTGATAACCGGCGGTGACATAAATATTAGTACTGTCGCCTATCCCGCTAAAAATTTCATATGCATTGTACTTCTGACTCTGGGGTGTTAAACTATCGTTTACAACTGCTTTTAGTTTATTATTTTCAATAGCGAGTTTACCACCAACCCAGGCCTTTTTTAAGGAGTATGTCGTTGTATTCTGAATTCTGAAAAATTTTGAATCGAACATCGCTCCGGTACTATTTAAGTAACTTCCGTTGGTGATAGTGCGTAAATTTTTAAAGCGTAAATTAGAAGCAACCACATGTCGGTTTCCACTAAAGTTTTCCGAATAATCCAAGTTCTGAAACTCATATCGTCCACCTCCAATTTCAGGATGGGTAATATCTACACCGCTTATCAAAAAACGCTGATCTCCTACAGGCGCGACCAAATTCCAATCCCGTGTAAACTCGACATTGTAGATTCGTTCAATGTTTCTAAAATCTTCGTTTAGATAATCTAACGAACCAAAAGCATCTATTTTTAACGTATCGGGTGTTTGGAGTAGGGTTTGCCGGGCAGCCAGTCTGCCGGCAAACCCGTCATTATTTTCATCATCAAGGTTAGAAAACAAGTTGAGATCGTTCTTACTTCCCGCTACTTCAAAATCGATTTGCGTCTTTACTGTGGGATGGTAACTTGCATTTAATCCTCCAATTTGTAATTTTGTTGGTGCATTTAACTGAATAATAGGTTCGTAATTTCCCTGCGGAACCCCATTTACAGGCTCAACGTATTCAAAAATTCTGCTTATTGCACTTGCATTACTTATTACATAATTACCCATGTTGTCACCTACCAACGTAAACCTTACACTAAATAATTCTTCGGTTGGGTCTGTTGAAAAAACAAAGACCTCTTCCCCGTTGATTAACTCTTTTCTGTAAAGAATTTTATTTTCTGAAAAGGTTTCCGGCTGTGCCGAAGGTGCGGTCATTAATTCCATATTATCACCCGCTGCCTGGAGAATATTAACTTGCTCTTCGGAAAGGTTTTGTTGTAACGGCTGATTTTTAGCATCGTTTTCAGAATATACATAAACCCCAAGATCGAAAGTTTCGCTGTTGTACTTTCCGCCTCCATAACCAATAAAACGAGTGTAATTTCTATCGGTATATTGATATTCTACCAGTATCCTCATATTCGCAGTGATAGGATACGTAGCATTAAATTTTATTTCTCCGGCATTGTAATCTATAACGTAATCTTCGTTCTCACCACGCTCAAGCAAAAGTCCGTTTACATACACACGCTCACTTCCCGAAACTATCAAGATGAATAATTCGCCATTTGGTCCCACTAATTTATACGGACCTTGATTTCCTTCCTGCCCTACAAATGTGCTTTGGGCAAAAACCCCTCTTACTAATGCACCCGAAGCAAATGCAGTTGTCTTTGCTCCGTTCTTGTGTTCTACAGTGCCACCTAAGGAAATTCCCTGAACTTTTTTTGTAAAATTAGCAAAATAGCTACCGGAATTATTAAGATCTATATCCCCTGCGCGGATGTTCCAATTGTCACTGTAGAGTTCAATAAAAATTTGATCAAATTCATCTAAACTCTGTGAATATCCGCCTTCCTGAGTAGGAATATTTGCATCCTGAATAGACGCTCTTATCGAAACTTTGTCACTAAGTTTTCCGGTTATCTGAAGATCTAATTGCGAATTAACAACAGCATTCTGATTGTTCCCTATAGTTACACCTCTGGAAATGCTACCCACAGTATTAAGGCCTTCAAATGGTGTAAAAACACTTTTATCTGAAGCTTGCTCCAACGAATAAAGTCTTTCCATCACCCCCGTGTTCTCTACAATAATCTTCGGGTCTAACGTATAATAATCTTTCGTTAAGAAATCGGGATACCGATAATAATCTACCGTTATAGAATCGTTTGCCTGTTTTATATTTTCAGAAATAATTAGTAGGCTGTTTTTATAATCGATTTTATAGTCTAAAGAATCGATTTTCACACCATTTTTGTCCCGTAACTCAAACCTAAATGGATTTATACTCACGCTATCTATGGCAATTGTATCCCGAACGGCTAGTTTTTTTGTCTTCGAATTTGACGAAATATCCTGTGCATAGCTTATAGTTGCCAGGCAAAACGCACAAATAAATAACAATAACTTCATCAACTATACAACTTAACTCATCCCAGTTTATTTTGTTGATTCTTTTTTAAAATCTTTCTGAAGATGTTCTATGTAAAAATACAATGTTATTTAAATTAGTGGCTGCTAATCGTAATTCCTTTCTAAAGTGCAAAAGTGAAAGGTAACGCCATAAAATAATTAGTGTTTTGAAAATTATCTCATATAATGTAAATGGTATAAGAGCCGCCATGCGAAAAGGCTTTATAGATTGGTTAAAGGTCGCAGATCCGGATATAATTTGTATTCAGGAAACAAAAGCACAACAAGAGCAGGTAGAGGTCGCAGAAATTGAAGCCGCCGGATATCCTTATCACTACTGGTTTAGTGCGCAAAAGAAAGGCTATAGCGGAGTTGCTATTTTTTCAAAAATAGAACCCAATCATGTAGAATATGGCACTGGAATAGAGTCTATGGACTTTGAAGGAAGGAATGTTCGGTTAGATTTCGATAATCTTTCGGTAATGAGCCTGTACTTACCAAGTGGTACTAATATTGCCAGATTGGAACATAAGTTAGACTATATGGCCAGGTTTCAGGAGTATATTAACGATCTTAAAAAGGATATTCCTAATTTAGTTATTTGTGGCGATTATAATATTTGTCATAAAGCCATCGACATCCATGACCCGATAAGAAACGCAAATGTCTCCGGATTTCTTCCCGTGGAACGCGAATGGATTGGTAACTTTATCGATAGCGGATTTATAGACTCATTTAGGCACTTTAACCAGGAACCTCACAATTATACGTGGTGGAGCTACAGAGCAAATGCGCGAAATAATAATAAAGGGTGGCGTATCGATTATAATATGGTTGCCCGGCCACTGCAAGAAAACCTAAAACGTGCCGTTATACTATCTGATGCGATGCATAGCGACCATTGCCCACATCTTGTTGAATTAGAATTTTAATACTAAACCTACAAACCCCATAAAATGATAAAAAATATTTTCTTCGGAATTGCCTTACTTGCCTTAACAACTTCATGTGTTTCATCAAAGATATATGAAGACCTCAAAGATAAATACGACGCTTTGCGACAAGAGAATGAATCTTTAATGTCTCAATTAGACGGAAAAGGCGGAAATAGTGAGACGTATAGTGTGGCTAATCTTCGTAAAGAGATAGAAAAACTTCAAGCCGAAAAGAGTAGATTGTCGATGGATTTACAGGCTTCCGAAGGTAATTACAAAAGATTAAAAGATTCGTACGACGCGCTCGAAGCAAACAGCTCTTCGGCTTTAACCGAAAATTTAGAATTAAATCGTAAGCTTTTAGCACAACTTGAAGAGAAGGAAAGAGCTCTGGCTGCAGAAGAAGTACGACTTAATAAACTTCAGAAAGATCTGGCTGCAAGATCGCAACGCGTTGCAGAGTTGGAAGGCATAATTGCTTCCAAAGATGCCAAAATGAGAGCGCTAAAAGACGCTATTTCGGCGGCACTCACAAATTTTGAAGGAAACGGATTAACTGTAGAACAACGAGATGGGAAAGTCTATGTTTCTATGGAAAACAAATTACTTTTTGAAAGTGGGAGTTGGGCAGTAAATTCACGAGGTCGTGAGGCTGTAGTTGAATTGGGAAAGGTACTCGCACAAAACCCTGAAATCGCAGTACTTATTGAAGGCCATACAGATAATGTGCCTTACGGTGGTAGCGGTCTGCTTAAAGACAATTGGGACCTTTCAACCAAGCGTGCAACGGCGATCGTTTCAATTTTAACCGAAAATTCGGGAATTCCTAAAGACAATCTCACCGCGGCTGGTCGTGGCGAATATGCGCCCATCGCACCTAATACTACTTCCGAAGGAAAAGCGAAAAACAGAAGAATTGAAGTGGTCCTAACACCCAAACTGGATGAGATCAACAAGCTGTTGAACGAAATGTAAATTTTACCGAAATGTACCTTCAACGAGGTTCAAGAGTCTCTTTATGAAATATACCAAACTACCTAACACGGATCTTGAAGTAAGTGAAATATGTCTCGGAACCATGACCTGGGGACAGCAAAATACCGAAACGGAGGGGCACCAGCAGTTGGATTTCGCGTTAAATAACGGGATTAACTTTGTTGATACAGCCGAAATGTATTCGGTACCCGGGAGAAAGGAAACTCAGGGTAGCACAGAACGTATTATAGGTAGCTGGCTTAAAAAAACCGGAGCTCGTAAGAAGATCATCCTTGCTTCAAAGATTGCCGGACCTTCCCGAAATTTCGAATATATTAGAAAGGACTTAAACTTCAGTAAGGACGCGATAGACGATGCTATTCATAAGAGTCTAAAACGCCTGCAAACCGATTACTTAGACCTTTATCAATTGCATTGGCCGGAGCGGGGCGTTAACGTTTTTGGTATTCGGGAATATCAACACAATTCGCGATGGAAAGACAATATTCGTGAAACTATTGAACATCTCGAAAAACATGTTAAGGATGGAAAAATTCGATATATCGCCCTTTCCAACGAGACTCCCTGGGGATTGATGCGATATATGGAGGAAGCCCGTAATGGGGCAACAAAGATGGTTTCGGTTCAAAATGCTTATAATTTGCTCAATAGAAGGGATGAGGTTGGATTAAGTGAAGTGCTTTTACGCGAAAATGTAGGATATTTGCCGTATTCACCCCTTGCCTTTGGAATGCTCTCCGGAAAGTATCGAAAGGATGCTAAACCCGAAGATGCAAGAGTTACACTATTTCCAAATTACTCCCGATACAGTAACCAAAGTTCGATAGAAGCAACCGAAAAATACTATAATCTGGCAAAAAAACACGGACTTAGCTTAACGCAAATGGCATTGGCATTTGTGAGACAGCAACCCTTTGTTACTTCAACCATTATTGGCGCCACTAATCTTGATCAACTTTCAGAAAATATAGGAAGTGTTAACGTAAAACTTTCCGAAGAAATACTTAACGAAATTAATATTATTCATTCGCAAATTCCAAATCCGGCACCTTAGCTCACAAAAGCACTGTAACCCGTGATGGCCCTACCAACAATAAGTGAATTGATCTCTTTAGTGCCTTCGTAACTGTAAATAGCTTCTGCATCTGCTACAAAACGAGCTACGTCGTATTCCAGTAGAATTCCGTTGCCTCCCATCACTTCTCTTGCTCTGCTAACCACATCTCTGGTTCGCATACTACAGAAAACTTTTGCCAGAGAAGCATGTTCGTCGGTAAGTATGTTTTCATCCTGCATTTCCGAAAGCCGGAAACACAGGGTTTGCATGGCGGTCAGATTTGCGACCATTTCTACCAAATGGTTTTGTATTAGTTGAAAACGTGCAATTGGTCTTCCAAATTGCTCACGCTTTTTAGTGTATTTCAAAGCACTTTCATAAGCTCCGCGCGAACAACCCACCGCTTGCCAGGCAACCCCGGCTCGTGTCATTTTAAGAACTTTTGCCGTATCTTTAAAAGAATCGCACTTCTGTAATCTATCACTTTCTGCGACCCTGCAATCGGTTAGCGTGATAAGTGCGTTCTGCACCGTTCGAAGCGCCATTTTATTCTCCATTTTTTCGGCTTTAAAACCGGGAGTACCTTTTCTAACTAAGAAACCTTTCACTTTATTGGTTTCTTTCTCTCTTGCCCAAATAATGGTTACATCGCTAAAAGTAGCGTTCCCGATCCATTTTTTTTGTCCGTTGATAACCCACTCATCTCCTTCTTTATAGCAAGTAGTTTCCATACCCCCGGCGACAGCAGATCCCACATTTGGTTCTGTGAGTCCGAAGGCTCCAATAACCTCCATGCGTTGCATTTTTGGGAGCCACTCTTGTTTCTGTTCTTCGCTTCCGCAGAGATAAATAGAGCCCATAGCCAAACCACTATGCACTCCAAAAAAGGTTGAAATTGAGACGTCAACGCGAGCCAATTCCATTGCCATGATTCCTTCCATTAAAAATGTTTCTCCCGGACAACCATATCCTTGGTAAGCTATTCCGCATACATTTAATTTTGCCATCTTAGGAATTATATGATGAGGGAATTCGGCTTTATTCCAGTATTCGTTTGCAATGGGCTTAATTTCATCTTCCATAAAATTCCGAACCTTGATCTGAATTTTGCGCTGTTCGGGGCTTAATTTTAGGGCGAGATCATAGAAATCCCCATCGATGGGAGGCAGTTTGTGTTGTCCTTTTCGAGCTTTGGTTTTTAGCATTCTCATTAAACCTGCCAACTGACGCTCATCAAGTTCTCCAACAGATTTCATTACTTCGGAAAGATCTACCTTTTCAGAAAGTTTAGCGATCGCTTGAAGGTCTACCGATTTTAACACCGAAAAGGTTTGTTTGATTTTTGAAAACACAGACATAATAGCAAGTTTAGTGAGTTCTAAAGATAAATGCTACGAAGTGCTTTTATGCCCAAAGAATTGTTAATTGTAGTACTAACCGAACAAGTGATGCACCACATCGTGCACTTTGGCAACTTTTCTGGCAATATTGGTTAAGTGGGGATTATTGTTCGTTATTGCTATTTATAATTACTGTTTTATTATTTTTTCTACAACAGTACCTTTTTCGGTTTCTATTTCAACCAGTAGTAGTCCAGTAGGCAATTTTGCAGTAGCGATTTCTTGAAAATTAGTGGTTACTTCTTTTAATGTATTCCCTAAAACAGAATAGATACTCACTTTTTTAAGAGGGATTGGACTTTCGATACGTAAAACTTCTTTTGCAGGGTTGGGGTATATTTTAATCCCGAGGCTATTTATATCTTCAATTCCTAAAATGGTAAGGTTTTCATACCAATAGAGGTATGTAATATCGGTTGTGTTATCAAAGTTACCACATGTCAAATCCATATCTCCGTCACTATCTATGTCTACCGCCAGATTTAAAAAGGAGCCGGTACCAATGGGAGAAGGAATATAATTAGGTGTACCAAACGAGCCAAGACCATTTGTATTAATATGATATGCTTTACCACTAAAATCAAAACCGGTATCGTAGGTTATGTCAAGATCTAAATCATTATCCAAGTCGGTGGCAACAACATTCTTTAGACCCGGGATGGTATTTGTATCGAAAAAAATTACTTGTTTTGGCCCATAATCTCCCAGACCATCAAGATTTTCACGCCACAAGACTTCATTCACTTTTGCCGAAAGGTTATCTAAATCCCCATCGCCATCCAGATCTACCAGTTGAAAGGAATTTTCATAAAACTCTCCACTGTTATCTATAATATGCTGAATAGAAAAATCTCCCTGTCCATCCACATTTTCGAACCACGACATGATAATTAGCCCGGCAGAATTCGACAGAATGTCCAAATCGCCATCTCCGTCTATATCTTCTAGGACTTGATTTCTTGCTTGGGAAATAGTAGTGCTTATTGGTTGTAACGGGCCAAAACTGCCGTTACCGTCTAGGTGCTCTATCCAGTAAAGCCCCGAGTTATTTGATACTCCAAACACTAAATCCAGATCTCCATCTCGATCTACATCCCCTGGCGCTATTCCCGCAACTTTGTTAATATTAGATGCTAAAGTTTGAAATTCAGCAAACGTTCCGTTACCCAGATTACGGTAATAGGCTATGAAGTCTTGGTCAAAATAACTAATAAGAATATCCTCCCAGCCGTCCTGATTCAAATCCACCACCGTTTGATTAAAAGATTGCCCCATACTGTTATCTATCTCTATAGCATTGCCAAAGTTACCTTGACCATCTAGATTTTCGTACCAAACTAATTTTTGGGAGGTTATAGTCATTAAATCCGGGGCGCCATCACCGTTAAAATCTCCGGATCTTAAATTGCCATTACCAATAAATCCAATATCGGCATCTACTAAATGATCGGTATTAAAGAGTTGCGCTTTGCAAACAAAACTGATAAACAATATAAATATGATACAACTATTTTTCATAATGTCTTAATTGTTTTGCTTTAGCACAACATTTTCCTCGGTGTTTCCATCAATAAAGTCTTTTTTAATATTATACAATCCGGGCTGAAGGTTATTTATTAAATTAGGGTTGTTAATACCAGTAGAATCCTGTGGGGTAATAGTTACATTGGTATTAAATACACCATCATTAAATCGAGTTATACTCCCTCCACTAGGGGCTTTATTATTATTGTCGTAACATCGTTGGGTGGTTTGTACAGGGTTAGGTAATATTCCTAAATCAATTTCTATGGCTGTATGGTTGGGGTGCCATATTTTGCTAAAATCATTTTCATTCTTAGCCACCGTTTTAATTGCATTTGCACTATTGTAGGTAAAATTGAGGTTGTTATATTCTATGGGTTGCGGGCAGGCGCAGTCGCATTCAACAAAGCGATAATCAAACCCGGGTTGAAATAAAGGAGTGTGCAGCCTAGAATCATAGGGGCCGGCTAGGTAATAGCCTCCTGCATAGGGTTCGTAAAGTGCTGCAAGTGTTGTAAGCCTGTCTTGCATATAGTTTGTAATACGAGTTCTCATTTTAAAGACCTGCTCTGTGGTGAAATTACTCATACATAATCCAGGAGCATAGGACATATAGTTTTGAGATTGGAGTGCATCTATTTGATAAAAAGTTCCCTGGCAATCTGTTCTTGTATTGCCCCCTGTTGTGCCAATATATTCGCAATTTGTGATATCATAATATTCATAATAAAAAGGTTGCCCACTATTACATTGGCTAGCGGGCAAGCCATTTAGAGTACAGTATTCTCGTCTAAATTCTGGCATAGCGGCAGTATCTGTAATATAATCACCTCTCGCATTAGCATTATAACAAGGGATGTTGGGGTTTGCATTTGGGTCGCAAGGGTTGTTTGAATCCCTTGTAACATGTTCACAGCCGCTAGGGCTACTAGAATTCCAACCATTAAAAGTATGGGGTAAGCCAAAATAATGCCCCATTTCATGTATTTCCTTCTAGGTTAGAGGTAGGTAATATTATAGGATTTCCTCCAGATCCCCCAAAATCGGTAGTTCCTCTCGGAACATAAATATTTATGGCGTTGGGTTCTATATAACCCATAGACTGCCCGTAGGTTATAAGGGCACCTCTCTGGCACCGACTTAACCTCCCAAAACCGTCGGGGTCAATATTATATATCTGGGGGCTATTTATACAATAATTGGGTGAGGACGGGTCTGTTTCAAATGGATAATCGACACATTTGCCATTAAGGGGACAATCATAATTAAATTGTAGCCATTCCACGTCAGCAGGGCTATCAAAACTGCTAAAACCTCTATACTTAAAATAAATCTGGTAAGGGTTAAAGTTAATATTTAAGTTTTGAATAGCTTCCAAAGCCTTTTGTTCAGTAAGATCTTGAGAATTGGGTACACCGTAGGAGTCCCTGATTCCCCAAAAATAGATGTTAAGAACTAAGGGCTCCAGATTGTTTAAATATTGAGGATCGTTATCAAAGTATATATACCCTGAAGAAGAATCTTCAGAGGCGCAAATATCTAAATAACCTTGGGCAGACATTTGGTGTATGTTTCCCAGAAATAAACAATAAAAGAGCAGAATATTAGTCATTCCCCTCCCCAGAGAAATAATTGCTTTCATAATAGTTTAGTTTTAAGAAGAGTATTAAAGATAAGCAACTTATTTTAAGAACAATTAATTTTACCCAAAAAGATGATGCACCACATCGTGCACTTTTGCAACTTTTATAATTCCAATGCTATAGTTGTTCTTAGGAAGTTTACAATATTTTGAGATAACAATGGCAGTAAAACCTAGTTTCTCGGCTTCTAAAATACGCTGGTCAACGCGTGTTACGGGGCGTACCTCTCCGGCCAAACCAACTTCGGCGGCAAAACACATGGTCTTGTCTATGGCAATATCGATATTAGAAGATAATACGGCTGCAACCACAGCGAGATCGATAGCCGGATCGTCTACCGTGATTCCTCCGGTTACGTTTAGAAAAACATCCTTGGCACCCAGTTTAAATCCGGCGCGCTTTTCCAAAACAGCAAGGATCATATTTAAGCGTTTCGCGTTGTATCCCGTTGCGCTACGCTGGGGAGTCCCATACACAGCGGTACTTACCAGAGCTTGAATTTCGATCATTAAGGGTCTCATACCTTCGAGCGTAGCAGAAATAGCCGTTCCGCTGAGGTCTTCATCATTCTTGGAGATCAATATTTCAGACGGATGACTAACTTCTCGTAATCCACTTCCCTGCATCTCATAAATACCGAGTTCATTGGTACTTCCAAAACGATTTTTATTGGCACGAAGAATTCGATAGATATGATTGCGATCACCTTCAAACTGAAGCACCGTATCTACCATATGTTCTAAAATTTTTGGTCCGGCTATATTTCCATCTTTGGTGATATGACCTATTAGAATAACCGGGGTATCGGTTTCTTTTGCAAATTTGATTAATTCTGTGGTTGTCTCACGAATTTGAGAGATGCTTCCGGCACTACTTTCAATATGGTCTGTATGAAGCGTTTGTATAGAATCTATAACCAGAATATCGGGTTCTATTTCCGAAATTTGCCTGAAAATATTCTGTGTTTTAGTTTCAGTAAGAATATAGCAGGTATCAGAATTTGGATGAATTCTTTCTGCTCGCATTTTAATTTGTTGTGCACTTTCTTCGCCCGAAACATATAAGGTTTTATACGGTAATTGTAATGCAATTTGTAACATTAAAGTACTCTTTCCAATTCCGGGTTCGCCCCCTAAAAGCGTAAGTGAACCGGGTACTAGTCCGCCGCCCAACACACGATTTAGTTCGTTGTTATTGGTATTTAATCTTGCTTCGGAAGTACTTGAAATCTCATTAATTCGCTGAGGCTTTGATACTCGCTTAGAGCCGGTATCTGAAGCCTTCCAGCTTAATTTCTCGGCCTTCTGAATCACTTCCTCGGCGATAGTGTTCCATTTTTTGCATGATGTACACTGTCCTTGCCACTTAGCATATTGTGCACCACAGTTTTGACAGAAGAAAGTAGTTTTAATTTTAGCCATAATTGTCTTGCTAAAATAGCTATATTTACAGAACAATTTGGTATTTCGTGTGAAACAAAAGTTACTTTATTTATTAATGCTTCTCGCATTGCCCATTTGTGCGCAAGATTCGGAAGTTGAGGAGTTAATTGAAAGCCTAAATCAGAAGATTAAGCAAACGGACCGGGGCGAAAAGCTAAAATGGATGGATAGCCTTTCGAACACAATTGCTTACGATACTTCTTTCGAAAATGATTCCATAGTAAAAGAGACCGTTAAAATTGCCATATCTTTAGATTCATTGAATATTGCTGCATGGCAGACGGCCAATTTAATTTATTACCAAAATAACTTAAAAGGTAACCCCAAGGAAGGAAATAGAATTTTTGAAGAGTTCCTTCCTAAGGTGGCTAAAGTTAATAACTATAAAGCTCTTGCTAAGTATTATTTGGAAGGTGGAGACAGCTACTTTTTCTTAGAAGACCATATTCCATCGGTTACATATTATAATCTTGCCGAAGAAAATGCAAAAAAGGCAAACAATAAGAAACTTGAAGGACTAGCAAAATTGTATAAAGGCGGGACTTTAAGCTTTCTGGGAAATTTTTCTGAAGCATCTCAGGTTTTACAAGAAGCAGCCAGGATCTTTAAAGAGACCAAGGATAGCTTTAATATTTTAGGCGCTAAAAATTCGTTATCGGTACTGTATGGTCAGAATTCATTTTTTAAAGAAGCAGAAGCTGAACGAGCCGAGGCGATCGAACTCGCGAAAAAGTTGGATAGCCAGGGGCATTTAACTTCCTTCTACTACAATGCTTCCAGTGACGCCAGGAAGCAAAATAATAAAATGGATCGGGTAGAATTCCTCAAATTGTCGTTCGAAGCCAGTAAAAAGACTCATAATGCCGGTTTTTATGAAGCACTTATGTTAGCGGGCATTTCTATGGCTTATTCAGATATGGATAGTATCCAGCAAGCCACTCATTACCTGAATGAACTGGAAAAAGATGAGAATAATACAATAGGAAGAAATAAAGAACCATATTTGGACGCACTCAAGCATTTGGCTTTTGCAAAAAAAGAGTACGGCAAGGCATTGAAATACGGAATAGAACATCTAAACATAAAGAAAGAAGGTACGCATTATGAGGAAATACAAGAGAGTGAGAGTTTTCTAGCCGATGTTTACGAAGCTTCGGGAAATAAAGAAAAAGCATTTGAGCATTTTAAAAATTATACTTTAATTAAAGATTCTATCAATGATATTAAGAAGGTAAAGGCACTTTCATATTACCAAACCCTTTACGAAACCGAAAAGCGAGATGCTAAGATAGAAGCCCAAAAAATGGATATAGCGCTCCTGGATGCTAAGACCAGAATTCAGAATCAATTGTTATTATTTGGTGGGATTGGGTTATTGACTGTTTTTGGTTCTGTAATTCTCTTTCGCTCCAGAAATGCCGCAAAAAAGAGACAGAAGATGCAGGAGGATTTTTCTCAAAACCTTATTAAAGCTCAAGAGGAAGAACGTACCCGGGTGGCACGTGAACTTCATGATAGTGTTGGACAAAAATTAATGTTGCTTACAAAACAAACGAAGACATTTGGGAATCTTGAGATGGGGTCGCTTGCAGATAATACACTTGACGAACTTAGAAGTATCTCCCGTGGATTACATCCGGCTACTTTAGAAAAATTAGGAGTCACAGCTGCTATAAAATCGATGATCAATGAAGTAGATGCCAACACCAATATTTTCTTCACGAATGAAATCGCTGAGATCGATAATTTATTGTCGAAAGAATCTTCTTTGCACTTATACAGAATACTTCAGGAAGTGTTGAATAATATGGTTAAACACTCTGAAGCAAAAGCAGCATCGGTTACAATTGAGACAAAGGGGAAAACTATCACGGCTACTATTAAAGACAATGGAAAAGGTTTTGAGTTTACAGAGAATTTAAAGCGAGGAGCCAGTTTAGGAATGAAAACCCTACTGGAAAGAGCAAAAATTATTAGATCCACATTGGATATTAGAAGTAAAGTTAATCAAGGTACCACGATTCAATTAATTATCCCTACTTCTTATGATTAGTGATAAAGACATTTCAGTAATAATTGCAGATGATCATCCTATGCTCCTTCGTGGGTTATACGATGAGCTTATTAAGAATAAATACACTGTTTTAGGTCAAGCAATAAATGGAATGCAGGCATTAGAGCTGATCTTAACTCACAATCCGGATATTGCGCTGTTAGATATAGATATGCCTTTTTTAACAGGTTTTGAAGTAATTAAAACGGCTAAAGAAAAGGGATGTACCACACGTTTTATTGTGCTCTCATTTCATAGGGAATCTGAGTATATAGCACAGGCGAAATCCCTTCAGATTCAGGGATACTTACTTAAGGAAGATCCATTTTCTGAAATCGAAAAATGTATGTCGGCTGTGTTAGCCGGCTCAGAATATTTTAGCAGTTCGTTTGAATCGGTTACATTGATAAGTGCTTCCGAAGAATTAAAAAAACTACAACTCCTTACTCCATCTGAAATCACCATCTTAAAACAAATCACCAAACGCCTCACTAATCAAGAAATAGCCGACAACCTCTTTGTTTCCATCCGAACCGTAGAGAAACATAGAAGCAATATTATACATAAACTCGGTTTAGAAGGTGGTGCAAACGCCCTAATAAGTTGGGTGCTTGCAAATAAGAATGTAATCGCAGAATTATAAGTAGAGCTACGCATTATATACGTAGTTTCACGTATATTAAATTGAGATTTATATAACTATCTTTCGGCCAGTTAGATACAACACGTATTGCACAGCAATAATCTAACTAACCAAGTTTTCTGCCCTCCACGATTAAAAGTCATGGAGGGTTTTTGTATGGTAAATCCTACCGGATTTCATATAGTTTTTTCTCCTCTTAGATTTCAATGATAGCTTTAAACCAGTAAAATATTAGATTTGATTAGCCATCCCTGTTTGGTTTTATTTCAAAGAAAACTTGTTTAAAATGTTATTATGAAAAAATTTCTATCCTTTTTATTTTTTGGGATAATGCCTGTGTTGGCTTTTTCTCAACCTGTTAATGACGATTGTGCCAATCGAACTACGATCTCCGTTTTAACTGCAACAACCACAAGCTATTCTGTTGATCTAACCAATGCTACAGAGAGTATAGACGCGAGTTGCGATGGAAATGCTGCCAATGATTACCTAGATGTCTGGTACGAATTTACCATGCCCGTTGATGGAAATATTAGAGTGACAGATGTA